>Ga0209061_1000283_pt1 | contig 150426 bp, 149 predicted proteins | sample Coa_R1_10_FD_187157 | JGI IMG/M metagenome (GOLD analysis project Ga0209061, IMG submission 187157) | Surface soil microbial communities from Centralia Pennsylvania, which are recovering from an underground coalmine fire - Coalmine... | ecosystem: Environmental > Terrestrial > Soil >... | reverse complement strand
TCCTCGAGCACCTCGAGGGCATGCGCGAGCGGCGCCTGCTCCGTCGCGTCGCCGCGATCCTCTTTCACCGCCGCGCCGGCTTCTCCGCGAACGGCATGGGCGTCTGGAAGGTGCCGCCGGCGCGGATCCTCGAGATCGGCGGGCGGATGGCCTCGTTCCGCGGGATCTCGCACTGCTACGAGCGCCCGACGTACGCCGACTGGCCCTACTCGGTGTTCACGATGGCCCACGGCCGCTCCAAGGAGGAGTGCGACGCGATCCTCGATTCGATCGCCGCCGACACGGGCATCACCGAGCGCGCGACCCTCTACTCCTCGACCGAGTTCAAGAAGATCCGCCTCCTGTACTTCACCGGCGAGCACCGCGCCTGGGAGCGCGAGCACGCCGGCGTCTGAGCGATTCACGCAGCGATTCACGCGACCCGATGACCACCGGAGCCCGTTCGCGGCAGATGACGGCGGCGCGCTCGGCCGCGCTCTACGACGAGGCCCTCCGGGTGCTGCCCGGCGGGGTCAACTCGCCCGTGCGGGCGATGCGCTCGATCGGGCGCGACCCGCTGTTCGTCGCGGCCGGCGAGGGCGCGGAGATCATCGACGCCGACGGCAACCGCTACGTCGACTGGGTGTGCTCGTGGGGCCCGCTCGTGCTCGGCCACGCGGCCCCGGATGTCGTCGCCGCCGTCGTCGAGGCCGCGCGCCGCGGCACCTCCTACGGCGCGCCGACCGAGGGCGAGGTCCGCCTCGCGCAGGAGATCGCCGCTCGCGTCCCGTCGGTCGAGATGGTCCGCATGACCTCCTCGGGGACCGAGGCGACGATGTCGGCGATCCGCCTCGCCCGCGCCGTCACCGGTCGCGAGCGCGTCCTCAAGTTCAAGGGCGCCTACCACGGGCACGTCGACGGTCTGCTTGCCGAGGCGGGCTCGGGGCTCGCCACCCAGGGGCTCCCGGCGAGCCCCGGGGTGCCGGCGAGCGCGACCGCGCTCACGACGCTCGTCCCCTGGAACGACGCGGACGCGCTGCGGCAGGCGACGAGCGGCTCGCCCGAGCTCGCCGCGATCCTCGTCGAGGGCGTGCCGGCGAACATGGGCCTCGTCCCGCCCGCGCCCGGCTTCCTGGAGCTGCTCCGGGAGGCGGCCGACCGCAGCGGCGCGCTGCTCGTGTTCGACGAGGTGATATCCGGCTTCCGGGTCGCGCGCGGCGGCGCCCAGGAGCTGTACGGCGTCACGCCGGACCTCACGATCATGGGCAAGATCATCGGCGGCGGGCTGCCCGCCGCCGCGTACGGCGGCCGGCGGGCGCTCATGGAGCGGATCGCGCCCGTCGGCGACGTCTACCAGGCGGGGACGCTGTCGGGGAACCCGCTCGCGGTCGCCGCGGCGCTCGCCACGCTCGGACGGCTCGACGACCACGCGTACGCGCGGCTCGCCGAGACGACCGAGGCGCTCGCTGCGGGCCTGCGCGAGGCGGCCGATGCCGCCGGTGTTCCCGTGCAGCTGCCGACCGTGCCCGGCCTGCTCACCGTGTTCTTCTCCCCCGACCCGGTGACCGACTTCGCCGCCGCTCAGGAGTGCGACACGGCGGCCTACGCCGTCTTCTGCCGGGAGCTCTTGGCGCGCGGCGTCTACCCGCCGCCCTCGCAGTTCGAGGCCTGGTTTCCGTCGCTGGCGCACCGCCCCGAGCACGTCGCGCGCACGGTGCAGGCGGCCGCGGACGCGCTCCAGGTCGTCGCCCGGGAGCGCGGGGTGGTGCGCCGGTGAGCCTGCATGCGTTGCGCGAGGCGCTGATCGCGCACGGCGGCACCGTCGCGGCGCTCGTCAGGACACCGTTCGGGGGACAGGACGGTGCGGTGCAGCGGTCCGACGGCCCGGTGCATGGGTCCGACGGCCCGGTGCACGGTTACGACGGCGCGGCGCGCGGGCCCGACGGCGCGGCGAGCCAGCCGGGCGTCGGCGCGCCGCAGCGCGCGGCCCGCGGGCCCCGCACACGGGCGCGGGCGGCGGAGTACGAGCTCCTGCTCGAGATGATCCTCGAGGGCTCGCTCCTGCACTATGGCCTGCCGCGGGTGGTCGCCACCGAGGACCGCGACCTCGCGCTGCTGCTCGGCGACCAGCTCTACGCGCTCGGCCTCGCGCGGCTGGCGGAGATCGGGGATCTCGACTCGGTGCGCGAGCTCTCGGATCTCATCTCGTTGCTCTCCCAGGCCCAGCTGCAGGGCGACGAGCGGCTCGCCCGGGCGATCTGGGAGGCCGGGGCGACCGCGATCGGGTGGGGCGCGACGCCCGAGCACGAGGCCGCCAAGGAGCTTGCGCGAGCCGGCGACGCCGCCGCGGTGCCGGCGCTCCTATCCGCCGCGCGCGCCGCATAGGGGCCGATTTCCGCCGACCGGATGCCGTCCGAGGGTCCGTGTACTGACGTGTGGGGTGACACCCGTCCCGGGAGCCGGACTGTAGACTTCCGCGGGCATTCGCAGAGCTTTATCGGCTGTTGAAGAAGGCGAGCGTTGGCTGATCGACACGCACAGGGCGCGAAGTCCAAGTACACGATGGACCGGGGGATGCCCGGCGCCTTCGAGGGCGAGACGGTCACGCGCCGGCGGTTCATGGAGGCCGTGACGCACGGGGCCGGCGGGATCGCCGCGGCCGCGTTCACGCTGCCCGCGCTCGGCTTTGCGATCGGCCCGCTGTTCAGCCGCGAGCCGTTCAACTGGCAGCCGATCGGCTACCCGGACGACTTCACCGAGACGGAGTATCAGACGAAGGTGATCACGATCGTCCAGGGGATCGGCGACGCCGGCAACTCGATCGCGTACGTCCGCAAGCGCGATCCGAAGATCGACAAGCAGAAGGCGAACCCCTACAACCAGTTCGTCGCGCTCTCCTCACGCTGCATGCATCTCGGCTGCCCGGTCCGCTACGTGCCGGCCGCCGAGCGCTTCATCTGCCCCTGCCACGGCGGCGTCTACGACTTCACCGGCCAGGTCGTCGGGGGCCCGCCGGTGCGCCCCCTCGACCGCTTCTACACGCGCGTGCACAAGGGCCTCGTCGAGATCGGCCCGCGCTACTCGGTCAACTTCGAGCTGCAGGGCTTCTCGCCGCGCGACCCCGGAGAGCCACTCAACGGCATCGGCCAGTACCTGTATCCGAAGCGCTTCAGCACCTCGATCCTGCCGAAGGGCAGCGGCAAGAGCTACTGACGCCATGCCGAACCTTCCCGCGCCCCCGATCCCGAAGATCCTCAGGCCCGCCCCCAAGCGGCCGGGCAATGGCGCGCCCCCGCCCCCGATCGAGGTCGCCCAGGACCTCGGCATCTCGGCCGTCGACTGGATCGACGAGCGCACATCGCTGTCGGGCGGCATCCGCTGGATGCTCTTCCGCAAGGTCCCGAAGGGGATCAACTGGTTCTACACGCTCGGCTCGGCGACCATGTTCGCGTTCCTCAACCAGGCGGTGACCGGCGTCTTCCTCGCGATGTACTACCGCCCGGACGTGTCCGGCGGCGCCTACGACTCGATCCGCTACATCACCGACGACGTGTGGCTCGGCCAGCTCGTGCGCGGCATGCACAAGTGGGGCGCCTCGGTGATGATCATCCTCATCTTCCTGCACATGGCGCGCGTGTTCTTCTTCGGCGCCTACAAGTATCCGCGCGAGCTCACGTGGATCATCGGCGTCGTGCTCCTCATCCTCACGCTCGCGATGGGCTTCACCGGCTACCTGCTGCCGTTCAACCAGCAGGCCTACTGGGCGACGATCGTCGGCGTCAACATCAACGGCACCGGCCCGTTCATCGGCCCCTACCTGTCGGACTTCCTGCGCGGGGGCCCGGAATTCGGAGCCACGACGCTGTCGCGCTTCTACGCGATCCACATGATGCTCATCCCCGGGCTGATCGCGGCGCTGATCGGCGCGCACCTCTACCTCATCATGAAGCTCGGCATCTCCGCCCCGCCGTGGATGAAGGTGACCAAGGAGGACGACGAGGTCCCCGAGATGCGCGAGGTGCAGGTCTGATGCTCCCGAGCCCGCGGGCGCGCGCATGAACCAGCAGGAGAAGGAGCAGTACCTCCGCGAGTACGCCGTCCTGAAGAACGAGGGCAAGCCGTTCTTCCCCTACGCGGTCGCCAAGGACTCGGTCATGGCGGTGATCGTCATGGCCCTGATCATCTTCCTCGCGCTGCTGTTCGGGGCCGAGCTCGGGCCGAAGGTCGACCCGACGACGACCACCTACGTGCCCCGCCCGGACTGGTACTTCTTCTTCCTGTTCGAGGTCCTCCGGGTCATGAAGAACATCCCGAAGTTCACCGACATGGCGACGATCGGGGTGCCGACGATCTGCATGATCCTGCTGTTCCTGCTGCCGTTCTACGACCGCAGCCCCGAGCGGCGTATCACCCATCGACCGGTCGCGCTCGCCGCCGGGCTGACGACGATCCTCGCAATGGCGTACCTCACCTACACCGGCGCGAACACCGGGTCGCCGAACGAGGTGTCGCTCGCCCCGCCGCCCGGCCTCACCGCCTCCCAGCGCCAGGTGTTCCTCGCGGGCGAGAAGGTCGTCGGCGAGTCCGGCTGCGAGGCGTGCCACCAGATCGGCGACAATGGCAACGACGGCCCGGGACCGAACCTCACCCACATCGGGTCGATCCTCCGGCCGAACGGCATCGCCTCGACGCTGCGCAACCCGACCTCGCCGATGCCGTCGTTCGCGAACCTGGCGAAGCAGAGCCCCAAGAAGTTCAACGACCTGGTCGGCTTCCTCGGCATGCTCCAGTAGGTGGCCCGCCCGGGCCCCGCTGACGCGTCGCCGGCAGCCATGAGCGCGCCCATGCCGACCAACGGGCCGCAGTCGCCCGGCGGGCCGCAGCCGCCCGGCGCGCCGCAGCCGCCCGGCGCGCCGCAGTCGCCCGACGGGCCGCAGCCGCCCGGCGCGCCGCAGCCGCCCGGAGGGCAGCAGCCGCCCGGCGCCGGGACCCTGCCCGAGCCCCAGGTGCGGGCGATGTTCGACCGCATCGCGCGCGTCTACGACCGCATGAACTCGGTCATGACGGCGGGCCTGCACCACACCTGGCGCCGGCGCGCCGCGGAGCTCGCCGCGCTGCGGCCGGGTGACCGCGCGCTCGACGTCGCCACCGGCACCGGCGATCTGGCGTTCGAGCTCGGCCACCGGGTGGCGCCCGACGGCCTGGTCGTCGGCGCGGACTTCTCGCAGCGGATGCTCGAGATCGCCCGCGCCAAGCGCGAGGCGCTGCGCGCCGTCACGACCGCGCCCGCGGGCGTCGAGCTTCGCTTCGAGCAGGCCAACGCACTCGCGCTGCCCTACCCCGACGATGAGTTCGACGCCGCGACGGTCGGCTTCGGCGCCCGCAACTTCTCGGACCTGCGGGGTGGGCTCGCCGAGATGACGCGTGTCGTGCGGCCCGGCGGCAGGGTCGTCGTGCTCGAGATCACGACCCCGACCGAGGGCCCGATGGCGCTCGTCCTGCACGTCTGGTTCGACCGGCTCGTGCCGCTCGTCGGACGTCTCGCGGGCGACGCGGACGCCTACACGTACCTCCCGAGCTCGGTGCGCCGCTTCCCGCCGCCGCGGGAACTCGCCGCGATCATGTCCGAGGTCGGCCTCGGCGAGGTGCGGTACATCCTCACCGCCGGAGGGATCATCGCGCTCCACGTCGGTACGGTCATGGGATGACCGTCGACGGGACCACGCAGGCGACGACGGATTGGGCAGCGGTCGACGCCGTCCGCACCGCGGGCGGCGAGCCGGTCGCCCGCCTCATGGAGCGGCTCGAGCGCCGGCTCGTCGAGCTCGCCACCGGTCACGGCGCGGAGCTCGCGGCGTTTGCCGGCTCGACGATCTCGGCGGGCGGAAAGCGGCTGCGCCCGCTGCTCGTGTTCCTCGCGGCAGGCGTCCCGGCGCCCGAGTCCGAGGCGCTGCTGTCGGCCGCGGTCGCCGTCGAGCTCGTCCATGCGGCGACGCTCGTCCACGACGACGTGCTCGACGGCTCCGCCCTGCGCCGCGGCCGGCCGACGGTCGTCGCCGCCGGGGGGCGCGCCGCCGCCACCGCGACCGGGGACCTGCTGTTCTCCCGTGCGTTCGCCGAGCTGCGCACGCTCCGTTCCGCCGAGGCGATCCGCATCCTCTCTCGGGCGAGCTCCGAGCTTGCCGCCGGCGAGCTCATGCAGCGCGCCGACGCCTGGACACCTGTCGACTCCGAGCGCTACTTCGAGCGCTGCCGGCTGAAGACGGCGGTCCTGTTCCGGGCATCCTGTGAGCTCGGGGCGACCGCGGCGGGGGCCGACGCCGACGCCGTGCGGGGGCTCGCGGAGTTCGGGGAGCGGATCGGGCTCGCGTTCCAGCTGCTCGACGACGTCCTCGACGTCACCGGGCCCCCGGAGCGGACCGGCAAGCCGCGCGGCGCCGACCTGCTCGACGGCACCGTGACGCTCCCGTTGATCCTCGCCCGCGACCGCGACCGAGAGCTCCGAGAGCTCGACCTGCGCTCGATCCGCACTCCGCAGGATGCGGCCGCGGTCTGCGCCCGGATCGCCGAGACCGACGCCCTCGAGGACGCGCGTGCCGAGGCGCTCGACTTCGTCGCGGGCGCCAAGCAGCTCCTGCCCGGCCTGCCCGAGCCGCAGCGCGCCGCGTTGGATCTCGTGGCCGACGGGGTCGTCTCGCGGTACGCCTGACCGCGGGCCGGGCACGACCGACGAATTCAGCGACCCCGCGGGACGCCTGCGCGGGACGAGGTGATCCCGGAGAGCTCGCCTCTGCCCGCGCGCCGGCCCGAACCGGCGCTTGAACAAATTGACGCACCGTGCGCCAATTCGTCGTCCACAGCGCTGTCAACGCAGTTGACAGCCGGGGGCGGGGCCGCTACGGTGCCGCGCCATGACGCCTGAGGAGAGGGGTCGGCCGGTGCGGCTCGACCGCGAGCGCATCCTCGACGCGGCCGCCGAGATCGTCGGCACCGAGGGGTTGCCGGCGCTGACGATGCGCCGCATCGGTGCCGAGCTGGGGGCCGACCCGACGGCGGTCTACCGGCATTTCCGCAACAAGCGCGAGCTGCTCACCGAGCTCGCCGACCGGCTGTTCGCCACCGAGCCGGAGCTCGATCCACAGGCCCCGTGGGCCGAGCGGATGCGCGCCTCGATGTGGCACGCGATGCGCCGCTACCGCAGCCACCTCGACCTCGGGCTGCTGCTCGCCGGCCAGAGCGACGAGCTCCCGAGCCTCGTCCGGATCCGCGAGGAGTCCCTCGAGCTCCTCACCGAGGTCGGGCTCACGCTGGAGCAGGCGGCCATGTTCAGCCAGGTGATCGAGAACCACGTCGTCGGCTGCGGCCTGTTCTTCGCGATCTCGGGCTGGCACAGCGACCCGCCGCACGAGACCCTCGAGGCGATGCGCCGCTTCTACGCGCTGCTGCCCGCCGACGTCGCGCCCCTGTGCCGCGAGGCGGCACCCCATCTCTGCCCCGACCCCGACGGGGTCTTCGCGTACACCACCGATCTGCTGATCGCCGCGATCGAACGGACCGCGGCCGCCGCAGGCGAGGAGGTCGCCCGCGCATGATCCGCTCCCGTCTCATCCCCATTGCGGTGGCGCTCGCCGCCGGCGCCCTGCTCGCCGGCTGCGGACGGCCGCTGCCGACGGCCGCCGACCTCGGCGGCGGCGCCTCGAGCGCGTCCGCCGTCGCCGCCCTGTCGCCGACGACGACGCCCCCCACCAAGGACTGGAACAAGCCGGTCGTGTGGGCGCTCTACCGGATGGTCGACACGCTCAACCCCATCCAGGCCTTCGACTACCCCGAGAACACGGTCGACACGGCGCTGTGCGACTCGCTGCTGCGCCAGGAGCCCGACGGGACGATCGTCTCCGGCGTGGCGACGGCGACGTATCCCACCCCGACCAAGCTCGTGCTCAACCTGCGCACCGGACCGCGCTTCTGGGACGGTCACCCGGTCACCTCCGCCGACGTCCTGTTCGACCTGGAGCGCGCGGCGAGCACGAAGGACGGCTCGTTCTACCCGCAGGTCTTCGATCGCGTCAAGTCGATGAGCGCGCCGAACCCAACGACGGTGGTGGTCACGCTCAAGGAGCCCGACTACTGGCTGGAGGGCGAGCTCTCGCAGATGGCGGGAATCGTCTACGAGAAGTCTTACGCGCTCAGGGAGGGCAAGCAGTTCGGCACGCCGCAGGGCCTGACGATGTGCACGGGCCCGTACGAGCCGAAGAAGTGGATTCCCGGCGAGTCGCTGACGGCCGTCGCCAACCCTCACTACTGGGACTCGACCCTGCAGCCGAAGGTCCATGAGCTGATCTTCAAGGGAATCGGCCAGGACGCGACGCTCACCTCGGGCCTGGAGACCGGGGCGGTCAACGGAACGTACGCCCAGGGGATCGCGACCTACAACCAGCTGAAGCGCGACAAGAGCCTGTCGGTGATCGACGGTCCGGCGGCGAACGTCGACGCGATGGTGATCGACAATCTCAAGGGCGTGCTCGGCGACGTGCGGGTCCGCCAGGCGATCTCGGACGCGATCAACCGCGAGGCGCTGATCGCGGCCGTCTACCACGGGGCCTCGCAGATGCCGCGCACGCTCGAAAGCCCCGGTCAGTGGGGCTACGGGCAGCCGGTGTTCGAGAAGGACTGGGCGCATCTGCCCCCGATGACCGTCAACCTCGACAAGGCGAAGGCGCTCATCAGGGCCGCGCACGCGACCGGAAAGTCGATCGTGATCGGCACCACGCAGCAGATCTCCTCGCTCGCGACCGACGCGAACGTCGTACGCCAGGCGGCGGTCGAGATCGGCCTGAAGGTGACGATCAAGTCGGTCTCCGCGCAGGACTACATCGCGCTGTTCACCAGCGCCGCCGCGCGCAAGGGAATCGACATGTTCCCGACCTCGAACTACGGCGACTACGCCGACCCGGCCGCGCTCTACAACACCGTCGTGATGCCGGGCGGCAGCCAGAACTACGACAACTGGGACAACCCGGCGATGGTGAGGGACCTCAACCTCGCCCGCTCGACGGCCAATCCCGACCTGCGGGCGTCGTATGTGGCGAAGGTCGGCGACATGATCGCCACGCAGCTGCCGTGGATCCCGCTCGACGATCCGGACACGGTCCTGATCGAGAGCCACTACCTCACCGGCGCGCCCGTCTCGTTCGTGTACATGGGCGGTCCCTGGGCGAACATGATGGGCGCGCGGTGATGAGCGCCGTGGCCGCCGCACCGGGTCGCCGCGGCCCGCATCTCAGTCCGCTCGCGAGATTCATCCTGCGCCGGATCGGCCTGCTCGTGCTCGCGCTGCTCGTCTCGAGCTTCGTGATCTTCATCTCGCTCAACCTCGCTCCCGGCGACCCCCTGTCGGCGCTGTCGGGTGGCCGCAGCCTGTCGAAGGCGACCGCCGCGGCGCTCACGCGCGAGTACCACCTCGATGACCCGGTGCTCGTGCGCTACTGGGACTACCTGAAGGCGGTCGTGCTCCACTTCAACCTCGGAACCTCGATCCAGTTCCGGGAGCCGGTCTCGACGCTGATCGGCCAGCGGATCGGCGTGACCGCCGAGCTCGTCGCCTACTCGGCAGTGCTGATCATCGTGTTCGGGGTCGGCGCGGGGATCGTTGCCGCACTGCGGCGCGGGGCCGTCGACGGGTCGATCATCGCGGTCTCGACGGTGCTTGCCGCGGTGCCGTCGTTCGTGGCGGCGATCGTGCTGATCGCGATCTTCGCCGTCGACCTGCACTGGCTGCCGGCGCTCGGCAACGGGTCGGGCTTCGCGGGATCGATCGAGCATCTCACGCTGCCGGCGATCGCGCTCGCGGCGTCGGCGTTCGCGGTCGTCACGCGCGTGACGCGGGTGACGGTGCGGGCGGAGCTGGGGCTGGAGCACGTGCAGACGGCGGTCAGCCGCGGGATCCCGTGGCCGTTGGTGGTGCGCCGCCACGTGCTGCGCAACGCCTCGATCCCGATCACGACAGTCGTCGGGATCACGGTCACCTCGCTGTTCGCGCTGTGCACGGTCGTCGAGCAGGCGTTCAACCTCAACGGGATCGGAGCGGCGCTCATCAACGCCGCGCTGGAGAAGGACTTCGGCGTCGTGCAGGGGATCTCGCTCGTGCTGGTCGGCGCGTTCGTGCTCGCCAACGCGATCGTCGATCTGCTCTACGCCTTCCTCGATCCCCGCGTCGCGATCGGAGCGCGGGCCTCATGAGCACCGGAGTGGGCGCCGTCACCACCGGGCGGCTGTTCGTCCCCCGCGTCAGGCGGCGGCTCGCCGCCAGCCAGTTCGTCTACGGGCTCTGCTGGCTGATCGTGGCGATCGCCGTGTTCTTCGCGATCTTCGGCCCGTACGTGCGCCCGCACGACCCGAACTACTCGATGCTCCAGTTCCAGTACGTCGGGCCGTTCCAGGCTCAGGGCTACCTGCTCGGCTTCGACAGCCAGGGCCGTGACCTCCTGAGCCGGCTGATGGTCGGCGCGCGCACCTCGATGCTCGGGCCGCTCCTGGTGGCGCTCATGTCGATGGGTGCGGGCGCGGTCATCTCGGTCGCGGCCGCGTGGTGGGGCGGCTGGGTCGACTCGGTGCTCGGCACGATCCTCGACATTCTGTTCGCGTTTCCGGGGATCCTGCTCGCGGTGCTCACCGCGGCGGTGTTCGGGGCCGGCCTGGCCGCGCCGACGATCGCGCTTGCGATCGCCTACACGCCGTACATCGCCAGGGTGCTGCGCTCCGCGGCGGTTCGCGAACGCGCCCGCGAGTACATCGCCGCCGCCGAGGTCCAGGGCGTCTCCGCCTGGTCGATCTGTGCCCGTCACCTCGTGCCGAACCTCGGCCGGCTCGTCGTCGCCCAGGCGACGCTCGTGTTCGCCTGGGCGATGGTCGACCTCGCGTCGATCTCGTTCCTCGGGCTCGGCGTGCAGCCGCCGACCGCCGACTGGGGCGTGATGGTCTCCACCGGCGAGACCGGCGTCCTGCAGGGCTATCCGCTCGAGTCGCTGTCGGCCGGCCTGTGCATCGTGCTCGTCGTCGTCGCGGTCAACCTGCTCGGCGAGCGCATGGCCGAGCGCGGAGAGAGGAAGCTCGGATGAGCGAGTTGCACTACATCTCCGCCGGCGAGGCGCTCGCGCGCTTCCGCTCGCGTGAGCTGTCCCCGGTCGATCTGATGGAGGCGGTGATCGCGCGCGCCGAGGAGGTCGAGCCGACGGTGGGCGCGTTCGCCCAGACCCATTTCGAGACCGCGCTCGCCGCCGCGCGCGAGGCAGAAGCCCGCTACGCGGGCCGCGGCGAGGAGCCGCGGGCGCTCGAGGGGCTGCCGGTCGCGATCAAGGAGGAGGAGGCGATCGAGGGGCAGCCGTGGACGCTCGGCTCGCTCATCTACAGGGACCAGGTCGCGGACCACACCTCGGCGTTCGTCCGCCGCCAGCTCGACGCGGGCGCGATCGTCCACGCGCGCACGACGACCCCGGAGTTCTCGTGCGCGGGCTTCACCCATTCGCGCCTGTGGGGGGTGACCCGCAACCCCCACAACCCCGAGCTTGCCGTCGGCGGATCCTCGGGCGGCTCGGGCGCGTCCCTCGCCGCCGGCACCGCGACGCTCGCCTCGGGCTCGGACATCGGCGGCTCGATCCGCATGCCGGCGTGCGCGAACGGCGTCGTCGGCTTCAAGCCGCCGTACGGCCGCGTGCCGGTCGACCCGCCGTTCAACCTCGACACGTACTGCCACTGCGGGCCGCTCGCCCGCACCGTCGCCGACTGCGCGCTGTACGAGAACGTGCTCGCGGGGCCGGAGCCGACCGACATCCACACGCTGCGCGAGCGGGTCGTGTTGCCCGACAGGTTCGAGGGCGCCTCCGGCCTGCGGGTCGCCTTCTCGCTCGATCTCGGCGGCTGGTCGGTCGATCCCGACGTCGCCGAGAACACGCTGGCGGTCGCCGACGCGCTCCGGGAGGCCGGGGCGCTCGTCGAGGAGGTCGACCTGGAGGTGCCGCGCGAGAAGGTCAGCCGCGCGATGTCGATCCACTTCGCGACCGGCTTCGGCGCCTGGCTCGCCGGCCTCGTCGAGGCCCACCCCGATCTCGTTTCTCCCTATGTGCCGGCGGTGGTCCGCTCGATCAAAGAGGAGGCGGGCGACGCGAGCGCGCTGGACGGCTGGGAGCTCGAGTGCGAGCTGTACGCGCCGGTCGGGAGCCTGCTCGAGCGCTACGACGCGCTCGTCATCCCCACCTGTCGCGTCGAGGGATTGGACGCGGGCGAGGACTACGTCGAACGGCCGCTCGTGATGGCCGACGGCACCGAGCTGCACGCCGACCTCGAGGCGTTCACGACGCCCGTGTTCAACGTGATGAGCCGCTGCCCGGTGCTCGCGGTCCCGTCCGGCCGGGGCGCGCGCGGCGGCCCGACCGGCGTGCAGATCGCCGGGCGCACGTACGACGACCTCACCGTCTTCCGGCTCGGCGCGGCGCTGGAGGCCGTGCGGCCGTGGGATCAGTGGCCGTCGACGGTTGCGCATCCGGCGGGGAGCGTCGACCGATGAACGCGAGCGGCGCGCTGCTCGAGGTCGACGGCCTGCGGGTCGAGCTCCCGGTCGAGGACCGGATGGCGACGGTCCTCCATGACGTGTCGCTGTCGATCGGGGTCGGGGAGGCGGTCGGGCTCGTCGGGGAGTCGGGCTCCGGCAAGTCGATGACCGCGCGCGCCGTCGCGCGGCTCCTGCCTCCGGGCGCCCGGGTGGCCGGTGAGATCCGGTACGAGGGCGCAGACGTCGGCTCGCTGCGCGGCTCCGGGCTGCGGGACTTCCGCGGCGAGGTGGCGATGATCTTCCAGGACCCGCGCGCGCACATCAACCCGGTGCGCTCGATCGGGGACTTCATGACCGAGGCGCTGCGCACGAATCGGGGCGTCGCCCGGAGCGAGGCGCGGTCGCGGGCGGTGCGCGCGCTCGCCGACGTCGGGATCGAGGACGGGGAGCGGCGGCTTGACCAGTACCCGCACGAGCTCTCCGGGGGCCTGTTGCAGCGGGTGATGATCGCCGCGGCGCTCCTGACCGAGCCGCGGCTCGTGCTCGCCGACGAGCCGACGACCGCGCTCGACGTGACGACGCAGGCCGAGGTGATGGCGATCCTCGATGACCTGCGGCGCGAGCGCGGGCTCGCGCTGCTCTTCATCACCCATGATCTCGACCTGGCGGGCGCGGTCTGCGATCGCACGTGCGTCATGTACGCGGGGCGGATCGTCGAGTCCCAGCGCTCCGCAGACCTGCACGAGCGCCCGCGCCACCCGTACACGGCGGCGCTGTCCGCGGCACGGCCGGCGATCGAGGGGGCGGTCCATCGCCTCGCGGCGATCCGAGGGCGTCCGGTGTCGGCGTTCGAGGCGCCCGAGGGGTGCGCGTTCGCCCCGCGCTGCGGGTTCGCGCAGGACCGCTGCCGTGCGCGCACACCGGAGCTGCGCAGGGTCGACGGCGGCGCCGTGCGCTGCGTGCGCGCCGACGAGCTCGCGGGGACGCTCGCGCGGGAGGCCGAGCATGTCTGAGCTGACCGCCCGGGCGCCCGAGCCGACGGGCGAGCCGCTGCTGGAGGCGATCGGCCTGCGCAAGGACTACGGGTCGGTGCTCGCGGTCGACGACGTCGACCTCGCGGTCGCGCCCGGCGGGTCGCTCGCGATCGTCGGCGAGTCAGGGTCCGGCAAGACGACGATCGCGCGGATGCTCGTCGGGCTCACCCGCCCGACCGCCGGGACGATCCGCGCCTGCGGCCGGGACCGCTCGATCCCGGCGCGATCGGCCGCCGAACGCCGCCGCCGCGGGGCCGAGGTGCAGATCGTCTTCCAGGACCCGTACTCGAGCCTCGACCCGCGCCACAGCGCCCAGAAGGCGCTCGACGAGGTGCTCCGCCTGCACGGACGCGGCGCGGACGCCGCCGCCCGCAGGGCGCGGATCGCGGAGCTCGGCGAGCTCGTCGGCCTCGACGAGCGGATGCTCCGGGCGCTGCCGCGTGACCTGTCGGGCGGGCAGCGCCAGCGGATCGCGATCGCCCGCGCGCTCGCCGCCGACCCGCGGCTCATCATCCTCGACGAGGCAGTCGCCGCGCTCGACGTCTCGATCCAGGCGCAGGTGCTCAACCTGCTCGCCGACATCCGCGAGCACACCGGGGTCTCCTACATCCTGATCAGCCACGACCTCGCCGTCGTGCGGCAGATCACCGAGGAGGCGATCGTCATGCACCGCGGGCGCGTCGTCGAGCGCGGGCGGACCGAGACGATCCTCGATTCGCCGCAGGACCCCTACACCCGCATGCTGCGCGCCTCCGTGCCGCGGCCCGGGTGGAGGCCGACGCGCCGCGCCGTGGCCGCCGTCGGCGCCGAACCAGAACCGCCAGGAGGGACCCCATGACCGCTGATCTCGATCTCGCCCTCATCGGCGCCCGCGTGCGCACGCTCGACCCCGACCGCGCCGCCGCGACCGCGGTCGGCGTCCGCGAGGGCGTGGTCGTGGCCGTCGGAACCGATGAGGAGGTGCGCGCCCGCTGCGGACCGGCGACCGAGGTGGTCGAGCTGGGCGGCGCCGCCGTCGTGCCGGGCCTCATCGACAGCCACATGCACCCGTTCATGGGCGCGACGGGCGCCCAGGGCGCCGACCTGCTCGACGCGCACACGCTTGACGACGTGCTCGGCGCGCTGCGGGCCGAGCGCGCGAAGTGCCGGCCGGGCGAGTGGATCCGGGGCTGGGGCCTTGACTACAACGTGTTCGCGCAGACCGGGATCAGCTCGGAGGTGATCGAGGAGGCGGTCGGCGGCGCGCCGGCGGCACTCACGTTCATGGACTTCCACACGATGCTCGCCTCGCGGACGGCGCTTGAGCTCGCCGGCATCGACGGGCCGCGCGAGTTCGTCGAGCACGCGGAGATCGTGTGCGTCGACGGCCGGCCGACCGGCGAGCTGCACGAGCGCGGCGCGATGGACCTGCTGCTCGGGGCGATGCCGACGCTCACCGCGGAGCGCCGCTACGAGCTGTGCGCCGCGCACCTGCGGGCGCTGGCGGCGGTCGGGATCACCGGCACGCACGCGATGGACGGCACGCTCGAGACGTTCGACCTGCTGCGCGAGCTCGAGTCGCGCGGCGACCTCATCACGCGGATCCTCACCCCGTTCACGATCGAGCCCGACACCCCCGAGGAGATGTGGGAGCGCTACGGCGCCGCCGGGGAGGAGCACGGTCGGCGCTGGCGGGCGGGCGTCGCCAAGTTCTTCATCGACGGCGTGATCGACTCCGGCACCGGCTGGCTCGTCGAGCCCGACAGCGAGGGCGACGGCACCGCCGCGTTCTGGCCCGACGTCGACCGCTACCGCCGCGCGGTGCGCTTCTTCGCCGAGCGCGGCTTCCAGTGCGTCACCCACGCCACCGGCGACCGTGGCGTGCGGGAGGCGCTGAACACGTACGCGTCGGTTCCAAAGCCGCGGCGCGGGTCGCACCGCATCGAGCACATCGAGACGCTCCAGCCCGAGGACCTGCCGCGGTTCGCCGCCGAAGGCGTCGTCGCCTCGATGCAGGCCCAGCACATGATGTGGTGCAGCGCCGACCGCTCGGACAACTGGTCACGGCGCCTCGGGCCCGAGCGTTGCGGGCGGGCGTTCCCAGTCCGCTCGCTGCTGGAGTCCGGAGCGACGATCGCGCTCGGCTCCGACTGGCCGGTCGCCCGCTACGACCCGCGCGAGGGGATGGCCGCGGCCCGCCTGCGGCGCCCGCCGTTGCATCCCGAACGCCCGCCGTACGACGACCAGGCGCTCACCGGCGAGCAGGCGCTCGCGGGCTACACGACCGGCGCGGCGGCGACCGTCGGAGACGGCGAGCGGCTCGGGCGCATCCGGCCCGGGTTCTGCGCCGACCTGACGGTCATGGCCGAGGACCCGGCGGACGCCGACCCCGACGCGCTCGTGTCGGTGCCGGTGCTCATGACCGTCGTCGACGGAGAGATCGTCCACCGCGCGATCTGAGCTGGGCATGTCATCCACGCCATACGTGGCTGAGATGCCCAGCGTCACCCCCGACCGTGGGGGCGGGACGCTAGAAGTCCTCGGGGAGGACGAGGTCGTCCTGGAGCGCGGCGGTGAAGCGCTCGATCTCCTCGGCCATGTTCGACTGCGTGAGCCGACGAAGGTCGGAGAGCATCGCGGTGAGGCCCTCGTCGAGCTTCTCCTCGAGCGCGTCGACCTGCTCCTGGTCATAGACGCCCTCGTCGAGCCAGTCGCAGTTCGGGCAGTGGAGCGTCAGCTCCCAGAAACCCTGCGGCGCCTCACGCCACTCGACCGGCTGCACGAGATCCGAGGTGCAGCGGGGGCACACGTGGAGACCGTCGGTGCGGCGCTCCTCGGCATAGAAGCGGACGATCTCGATCGAGCGGCCGCTCGGGAGGAGGATGCGGCGGATGGAATGCTTGTCGGGGTTGTCGTTCATGGCGGGCTTGAGCGGGTGGAGGTGGCGGGCAGTGGCGGGTTCAGGCCTCACGGAGAGAGCTATCGGTGCCTGCTCCCACCGGCTTGACGGGCCGCTGATCCACCTGGACATTCAGGCCGCATACACATCAGTCGCCCGTTGCGCCCTACACTTGAGGGACCCCATCCGGAGGCCCTGACCCATGTTCCGAAGCCCCGTCATCGACGGACTTGTCGTCCTCGTCATCCTGCTGCTGATCGTCGGCCCGAAGAAGCTGCCCCAGCTCGGCCGGGGCCTCGGCGACGGCATGCGCGAGTTCAAGGAGGGCATCACCGGCGAGAACAAGCACGAGAAGCCGCAGCAGTCGCTCTCGCAGGCCCAGACGATGCCCTCCGCCGAGCACCCGCAGCCGGCCCAGCCCGCTCCCGCGACCGGCCACGAGTCGCGCCCCGAGCGCAGCGCCTAGCGCTCGCCGGTTCCCGGTAGACGATGCCCAGGCGCCTGCGGCCGATCGGTCACGACGACCGACTGAGCGTTGTCGACCACCTCGATGAGCTGCGCAGTCGTCTGATCGTCTGCGCGACGGCGCTCATCGTCGTGTTCGGCATCTGCTTCTGGCAGAGCGGCGCCCTGCTGAACGCGCTCAACAAGCCGCTGCACACGCTCGACCGCCAGGCGAGCAGCCACCTGGTGAATGCCACGGCCGACCTGGCGGGCGTGCGCCCGCACCTGCTCGAGGGGTCGGCGTACGCCCATCGCCTCGCCGTGCTCCCGCACTCAGGCCTGTCCGCGGAGGCGCGGGCGCTGATCGCGGGGCTCGGCCGCGAGCTGAACGCGTCCGCGCACTCGCTGCCGAAGCACTACAACGGCGACAACCCGGTGACGCTCGGGGTCGGCGAGCCGTTCACCGAGACGCTCACCGTCTGCTTCTACTTCGCGGTGCTCATCTGCTCCCCGGTCCTGCTCTACGAGTTGCTCGCGTTCGTGCTGCCGGCGCTCACCGCCGAGGAGAAGCGGGTCGCGATGCCGATCATCATCACCGCCCCGCTCCTCTTCTTCGCCGGAATCGTCTTCACGTACATCGTCGTGCTGCCGCCGGCGATGCGCTTCCTGCAGGGCTACAACTCAAGCCACTACCAGGCGTTCGTCCAGGCCCGTCCGCTGTACGCGTTCGAGGTGATGACGATGGCGGCGATCGGCCTCGCGTTCGAGATGCCGATCGTGCTCCTCGGCCTGCGCGCGCTCGGGGTGATCAACGGCTCGACGCTCACCCGCCACTGGCGCTACGCGATCGTCATCCTCGCCATCATCGCCGCCGCGATGCCCGGCTCCGACCCGGTGACGACGGGTCTTGAGACGGCGCCGCTTCTCGTGCTGTTCCTCGCCTCGATCGTGCTCCTCAAGGTCGCCGACCGGCGGGCCGCGCGCCGGGAGGCGCTCGAGCAGGTGGAGAACCCGACCGTCGGCAATCTCACATAGCGTCCGCGTGTCTGGCCGGCGACGGCCGTCCTCGCGCCGGTCTGACGTCGCGCCGGCGGTCTGGCGTCGCCCCACTCCTCCCGACGCCAGTCTGAACGTGGCAGACTCAGGGACGCGATGCTCTTCGATCTCCGCAGCCGCGGCCGGCGCCGCACCGTCCAGGTCGTCTACGTCGGCCTTGCCGTCCTCATCGGCGCAGGCCTCGTCCTGTTCGGAGTCGGCACCGGGACGGGCGGGGGCGGCCTGCTCGGCGGCCTCACCGGCTCCAACTCGGGCTCGAACGGCGGCAACGCCGTCACCGCCCAGGTCAAGCACGCGGTCGCCCGGGCCAAGCAGAACCCCCACAGCGCCTCCGCCTGGGCGAACCTCGTCGCCGCCCGCTTCTCGGCCGCGAACTCGGTCGGCTACAACAGCAACACGAGCACCTACACGGCGACCGGCAAGCAGCAGCTGCGTCTGCTCACCGAGGCCTACGGGCACTACAGCGCGCTCGTCAAGACCCCGAACGCGAACACCGCGACGCTCGCCGCCAAGGCCTACACGCAGCTCTCCGAATGGTCGAGGGCCTCCGCCGCCTACCAGTCCGTGCTCCAGACCTCGCCCGGGAACATCCTCTACCTGCGCTGCGTCGCCATGACCTCCTACGCCGCCAAGAACGACCGCGTCGGCCAGCTCGCCGAGACGCGCCTGCTGCAGAAGCTCCCCAAGTCCGTCCGCAAGGAGAACAAGGCCGTCGTCGACCAGGCGAAGACCTCGACGACGGTCGTCACCCAGTCCTGCTGACGCCCCGGCACGACGGCTAATATTGACCGCCCCCCGGGCCGTTAGCTCAGCTGGTAGAGCAGGGGACTCTTAATCCCAAGGTCGTAGGTTCGATCCCTACACGGCCCACTCCGAAAGCCCCGCAGCGCGGGGCTTTTCTCGCTTCTGCCATCCCTATCCGGCCGCTGGGGTCCGCGCTCACGAGCGCAGACGCGGATTTCGTCCACGCCGCGCACCACATCGCTCTGGGCGTAGGCAGCGTCCGCTTCGCGGATGTCGGCCAGCGCGTCGGAGTTGCTGAGCACGAAGCGCGTTTCCTCAAGCCCGGTGAGATCGACCGTGCTCATCAGCATCGGCATCTCGCGGCCGTTGCGCTGTCGATGACCACCCGCGAGTGTTCGCACTCGACACGGTCGACGAGCTCCGAGAGAAGACCGCGGACTGCTCGCCACGGCTCCCTCGCCACGGACACAGGTGGTGGCGCGCCTGGGCCCGGCTGTCAACGCACGCTCTCGGACGACTCCCGTCTCGATGCGCTCGCCCCGCGCCGGCGTGTGCGTCGGTCAAGGGCACGGCCCGGTCGCCGACTCGAAGCACATCCGTGCTCACTTGCGACAGCGATCCGCTCCAAGTCACCCGGATCCTGCCCTACCCGTCGCAAACGGCGCGCGGTGCCCGCCGGGCTGGACGACCGCGCTGTGCGCGACGACCCGCGGACGCCTGCAACGGGCGGCGGTCGTGCGGGTGCAGCGTCCTTCCGCGTCCGCCCAGCGAGAAAGCGGATCAGATCGCGCAGACGGGGGGGTCGGCAGACGAGAATTCGTGCCCGTTCTCGTTCTCCGCGATTCGAGCTGGCCCGGGATTCGCGTTGGGGTCAGGCGTCTACGCGCCTGCGAGGATCTTCTCGAGGGCGAGGCGGTCGTCTTTGCCGAGATCGTGCTTCCCGGTGCACCCGGGCTGCGAGCAGCGAAGCCACCAGCCGTGGGGCGACTTGCCGAGCAACATCGCGCTGTCGCAGGTGGGGCATTGCCAGCCGGCGCGCACTCGCCGATCGAGGAGCCCTGTCGCTCCGGCGGCCTCGAGCCGGCGGACGAGCTCGTCGCCGTCGATGAGCTCGATCCCGAGCTGTGCGGCTTCGTCGACCGCGGGCGGGTAGAAGCCGGCGCTCGTGACGAGGATTCCCTCGCCGCCGCGACGACCTTCACGCATCAGGGTGCCGCCGAGCTTGCGAATCTCGTCCACGCCGATGTCCCGAGAGGTCCAGCGCTTGCACTGCACGAGACGCCGTTCATCGTCGCGGCGGAGGACGAGGTCGATGTTGCCGTCGGGAGTGCCGTGGCCGCCGGTCTGGGTGACGTGCCAGCCCTCGTGCTCAAACAGGGTGCCGACGATGCTCTCGAATTCTCGCGCGGAGAGGTGGCGCAGGTTCGTGGTCAGCTGGAGCTGCTGGTGGCGCAGGCGCCGATCCACGTAAGGGATGGCTTGCGCGAAGAGTATCGCCGCGGCGAATACGGTGCCTTCGGTGGTGCACATGATCAGCGCGAGCGTGCCCGTGCCCGTGAGCACCGGAAGGGCGATGCCCCACCCGAGGTAGACGAGGCCGGCAAGGACAAGGCTCTGGGTCGAGCTCAGCGCACCCACCAGCTCGATCGCTCGATCGATGACACGTGCGATCGGGCCCGGATTGGTTCGCGAGGCTTCCTTCGTGTCGATCACCCGGTCGTGATCGGCGGCCCGCGCAACTTCCCGCTCTGGAGGAGGGTGGGGGTCAGCGTATGGCGGAGGTGGCGTGTCCGAGCCCCCCGAACGCAGCCATTCCGACCTTCGCTCACCCGCGCTCGCTGGAATGAGCAGCCCGTGGATGCGAACGTCCCGATTGCGTCGCGGGCCTCGACCTGACTCGACCGCCGGGTGACGCCGGCTGCCGGCTGTCGGGTCTTGACCGCCCGCCATTCACCCGATCGTGGGAAGCTTCGGGGCGTGGATCATGCGAGCGCAGCGGCGATCGTCGACCGGTTGCACTCCGCTCAGAACGCCTTCTACGGCGGCGGCGAGGACCGGGAGCTGCGCGCGCTCCTCGACCCCGACGTGACCTGGAACGTCCCGGGCGCGAGCCCCATCGCCGGCCGCTACCGCGGGATCGACGATGTCTTCGTCTATTTCGCGAGGCGGCGGGACCGCGCGGCGGGGACGTTCCGAATGCACCGTCGCGACGTGCTGGTCGGAGACGGCCGGCGGGTCGCCGCGCTGACCGACGGAACCGCGGTCATCGCCGGTGCCGCGCATGCGTGGTCGACGGTCGGGCTCTACGAGATCACCGAACGCGACCGCATCGGGGCGTGCTGGCTGCTCGCGCTCGACCAGGCGGCGTTCGACGCGATCTGGTCAGCCTGAGCCGAATGCCGGCACTCGGCCGACGTCGAGCGCGCGATCCGCGGCGGATGGCCGCCGCCGGCATCGAGGACGGCACGCCGAGCTCACCCGGGGCGACCGCCCAGGTCGAACCCCTGTGCCGGCTGGGGCTCCCGTCCCGCGAGCCGCTCGAAGAAACCCGCGACGTGGTCGGGGTCGGCGGGCGTCAGCAGCGACTCGGCGAGTTGGCTCTCGACGTCCCCGAATCCCGAGGAGCGGAGCTCCCGGACGGCGGCGTCGAGGTCATAGCGGGTCTCGCGAAGCGAGGGCGTGCCGTTCTCGATCAGGAGCCAGAACGCGCCCACCCGACCCTCGTAGGGCTGGCCGACTCTGCCGGCGTTCACGTACGTCGGCCCGCCGGCAAGCCCGCGGATCGTCTGCTGATGGGTGTGACCGCCGACGACGAGCGGCTCCGACACGCCGCCGAGTGCCTCCCGCAGCACGCGCTCCGGGGTCAGCCGGGTGAGGATCTCGTCATCCTGCCGCGGCGAGCCGTGGCAGAAGCAGATGCCATCCAGGCGCAGCTCGACCGGCCACGACGCGAGTCGGTCGCGCCAACCGCGGTCGATCGCCTCCGCGCTCCAGGCCGCGGCGCGTCCCGGCTCGCTGTCAGCGACCGGCGCGCCATCCCAGGCGGCGACCGTTTCGCGCTCTGCGTTGTCGGCGATCCACGCCACGCGCTCCGGTCGGGCGCCGACGAGCTCGAGCGCTTCGCGCGCAAGCGGCCCGCCGACGACGTTTCCGGCGACGACGATCACATCGACCCGGTTCTCCGCGTCGAGCTCCTCGTCGAGGAGCCCATCGACCGCGGAGACGCTCCAGCGCAGGCGCTGCAGTGCGCGGTGTTTGATCTCGCCGGATCGGTAGTAGCGGGCAAGCTGGTGCCGGGCGATGCCGAACACCCATCCCTCGGCCTCGCCGGGACCGTCGGCACGGCAGTGGGCCCAGTCCTCGAAGGCGACCGCCCAGCACTCCGACCACAGCGCCGCGGCGGCGTCGACGTCGTGCATGCGGCGGGCGAGGAACACGAGCAGCCTCCGTCCGGCGCACTCGTAGAGCTCAAGGAAGGCCTCGTCGGATCGCGGATCGGTTGAGCGCCTCGCTTCTATGGAGGGGAACGGGCACACGCTGTTGTGACAGCCCCGCTCCGTGAACGTGCGCGAGCTGCCCTGGTGCGCGCGGCCCAGCTGAAGCGTGTCACGAGGTCGGAGCTCAAGGCCCGTAACGGGTGATGTGCGCGCTCCTACGGCTTCCGCTGCCGCCGTCCGCCGGTGCCCGGCCCGGCGAGATGCCGGCAAGGCCGGGCGAGGTTCGACGTCGGAGCGGGAGGGTGCACTGCGCGGCGTGGCTGCTGCTCGTCATCTCGATCTCGACCTACGCGACGATCTCGATCGCCGTGGACGAGCAACCGTTCTACGTCGGCGCGCGGCGCCTGCGCTTCTTCGACCTGCGCGTCTATCGCGCGGCCGCCGGCGCGCTCCTGGGGCGGCCGGTCGGCTCTCGGCAGTGCAGTTGACGCCCGCGCCGCCGGGGATGGCGATCGTCATCGTGTCCAGGCAGTGCCCACCGGACGGACAGGGCGTGGGGGAGGAGAACGCACGCTCGCGCCCGCTGGCGGACCAGGGGGTTCTCGGCGCGAGCGCACGGCTGGCCTCCGACGCAGGTCCGGCGCGGGTGCCTGCCGGCGGGGGAGGCGATGATCAGCCCGAGCGCTTCTCCGCCGATCAGCTGAGCGCGTCCGCGATGCCGGCCTGGAGCTCCCGGACGATCGCGCCGAGCGAGCCCGACGCGAGCAGCCCGGGTCCGAGCGGCCCGGCGCGGTTCTCGCCGGCGCCCGGCAGGAGCCGGAGGGCGTCGCCGACGTCGGGTGACAGGTGGTCGAGTTGCCAGCGGATCTCGGCGGCGAGGGCGTCCGGCCGTCCGGAGGCGGCGAGCCCGGTCGCCCTGGCGGCGTAGGCGGCCGCGCCGAGGGCGTGCGCGCCCATGTGGGCGACCGCTGCGGCCTGTCCCGCGGCCCGGGCGGCGGCGGCCGCGGCCGGGCCGACGCCGCGCGCGGCGCCTCCCCCGGCGAATCGGACGCGGATCGCCTCGGCGGTCCGGAGCTCGCCCCGCGCGAACGCCCGTGCCCGGGCGATCGCGCGACGGGGACGCTCGTCGTCCGGCGCCTCGGCCTCGAACAGGGTGAGCACCCGTGCGGCGCAGTCCGCCGCCCACACCGCGACGATCCGCCGGTCGGCCTCGCTCAACGCCTGGGGAGAGCTCACACGGCGGATCGTCGCAGGCACCCCGATGTGGCCCTCCCTCACCCAGGTGGCGCGGTCGGCCGCGCGGTAGCGTCCGGGCGGTGAGCGCGCTGCACATCTTCGACATGGACGGAACCCTGCTGCGGGGCACGACCGCGTCCATCGAGCTGTCGCGCCGGCTTGATTGCCTCGAGCCGCTCGCGGGCCTGGAGACCGCGTTCGCCGCCGAGCGGATCAGCGCCGCCGAGTTCGCCGTCGAGATGCGGGCGCTCTGGACGGAGCTGAGCCCGGAGCTCGTCGCGGAGGTCGTGCGCGCGTCGCCGTGGATCGACGGGATCGCCGAGGTGTGCGCCGACATCGCGGAGCGCGGCGAGCGCTCCATGGTGATCACGATGTCGCCCGGCTTCTTTGCCGAGCACCTGCTCCAGTTCGGGATCGAGGTGGTGGCGGCGTCACGCTTCCCGTCGCTGCCGTTCACCCGGGCGATTGACCCGGCGGGCATCCTCGAGCCCGCCGACAAGGTCCGGCTCGCCGAGCAGGAGCGGAGTGCGCACGGGCTCGCTCCCGCCGACTGCGTCGCCTACGGAGACTCGATGTCGGACCTGCCGCTGTTCGGCGTGCTGGAGAACACGGTGGCGGTCAACGCCGACCCGGAGCTCGAGCGGCTGGCGGCCGCCGCCTACCGCGGTCCGAGCCTGGTCGAGGCATACGCGATGGCCCGCGCGCTCCTGGACCCCCGCTGAGGTCACGCCCGGCGCGCGGTCCGGGCTCGCGCCCCGTTCGTGTTGCCTGAAAGGCAACGATCGTGTACCGTGCCGCTTCGGCGCGCCCCTCGGCGCGAGCGAGACGAGGAGAGGACACGCGATGGCGATCAACGACGTGCGCCCGTCGTCGACCGGCGGCGGCGCAGACGGACGGGCACCGGTCACGGTCAAGGCCCCACCGGCACGCGAGATCGAGCGGCGCTCGATCGACTGGGTTCCCGAGGAGGAGCGCCACGGCAGGCTCTGGCACCAGTTCCCGCTGTGGTTCCTCGGCAACTTCCAGTACTTCACGATCCCGATCGGCTTCGTCGGCCCGGCGATGGGACTGTCGCTCGGCTGGACGGTCGTGGCGGCCGTGCTCGGGATCTTCGTCGGCACGCTGTTCATGGCGTTCCACGCGAGCCAGGGGCCGCAGCTTGGCCTGCCGCAGATGATCCAGTCGCGTGCGCAGTTCGGCTACCGGGGGGTGCTCGTCCCGCTCTGCGCGACCCTCTTCACATATCTCGCGTTCAACGTCGCCGACCAGGTGCTCACGGCGGAGGGGTTTCACTCCGCGTTCGGCTGGAACGCCCACGTGGTCGCGGTCGTGGTCGCGATCATCGCCGCGGTGATCGCGATCTGGGGCCACGACTGGGTCCACCGCGCGTTCCGCGCGATCCTCGTCGTCGCCCTGCCGGTCGTCGCGATCCTGTCGATCGGGGTCATCCTCGGCGCCGCCCACGGCCACGCGCACGGGCACTACGGGTTCACGGTCGCCGCCTTCATGGCGCAGTTCTCGGTCGCCGCGGCCTACAACATCACGTACGCGCCGTACGTCTCCGACTACTCCCGCTATCTGCCGCGCACCACGCCGGTGCCGAAGGTGATCGCGTCGGTGTTCTTCGGCGCCGCGGGCTCGCCGATCTGGCTCATCTCGCTCGGGGCGTGGCTCTCGATCCACCTCGGCGTCGCCGACGGCCTCGACGGGACGAAGGTCGCGGGCAACAACATCTTCCACCCGCTCGGATCGGTGGCGGCGATCCTGCTCGCGGCGGGGCTGGTGGCGACGATGGGCATGAACGCTTACGGCGGCATGCTGAGCGTGCTCACGGGCGTCGATTCGCTGAGGAAGATCCGCCCCACCCGGCAGGCGCGCGTGATCACGATCCTCATCCTCACCGTCGTCTGGTTCGTGATCGGGCTCTCGATCTCCTCGAACGCGGCGACGACCGTCCTGAACTCGCTGACGCTCATGCTCTACCTGCTCGTCCCCTGGACGGCGACGAACCTCGCGGACTTCTTCCTCGTGAGGCGCGGTCACTACGCGATCGCCGATCTGTTCACTCCGCGCGGGATCTACGGCGCCTGGGGCGCGCGGGGACTGATCGCGTACTTCGCGGGCTTCGCCGCCGAGATCCCGTTCATGGTGCTCCCGAGCCCCGCCGGGTTCACGTTCACCGGCCCGATCGCCAAGCAGATCTCCGACGTCGACATCTCCTGGCTCGTCGGCCTCGCGGTGTCGGCGATCGTCTACCTGCTGCTCGCGCGCACGATCAACCTGCGCCGCGAGGAGCGGGCGATCGAGCAGTCCGAGCGCGTGCTCGCGGAAACGGAGGCGGCGTAGTGGTCTCCGACGCGGCCACCCGCGTGAGGGACGGCTCGTAGGTGTCCGTCGCCTCCGGCGAGCGCGTCCGCCTCGGGGCGCGGCTGCGTCACGCCCGGGAGCGCAGCCGCCTGTCGCTCGGCGACGTCGCCGAGCGGGCGGGGGTCACCAAGAGCTTCCTCTCGCGTGTCGAGCGCGACATCACGAGCCCCTCGATCGCGAGCCTGCTCGACATCTGTGCCGCCGTCGGCGTGGCTCCGGCCGACCTCTTTCAGGTGCCGCGCACGACCCTCGTGCGCAGCGCCGATCGCCCGCGCCTCGGCGACCTGCCGAAGACCGACGATGTCGTCGACACGCTGATCACGCCCGCCGACGAGCGGCACGTGACCGTGTTGGAGACCGTCGCCCGTGGCCGCGGCTCCGGCGGCGAGGCGCTCTACACGCTGCCGAGCCAGTGCGAGGTCTGCTTCGTCGTCGAGGGCACCATCGAGGTGCGGGTGGAGGACGGGACGTTCCTCCTGCGCAAGGGCGACGCCCTCACGTTCGGCGCCGCCGTGCCGCACACCTGGCGGGCGACGACCGCCGCCGGCGCACGGGTGCTATGGATTCTCGCGCCCGCCCTGCCCGACCCAAGGAGCGCCGCCACATGACCGCGCAGTTCATGCCGCCCGACGCCAGCATCGCCCCGCGCTACACGGGTCCGCGCACGTTCGCGCGGCTGCCGCACCTCGGCCTCCCGCTCGACGGCGTCGACGCCGGTGTGATCGGCATCCCGTTCGACACGGCGACGAGCTACCGCAGCGGCACGCGCTTCGGTCCCGAGGCGATCCGCGCCGTGTCGGCGACCCTGCGTCCCTACCACCCGGCGCTCGACGTGGGCGTGTTCGAGCAGCTCGGGGTCGTCGACGGCGGCGACGTCGAGATCACGCCGGGCAACGCCCAGCGCACCGCCGAGCAGATCGACGCCTCGCTGCAGCCGCTGCTGCGCGCGGGGATCGTGCCGCTCGTGCTCGGCGGCGACCACTCGATCGTGCTCGGTGAGCTCCGCGCGCAGGCCGCCGTGCACGGCCCCGTCGGGCTCGTCCTGCTCGACGCTCACGCCGACACCTGGGACCAGTACTACGGCGAGCGCTACTTCCACGGCACGCCGTTCCTGCGGGCGGTCGAGGAGGGGTTGCTTGACCCGGGGCGCTCGCTGCTCGCCGGGATGCGCGGCCCGCTGTACGGACGCTCGGACGTCGAGCAGCCTGCCGGGCTCGGCTTCGAGGTGATCCGCGGTGAGGAGCTGCGCGCCCTCTCGCCCGAGGAGTACGGAGCGCGCGTGCGCGAGAGGGTCGGCGACGGGCCGACGTTCTTCTCGTTCGACATCGACGTGCTCGACCCGTCGTTCGCGCCCGGCACCGGAACTCCCGAGGTCGACGGGCTCTACCCGCGCGAGGCGTTCGCGTTCATGCGCGCGCTCGCCGGGATCGAGTTCACCGGCTTCGACGTCGTCGAGGTCTCGCCGCCCTACGACAACGCCGGTCAGGTGACGGCGCTCCACGGCGCCGCCGTCGCGTTCGAGATGCTCGCGCTGCTCGCGGTCGCGCGACGGGAGGGTTGAGCGCCGCCGCCCGGGCTCGGCGCCCGCACCCAGGAGCGGAGCGCCGAGCCGTCGGGGGCGGCGCGCCTACGACCGCAGCCTCAGCGACCTCGTGGCGCGGACGGTCGGCCCGCCGACGGCCGCGAAGCTGCCGCGCGCGCTGAGCCTCGCCGCGTCGGCGTTCGCGAGCCACGCGCGGCCCCGCTTCGTGAGCACGAGCCTCACCGTCGCCCGCCGCGTCTGACGGAAGACGACGCTCACCCTGGCGACGAGCAGCTTCCGTCCGTGCGGCAGGGCCCGGTACCAGGCGATGCGGAGCACGCCGGGGGCCGGCGCGGCGAACGAGAAGCGGTAGCCGCCGTTGTGGACGAGCGCCCGGATTCCGGCGCCATGGCCGTGCGCCGCGAGCGCCCGCCTGAGCAGCGTGCGGAGCTGCGCTGGGTCGAGGCGCGGCGTTGGGGTGGGTGCCGTGGTCGTCGGCGTCGTGGTGGTCGGAGCGGTGGCCGTCGGCGTCGTCGTCGTCGTGGTCGTCGTCGTGGTCGTCGTCTGCGGCTGCGGCACGACCGCCGTCGGGTCTGAGGCGGCGGGGTTGCCCGTGCCGCCGGCGTTGGTTGCGGTCTCCTCGACCGCGATCGCCGAGCCGATGTCGGAGGCGGTGACGGTGTACGTCTCAGCGGTGGCACCGGCGATCGCGTTGCACGTGCCGCCGGTGCAGTCCTCCCACTGATATGCGTAGCTCGTCGGGTGGTTCGTCCAGCTGCCGTGCGCCTCGCTGAGCGTCTGGCCGACCGCGGCGGTACCGCTGATCGTGGGAGCCGCCCTGTTGGACGGCGGGAGGATCATCAGCGCGGCGTTGGCGGGCGGGTTTCCGCCCGCCGCGACCAGTACGTTGGCAGTGCTGTGCGGCGCGTACGTGCCGGGTGGCGCGGTGAACGTGAGCGTATAGGTGCGCGCATAGATGCCCGAGAGCGTGTAGCCGCCGCTCGTGTCGGTTGTCGCGGTGCCGCCCGGAACCGGGTTTCCGAGTGCGTCCAACGCCTGCACCGTGACGCCTGCGATCGCCTGTCCCGTGGACACATCGGTCACCGTGCCGCCGATCGTCCCCGTCCTCGGCACGGTGTCGAGCAGCGGCTCGATTTCTCCCTCGAGCGTCCCCGCGGCGGATCCATCGGCCAGTGACATGTAGTCCTGATTGCCAGCTCCCGTGTTGAATGTGTTGTCACCGGATGACGCATCGACGTTGTTCGTCCCGAGGGCTCCCTCGGTGAGCGATGGATCGTCCGGAGCGATCGCGTGCCACATGGTCGTCGGGTCGTAGGAGGGGATGTTCGGGCCGCTCGCGCAGGTGGTGTAACCCGTGAAGGCCTCGAGTGACACGAGCAGCGGTGAGTCGGGCGGCTGGTAGCAGGGCACCGAGTGGCCCGTCATGACGGCGTTTCCCACGTCGTCGCCATTCCATACGATCTTCGTTGGCCAGCTCGACGCGACGTACGCCGCGGCTCCGGGGTCGCCATCGAAGTTACTCTCCGGTACGCCGTTCGAGCTCGGGTAGCCGCCACCCGTGACGACGAGTCGCGCCACCTTCCTGGCCACGAGGTCGTACCCGTCGAGGGGGCTGTTGGCGTCGGGACCTGACTGCAGGAGGGCCGCGAGGTTGCCCTCGAACCCAAGCGCCACGATGACGACGCTGCCATCCGCCTGCGAGGCGAGCGCCCGGCGCAGCACGGACACCGCGTCGGTCGGCGGCGGCGTCGAGGCGGGGGCGAGCGCTCCGCACTCTCCGATGTAGGGATGGGTCGGCTTGTTGGGGTCCTGCGTGTTGTCGGGCCCGTCGTCCGGCATCTGCGATCCGATCGGGACGTCGGAGGAGTTGTAGAAGCTGGTGAGCGCGGCGACGCACTTCCACGAGTCTGTCGCCACGGCCGGTTGGTCGAAGGACGGGTTCGTGGCGTGGTTGAGGGTGATCGCGATGACGTTCGCCGCGCCCTCCTGCTGAAGCGCGAACGCGGAGTAGATCGCGCTCACGTCGTCGGCATTCGTGTACGTGTCCGTGTCGATGATCAACGGCACGGGGGGCGAGGCCGCGTCGGCTCGCCGCGCGACGCACAGAGACGTCGCGACGACCGCGACGATCGCCGCGAGGAACGAGATTCCCCGCCTGCCGAACAGGAATGCGGTGCCCACCTTGGCCCCCAATCGCCCGTGCGAAGCCACCCAGCCCCGACGGCTCGAACGCTATGCCCCGTCACCCCTCAAAACGCTTTACAAGCCTTCGCAGGGCTCAGCAAAGCTACCGTGCCGCCGGGGTCGCGGTCAAGGTGGGACCCAAAGATCGTGCCGACGACCCGCGCCCGATCCCGGGAGGGGGACACCGGCGACCTATCGTTCGCCGGAATGGCCGCCACGCGACAGTCCGCCCGGGCGCGGGCCCGGAGCGAGCGGCGCCGCGCGTCGGTCCCGGAGGTCTCCTACCCGCCGCAACTGCCGGTCTCCGCGCGCCGGGAGGATCTGCTCGCCGCGATCCGGGATCACCAGGTGATCGTCGTCGCCGGCGAGACCGGCTCGGGCAAGACGACGCAGCTGCCGAAGCTGTGCCTGGAGCTGGGGCGCGGGGTGCGCGGCGCGATCGCTCATACCCAGCCGCGGCGCCTGGCGGCGCGCACGGTGGCGCAGCGGATCGCCGACGAGCTCCGGGTGCCGCTCGGCGGCCCGGTCGGCTACGCGGTCCGCTTCGACGATCGCAGCTCGGAGGACACGCTCGTCCGGGTCGTCACCGACGGGCTGCTGCTCGCCGAGATCCGCCGTGACCCGCTGCTGCGCCGCTACGACACGGTGATCGTCGACGAGGCGCACGAGCGCTCGCTCAACATCGACTTCCTGCTCGGCTGCCTGCATCGCATCCTGCCGCGGCGGCCCGACCTGAAGCTGATCATCACGAGCGCGACGATCGACCCCGAGCGGTTCAGCGCCCACTTCGGCGGCGCCCCGATCGTCGAGGTCTCGGGCCGCACGTACCCGGTCGAGGTGCGCTACCGGCCGGCCGGCGAGGGCGAGGAGCTGCTCGACGCGCTCGCCGACGCCGTCGAGGATCTGCTCGCCGAGCGCGACGGCGACGTGCTCGCGTTCCTCTCGGGCGAGCGGGAGATCCGCGACGCGGCGGAGCTCCTCGCGGGCCGGCTCGGGCCGCGGGTCGAGGTGCTGCCGCTGTACTCGCGGCTGGCGGCCGCCGACCAGCAGAAGGTGTTCCGCCGCGACCGCGGAGGCCGTGCCCCGCGGCGGGTCGTGCTCGCGACGAACGTCGCCGAGACGTCGCTCACCGTCCCCGGCATCCGCTGCGTCGTCGACACCGGCCTTGCGCGCGTGTCCCGCTACAGCGCGCGGCTCAAGGTCCAGCAGCTCCCGGTCGAGCCGATCTCACGCGCGTCCGCCGAGCAGCGCAAGGGCCGCTGCGGCCGGCTCGCCGACGGGGTCTGCGTGCGGCTCTACGCGGAGGCGGACTTCGAGGCGCGGCCGGAGTTCACCGACCCGGAGATCCTGCGCACGAACCTCGCGAGCGTCATCCTGCAGATGGCGGCGCTCGGGCTGGGCGACGTCGAGTCCTTCCCGTTCCTCGAGGCGCCGGACCGCCGCCAGGTGCGGGACGGGCGCGCGCTCCTGCACGAGCTGCGGGCGCTCGACCCGTCGGCGCAGCGTCCGCTCACCCGGCTCGGGCGCGACCTCGCGCGCCTGCCGATCGACCCGCGCCTCGGCCGGATGGTGCTCGAGGCCGGGCGCCTGGGCTGCGCCCGCGAGGTGATCGTGATCGCCGCCGCGCTCTCCATCCAGGACCCGCGGGAGCGTCCCGCCGCGCAGCGCGCCCAGGCCGACCAGCTCCACGCCCGCTTCGTCGATCGCTCCTCGGACTTCGTCGCCTACCTCAACCTGTGGCGCCACCTGCGCGCGCTCGAGGACGAGCTCTCGCGCTCGCAGGTCCGCAGGCGCTGCCAGTCCGAGTTCCTGCACTACCTGCGGATCCGCGAGTGGCAGGACCTCGTCGCGCAGCTCGAGGACGCGGCGCGCGAGGTCGGGATCGCGCTCAACGAGACGTCCGCCGAGCCGCCGGAGATCCACGCGGCGCTCCTCTCGGGCCTGCTCTCGCATCTCGGCATGAAGGACCGCGCGGGACGCGAGTACATGGGTGCGCGCGGCGCCCGGTTTCAGATCTTCCCCGGGTCGGCGCTCTCCCGCCGCGGACCGAGCTGGGTGATGGTCGCCGAGCTCGTCGAAACCTCGCGCCTGTGGGGGCGAACGGCGGCGGCGGTCGACATCCGACAGGTCGAGCCGCTCGCCGAGCACCTCGTCAAGCGCTCCTACGGCGAGCCGCGCTGGGACCGGCGCCGCGCCGCGGTCCTCGCGTCCGAGCGGGTGACGCTCTACGGGCTGCCGATCGTCGCCGCGCGGACGGTCCAATACGGGCGGATCGACCCGGCGATCGCGCGGGAGCTGTTCATCCGCCACGCGCTCGTCGAGGGCGACTGGGACCAACGCCACGCGTTCATGCGCGAGAACGCCCGCCGGGTGGAGGAGGTCGAGGCGCTCGAGGCGCGGGCCAGGCGGCGCGACCTGCTCGCCAGCGAGGCCGCCCGGGCGGCGTTCTTCGAGGCGCGGATCCCGGCGCACGTCGTCAGCGGTCGCCACTTCGACCGCTGGTGGCGGCGCGCTCGCCAGGACGATCCGACGCTGCTCGACTACCCGATGGAGCTGCTCATCGAGAGAAGCGTCGCTCCGGATGACGCGGGCCGCCCGACGATCTGGAAGCAGGGCTCGCTCGAGCTCGCGCTCTCGTACCGTTTCGACCCCGGCTCGGCGGCGGACGGCGTCACCGTCCACGTGCCGCTCGGGGCGCTCGGCGCGCTGCGGGAGATCGGCTTCGAGTGGCTCGTGCCCGCGTTTCGCACCGAGCTCGTGACGACGCTCCTGCGGAGCCTGCCGAAGCGGCTGCGCACGCCGCTCGTCCCGATCCCCGACACCGCCGCGGCGCTCCTCGCCGAAGTCAGCCCCCGCTCGGGCCCGCTGCTGCAGGTGCTCGCCGAGGCGATCGAGCGGCTGCGCGGCGTGCGCGTCACCGCCGCCGATTGGACGCTCGACGAGCTGCCGCCCCACCTGCGGATGACGTTCTCCGTGGAGGACGAGGACGAGACCGTGCTCGCCTCGGGCCGCTCGCTCGCCGCGCTCCGCGAGGAGCTTCGGCCGGTGCTCGCCGCACGGCTCGCGCAGGCGGTCCCGGCGCTCGCCCGCCGCGGGATGCGCGACTTCGAGGTCGAGTCGCTGCCGCGCACGGTCGAGCTGGCCGGCGGGCTGCGCGGCTATCCGGCGCTCGCCGACGAGGGGGAGGCGGTCGGGATCCGGATCTGCGAGACGCCGGAGGAGCAGGCGGCGAGCATGGCCGCAGGGACGCGGCGGCTGTTGCGGCTCACCGTCCCCTCCCCGGCCCGCTGGGTCGCTGGGGAGCTTGGACCGCAGCTCACGCTCGAGCTTACGGCCGCACCGCACGGGACGCTTGAGGCCGTGATCGAGGATGCGATCCGCGCCGCGCTCGACGCGTTGATCGCACGCGGCGGTGGGCCCGCGTGGGACGCCGCGGCGTTCGCGGCGCTCCGTGAGCACGTCCGCGGCGAGCTTCGCCCGGCGACGCTTGAGGCGGTGCGGGCGCTCGGGCGGATCCTCGAGGCGGCGCGCGCCGTGCGCGAGCGGCTTGACGCGCTTCCGGCGAACGCGGCGCTCGGGCCGGCGCGCGAGGACGTCGCGCGCCAGCTCGGCCGGCTCGTCTACCCGGGGATGCTCGCCGCCGCCGGCGCCGGGCGCCTCGGCGACGTCGAGCGCTACCTGTCCGCCGCCGCGCGGCGCCTGGAGCGGCTGCCGTCGAACGTCGCCGCCGACGGCCGGCGGATGGCCGAGATCCGGGAGCTCGAGGCCCGTGCCGCCGGACGCGCAGAGCTGATGTGGCTGCTCGAGGAGTTGCGCGTCGCCGAGCTCGCGCCCGGGGCGCCCGTGCGCAAGGGCGCGACCGTCAGACGCGTGCGTGAGGCGCTCGCGCAATGAGGAGGCTTTGACCGCGATGGGTCGCTCTGTGTAGAGTCGCGCCGGGCGCGCGGGGCCGGGCGCTGGACCACATGGACAGAAGGGGGCAGTTTTGCGGACGCGATTTTCATCGCTTGTCGTCTTGCTTGTCCTGCTCGGGGCCGCCGTGCCGGCCGCCGCGCAGGCGTCCTCGGGCCGCCTCACGGCCCGCTATACCGCGATCCCGCTGACGGGTGTCAGTCGCGCGACACTGCAGGCGCAGAGCTCCGCGGGGAGCACCGTGCACGACTGGTCGGGCTCGATCGTCTCCCCGGTCGACGGCCAGACGTATCAGTACACGATGGTCGGCAAGAACCCGATGGTGAAGGAGTCAACACCGACCACGAGTGTCGGCGTCGATCTCATCCCGATCAAGCTCGTGTTCAACGATGGCACGCTCGACCCCGAGGTCGCCACCGCCGGCTGCTCGACGAAGACGCCGCTCGCGCTCACCACCGGATCGCCGGTGTTCGGCACCCACGCCTACACAGCGGGCGGAGTGAGCGTCGGCACCCACCAGTACGTCGACGCCTTCCAGCGCGAGAACTTCGCGCACTACGTGCTGGGGAGCGGCGCGCTGAACCCGAAGTACAACGTCAACCTGTCGAAGAAGGTGGGAGTCGAGATCACCGTCAACGTTCCGGCCGCCGACGGCTCGATCTACACCTACAGCGGCTCGTGCCCGCACCTCGGCGAGATGGACATCAACTGGTGGGACAACTACGTGCGGGGAACGCTGCTGCCCTCGCTCGAGTCGAGCGGCGCGACGAGCGTGAAGCGGTTCCCGTTCTTCCTGTTCTCGAACGCGGTCATGTACAACGGCAACACCTCGAACTGCTGTTACCTGGGCTATCACGGAGCCGTCGCGGTGGCCTCGGGCACCCAGACCTACGGCGTCGGCGAGTACGACACCAACGGGCTGTTCTCCGGGATCTCCGACATCGAGGTCCTCTCGCACGAGTTCGGCGAATGGATGGACGACCCGTTCGTCAACAACCCGACGCCGGCGTGGGGGCACATCGGTCAGGTGAGTGGGTGTCAGACCAACCTCGAGGTGGGCGATCCGCTGACCGATACGACGGTGACGGTCAAGATGGGCAACGGCGTCACCTACCACCCCCAAGAGCTCGCGTTCTTCTCCTGGTTCTACCGCCAGAGCCCCTCGATCGGGGTCAACGGCTGGTATTCGTCGAACGACACGTTCACGACCGGCGCAGGACCCGTCTGCAGCTGACGGACCCGCTCGCGGCCGGGGCCCGGGCGGGCCTCGGCCGTGAGCCGCCGAGGCCCGACACGGGCTCCCGGTCGGCCGGGAGCGCTCACCGCAGGCCGGCGCGCTCGGCGAGCGTCTGAGCTCCCGTCCGGCACGCGCGGGTGAGCTCTGCGACGTCGGCGGTGAGCAGCGAGTCCCGCTCGACGACCGGCCGGCCGCCGACGAGCAGCAGCTCGAGCGGCGCCGGCGGGCCGAACACGAGCGCGGTCACCGGGTCGGCGATGTCCCCGTGCCCGAGCCCGTCGAGCCGCCACAGCGCGACGTCGCCGAGCCTGCCGGGCGCAAGCGAGCCGATCCCGTCGTCGCGGCCGAGGCAGCGCGCGCCGCCCGCGGTCGCCATCCAGAGCGCCTGGCGCGCGCTGAGCGCCTGCGGGCCGCGACGCGCGCGGGCCATCAACAGCGCCTGGCGGAGCTCGACCGCGAGGCCGCCGTGCTCGTTCGAGGCGACGCCGTCGACGCCGAGCCCGACCGGCGCTCCGGCGGCGAGCAGCTCGGGGACCGGGGCGATGCCGGCGCCGAGTCGTGCGTTCGAGCTCGGGCAGTGGGCGACGCCGGTGCCGGTCGCGGCGAACCTGGCGATGTCGCCGTCGGACAGGTGCACGCAGTGGGCGAGCCACACGTCATCGGCGAGCCAGCCGAGCGACTCCACATAATCCACCGGCCGCGCTCCGAAGTGCTCACGGCAATACGCCTCCTCGTCGTCGGTCTCGGCGAGATGCGTGTGGAGGCGGACCCCGAGCGAGCGCGCGAGCGACGCGCAATCGCGCATCAGCTCGGTCGTCACCGAGAACGGCGAGCAGGGTGCGATCGCCACCTGCAACATCGAGTCGAAGCCGGGGTCATGATGGGCGGACACCGCCGCCTCGCACGCCGCGAGGATCGCATCGGCGTCCTCGACGACCTCGTCGGGCGGCAGGCCGCCCGCGGAGCGGCCGAGGTTCATCGCCCCTCGCGTCGCGCAGAAGCGCAGCCCGATCCGTCGGGCGGCCTCGATCTCGGCGGCGAGCAGATCGCCGCCGCCCGCCGGGAACACGTAGTGATGGTCCATCGCGGTCGTGCAGCCGGACAACGCGAGGGCGGCGAGCCCGGCGCTCGCCGCGACGTGCTCCAGCTCCTCGTCGAGGCCCGCCCACACCGGGTAGAGCGCGGCGAGCCACTGAAACAGCGTGCCGTCGGGCGCGTGGCCGCGCGTGAGCCACTGGTAGAGGTGGTGGTGGGTGTTGACGAACCCGGGGGTCGCCAGGCAGCCGCGCCCGTCGACGCGCCGCGCACCCTCGATCGCCGGCGCCGGCCCGCCGCCGACCGCCGCGATCCGGCCGCCGCGCACGACGACATGGCCGCGTGAGTGCTCGGTGCCGGCCGCGTCGACGGTCGCGACCGCGCAGCCGTCGACGACGATCGTGTCGCCGCCCCCGGCGGACGTCGCCGGTCCGCCGGCGCTCGCCCCGGGCCTCCCCGGCGACCCAGCGGCGGCCACTCAGCTGCCCCGGTACGTCGAGTACGCGAACGGGCTGAGCAGCAGCGGCACGTGGTGATGGGCGGCGGCGTCGCTCACCGTGAAGGTCACGATCACCTCCGGGTAGAACGTCTCGACGCCGGCAGCGGCGAAGTAGGCGCCGGTGTCGAAGCGCAGGCGATGGACCCCGGCGTCCGGCTCGGCGAGCGCCCCGATCCGCCCGTCATCGTCCGTGCGGCCCTCGGCGATCGTCCGCCACTCGCCGCCGGCCCGCGCGTCGACGCGCACCGCGACGTCGCGCGCGGGGCGACCGCTCGTCGCGTCAAGCACGTGCGTCGAAAGACTCACCGCTCCGACTCCAGGAGCTTGGCGAGGCGCAGCCGGTTGATCTTCTCAAGCTCGGAGAGGACGACGCCGCGCTCGGTCTCGGGGTCATTCGCGAGCCGCGACCGGCAGAGGTCGAGCAGCTCGGCCGCGCTCCGGCCCGAGGCGCACACGAGGTAGACCTGGCCAAAGCGCCGCTCGTACTCCGCGTTCGCGGCGGCGAGCTCGGCGCGCAACTCGGCGTCCGCGTCCGCGACGCCCGCCTGCTCCGTGTGCGACCAGGCGGCGGCGCGACGATCGGCCCCGTGCGCGGCCGGGGTCTCGCCGATCCTCGGATGGCCGGCGAGCGCCTGCGCGAGGCCGCCCGAGTCGAGCGCGGCGGTCGCCCGGTCCGAGGCCGCGAAGAGCTCCGCCGTGTCAGCGTACGGCCGCCCGCGCACGATCGCCTCGACCCACGCCTCCGCGGCGCAGCAGCTGTGCAGGCGGGAGCGCAGCTCGTCCTCGGACAGGGCGCCGAGTGCCGCCGGCCCGCCCCCGGCGGCGGTCCGCGTCCTGGTCACGGCGTCCCGGCCTCCGCGGCCCCGGCCGGGCCCGCAAACACCGCTCCCTCGTCGATCGCGAGCTGCACCGCGCTCTCCTCGCGGCCGCCGCCCCAGTGATTGAACACGATGTTGAGCACGAACGCGAAGATGACGGTGGCGGTGATGCTCGAGCCGAAGATGACCTGGAAGTCCTTCGGGAACCCGTCGTAGAAGCTCGGATCGAACGCGGGCACGAGGCCCACGGCGAGCGAGATCGCGACGATCAGGAGGTTGTCGTTGTTGCGGAAGCTCGCCTTGTGAAGCGTCTGGATCCCGACCGCGGTGACCATCGAGAACATGATCGTCGCCGCGCCGCCGATCACCGGGCCGGGCAGGTCGGCGATGATCTGGCCGACCTTCGGAATGAGTCCGAGGATGACGAGCAGCACGCCGCAGACGGTGACCACCCAGCGGCTGCGGATCCCGGTGAGTCCGACCAGCCCGACGTTCTCCGCGAACGCGGTGTCCGGGAAGGAGTTCGTGAACGAGGCGATGAACGCCGACAGCGCGTCGGTCGCGAGGCCCCGGGCGAGGTCGTTCGGCGTGAGGTCCTTCTCGACCATCTCGCCGACCGCGAGCATGTCCGCGGTCGACTCCGTGAACGTGACGAGCATGACGATGCACATCGTGATGATCGGCGCCGCCGCGAACTTCGGATCGCCGAAGCGGAAGATGTGCGGTCCCCCGAACCAGCCGACGCTGCCGAGGTTGCCGAAGTGGGCACGCCCGAGGATCGCGGCCACGATCGTGCCGATCACGATGCTGAGCAGCACGGCGATCTGCGAGATGAAGCCGCGGAACAGGCGGCTGATGACGATGATCGAGAGCACGACGATGAACGCGATCACGACGTTCGTCACGTCGGCGACGTTCGCGCCGTGGACGAGCTTCGGCGCGATCAGTGAGATGTCGGCGCCGCCGAGCGACAGGCCGATGATGCAGATGACGGTGCCCGCGACGAGCGGCGGGAAGAAGCGCACGATCATCGAGAACGGCTTGGCGAGGATCAGGCCGGCCGCGCCGGAGACCATCATCGCCCCGTACACGTAGGGCAGGCCGTGCACGCCGCCGTACTGCGTCGCGATGATGATCATCGGGTTGAGCACGGTGAACGTCGCGCCCGCCACGACGGGCAGTCGCACGCCGAACAGCTTCGAGATGCCCGCCGACTGGATGATCGTCGCGATCCCGGAGACGAGCAGGTCGGCGCTCACCAGGGTCGCGATCTGCAGCGCGTTCAGGCCGATCGCCGGCCCGACGATGAGCGGCACCGCGACGGCGCCCGCGTACATGATGCAGAGGTGCTGCAGCCCGAAGATGAACAGCTTGTGCGCCGGGAGGACGCGATCGACGGCGGGCGCGCCGGTCGGCGCCTCGCGTTCGGATCCGGGGGTCGCTGCGGATACAGACATGCTCTTCCTCTCCTCGTTTCGGTCCCGGTCGTCCGAGGCCATCTTCCGTCTAGTGGATTTCAGTTTCCACTAGGCAGACACCGTATTGGGGAGAGGGCGAGTTGTCAAGCGCCGAGCGGCGCCGGTGCGGCGAGCTCCGCGCCGATCTTCTCGGCGGCCGCGCGCAGCACCGGAGCGGCCCGCTCGATCACCTCGTCGGACATCCGGGTGAGCGGCCCGGACATCGAGAGCGCGACCGGCCGCGGCGCTCCCGCCACGGCGATCGCGACGCAGCGCACGCCCAGCTCCTGCTCCCCGTCGTCGAGCGCGTAGCCGCGCTCACGCACGCGCGCCAGATCGGCGAACAGCGCCTCAGGAGTCGTGAGCGTGCGCTCGGTGCGGCGCGGCATCCCCGTGTGCGCGAGCAACTCGCGCACCTGATCCTCCGGCGTGCCGGCGAGGATCGCCTTGCCGACCGCGGTCGCGTGCGGCTTCACCCGCCGGCCGACCTCGGTGAACATCCGCATGAAGTTCTGCGAGGGCTGGACCTGCGCGACGTACACGATCTCCTCGCCGTCGAGCACCGCGAGGTTGACCGACTCGCCGAGCGTCTCGACGACCTCGAGCATGTACGGATGGGCGAGCGTCGCCAGGCGCTTCGTGCTCGTGTCGACGAGCCGCATGAGGCGCGGACCGAGCGAGTACTGGCGAGAGGGCTCCTGGCGCACGTAGCCGAGGCCGACCAGCGTGCGCACGAGCCGGTGGATCGTCGCCGGTGGGAGGTCCGCCTTCGTCGCGAGCTGGGAGAGGCCGATCTCGCCGCCGGCGTCGGCCATCGCCTCGAGGATCGCGAACGCGCGGCTCAGCGACTGGACGCCGCCGTTCGCACGGGACTCGGTGGTGCCATCGGTTGCCGTGGGCGTGTGCGGCATGGTTGTGCGGCCTCCGTGCGCCCCTCGGGGCAACGATCGAGCGACTTGGAACCCGCTACACGATATCAGAATTCCGCATCGCGGTAACCAGCTCCGGTCTCGCGCCGGCGGGCTTGACCGCCTCCCCGTCGACCCAAACCCCGGCGACGTCGGAGCTCACGCCGAGGGCGAACGCTCGCGCGAGCGCCTGCTCGGCGTCCTCCGCGTGCCGCAGCCCGACGTCGAGCGGGCTGTCCGGCGGCGGACGCAGCCAGAGCGCGTCGAACCGCTTGCCGACCCCGAGATCGCCGATCTCCGCTGCGAGGCCGAGCGCCGCCGCGCCGGCGCCGGTGGCGAGGTGGAGCAGGTGGGTCGCGGTGAGGGGGACGCCGTCCGGGCCGCGCAGCCGCTGGATGAAGTAAGCCTGCAGGCCCTCCTTGAACATCGAGTACCCGGTTCCGCCGCCGACGTCGGTGCCGAGCGCCACCGGCACGTGGTGGGCGAGGTGGCGGTGCAGCGGGAACAGCCCGCTGCCGAGCGACGCGTTGCTCGTCGGGCAGTGCGCGACCGCCGCGCCGCCGCCGGCCAGGCACTCGAGCTCCGGGTCCGTCGGGTGGACGTCGTGCGCGAGCACCGTCCGTGGCCCGATCAGGCCGTGACGGCGGTAGCTCTCGACGTAGCTTGACCCGAACAGCTCCCGGACGGCCGCGATCTCCGCCGGGTTCTCGTTCACGTGCGAGGTGATCCAGCTCCCCGGGACCGCCTCGTGGAGCGCCGCGCATGACGAGAGCAGCTCGGCGCTGCAGGACAGCGCGAAGCGCGGGGTCACGGCGTAGCGGCAGCGCCCCTCGCCGTGCCAGCGGCGGGCGAGCGCGAGCCCCTCGTCATAGGCGCGCTGTGCGGTCGTGTGCAGCTCGGGCCGCAGCCGGCGGTCGCTCACGACGAGACCGCTCGCGATCCGCAGGCCGCGCTCTGAGGCGGCCTCGAACAGGGCATCGACGGCGCCGGCGAAGTGCGCGCCGAACACGAGCGCTGTCGTCGTGCCCGCGTCGGCAAGGCCCGACACGAACTCCGTGGCGATCCGGCGGGCATAGCCGAGGTCGGCCATCCGCGCCTCCTCCGGGAGTGCGCAGCGTTCGAGCCAGTCGAGCAGCGGCAGCCCGAGGCCGCCGATGATCCGGGCCTGCGGGAAGTGGACGTGGGCGTCGACGAAGCCCGGCAGCAGCAGCCCGCCGTCGAGCTCGCACACCCCGGCGTTCGGGTTGCGGCGCTTGACGGCGGCGAACGGCCCGCGGTCGCCGATCACGCCCTCGCCGTCGACCAGGATCCCGGCGTCCTGTTCGGCGCGGAGCGCCCCGCCGCGGAACGGATCCTCGGGCACGTCGAGCACGCTCGCGCGGACGATCCTCACGGCCGCGCCCCGTCGCGCTCGAACGTGCGCAGGAGGTCGGCGGCGACGCTCACCGCGATCGTCGCGGGCTCCTTGCCGGAGATATCGGCGAGTCCGATCGGTGTCTTGACTCGGGCGATCGTCTCCTCGTCGAGCCCGCCGTCGGCGGCGAGGCGCCGGCGGAAGTTCGCCCACTTGCCCGCGGACCCGATCAGCCCGACCGAGCCGAGATCCGCGCGGCGCAGCGCGGCGTCGCAGAGCGCGACGTCCTCGGCGTGGTCGTGGGTCATGATGAGCACGTGGGTTCCGGCCGGGAGCTCTGAGACGATCGACTCCGGCAGCAGCGAGATGTGGTGAACGTGGATCGCCGCCACCGCGTCGGTCAGCACCGCGAGCCGCTCCTCGCTCATCATCTCCGGGCGCGTGTCGATGAGGTGCAGCTCCAGGTCGTGGCGGGCGAGGATGCGCGCGAGCTCCAGGCCGACGTGGCCGACGCCGAAGATCGCGACCGCCGGCACGGGGCGCAGCGGCTCCAGCAGCACGCTCACGACGCCGCCGCAGCACTGCGCGCCGTGCTCGGAGGGGGCACGCTCGGAGAGCTCGCAGTTCATCAGCTCCGGCGCCGCGTCCGGGTCGGCGAGAAGCGCGCGGGCGCGTTCGATGGCGAGCGCCTCGACGTTCCCGCCTCCGATCGAGCCCCAGGCGCCGCTTGCGCTCACGACCATCTTCGCGCCCGCGCGCCGCGGCGCGTGGCCGCGGACCGTGGCGAGCGTGACGAGGACGGCGGGCTCGCGAGCCGCGCGCAGGCGCACGACCGCATCGAGCCAGCCGCCATCAGGCATGCACCACCGCGTGCTGGGCGCGCTCCGAGGACTTCTGCATCGGATGCGCGTCCGGCTCGGGCGGCGGCGGCTCGCGGCCGGGGTAGCCCTCGATGACGCCGCTGCCGGCGGCGACGCGGGCGTCCTGCACCGCCCAGAACACGGCCTCGGGGGTCGCCGGGCTCGCGAGGTGGACGCTCGTGCCCGCGCTCCCGGCCGCGCCGAACGCGGCGGCCGCCTGGCGGAGCGCCTCGCGCACCGAGAACGCGAGCATGAGCGGCGGCTCGCCGACCGCCTTGGACCCGTACACGGCGCCCGCCTCGGTTGCGTCGCGCAGCAGCGTCACGTTGAACGTCTCGGGCATCTCGGAGAAGCTCGGCAGCTTGTACGTGCTCGCCGCCTGCGTGAGGAAGCGGCCGCGGCCCGGGCCGTCGCCCGTGTCCCAGCGCAGGTCCTCCAGCGTGAGCCAGCCCGCGCCCTGCACGAAGCCGCCCTCGATCTGTCCCAGGTCGACGAGCGGCGAGAGGCTGTCGCCGACGTCGTGGACGATGTCGACCCGGCGCGTGCGGTAGGCGCCGGTGAAGCCGTCGACCTCGACCTCGGTCGCCGCCGCGCCGTAGGCGAAGTACTTGAACGGGCTGCCCCGCATGACGCTCGAGTCCCAGTGCAGTCCCTCGGTGCGGTAGAACCCGGCCGCCGACAGCTGCACGCGCTGGAAGTAGGCGGTGCGCACGAGCTCCTCCCAGGAGACGCAGGCGTCCTGGTGGGCGGCGAGCGAGCGGGCGACGCCGTCGACGATCCGCACGTCGTGGGGGTGGATGCCGAGCATGCCGCCGGCGACGGTGAGCAGCCGGTCGCGAATCTGCTCGCAGGCGTGCTTGACCGCGCCGCCGTTGAGGTCCGCGCCGGAGCTGGCGGCGGTCGCGGACGTGTTCGGCACCTTGTCGGTGCGCGTCGGCGCGAGCCGCACGCGCTCAAGCGGGATCCCGAGTGTCGTCGCCGCCACCTGGAGCATCTTCGTGTGCAGGCCCTGGCCCATCTCGGTGCCGCCGTGGTTGATGAGCACGGAGCCGTCCTTGTAGACGAGCACGAGCGCCCCGGCCTGGTTGAACGCGGTGAGGTTGAACGAGATGCCGAACTTCACCGGTGTCACTGCGAGCCCGCGCTTCACGTGCGCGTGCGCCGCGTTGAAGCGCTCGATCTCCCGCCGGCGCGCGGCGATGTTTGCGTTCTCTGTCACCTGCTCCCAGACGGCGGTGAGACGTTCGGGGTGGCGGACCGGCTGCCCGTACGGGGTGCTCTGGCCGGCGCGGTAGAAGTTGCGGCGGCGCAGCTCCATCGGGTCGATGCCGAGCAGCGGCGCGCAGCGGCCGAGGATGTCCTCGAGCACGAGCATCCCCTGCGGGCCGCCGAAGCCGCGGAACGCGGTGTTCGAGGTCTTGTGGGTCTTGGCGATCCGCCCGGTGAAGCGCGCGTGCGGGATGAAGTAGGCGTTGTCGACGTGGCAGAGCGCCCGCGCGAGCACCGGCTCGGACAGGTCGAGGCTCCAGCCGCCGTCGGCGGTGAGCGTCGTCTCGAGCGCGAGCAGGCGGCAGTCGGAGTCGAAGCCGACCCGCCAGTCGGCGTGGAAGCCGTGGCGCTTGCCGGTCATCGTGAGGTCCTGGGTGCGGTTGAGCCGCAGGCGCACCGGCCGCCCGGTGAGCACCGCGCCGAGCGCCGCGATCGCGGCGAATCCGTGAGGCTGCATCTCCTTGCCGCCGAAGCCGCCGCCCATCCGCAGGCACTGGACTGTCACCTCCGAGCTTGCCCGGTCGAGCACGTGGGCGACGATCTCCTGGGTCTCTGAGGGGTGCTGCGTGCTCGACTGGACGAACACCTGCCCGGACTCATCGACGTGCGCGAGCGCCGCGTGCGTCTCCAGGTAGAAGTGCTCCTGGCCGGAGAACTCGAACTCGCCGCTGAACACCCGATCGGCCTGCGCGAGCGCGGTGTCGACGTCCCCACGCGTGACCTGCGGCTGGGCGCCCTGGAAGCTGCGGGCGGCGACCGCCTCGGCGATCGTCACGTACGCCTCGAGCGGCTCGGCCTCGACCTCGACGGCGGCGGCGCCGAGCCGGGCCGCCTCCGCGGTCTCGGCGAGCACCCAGCAGACCGCGTGGCCGTGGAACATGATCTCGCTCGGGAACAGGGGCTCGTCGTGCTTGACGCCGGCGTCGTTGACGCCGGGCACGTCCGCCGCGGTGAGCACGCGCACGACGCCCGGGACGCGGAGCGCGGGCGCGGTGTCGAGGCGGGTCACGCGCGCGTGCGCGTATGCGGTCTGGACCGGGTGGGCGTGGAGCACGTCCTTCGTGCGGTGGACGAGATCGTCGGTGTAGAGGGCCGCGCCGGTCACGTGGAGCGCGGCGCTCTCGTGCGGCACCGGGATCCCGACCGCCGGGCTCTCGGGGCGGGTGGCGAGGTCGGTCATCTCACGGCCTCGAATCGCGAGCGGCGTGGCGTTCGGCCCGGGTCGTCCCGGCGGCGGCGCTCATGCGAGCGCTCCTTCGAGGGCCGGGTTGTCGGCGTACAGCTTGAGCAGGCTCGTGCGGAGCGTCGCCGCGCGGTACCGGGCGCTCGCGCGGTGGTCGTCGATCGGGGTGCCCTCGGCGCCGAGGATCTCCGCGGCCGCCTCCACGGTCTCCTGCGACCACGGTCGGCCGGTGAGCGCCTCCTCGGTCCCGAGCGCACGGACCGGGGTGGCGGCGACGCCGCCGAGGCCGATCCGGGCGCGGCCGACGCTGCCCGCCGCGTCGCGGTCGATCGCGAACGCGACGGCGACGCTGGAGATGTCGTCGAAGCGCCGCTTGGCGATCTTGTGGAAGGCGGCGAGCGGGGCGAGCGGCAGCGGGATGCGGACCGCCCGGATCAGCTCATCGGCCCGGCGCACGCTCTGCCGGTAGCCGGTGAAGTAGTCGGCGAGCGCGACCTCCCGCTCCCCGTCGACGCTCGTCAGCACGACCCGCGCGTCGAGCGCGAGCAGCACCGGGGCGCCGTCGCCGATCGGGGAGCCCGTACCGAGGTTGCCGCCGAGCGTCGCGCCGTTGCGGATGAGCCGCGAGGCGAACTGCGGGAACAGCTCGTCGAGCAGCGGCACCCGGCCGTCGAGCCGGCGCTCGATCTCGGTGAGCGTGAGCGCCGCGCCGATCTCGATCGTGTCGGTGCCGATCGTGAGCTCGCGGAGCTCAGGCAGGCGGTCGACGGCGAGCACCGCCTCGGGGCGGGTTCCGCGCAGGTTGACCTCGACGCCGTGGTCGGTGCAGCCGGCGATGACGATCGTCTCCGGGTCGTCGTGGAGGACGGCGACGGCTTCCGTGAGGGTCTCCGGCCGCGTGAACCTCCGGCCGTCGCGGCGGAGGCGGGTGGGGACGGGGGCGGGCGGTGGCTGCGTCGCGCGGGCGGCGAGCGGGTCGGCCTGCGGTGGGGTGTCGAGCGCGTAGGCGGCGTCGCGGATCGGCCGGTAGCCGGTGCAGCGGCAGAGGTTGCCGCTCAGGGCGTGCAGGTCGAAGCCGTTTGGTCCGTGCATGGGGTCGCCGTTCACCGCGGCGCGGGCGACCGGGGCGCCGTCCGTGTGCGCGGCGCTCGCCGGGGCGCCATCCGGCTGGACGGCGTGCGCGGGGGCGCCATCCGGCTGGACGGCGTGCGCGGGCGCGCGGTCCGGGCGGTAGTACTCACCCGCCATGCTGCAGACGAAGCCCGGCGTGCAGTAGCCGCACTGCGAGCCACCGCGCAGCGCCATCTCGCGCTGCACCGGGTGGAGCGCGTCGGGGCTCCCGAGCCCCTCGGCCGTGATCACCTCCTGACCGTCGAGCGCCGCGATCGGCACGAGGCACGCGTTGATCGCCACCCACTCGGTCGGCGTCTTGACGCCGGGCCGCGCGACCAGGACCGAGCAGGCGCCGCACTCCCCCTCGGCGCACCCCTCCTTGCAGCCGGTCAGCCCCTGCTCACGCAGGAAGTCGAGCGCCGTCGTCCACACCGGGGCGTCGCCCAGCGGCGTACGGAGCCCGTTGATCGTGACCTCGGCCTCGCCAACAGCAACCATCGTTCCATCCCCTTCTCGCTGTCCGGCTCGACGGCCGCCGTGGGGCGGGTGGTTTCCGTGCCAGAGGCACTCTCCGAGCCTGCCGCCGATTGTACAGATCCACACCGGTCAAGGCAAGCAATTCGGAAAACGAGTTCTGTCATGCGGAATGAGCTACCGTGCGGTTCACCCTGTCGCAACCGGCGGATGCGGGGAACCTTTGTCCGCCTGAGGAGGACAAAGGTTCCCCGCATCGGCGGCGAGCGATCACGACGCAACGCGCCCGTCTGTGACATCGTGCGCGCGCACGTCGCTTGGGGGCGTGTGGCGCTGGCGCGGCTGCCGGCGTGACGGGCGGCGGTCGTCGTCTTCGACAACCCGCTCTCCAGCCTGCCCGCGAATCGCGCCGACCGGCGCGCGCGGGAGACGACCGCCGCGTCGATGCAGGCGCCGCTCGTCTCCCAGCTGCAGCAGGAGGGGGCGACGCACATCACCCAGCTCTCGCTCCTCAACGCCGTGGCGGCGACGATGCCCGCCTCGGAGGCAAAGGCGCTCAGCAGGACCCCCGGGGTGAAGTCGGTCGTCCCCGACGGCACGATCATCGTGTCGCCCGGCCCCGCAAGCGTGCCGACGGTCGCTCCCTCGCGCGTCCAGGCGCCGGCGTCGGCCACGCCCGCGACGTCCGGCGACGGGCAGCAGATGTGCAGCCCGAACCCCAACGAGCCGATGCTGGAGCCCGAGGCGCTCACGAGCATCCATGACGCCTCCCAGGATCCGAACGCCACCGACGACGCATCGTCGATCGCGACCGGTACGGGCGTCATCGTCGGCAACGTCGGCGCGGACGACCTGGCCGGGAACCCGAACATGATCCGGCCGGACGGCTCACACGTCATCATCGACGCGCCGGATCCGACCAAGAACGTCTTCAACGACGAGTGGAACGGCGACGTGAGCACGATCGGCGCCCAGGGCACGGTCACCTACTCCTACGGCGACCAGCTTCCGTACTCGAACATCCCCTCGACGTGCACGCTCACGATCAAGGGGGACGCCACCGGCGCCTCGATCGTCAGCACCGGCTTCTTCACCGACACGAACTCCCAGGGCCAGATCGTCGCCCCCGAGTCGCAGGTGATCGCCGGTCTGCAGAAGGCGGTCGACGAGGGGGTCAACGTCGTCTCCGAGTCCTACGGCTACGGCGCGCTTCCGGGCGCGAACGACGACCTGCTCGCCCCGACGAATCAGGCGATGGTGAAGGCCGGGGTCGTCGTCGTCGAGAGCTCCGGCGACAGTGGCTGGTCCGGCACCGTCGAGGCTCCCGCCGACAACGCGGACATCATCGACGTCGGCGCGTCGACCGACATGCGGCTGCTCGCGCAGGCCGACGGCTACACGAACGGCTGGCTCAGCGACACCATGGCGACGCTGTCCTCGGGCGGCACCGCGCCGAACGGGCGCGTCGTCGACCTCATCGCCCCCGGCTACCTCGGGCTTGCGGCCGCCGGACAGGGCAACGGGCAGACGCTGCCCACGGAGGCGTTCGCCGGCACGAGCCAGGCGGCGCCGTTCGTGTCGGGCGCCGCGGCCGACGTGATCCAGGCCTACCGCGACACGCACGGCGGGAACACGCCGACGCCCGTTCAGGTCAAGCGGATCCTCACGAGCACGGCGACCGACATCGGCGCCGAATCACGCCGCCGATGACCCGGTGTACTACTACCTGTTCTCGCCGGCGGACCTCCGGCCCGCGATCACGAAGTCGGGGAACATCGACGTCACGGCCACGGACGCGACGCCGACCGCGAACAACCTCACCGGGAACGCCTCGCTCATCACACCGCACCCGCAGCCGGGCCTGTGGGAGATCGACGTGATGCAGGGCGCGACGACCGACGGGACCGAGTTCTCCCAGACCGTCAGCGGAACGGTCGCCTACAACCAGCTCGGCGCGTTCACCGAGACCGGTCTGCCGAAGTCGACATCGAAGACGATCCCCGCCGGTTCGTCCGTCCCGATCAGCGCGACGGTGACGAACACGACGGATCACGTCGGGTTCTTTGAACTGCAGTCCTCGAGCGGCGACATCAGCGGCGGCAACGCCTCGACGCCGCTGCAGCTCGGTCCCGAGCAGACGGGCACCCTCACCGCGACCCTGTCGCCGACGGCGGCCGCGGGCACGAAGGTGCACGGGTTCCTCAGCATCATCGACTCGACCGACTGGGGAGTCGCCGAGCCGGCCGTCGGGTTCCCGGAGTCCTACTCGGACTTCCACGACTTCCCGTACGTCCACGACTTCCCGTACGCGTACACGGTCGGGTAGCGAAGACGGACGTGAGCCGCGCCCCCGGTGGTGAGCCGGGGACGCGGCGGCCGATGGTCCGTGGCCGGGGGCGGTGCCGCCCGGCCCGGGCGCAGCCCGTCGCGGTCAACGGACTCCGACGGCCCATCCGGGGAGATCGTTCGGATCATCGGTGTCGAAGATCGTCACCTCGCCTCCCCGGCCGCCTTCCGCCAGGACCTGGGCCTCGGCCTCGGCCGCCTCCAGAGATTGGTGAGTCGAGCGCAGGAAGGCCAAGGACTCCCCGTCGGTGACGATCCAGGCGCCGTCGTGGGGGAGCACGTAGAACCGCCGGCGGGTCGCGCCGCGGCGTCGGACCCAGGTCTTCAGGAGCGGGTCGACGATCTGCAGCGCGTCGTCCTCGCTGCGCTCGATGACGGCTCGCGCCAGGAGGCCCTCGAGCGCACGCGCGGCGCTGCTGCTCGCGATCCCGAGCCGTGCCCTCGCCTCCTTCTGGTAAGGCGTGAGTCCGGCGGCGACCGCGGCGAGGACCCGCTGCTCGTTCGAGGTCAGCGACTCCCAGAGAAAGCGCAACTCCGAGTCGACCATGCGCAGCGCGGCGTCGTGCGCGGCCCGCACCTCCGCGACGGTCGCCGACGCACCCGGTTCGGTGCGATCCCACAGCAGATTTGCCAGCACCATGAGGCGCTGAGGGTGCCCATCGGCGAGGTACACGATCCCCACAGCGGCTTCGCCCGCGTCCCTACCGGTCTCCGCAAATCGGCGCCCGATGAAGTCATGCGCGGCGTCGAAGGGAAGCCTTCCGAGCCTGATGAGCTCAGCCTGGCCGTAGAGCGGACGGGCGGCGTCCTCGAACAGCGCCCGCAGGAGCGAGGGCTCGGATCCTGAGAACAGGTAGCTCACGTTGCGGTGGTGCTGGATGTGACTGCGGAACACGCCATCGAGTCCGTTGAGCTTCATCAGCGCCTGGATCTCGTCGAGAACGACGATGACGCGGTGATGGTGCTTCTCCGCGATCTGGGCTGGAATCTCCAGCAGCGCGTGGACAGCCGGCAGCGCGTCGGTGATCGCGGGGCGGCGGCCGATGCTGACGCCGCCGACCGGCGTCGTGATCGAGACGCTGCCGAGCTCCTTGGCGACGAGGCGCCGCAAGCCGCCTGGCATCGAGCGGAACGCCTGCTCCAGCCGTGCCGCCACGTCAGCCGCACTCAGCACGTCGGTCAGGTCGACGCGGACCCCGGGCATGTCCAGCTCCGTCGCCTGCACGAGCACCTCGTTGAGCAGCGTGGTCTTGCCGAACCTCCGAGGCGCGTAGAGGATGACGTTGTGCCCGCCCGCCGCCCGCTCCATGAGCAGGGAGCTCTCCGGACGAGCGATCGCCTCATCGGGGGCGAGTGCGCGCGCGTAGACGAACGGGTTGCGGCGGGGCGGCAGGATGGTCTCGGCGCCGGCTCCCATCGCAGCGCATCGTACTCGCAAATTGCGACCAGGCCTATTCGCCTTCTGCGACAGATTCTAGTCGCAGACTGCGAAACTCAGCGCTTGTTCGGTTCTCGAAGCCCTCAGCCCCGGGGGAGCGGCGCGTGACGGTTGACGTCCTTGTAGAGCAGGTAGCGGAACGGCTCGGGGCCCGCCGCCACGCACGCCTGCGGACAGAAGGCGCGCAGCCACATGAAGTCGCCGGCCTGCACCTCGACCCAGTCCTGGTTGAGCAGGTAGACGGCCTTGCCCTGCAGGACGTAGAGGCCATGCTCCATCACGTGGGTCTCGGCGAACGGGATCGACGCGCCCGGCTGCAGGGTCACGATCGTGACGTGCATGTCGTGCCGCAGGTCGGCGGGGTCGACGAACAGCGTCGTCGCCCACGTGCCGTCGGTGTCCGGCATCGCCACCGGCTCGATCTCCCGGTCGTCGGCGAACCGCGGCTCGGGAACGTCGAGGCCCGGCACGCTCGCGTACGCCTTGCGGATCCAGTGAAACGACGCCGGGCGGTCCCCGGTGTTGTGGAGCGTCCAGCCGCTGTCGGGCGGCAGGTACGCATAGCCGCCGGGGGCGAGGTCGTGGGCGGCGCCGGCGACGCTGACCGTCACGGCCCCGTCGACGACGAACAGCACGGCCTCCGCCTCCGGATCGGTCTCCGGTCGAGCGGAGCCGCCGCCCGGAGCGACCTCGACGACGTACTGCGAGAACGTTTCGGCAAAGCCCGACATCGGCCGCGCGAGCACCCACAGGCGCGTGTCCTCCCAGAACGGCAGGCGGCTCGTGACGATGTCGCGGAGCGTCTCGCGGGGGATGAGCGCGTAGGCGGTCGTGAAGCGGGCGCGGCCGCTGGTGAGCTCGGCCTGCCCCGGGAGCCCGCCGCGGGGGACGTGGTAGGTCACGTCGCGGATTCTCGCGCGAGCAGCCGCCCGCGCGCCTCATCGCCGTTCGGATCGATCCGCTCGCCGCGCAGCCAGGTCGCGCGAACGGCGCCGGTGAGCCGCCGGCCGGCGTATGCCGAGACCGGATTGCGCTGGCGCAAGCGGGTCGGGTCGACGACGAGCTCGGCCTCGGGGTCGAACACGACGAGGTCGGCGTCCGCGCCGACGGCGATCCGGCCCTTGTGCGAAAGCCCGATGCGGTCGGCGGGAGCGATCGCCATCCAGCGGACGACGTCGGCGAGGCTGTGCCCGCGCGCGCGGGCCGCTGTCCAGACGACCGGCAGGCCGAGCTCGAGCGAGGCGATCCCGCCCCACGCGGCCCCGAAGTCGCCGGTCTGCCGGCGCTTGAGCTCCGGCGTGCACGGCGAGTGGTCGGAGACGATCATGTCGATCTCGCCCGCGCCGAGCGCCTCCCACAGCCGCTCGCGGTTCTCGGCCTCGCGGATCGGCGGCGCGCACTTGAGGTGCGTTGCGCCGTCGGGTATCTCCTCGGCGGCGAACGCGAGGTAGTGCGGGCAGGTCTCCACGGTCACGTCGACGTCCTCGGCGCGCGCGGCGCGCAGCTGCGCGAGCGACCCGGCGCTCGAGAGGTGCAGCACGTGCACGCGGCCACTCGTCTCACGGGCCGCCCGAAGGACCCGGCCGATCGCCCGGTCCTCCGCCGCCGGCGGACGGGATCGCAGGTAGGCATCGTAGGACCGCCCACTCGGCGCAGGGGCGGCGGCGATCGCGTCGGCGTCCTCGGCGTGGACGATCAACAGCGCGCCGAGGCGGGCCGTCTCGGCGATCGCCTCCGCGAGGCCCGCCGGGTCGAGCGGGGGGAACTCCGGCACGCCCGAGTCAACGAGGAAGCACTTGAAGCCGAACACGCCGGCCGCGTGCAGGTCGGCGAGCTCACCGACGTTGCCGGGGACAGCGCCGCCCCAGAAGCCGACATCGACGTGGACCTGCGGTGCGGCGGCGTCCCGCTTGCGCGCCAGCGCCTCAACCGTCGTCGTCGAGGGCACGCTGTTGAGCGGCATGTCGATCACGGTCGTCACCCCGCCGGCCGCCGCGGCGCGGGTGCCGGTGTCGAACCCCTCCCATTCGGTGCGCCCGGGCTCGTTCATGTGGACGTGGGTGTCGACGAGGCCGGGGAGCAGCACCTCGTCCTCGCCGAGCCGGATCGTCTCGCCGGCGCGGAGCCTCGCGCCTGGTTCGCTCGAGCCGTCACCCCGCTCGGTCAGCACCGCTGCGATGTGCCCCTCGCGGACGCCGACCACCGCCGGCCGCTCGGCGCCGTCGACGATCGCCCGCGCCGCGACGAACACGGTGTTGAACTGCGGCCCGTGGCGCGGCTCAGCGGGCATCGGGCAGCCAATCGGTGAGCCGCGCACCGATCCGGCGCAGCAGCGGGGCCGGCTCGGCGAGCGCCTGCTCCGGTGAGGCGGCCTCGTCGACCAGCGTGTAGACGCGGTCAAAGCCGGCGGTTCGCAGCCCTGCCTCGTCGAGCAGGCAGCGACCGGCCACGGCGATCACCGGCACGCCCGCCGCCCGGCCGGCGGCGGCGACGGCCGCTGGCGCCTTGCCGCGCAGCGTCTGCGCGTCGAGCGAGCCCTCGCCGGTGACGATGAGCCGCGCGCGGGCGAGCGCGTCGCCGAACGCGAGCCGCTTGAGGATCAGTTCCGCGCCGGGTTGCAGCCGCGCCCTGAGCACGGCGATCGCGGCGAACCCGACGCCGCCGGCGGCGCCCGCGCCGGGATCGAGGCGGTGGTCGCGGCCGGTGGTCGCGGCGACGAGGTCGGCCCAGTGTGCGAGTGCCGCGTCGAGTTCGGCGACCTGCGCGGGGTCGGCGCCCTTCTGCGGTCCATAGACCGCGGCCGCACCGTGTGGACCGGTGAGCGGGTTGTCGACGTCGGAGGCGATCTCGATCCGCGCGTGCGCGACCGCGCCATGCAGGTTGGACAGATCGAGCGCCGCCGCGGTCGCCGCGCCTGCCCCGCCCGGACCGACGTCTGCTCCGGCGGCGTCGCGCACTCGCGCGCCGAGCGCCTGCACCATCCCGACGCCGCCGTCCGTCGACGCGCTGCCGCCGATCCCGACGAGCACCCGCTCGCAGCCGCCGTCGAGCGCGTGCGCGATCACCTCGCCGAGGCCGCGACTCGACGCGGTGAGGGGCGCGAGCGCGCCGCCCAATCCCGCGAGCCCCACCACCTGTGCGAGCTCGACGACCGCGGTCGCGCCGCGGCGCACGTACCAGGTGGGCGCCGGCCGCCCGACCGCGTCGCTCGCCGTGAGCGCGACGCGTTCGAAGCCGGCGGCCTCGAACGCGGCGAGCGACCCGTCGCCGCCGTCGGCGACCGGCAGCGCGATCACCTCCGCGTCCGGCCGCCGCTCACGGATGCCGTCGGCGAGCGCCGCCGCGACCTCGGCGCCGGTGAGCGTCCCCTTGAACTTGTCGGGCGCCAGCAGCACCGCGGCGGGCATCAGTCGAGGTTCGCATACGCGGCGGTGGGCGCGTCGGCTCCGGTGAGCGCGAGCTCCTCGAACTCGACGACGTTGTCGAGCTCGGTCCCCATCGAGACGTTCGTCACCCGTTCGAGGATCGCCTCGACGATCACCGGCACGCGGAACTCCGCCATCAGCTCCTTCGCCTGCTCGAGCGCCGGCAGGATCTCGTCTGGCTCGAACACGCGCAGCGCCTTACAGCCGAGTCCCTCGGCGACCTTCACATGGTCGACGCCGTAGCCGCCGAGCCCGGGCGCGTTGACGTTCTCGAACGACAGCTGGACGCAGTAGTCCATGTCGAACGCGCGTTGGGACTGGCGGATCAGCCCGAGGTAGGCGTTGTTGACGAGGACGTGGATGTAGGGGATGTGGAACTGCGCGCCGACCGCGAGCTCCTCGATCATGAACTGGAAGTCGTAGTCGCCACTCAGCGCGACGACCGTCGCCTCCGGGTCGGCGGTGGCGACGCCGAGCGCCGCGGGGACCGTCCAGCCGAGTGGCCCGGCCTGCCCGGCGTTGATCCAGTGGCGCGGGCGGTAGACGTGGAGCAGCTGCGCCGCCTGGATCTGGGAGAGCCCGATCGTCGACACGTACCGGACGTCGTCGCCGAACGCGCGGTTCATCTCCTGGTAGACGCGCTGGGGCTTGAGCGGGACGTCGTCGAAGCTCGTCTTGCGGAGCATCGTGCGCTTGCGCTCCCGGCACTCCTCGGCCCACTCCGAGCGGTCCGGCAGCGCGCGCTCGGCCGCCGCCTCGACGAACAGCTCGAGCGCCGCGCCGGCGTCGGAGACGATCCCGTAGTCGGGCGCGAACACCCGTCCGATCTGCGTCGGCTCGATGTCGACGTGCACGAACCGGCGCCCCCGGGTGTACGTCGCAAGGCCGCCGGTGTGGCGGTTCGCCCAGCGGTTGCCGATGCCGAGCACGAAGTCGGCGGCGAGCATCGAGGCGTTCCCGTAGCGGTGGGAGGTCTGCAGCCCCACCATCCCCGCGTTGAGCGGGTGGTCGTCGGGGATCGCGCCCCAGCCCATGAGCGTCGGCACGACCGGGGTCCCGGTCTCCTCCGCGAAGCGGACGAGCAGGTCGGCGGCGTCGGCGTTGATCACTCCTCCCCCGGCGACGATCAGCGGCCGCTCGGCGGCGGCGAGCATGTCGAGCGCCCGCTCGATCTGCGCACGGCTCGCCCGCGGCCTGTACACGGGCAGCGGCTCATACGTCGCGGGGTCGAACTCGATCTCGGCGAGCTGCACGTCGATCGGCAGGTCGATGAGCACCGGCCCGGGGCGGCCGGAGCGCATGAGGTGAAACGCCTGCTGGAACGTGCCCGGGACCTGCGCCGGCTCAAGCACGGTCACCGCCATCTTGCACAGCGGCGCCGCAATCGAAGCGATGTCGACCGCCTGGAAGTCCTCCTTGTGGAGCTTGGCGACCGGCGCCTGGCCGGTGATGCAGAGGATCGGGATCGAGTCCGCGCTCGCCGAGTACAGGCCGGTGATCATGTCGGTCCCCGCGGGCCCGCTCGTCCCGATGCAGACGCCGATGTTGCCGGGCGCGGCGCGGGTGTAGCCCTCGGCCATGTGCGAGGCGCCCTCCACGTGGCGTGCGAGCGTGTGCCGCAGGCCGCCGTGCAGCTCCATCGCCTTGTAGAACGGGTTGATCGCGGCTCCGGGCAGGCCGAACAGCTGGGTGGCGCCCTCCAACTCGAGGATCCTCACCGCGGCCTGCGCCGCCGTCATGCGTGCCATGTCAGGCCTTTCGTTCGTGGGAGTCTTTCGCGGCCGAATTCGCAATTACGCGGCGCTTGGCGGCGTCTGGCTGCGCCTGACGGATGGCGGCGAACCCGCCGGACGACCAGTACGTCTTGGTTCGCCACCATCCGCCAGACACGCCCAGCCACTCGCCAATCATCCACGTGCTTGCGAACCCGGCCGCTGGTCGCGGCCGGCGAGCCGCTCGACGCCGCGCAAGAGGCCCGAGTGGTCGAGGTCGCCGTCGCCGCACGCGCGGGCGGAGACCATCAGCTGGGCGACGATCGCTCCGATCGGGAGCGCGACGCCCGCCTCGCGCGCGGCCGCGGTGACGATCCCCATGTCCTTGTGGTGCAGGTCGATGCGAAACCCCGGGTCGAACGAGCGCGTGAGCATGTTCTCGCGCTTCTGCTGCAGGACCGCGGAGCCGGCGAGGCCGCCGCCGAGCACGTCGAGCGCCGCCTCGGTGTCGACCCCGTACGCCTCGAGGAACACGAGCGCCTCCGCGAGCGCCTCGATGTTCGCGCCGACGATCAGCTGGTTGGCCGCCTTGACCGTCTGGCCGGCGCCGTTCGGGCCGACGTGCACGATCGTCTTGCCGACCGCGTCGAAGATCGGCTTCGCCGCCTCGAAGTCCTCGGCGGCGCCGCCGACCATGATCGAGAGCGCCGCGTTCTTGGCGCCCGCCTCGCCGCCCGACACCGGCGCGTCGAGCAGCCGCAGCTTGTGCTCCTTCGCCTGCTCGGCGAGCTCGGCGGTGACGTCGGGCCGGATGCTCGAGAAGTCGATCACGAGCGTGCCCGGGGCGGCGTGCTCGAAGACGCCGCCCTCGCCCGCGAGCACCTCCTGCACGTCGGGCGAGTCGGGGACCATGATCGCGACGACGTCGGCGCCGTCGACCGCGTCCTCGATGCTCTCCGCCTTGCGCCCGCCGGCTTCGACGAGCGGGCCGGAGCGGTCGCGCCGCTTGTTGTAGCCGCGTACCTCGTGGCCGGCCTCTTGCAGGTGCACGGCCATCGGGCTGCCCATGATCCCCAGGCCGATGAAGGCGATTGTGCTCATGTTCGTTCTCGCTTCCTCGCGTCCCCGCTGCCGGCGTGCCCGGCGCGGCGCGGTTCTGATGCAGTGCTCATGGGCTTACCACGCGACGGGCGGCCCGCCGTTCGCGCGGCAGCCACTCGAGGCTCGTCTCGGTGTCGCTCGTCGGCGCGTACTCAAGGCCGACCCAGCCCGCGTAGCCGCGGCCGGCGAGGTCGGCGAGATGGCGATCGAGCGGCAGCGCGCCGCTGCCCGGCTCGCCGCGACCGGGGTGGTCGGCGATCTGGACGTGGCTCGTGACGTCGGCGTGTTTTGCGATCGCCGCGTCCGGGTCGTCGCCGTTGTTCGCGAGGTGGAAGAGGTCGCAGAGGAAGCCGACGTTCGCGTGTCCCGCGGCGCGCACGTCCTGGACGACGGCGACGGCGTCGTCGGCGGTGCGCAGCGGGTAGGGCTTCGGCCCGCTCACCGGCTCGACGAGCACGGTCGCGCCGATCCGGGTCGCCGCCTCGGTGGCGGCGGCGAGGCTCTCGCGCGCGAGCTCGTCCTGCTCCTCGGGGGTGACCCCGTCGACGCGGTTGCCGTAGAGCGCGTTGAACGCGGAGACGCCGAGCTGCTCGCCGATCGCCACGGCCACCGGCAGGTTCTCCCGGAACTGCCGCGCCCGGTCGGGGATCGAGAGGACACCGGCGTCGGGCCCGGTGAGTTCGCCGGCGAAGAAGTTCAGGCCGACGAGCTGCACGCCCGCGTCGCGGATCGCGCGCACGAACGCATCGACTTCGGCGTCGGCGGGCACCGGCCGGTCGGGCCACGGCCACCAGAGCTCGATCGCATCGAAGCCGGCGGCCTTGGCCGCGGCGGGGCGCTCGAGCAGCGGCCGCTCGGTGAACAGCATCGAGCAGTTGGCGAGGTAGTCGAGTCCGTGATCGTGCATGAGCTGTGCGGGCTCGGGGTCAGGCGAACGCCGGGACGGCGAGCCAGGCGTCGCGCGGGTCGGGGGCGCCGTCGCGGACGACCGTCGCCTCGATGAGGCCGTACGGGCGGTCGGCGGCGATGAACACCTCGCCGTCGTTGGTGAGGCCGAACGGCTCGAGGTCGACGAGGAAGTGGTGCTTGTTCGGGGCCGAGAAGCGGATCTCGGCGACGTCGCCATGGCGCTCGAGCACGCGCGTGCCCATCAGGTAGAGCGTCTCCTGCAGCGCGCGGCTGTACGTCGTGGCGAAGGTCTCGAGCAGGGTCGCGCGGATCGTGTCGTAGCTCGCGTTCCAGTCCGTGTCGGTGCCGGTGTAGCGCCAGCGCGCGACGAGCGAGGTCGCCATCACGCGGTCGTCGGTCTCCTGGAGCGTCGTGTACTCGTCCTTGAGGAAGCCCTTGAACTCCGACCCGGTCGACTTCAGCAGGGTCAGCTCACAGATCCCCGACACGACCGACACGTGCTCGGCCTCGCCGCGGTCGCTCACGGTGACGACGGTCGTGCGCGTGCCGTCGCCGCGGCGCACGAACGCGTGATCGTGGCCGTCGGGGCCGACCGGGATGCGATCCCACGGATACTGCTCGACGCGGATCTGAGCGCTCTGCGCCCTCGGGGTCGCCTCGAGCAGCCGCCGGCCGAGCGCGATCGCGTAATCCTCGGGAGAGCGCACCCCGTGCTGCTTGGCGTAGGCGAACGCGGTGTTCTTCTGCGTGTCGGTCGGCAGCACGCTGGCCTGGTCGCCGTCCACGTGGGCGGCGGTGAAGTCGCCGCGCAGCGACGTCGAGACGTTGAGGTCGACGAGCTCGTGCCGGGCGCTGTCGCGGTAGACGCGCACGACGCGGTTCTCCGCCTTGCCGTACTGGTTTGCGCCGAGCGAGATGCTCATGTCGAGGGCTCCTTGGTCGTCGCGGTCGGGGTTGTCGGGGCGCCGCTGGGCATCGAACCCACACCAGAGGTGCGTTTGATGCCCAGCTCTCGAGAATCCAGGCCCGTGCTTCCGCTAAACGGAATTCACATATCGGATGACGGAACTCTATCGCGCGATGCGGGGGTTGTCAACGTCCCGGGCGCGCGAACTCTCGCCGGGCCGCCGTGGCCGTCAACGCCCGGGGCGGGCCAGCTCGGTCAGCCGAACGGCGTCGAGCGTCGTCGCCCGCTCCAGCTCCCCGGTGGTCGCGGCGCCACAGTGGAGCGCGCGCAGCGCGTAGTCGGCGAGCGCCCGCGCCGTGGCGGGCTCGTCGAGCACCGCCGAGGCGGTCCGCTGCACGTAGTCGCGCAGCCGGCGCGTCGCGTCCGGCAGCCCCTCGCGGAAGAACGCGAACGTCGCCGCGTAGCGGGTCGGGAGCTGGGCGGGGTGCAGGTCCCAGCCCTGGTAGTAGCCGCGTTCGAGCGAGCGGCGCACGAGCCGCAGGTGCTCCTCCCAGCCGCGGCGCACGGCGGCGGCGTCGCCGACCGGCAGCCGGTTCGTCGAGCCGTCGGAGAGCCGCACACCGGTGCCGGCGGCGGCCGCCTGCATGACGAGCTTCGCGTGGTCGGCGACCGGGTGCGCGAGGCTCTGGTACGGGGCCGCGATCCCGCAGAGCGCCGAATAGTCGTACGTCCCGTAGTGCAGCGCTGTGCAGCGCCCGTCGGCCGCGTGGATCATGCGCGCGACGAGCGCGGTGCCGTCGGGGCCGAGGATCGACTGGGGCGTCTCGACCTGGATCTCGAACCTGACCGGGGCGAGCTTCAGCGCCTGCTCGGCGCGCTCGCACACGTGGACCATCGCCTCGACCTGCTCGACGCTCGTCACCTTGGGGAGCGTGATGACGAAGCCGCGGAGAATGGGCTGGGCGGTCGTCGGTCCAGCGGCTCCGTCCGTGCCCGCGGCCGCGTCCGTGAGCGCGGCGAGGAACGTGAGGCAGGTCCGCACCGCCCGCCCGCGGGTCGGCGCCTCGAGGCTCTTGAGCCGGATGCCGGCGAACGGAGGGGCTGTGCCGTCCGAGCGGCTCTGCGCCAATGCCGCGCCTGCGGCCGCCGCGTCCGCGTCCTCGGCCGCGTCGGGACGGGCGCCGTAGCCGTCCTCGAAGTCGATGCGCAGATCCTCGATCGGCTCCTCGGCGAGCTTGTGCCGGACCCGCGCGACGATCTCCTCGTCTGCGACGAGCTCGGCGAACAGATCCGCATGCGCGTCGATCGCCTCGAGTGCCTGCTCACCCCACTCCGGCGCCGTCCGCGCGCCGTAGCGATCGGCGGGGAGGTACACCGTGTGGACCGGCTGGCGGCCGCCGCGATCGCCCGGGTACTGCGCGGCGAGCGCCCGGTCGGCGTCGCGGAGCGTCGCGTCGAGCTCCTCCGCGACCTCTCGGGTGAACCGATCAATGTCGAATCGCGCGCTTTTCCGCATTCCGGGCCGGTTATACCGCAGCACAGAATGAGGCGTCGCCGCGCCGTCGAGGTGATGGGCTCGACCGCGATGCGCCGCCGCAGCTCGGCTGGACGCCGTGGTCGACCTGGCCGCCGTTCTTCCCCGACACATGCGCCGCGGCGCGCTCGGTGACACGCCGGCCGGCACGGACGCGCAGACGGTCGCGGCGGGCGTCGAGGCGCTCCTGCGGCCGCCCCGGCGACTGGGCGGCCGTGGAGCGGGATGCGTAGTTCGCCGGGCGCTTCGACTCCCGCGTCGACGGCGCGGCGCTCGACCGCCATCGCGCGGAGTGATGCGCCAGGCCGGTGTGGCGGGTCGGATGGCCGCACCCGTTCGTCGCCAGCGACCCCGGCTCGGCCTCACAGCCGCTCTCCGGCCGGGGTCGGTGTGGCCGTCTGAGGCTCTGCGGCGCGCGCCGCGGCCAGCAGGCGATCGTCGTGGGCGATCGGTGCCGTGAGCTCGTCCCGCACAAGCACCGCCGAGGCCATGTGGGACACCCGACTGATCGCTGAGGGCGTGCGCGTCCTGCAGCCGGCGCCGGCGGTGCAGACGGAGGAGCGTCCGCTCGGGCGCTACCAAATCGAGGCCGCGATCGCCGCCCTGCACGATGATGCGGCGCGCGCCGAGGCGACCGACTGGGCGCAGATCCTCGAGTGGTACGACTCGCTCGTCGCGCTCACCGACGATCCGGTGCGCCAGGATCCCGCCGCGCGACGAACGCCGCCGAGCGCGATCACCTCGTCCGTCGGGCCGCCCGCGCACGCGCCGAGGCGCGCAGTCGATACGCACGCCACGGCGCTGCGGGGCCTCGGCATCCTCCCTGACGGAGCGGCGACCGCAAGCAAGCCGGCTGCACGGTCGACGGAGCGTCGAGGGCTACTCGGAGAGCGGTCCGGGCCGCTCGGGGCACGATGGCGCGCGATGTCCTCCGCCAGCGGCGCCGCCTGCGCGCCCACGGGCGCTTGGGTGGCCGGCATGCCGCGCCGGCGGGTGCCCGCCGGCGCCCGCATGACCACCGGACGCGTCGGGGCGCCGCGGGGGGCCGGCTGCACGATCGGACCCGTCCCCGCGCCGCTCAGCGGCGCCGTCCGGGCCGGCGCCGATGACGTGCGCGGCCGCCAGCCGGCGGAACGGCCCGTCGACGGCGAGCAACTCGCGCTCGGTGCCGCGCTGCACGATCGTGCCGCGCTCGACCACGATGATCTGGTCGGCGCGGCGGGCGGTCGCGATCCGGTGGGCGATGATGAGCGAGGTGCGGCCGCGCAGCAGCCGGTCGAGCGCGCGCTCGATGAGCAGCTCGGTCGGCCGGTCGATGTTCGAGGTCGCCTCGTCGAAGATGAGCACCCGCGGGTCGGCGAGGAGCGCGCGGGCGATCGAGATGAGCTGGCGCTCGCCGGCCGAGAGGCCGCTGCCGCCCTCGCGGATCTGGTGGCGCAGCCCGTCCGGGAAGCGGGCCGCGACCCGGTCGAGGCCGACGAGCCCGCAGATCCGCTCAAGCTCCGCGTCGCTCGCCTCGGGCGCGGCGAAGCGGACGTTGTCGGCGATCGTCCCGGAGAACAGGAACTGGTCCTGAAGCACGACGCCGAGCTGGCGGCGGTAGGCGCGCAGGTCGAGCTCGCGCAGGTCGAGGCCGTCGACGGTCACCGCGCCCACGCTCGGGTCGTAGAAGCGCGCGACGAGCTTGGCGAGCGTCGACTTGCCGCCGCCGGACTCGCCGACGATCGCGCAGCACGAGCCCGCCGGCACGGTGAGGTCGATCCCGTGCAGGACCTCGTGGTCGCCGTAGGCGAAGCGCACCCGGTCGAGGCGGAGGTGGCCGTTCAGCCGGCCGGGGACGATCGCTTCTGCGGGGCTTGAGATCTCGACGTCCTCGTCGAGCACGGAGCCGATCTTCGTCATCGCCGCCTGCCCGGATTGCAGCTGCGAGTAGACCTCCGAGAGCGACTGCAGCGGCTGGAAGGCGAGCGACAGCAGGAAGTACGCGGCCGCGATCGTCCCGATCTGGTTCGAGGGCAGCAGGTGCGCGCCGACGGCGAGGACGGCCACCGTCGAGATCACGCCGAGCAGCTCGATCGAGGGGAAGAACACGGAGACGATCCGCTGCGCGTGGACGTTCGCGCGCCGGTTTGCGTCGTTGAGCTCATCGAACCGTCCGCGGAACGCCCGTTGGCGCCGGAAGGACTGAACGATGACCATCCCGGCGACCGACTCCGCGACGTGGGCGGTGACGACCGCGATCCGGTTGCGCACATCGAGCTGCGCGCGCGTCGAGGCGCGCTGGAACCAGCGGCTGAGCACGAGCGCCGGCGGGAGCACGACGAGCGCCGCCAGCCCGAGCCGCCAGTCGTTGATGATCAGCGCGAGCACGGCCGCGGGCAGCAGCGCGCAGCTCGTCACGAGCGTCGGCAGCCCCTCGGAGAGCACGTCGGAGATCGCGTCCATGTCGCTCGTCAGACGGGCGATGATCCAACCCGCCCGCTGCTCGGAGAAGTAACGCAGCGAGAGCGTCGTGAGGTGATCGAAGAGCTCGCGGCGCAGCCCCACGACGATGTCCTGCCCGAGGCGCGCCATCCCCCGGGTCATGATCCCGTAGAGCACGAAGCCCGAGACGCTCACCGCGACGAACGCCGCGAGCGCGAGGTCGAGCGTCGCCATGTTCCGCCGGGCGATGCCGTTGTTGATCGCGACGCGCACGAGCAGCCAGCTACCGGTCTGCGCGAGCGCCTCGCCGATCGCGCACGCGAGGACGCCCGCGACCCACAGCGGGCGCTGGGCGACGAACCGGCGCAGGCTGAGCAGGCCGGTGGGCACGGGGGCGCGCGGCGAGCCGTCTGGCGCGGCGAGCTCAGTCAGCGCCGACAACCGCGTCCTCCCCGAACAGTCCGGCGAACGGCCCGTCGCGCTCGATCAGCGCCTCCGGCGCCCCCTCCTCGACGACCCGGCCTCCCTCGAGCACGGCGACTCGGTTGGCGAGCGCGAGTGTCGAGAGCCGCTGGGTGGCGAGCAGTACGGCGCGCCCGCGCAGCCCGCCGCGCAGCCCGGCGACGATCTCGTGCTCAAGCTCGGTGTCGACCGCCGACAGCGGATCGTCGAGGATGAGCACGGGCGCGTCGGCGAGCAGCGCGCGGGCGAGCGCGACGCGCTGGCGCTGTCCGCCGGACAGGTTGACCCCGCGCTCCCCGATCAGCGTGTCGAGGCCGTCCGGCAGCGAGGCGACGAACTCGGCGACGCCGGCCAGCTCGAGCGCGCGCGTGATCGCGTCGTCGTCGGCGTCCGGGCGGCCGGCGAGCAGGTTCGCGCGCAGCGTCTCGGAGAACAGCACCGGGCGCTGGGTGACGACCGACACAGCGCCGCGCAGCTCGGCGAGCGCCAACGCTCGGGTGTCGACACCGGCGATCCGCACCGCGCCGGCGGTCGGGTCATAGTGGCGCGCGACCAGCGAGAGCAGCGTCGACTTGCCGCTGCCGGTGCGTCCGCACACGGCGACGATCTCGTCGGGCTCCACCTCGAGGCGCACGCCGCACAGCACCTCCGAGCCGCCCGGATACGCGAAGTGGACGGCGTCGAAGGCGACCGAAGCCGAGACGTCGGGGGGCAAGGTCGCGGCCCGCTCGGCGGGCGCCTCGGGCAGCAGCGGGATCCTCTCGAGCCATGCGAACGCCCGGCCCGCGGAGGCGAGCGCACGCTGACCGAGATCGAGGATCAGGCCCATCGCCTCGAGCGGCCAGACGATCTGGAGCAGCAGCTGGATGAAGAGCGCGAGGTCCCCGTACGTGAGCGAGCCGTCGATCACCGCCCGGCCGCCGAGCAGCAGCACGACCGCCACCGACAGCGACGGCAGGTAGAAGACGGGCGGCAGGTGCGAGGCCTCGACCCGCGCCTGGCGGATCATCTCGTCGCGGATCGCGGTCGCGCGGTCGGCGAAGCGCTCCCGGATGATGTCCTCGCGCCCGAACGCCTGCACCATCTCGATGCCGACGACCGCCTCGTTGGCGGCGTCCGTGAGGTCGCCCTCGCCTGGACGGCGCGGGAGATCGGCGCCACCCGGCGGCCGAACCGCCACGCGAAGTACGCGATCGCCGGCATCGGCAGCGCGCTCCACAGCGCGAGGACCGGGTTCGTGATCACGAGCAGCACGCCGGTGCCGACGACCAGCATCGCGCTCTGGATCGCCTGCACCATGCCCCAGCCGATGAAGTAGCGGACCGGGTACAGGTCGTTCGTCGCGCGCGAGAGCACCTGGCCGGTGGGCTGACGGTCGTAGAACGCGCGCGGGAAGCGCAGGTATGCGGCGTACAGCAGCTCGCGCAGGCGGGCCTCGATTCCGATCCCGACGCGTGAGGTGGCGTACCGGCGCAGGAAGTTCACGCCCGCGCGTGCGAGCGCGAGCCCCACGATCAGCGCCAGGAGCGGCGCAAGCGGCTCCCGGTGGTGGACGATTGCGCGGTCGATCGCACGGGCGACGAGCACCGGGATGATGAGCGACAACGCGCTGTAGACGACCGCGTAGCCGAGCCCGATGAGACTGAGCCGGCGCTGCTCCCGCCACAGCCGCAGCAGCCGCCGCGCGGTGAGCCCGAGGCCGTAGGGCGGCGGGTCGAACGCCCCCGTCGGGGCGGGCGCGCAGGTGGCGATCGCCCGCGTCTGCCGGTGCGTGCGAGCAGCGCGGCGCTCGCGCCAGCGGTCACGTACGGCAGGGCTCGTCACGGCAGTCAATCCTCCATCGTGCCCCGGAGAGGCGGGTTGGCTCAGGTCCACGCCGTCGTCCGACCGCGTCGGGGCGGGATGTACACCGGCGCCCCGAGACGGCGGGCGCAACCACTGACACTAGTGCACCCATCCGCAAATTCTGCGGGTCTTGACGGCGTCTGGGCGCGCCTGAGCCCACCCGCGGGAATCACCGATGCTGCCGCATCGACTCATCCCGCGTCTGGCCTCGGTCACGCTCAGCCACTCGTCGACACCTCGCACAAATTTCCGGCCGGCTGCACGAGACGATCGACCCGACACCGCGCTCCCCGGTCGTCGACCGGGGGCATCGGTCAGTGAGCGAGAGCCCCGAGGAACAGCGACGTCGCCGGCGCCGCGTCAGCGGCGAGCAGCGCGTCGAGCACGACGACCAGCCGCCCGAGCCTCGCGGGACCGCCCCGTGGGAACCGGCGGTCGCTCGTGAACACGAGGAGTGCGACCGGTCGCGCGTGCGCGAGCGCGTCGGTCTCGATGCGCCGGCAGTCCTGGACGTTCTCGCTTCACGAGCGCCGCTTGTCGGCGATCGCCCGCGCCCAGATCGCCTCGTCGGGCTCGCCTTCGAGCGAGCGGAGCTCCGGATCGTGCACCGAGGCCACGTCGTGGCCGCGAGCGCGAAGCTGCTCGGCGATCGCCGGGGCGTTCATCTCGTCGAACAGCAGCTTCATCCGAGCAGGCGCCGCTCGTTCTCGAGCGCACGCTCGAGCCGCACGGCCTCCTGCTCGTTGGAGACGATGAGGCGATCGATCTCCTCGGGATGCTCGCCGTAGTACCGGACCGCGACGCGAATCCTCTCCCCGGGGGCTGGGGCGGGGAAGGTTTGTCCGGCTCAGGCGGACAAACCTTCCCCGCCGGCGGACCGCCCTTCGCCGCCCATGAGCAGAACCTCCCGGGTCGTCAGGAGACCTCGGCGGGCTCGGGCCGCTCGACCCACTGCTCGACCCAGGCGCCGGTGACCTGGCGGGTCGTCGCGTTGATGCGGTTCCAGGCGTTGATGCCGGCGATCAGGAGGACGAGCCCGGCGAGCTGGCGCTTGTCGTAGTGGCGGGTCGCCTGCTCCCAGATCTCGTCGGAGATCGACTCGGGGCGGTCGGCGAGTCGGGTGGCGGCCTCGGTGAGCGCGAGCGCCGCGCGCTCGGCGTCGCTGAAGTACGGTGCCTCGCGCCAGGCGGCGACCATAAAGACGCGCTCGTCGGGTTCGCCGGCGGCCTTCATCTCCCGCGAGTGCATGTCGAGAGACAGACGCTGCAGCCGTTGATCTGGCTGGCGCGCGCCTCGACAAGGTAGAGGATCGTGGCCGGGACACCGGACTCGTGCGCGGCGGCGGCGAGCTTCTGCAGCCCCTCCATCGCGCCGGGCAGGATCATGACGGGGTTCTCCATACGTGCTTGCATCAGCGTTCCTCCATGTGTGCGCCGCGGTCACATCCGAATCGGTCCGCGGGTCTACTCGAATGACACGTCGCGAGCAAGGAACGTGACAACGACCGATCAACAATGGCTCGCCGAGCCGCTCGAAGCCCAGCTGCCCGATCCGATCATCGACGCCGCCGACCGCACGGACCCTGAGCATGAGGTGCTGCTCGCGGACGCGGTCGGGCTCGCGGTGCTCGACCCCGACGTCGAGCTCCGGGCCGACGGCGGTGCCTCCGGGCTCTCCCATCAGGCGCGTGGCAGCAAGGCGGTCGCCGGCCAGGCGACGATGTGGTCCTCGCGCGCCGCGTTCACCGTCCGCCGCGTGCGCGTCAACGGCGCGGCGGGCCTCCTCGCGCTCCTTGACGGCCGGCCGTTCTCGCTCGGCGCGTTCACGGTTCGCGCGGGCAGGATCGTCGAGCTCGATTTCCTTGTCGACCCGGAGCGGCTCGCCCGGCTCGATCTTCGCGTGCTCGAGGACTGACCGGTTATTGGTGCGAAATCGCCGGGTAGCGCCAGGCTGAACCCGGAAAGGTGGACGAGTGGCGACTACTGGAAAACAGGGCACGAGCGGTAGGACGACGGGCGGCAAGGCGAGGGGCGGCGGTGGCTCGTCGAGCAAGGCGGCCACCGGCAGCGGTTCTCGCAAGGGCAGCTCAGGCTCACGCAGGACGGCGGCGGCCCGCAGCGGCACGAGCAGCTCACGCGCGGCGAGCGGCAGCGGCTCACGTTCCCGGAGCGGGAGCGCCTCACGGAGCGCCTCCAAGGGGCGCGGGAGCGCGACCGGCGACAGCGCGTCGCGGAGCAGCAACGCGTCACGGAGCCAGAACGCGTCGCGGAGCAGCAACGCGTCGCCGAGCAAGAGCGCGCACTCGAACGGCAAGGGCGCGGCATCCGCGGAGTCGGTGCGCGGCACCCTCGCCCGCGGGGCGGTCGGCGCGCTCGTCGGCGGCGCCGCTCTGGGCGTCGCCAACCGCCTGGCCACCCGCCGCTCCCGGCCCAAGGTGCTGGGGACTCGGCTCCCGAGCGGTCTCGACCCGCGGCACGCGTCCAGGCTCGTCAGGAACCTCGATGCCAGGAAGCTTGCGCCCCACGTCGACCTCGGCCATCTCGGCAAGGACGTCGACGTCAAGGACGTGCTGCGCCGGATCGGCGACCTCGCCGAGCAGGTCGAGTCGCGGAGTGAGGACGTCCGGAACCTGAGCGCCCAAGCCAAGCGACTGACCCGCCGGCTGGGCTGACGGGCGGCCGAGCCGCCGCCTCGGCTGACGGTCACAGAAGGTCGCCGAGCGGCCCGAGGTGGAGGTTGAGGTCCTCCTCGTCGAAACCGAATCGCTCGCGAAGCTCGGCCATTCGCTCGCTCAGCGCCATGAACGTCTGGCCGAGGCGCTCCACCTGCTCGTCGCTGAGCGAGCCGTCGTCCATGCGCCGCACAGCCTGGCGCTCCATCAGCTGACGCAGCAGCTCGACGATCGTGAGCACGAGCTGCGCGAGCCCGCGCTCGAGGTTCTCCGGGTCGGCGTTGAGCCGCCCGGGGAGAGCCCGGTCGAGCGCGGTGAGCGGATCGCCGAGGCAGTCGAGGTCGGAGGGTTCGTGCAGGCGCTTGTCGTTCACGATCCGGCGAAGCTGTACGGCGGCCACGGGCCGGTGCAGGTGATCCGGAGCTTCGGGCAGCGCTCCTGGACGTCGCGCACCCGCGCCGTGAACGCGGCGGTCGCGTCGCGGTCGACGAGGTAGGCGGCGCGCAGCAGCTCCCCGGCGCGGGGGAGGGGGGCGAGCGCCGTGGCGCGCGCGGCGCGCGCGAGCGGCTCGTGCACGCGGGTGCGCGCCTGTGCCTCAGCGGCCGCCGCCCGCGCGCGGGCGCGGAGATAGGCGGCGCCCGCGCCGGGCGGGTCTCCGCGGCCGTCCGGAGCGGCGGAGCGTTCGCGCGGGCCGCGGTCGGGCGACCGCTCGCCGGGGCTCGGATCGTCCGCGGACGCGCCCCCGCCCTCACCGAACACGCGCACGGCGAGCTCGACGGCGCCCCGCACCCGCTCGAGCGCGGCGGCGTACGTGCCGTGGCGCTCCTCGAGCGCGCGCGCCGCGGCGGCGTCGTCGGGCAGGGACGTGCCGTAGCGGACCGGCAGCAGGTCGCGGCCGTCCATCAGCACCTCGACAAGCCGCTCGTGCGCCCAGAGCGCGTCGGCGCTGATCTCCTTGGCGATCGCCGGGCCGCAGACCGCGCTGAGCTCACCGTCGGCGACGGCGTGCAGCCCGACGCCGGCCGGCAGCGCCGCGGTGGGGTGATCGGTGATCGCGTACAGCGTGATCACGGCGCACTGCCCGTCTCGGGAAGCACCCCCTGCTCACGGGCGGTCGCGACCGATGCGATGACGGCCCGCAGCCCGAGGTACACGAGGTCGACGTCGGCGGCGGCGAGCGTGATGTCGCCGGCGATGACGACCCCGCCGCCGAGCAGGCGGTCGATCAGGTCGACGAGCGCGACGTCCTGCTCGGCGACCGTCGTCATGCCGCGCTCGCCGCCCTCCCGCCCGGCACGAAGTTGTAGGGCGGCCAGGGGCCGGTGAGCTCGATCCGCGCGCCGAGCTCCCGATGGCGCTCCCCGAGCTCGCCGACGATCCCGCGCAGCTCCTCGGTGCGCTCGCGCTCGACGAGGTAGGCGGCGTTGAGCACCATCTCGCCCTCATGGCCGGAGAGCGCGCGGTTCTGCGGGGGCCGTGTGCGCGCGTCGAGCGCCCAGTCCCGCAGGCGCGCGTGGATTCGCCGCGCCACGTCGGCCGCGAGGCCTCCTGCCGCCTCACGGGCGGCGCGCTCGTCGCGCCGGCGCCGCAGGTACGCGCCGCCTGCACCCGCCCCGCGCGCACTCGCACCCGCCGCGGCGCGCGACGCCTCGGGCCGCGGACCGGCCGCCCGGACGAGCTGCTCGGGGTCGACGAGCACCTTGACCGCCCATTCAACGCGGCCGTCGAGCGCGTCGAGGGCCCCGGCGAGCCGCGCCCCCTGTCGCTCCAGCATCTCGCTCACCCGCTGCTCGCTCTCGAAGATCGTGCACATGCGCAGCGGCACGATCGTCCCCCGTGCGAGCGCGTCGTCGAGCACCGCCTCGTGGGCGCGGGCGACCTGCGCGAGCCAGTCGAGGTCGTCGAGGTTGCGCGTGAGCGGCGCGTGTGCGAACTCGGTGGCCGGGACGCGGCTGACGAGCGCCGCCAGGCCGCCCTGCTCGACGCGCGCGACGACCTCCCCGCCGATCCCGCGCGCATCCGTCGGCCCCGCATCACCCGCGCGGAGCACGCAGTATGCCCACAGCAGGTCGGGAGCGCTCACCGACCCGACTCCTCGCCGGCCTCGAGGCGCCGCTCGAGGCGCTCGATGCGGTCGCGCAGCTCGCGGTTCTCGCGCTCCAGCCGTCCCCGGTCCTCGTCGGAAGGGTCGAGGCTCTGCAGCGACGGATCGCTCTCCCACCAGTTGATCCCCATCTCGCGAGCGCGCTCGACAGAGGCGATGAGCAGGCGCAGCTTGATCGTGAGCAGCTCGATGTCGAGCAGGTTGATCTGGATGTCGCCCGCGATGACGATCCCCTTGTCGAGCACCCGTTCGAGGATGTCGGCCAGATTCGCCGGCTCGGACGGATGGCCGGGGAGCGTGCTCGCGGTCGCGGCGGGAAACCTCGATTCGCCCGTTGACACGATGCCTACTCCTCGCGGGCCTCGCCGCGCGGGAACCGCCGCAGCCGCCGGTAGCCGTGGAGGGCGCCCTGGGGATCGAGGCGCACCTCGTAGGCCCCGATGACGTCGGTGGTGTTCGGGACGCGCGCCAGCTCAAGCACCTCGACAGTCACGCGCCAGCTATCGGCGTCCTCGTCCCAGTCAAGGCCCGTCGTCGCCTCCGGCGTGTAGCCGGTGAGCTCCTCGACCGCCGCCATGGCGGCGCGCGCCAGCTCGACTGCCGACAGCCGTCCGTCGTCGTCAGAGTCCGCCATCGCTCATTCCTCCTCCGACGCCGCGCAGCGCGATCAGCCGCTCCACGAGTTCATCCTCGGCTCGCTCGATCTCCTCCTCGTCGAGCTCGCCGGTGGCTCGGGCCGCGTCCAGCTCCTCGAGCGCGGCCAGGATCGCGGGCTCATCGCTCTCGCGACGCTCGACCTCCTCCTGGATGACCTGCGCCAGCCAGATCGTGCCGCGCACCGGGGCGAGCGGCAGCGTGAGGAGTCCGGTGATCAGGCCCACGCGCGCTCCTGTGCGCGAATCTCCTCGGCCTCGGCGAAGCTGAACGGCGGCGTCGGGCCGAGGTAGCGGACCGCGATGCGCTCGCCGAGCTCCGCCCGCACGCCGGGCATCGCCTCGCCGAACGCGTCGATCCCGTCGCGCGCCACGAGGAACGCGACGTTGAACGCGTCGGGATGGCCGACCGGCTCCTCGCGCACGGCCACGGCCCGGTCCTGCAGATGTGCGCGCACCGTCGCCGTGTCCCCCGCGCGTCGCGCCTCGATCGCCCGCTCGATCCGCTCGCCGAGCGCGATCTTGTCGCCGAGCGCGCCCGACCGGGCCGCCCGTTCGCGGAGCGCGGCGAGCGACGGCGTGGCGCGAAGGATCTCCCGCAGCAGCGCGTCCTCGTCGTAGCGGCCCTTGACGGTGAGCTGGACGAGGCCGTCCATCGCCCGAAGCCGCTCGGTGAGCCGCTCCCGATTCGCGTCGAGGACGCGGGCGCGGACCTCGTCCTCGCTCTCGGCCACGGTCCCGAAGCGGACGGGCAGGACGGTCGCGTGCTCGAACGCCCGCTCGAGCACGCGCCAGTGGGCCCGCAGGTCCGCGGCTCGCAGCTCCGCACGGGCGAGCGGGCTCACGAGCGCGACGAGCCCATCGTGCTCGAGCGCGCGCACCGGGGCGGCATCAATCCCCTCGAGAGGCGGGAGCGACGTCGCCCGGCTGACGCCGTAGACGAAGATGGCTCCGTTCGGCTCGCTCACGAGCTTTCGCTGCGACTGCGCGAGCGCGACCGCGACCCGGATCCTGACCCGGAGCCGGATCCTGACCCGGAGCCGGAGCCGGAGCCGGACGAGGATCGCGAGGACCCCGACGAGGAGCGCGACGAACGCGACTCCGAGGAGCGCGAGCTCGAGCGCTCACGGCGCCCGTCGCCCGAGGAGCCGTCGTCGTCATCGTCGTCGTCGCCGAACAGCTTGTGCTTGACGCCCTCGATCGCGCCCTCGGTCTTCGACTCGGCGCCGCCCGAGGTCATCGACTCGATCAGCTGGGGCAGGCCCTCGGACTGGTCGGTCTCCTCGATGTTCAGTCGGCCGGCCGCCTCGGCGAAGCGCAGGTACGTGTCGACGCTCGCCACGACGATCCGCGCGTCGACGGTGAGGATCTCGATCCCGATCAGCGACACCCGCAGGTACAGGTCGATGACGAGCCCCTTGTCGAGCAGGACCTCCAGCACGTCGGCGAGCCCGCTCGGCTTCGGGCGCTCGATGTAACTCCCGCCTCTCGTTGCTACGGCCATCGTGTCGTCTCCCTGTCAGGTTTCATCGGTCTGCTCTGTGGGCACGGGCTCCTCGTCCCGGCCCATCAGGCGCCGGCGGATGTACGTACGGTTCTTCGCCAGAGCCCTGGAGATCTCGGTCTTTCGGATTCCATGCAGATATCCGATTGCCCAGTCCAGCTGCTGCAACGCATCCTCCGCCGCGCGCCGGTAGCGCTCGGTCTCGTTGTCGTTATGGTTCGAGCTGCTGCTCTGGCGTCTGCGGGCCTGTGGCATCACGCCTCCTCGGCTGCCTGGGGAGCACGCGGCGGTTTGGCCGCCGGGTCGACGCGCGGCGCGCCGCGTCGCATCAGCGGAGCGCGCCGGCGCGGGGTGCGGAGCGCCTCGAACAGATCGGGCGAGTGCGATCGGCGACGTGTGCGTGACTCGGAGGATGCGCCGAGCTCCAGCCCGCGCGCCGCGACGTCGTCCTCCTCGGCGGCGGCGACGTCCTCGTCCTCCTCGTCGAGCTCGTCCTCGTCCTCGGGCGCCTCGTCCTCGGGCGGGAGGTCCTCGTCGGCGTCGGCGTCGGGATCCTCGTCACCCGCGTCCTCGGGCTCCTCGGCCTCGGGCTGCTCGGCCTCGCCCTCGTCGCGCGGGCCGTCGTCGCCCTCGGGGCCGTCGTCGTCGAAGCCCTCGTCCTCGTCGTCGAGGTCCTCGTCGTCCTCGTCGTCGAAGTCGTCCGCGGCGTCGTCGACGGGCTCGTCGTTCCCGAGCGCCTCGTCGTCGAGCGGCGCCTCGTCGTCGACGGGCTCGTCGTCCCCGAGCGCCTCGTCGTCCCCGAGCGCCTCGTCGTCGAGCGGCTCCCCGTCGTCGAGCGGCTCGTCCTCGCGTCCGACGAGCCGGTCGTGCAGGGCATCGGCGAGATCCTCGACGCGCGCGAGGTCCCCGAGCTTGCGCAGGCCGAGCCGCAGCGGTTGCCTCGCGAGCGCGGGCAGGCCCCGCTGCCCGACGGCGGCCGCGGCGGCCAGCGCGGCGCCCACCGCCACCACGCGTCCGGTGTGGTGCCGCTTGCGGCGCGGCTCCGCCTCGCCGAGGGCGGCCTCGAGGGCCGCCGATACGACCCGGTCGGGATCGATGCCGACCGCGCCTCGGAGACGCTTCGAGCCCATGGTTACGCGCGCAGCGCCTTGTAGGTGAGCGCCGCGGCAGCCGCGCCCGCGACGACCGCGGCAAGGGCGGCGCGCGGCGCGGACGGGCGGTTGCCCTGGAGGCGGTCGCCGACGGTGCGTCCGAGGATGCCCATCGTTCAGTGCCTCACGAACGCGATCCGCTGCTCCGGCTGCCGGACGCGGAGCTGCCGTTCGACGAGCCGCGGCTGCGGCTCGCGCCGCTGCGGCTGCGTCCCGACGAGGAGCCCGAGGCGCTGCGGCTGCGGCCTGACGAGGAGCGCGAGCCGCTACGGCTGCCGCCTGACGAGGAGCCCGAGCCACCGCCGCTGTGCCCGTTCGACGAGCTCGCACGCGACCGCGAGGAGGAGCGGTTCCGCGTGGACGCACCGCCACGCGAGGACGAGGAGGAGCGCTCGGACTTCACCTCGCCGTCCTCGACCATGCCGCGCCACTCGCCGCTCTCCTCCTCCTCCATGAGGACGTGCGCCTTGAACCGGGCGAGGTCGGCCCGCACCGCGCGCTTCACGTAACGCATCCCGCGAGCGGCCTTCTCGATCATCGACCCGGGCTCGACGTCGAGGTTGACCTCGACGCGGGTGAGCCGCGGCCCGAGCTCATGGAACGTGACAACCCCCGTGTGGCTGACGCCCTCGACAACCCGCCACTTGATCCGCTCGTCGGGACGCTGCTCGACGATCTCGGCGGTGAACTCCTTCGTCTTGCCCCAGATCTTCGTCTTGAACGCGACATGGGTCTCGTCCTGCTGCGAGGCCGAGGTGAGACGGTGCATGAACTGGGGCCAGTTCTCGAACTGCGTCCACTCGTTGTAGACGGTCGAGAGCGGGACCCCGATGTCGATGTCCTGCTGAACGGGCATGCGCCGGCCCTTGCCGACCCCGGGAGCGCCCTTCGAGCCCGACCCGGAGCCCGAGCCCTCGTCGTCAGAGCCACCGCCCAACTTGGAGAGCAGCCCAGCGCCGGGCACCGCGCCCTTCACCTCGTCCGCGACCTCGCCCTTGAGCTTCTCGCCCGCTCCGTGCAGCTTCTCCGTCCCGGCCTCCTTGGCGCTCTCGATCGGATGGTCGAGCCCGGAGACGAGCTTCGAGAGGCCGCGCCGTGCCGCGGGTGCCGCGGCCGCCAGGCCTGCGCCGGCGAGCGTCGCGGCGGCGAGAGCCTTCCCCCCCGACGTTCCGCGGGAGGCCTGCCGGCGACCACCCGAGAGGCCCTGCGCGGCCTCTCGGGCCGCGCGACCGATTGCAGTGCCGATCAGATCTGAGACGTCGCTGGCCATGGTTCCTCCACCGCCCTCCTCGGTTTCCGGTGAGTACAGACCTACCCCCGGGCAAGCGCGGCAAACCGGTAGGGCGCTTGTCCACAGACGGTCAGTGCGTGTCCGTCTTCCACGTGGGTAACAGGCCCAAACACCGCGTCACGACGCCCCGGAAAGGAGAGCTGTGTGAACGATCGTCAGGAAGCCCAGGTCATGCTCGCGCGCCTGCTGCTCGCGAAAATCCGAACGGACCGGTACCCGAGCAGCACCCAGATGGACATCCTCGAGCAGATGATCCCGCGCCCGCTCGCCCCCGAGTACTTCGACGTGCTCCTGGAGAAGGTGGCCGCCGACCAATTTCCGAGCGTCTCGTTGCTCAACCGGATGAGCCGGCTCACCGCCACGATGTAGCGGGCGAGCCGGGCTCGCCTGCGATCACGCGGTGCGCGAGCCGGCTCGCCTGCGACGATGCGATCCACGCCGCCGCTCCACGCGACGACGCGGGCCGGGCGCCCTCCCCGGCCGCGCGGCGCCGCGCCCTCCCCGGCCGCGCGGCGTTCAGAAGTAGTGCCGGCGACCGCCGATCTCGCGGCCGAGGGCGCCCATGATCGCGAGCACCGCGCCGATCACGAGCACGATGATCCCGATCGTCCAGAGGATCGCGACCTTCGCGACGAAGCCGATGATGAGCAGGATGATGCCAAGCAGGATCACTGTGGCGCCTTTCTGACGAGTGATGAGGTCATCTCACTACCCGGCTGTCAGGTGGCGTACACCGGTCAGGCATGTGACAGCCCGGCCGGACGGCTCGTTCAGCTCGCGCTCTCAGCCGTCGCGATCGCCGTGAGCGCGGAGGTCGCCCGGTCGAGCTCCGCCCGGGCACGCGCCCGCGCGGTCGCGTCAGCCTGGATGGCGTCGAGTCCAAGCAGGGCGGCGCCGACGATCGGCTCGCTCGGCGACACGACGACGTGGGCGCGCGGAGCGACCTCGCGTACCCCCCGCCCGATCGCCTCGATCACCTCGACGGCGACCGAGCGCAGCACGCGGCCCCCGAGCACGACGTCCGGATCGTCACCCGCGAGCCCGAGCCGGTGTACGGCCGCACGCACGAACGCCACGACCTCGTCGCAGAGCCGGGCGACGATCCCGGCGGAGACGGCGTCGTGCTCACGGAGCGCGAGCACGATCGGTGCAAGCTCGCCGAGCCGCGCCGGGGGGATCTCCTCGAGATGGACGGCGCGCGCGACCTCGAACGGGCTCGCCAGGCGGAAGTGGGCCGGCACTTCGGTCTCGAGCCGCGAGCGCGGGCCACGGCCGTCGGCCGCGCGGACGGCCGCGGCGAGCGCGGCCAGACCGATGTCGCCGCCGCCTCCCCAGTCGCCGGACACGGGCCCGAACGAGAGGAAGCGCGCCTCGCGCCCGTCGGGCGCGAGCCCGAGGCAGTTGATCCCGGTGCCGCACACGACCGCCACCCCCCAACCGCGGTCGGTGCCCGCGCGCAGCAGCGCCTCGGTGTCGTTGCCGATGGCGAGCCGCTCGCTCCAGCGCAGCCGCTCGAGGCCCGCGCGGAGCGCCGCGAGCTCCTCCGGGAGGTCGATTCCCGCGAGCAGCAGCTGCGCGGTGGCGGCGAGCGGCCGCCGCTCGGGATCGCGGCCGGCGCGGGCGAGCGCCTCGGAGAGGAGCCCCTCCAGCACCGCGACGCAGCCGTCGACGCCGAGGTAGTGGAACTGGCTGCGCCCGCCGCGCACGTGGGCGAGGAGTGCGCCGGTGCGCTCGAGCAGCGCGAGGTCGGTCTTGACTCCGCCGCCGTCGACGGCGAGCACGAGCCCGTCCGTCAGGCCGTTGATCGCGCTCACGGCCCCGTCGCGACCCGTTCGCCGGGCTGCGGCTGCTCGCCGGCCAGCAGCTCACCGAGCAGTCCGTCGGCGAGCTCGTACTCGCGCACGAGCGGATGGGCGAGGAGCGCAAGGCGGGCGCGGTCGAGGTCGCGCTCGGCAGCGGCCGCCGCGGCGAGCCGCTCGTAGGCGGCGACGTGCTGCACGAGCCCGAGCAGCTCGGGCGCGAGCGGCGGCTGGGGAAGCGGCGTCGGGCCCTCCCGGCCGACACGCGCGGGCACCTCGACCACGTCGTCGGCGGCGAGGCCGGCGAGCGTCGTCCCGTTGCGGACGTCGACGACCTGGACCTCGCCGCTGTCGCCGGCGATCGCGGCCACGAGTTGAAGCGCGGCCTCGCTGTAGAACGCGCCGCCGCGCTCCTGAAGCAGCGCAGGCTTCTCGGCGAGCTTCGGGTCGCGGTAGAGCTCGAGCAGCCCACGCTCGATCTCCATCACGGTTCGGGCGCGCGGAGTGCCCGTACGCTGCTCGGCGACGACCGCGCGCTCCGCGTAGAAGTAGCGCAGGTAGTAAGACGGGATCGCGCCCAGGCGGTCGAGGAGAGCGCGCGGCAGCTCGATCTCCTCGGCCAGCGCGTCGCCGAAGCGCTCGAGCACCTCGCCGAGGACGTCGCGCCCGTCGACCCACACCGCGCGGATCCACGTCAGGTGGTTGAGCCCGACCTGGTCGACGCGCACGCGCTCGGCGGGGACGCCGAGATGGCGGGCGATCTGCCGCTGGAAGTTGATCGCGACGTTGCACAGCCCGATCGCGCGGTGTCCGGCGTCGAGCAATGCGCGGGTGACGATCCCGACCGGGTTCGTGAAGTCGACGATCCACGCATCGGGGGCGGCGAGCGAGCGCGCTCGCTCGGCGATCCGGAGCACGACCGGCACGGTGCGCATCGCCTTCGCAAGGCCGCCGGCGCCGGTCGTCTCCTGCCCGACGCAGCCGCACGCCGCGGGAATCGTCTCGTCGCGCAGCCGCGCCGCCTGCCCCCCGACTCGGATCTGCACGAGGATCATGTCGGCGCCCGCGAGTGCGCGATCGAGGTCTCCGGTGACCTCGAGCGCGCCGTCGAACCCCTGGCGCTCGAGCATCCGCCGTGCCAGGCCGCCGACCACCTCTCGCCGTCCGGCGTCGATGTCGTGGAGCGCGAGCCCGGTGACCTCGAGCCGCGCCCGGTCCCGCGTCAGGCCCGACACGAGCTCCGGCGTGTACGTCGAGCCGGCGCCGATCACCGCGAGCTTCATCGTCCCGCTCCGGGGAGGGCGCCGAGTGCGCGCCGATAGCGCTCGTCCGATGGTCGCGCGACGATCTCGCTCGCGAAGCGGGCGGCCTGCGCGAGCGCCTGCGCCCAGTCGGCGCCGCCCGCGAGCGCGGCGATGATCCCCGCGTTGAACGCGTCGCCCGCGCCCGTCGTGTCGGTGACGCGCAGGGCCGGCGCCGCGGCGGCGAGCTCCTGTCCGCCGGGACCGACCGCCAGGCATCCGGAGGCCCCGAGCTTGACGACGACCCAGCCGCCCGAGGCCGCCTGCAGGGCTCGCGCGGCACCCGCCGGATCCCCGGGGCGGTCGGCGAGCGCGCACGCTTCCCCCTCGTTGGGCAGGAACACGTCGACGGACGTCAGCAGCTCGCGGACCTCGTCGCGCGTCGGCGCGGCGAACCCCTCGGGATCCCAGCTCGTGTCGAAGAACGTGCGGGCTCCGCGCGCCCGTGCCGTCTCCAGCAGCGTCCGGCTCGCCGCGCCCCGCAGCCGCGGCGCGACGAAGTAGTCGCACAGGAGCAGATGGCCGCAGGAGAGCACGTCGTCGGGGATCATCGCCGCCTCCCAGCGCTCGTTGACCCCGAGGTGGGTGAGGAACGTGCGATCGCGCGCCGCCGACTCGAGCACGACGGTGAGCCCGGTCTGCTCGCCCGCGGTGACCGCGAGCTCGTCGGCGAGTCCCGCGGGCGCGAGCTCCTCGCGCATGAGCGCGCCGAGGTGGTCGTCGCCGATCGCGCCGCACAGCCGCACGTCGAGGCCGGCCTCGGCCGCGGCGAGCGCGGCATTCGCGCCCGCGCCGCCGACGCGGACCGCGGCGCGCTCGGTGAGGAGCGCGCCGCCCGGGGGCGGCAGGTCGGTGACGGGGCTGAGCACGACGTCCGCCTGCACGCATCCGATCACCGCGAGCGTCGGCGTCGGTCGCGACGCGCTCACGCCGGCGCTCCGGCGCGCGACGGGACGTCTTGGGGGGGTGCTGGGGGGCTTGCCCCCCAACTGGATCGGTTCCGCAAAAGACCTTGCCCTATCTCCGTTACACTTCCGGCTCTCGTGCCAGGTGCGCGCCATCCTATTCGTAAAGGCGTCTAACTTCAATGGGGTCGCCGATGGGTTCGGACGGGGGACGGCGGAACGCGCGTGCCGACGGCGACTCCCGCCAGAGCCTGTTGCGAGAGCTCGGCGAGCAGGCGGTGCTCGAGACGATCTTCCGCCGCGGACCGATCACGCGTCCGGAGATCGCGACCGCGACCAGGCTCTCCAAGCCGACCGTGTCGGCCGCGGTGAGCCGGCTCGAGCACGGTGGGCTCGTGCGCGCCGCCGGCACGCGTGACGGGCAGCGCGGCCGCCGGCCGGTCTCCTACGTCGTCAGCTCCATGGCGGGGTTCGTCGTCGGCGCGGACATCGGCGGCAGCAATGTTCGCGTCGCCGCCGCCGACCTGTTCGGCGAGCCGATCTGCGACCTGAAGCGGCCGACGGCCAAGGGTGGCAGCCGCGCGGTCGGCGTCCAGATCCTCGAGCTCGTGAGCGAGGCGATCGAGCGAGCGAGCGCCGGCCACGGGCCGCCTCTCGCGCTCGGCGTCTCATCGCCGGGGGTCGTCGACCAGGCGAGCGGCCGGGTCACGTCGCTCGCCTACAACGTCGTCCCCGAGGGCGGATTCGATCCCCTCGAGGTCGTCCGCGAGCGGTTCGACCTGCCCGTGCTCGTCGAGAACAACGTCAACCTCGCAGCCGTCGGCGAGCAGTGGTTCGGTCTCGCCCGCGGCGTGTCGACGATGGTGTTCATCGCGATCGGCGCCGGGATCGGCATGGGGGTCATCATCGATGACCAGGTCGTCCGCGGCGCCCACGGAGCCGCCGGGGAGATCGCCTACCTGCCGCTCGTCGGGGATCCGTTCAACCCCCGCCACCGCCTCCACGGCGGGCTCGAGGACGAGATCGGGGCCACCGGGATCATCGCCGCGTTCAACGCACGCCGCCGGGACGGCGATCCGGAGCTCGCGTCGGTCGAGGAGCTGTTCGAGCTCGCGGTCGCCGGCAACGCGACGGCGCAGGCGGTCGTCGACCACGTCGCCTCCCGCCTGGGCACGGCGATCGCGACCGTGTGCGCGATCCTCGACCCCGAGCTCGTCGTGCTCGGCGGCGGCATCGGCTCGAGCCCGCTGCTACTGCGTCCGGTGCGCGGCGCGGCGGCCGCGCTCGTGCCGATGACGGCGCGCATCGAGACGAGCCGGCTCGGCGAGCGCGCCGCGCTCCAGGGGGCGATCGCGGTCGCGCTCCATGCCGCGCGCTCGGCGCTCCTCTCGCCGGGCGCCCTGACGCGCTAGGCGATTCTCACCTGCCGAGCTCACCGTCGCCCGCCCCGCGCGTTCCGCGCGCGGCGCATCCGCGGCCGCTTGCCGCGTCCGCGGGGCAATTTGGGAAAGCGCCCTCCGTGTTTCACTGCCGGGTTGACCAGGAGTCAGACCGGAGTTATAGTCGCTTTTGTTTAGAGGTTTCCCAAACTGAGCGACCCGTCGCAGCGAGGAGAGGGTGTTGAGATGAGGATGCGTCCGGTGAGAGGTGCGGCATGGCTCGCGGCGCTGGTGGCCGCATGCATGCTGGCCACGGCCTGTGGCGGGAGCTCGTCGTCGAAGGGCTCCAAGCAGTCCACGTCGTCGTCGACGACGGCTGCGCCGGCGGGCGGTGGCGGCGTCGGCGGCAAGCTCGTGATCGACAACGAGAGTGGGTCGACCTGGACCTGCCAGTTCAATCCGTTCAACGCGTCGCTGCTCGGCCCCGGCATCACGTTCGGGTACATCTACGAGCCGCTCGAGTTCGTCAACATCCTGCAGAGCACGAAGCCTCCGGTCCCGATGCTCGCGAGCTCCTCCAGGTGGTCGAACGGCTACAAGAGGCTCACGTTCACGATCCGCAAGGGCGTCACCTGGACCGACGGCAAGCCGTTCACCGCCAAGGACGTGCTGTACACGTTCAACGCGATCAAGCACGACAAGGCGGCCGACCTCAACGCTCTCTGGAGCAACGCCGGCGGCCCGCTGAGCGGGGTCGCGCTCAAGGGCTCCGACCAGGTCGTGTTCACGTTCAATGCCCCGGCGCAGACGTACTTCTACTACGTCGCCGACCAGACCCCGATCGTGCCGCAGCACATCTGGTCGACGCTCAACCAGGCCAAGCTCTCCTCGTACGCGGACTCGAAGCCCGTCGGCACCGGTCCGTACGAGGTCTCCAGCTGCTCACCGCAGAACATCAAGTACGCACGCAACCCGCATTACTGGCAGAGCAAGCCGGGTCACCCGGTGCCGCGGATCGCCGAGATCGACTACCCGGCGTTCCTCTCGAACACCCCGGCGAACCTGTACCTCGCCCAGGGCCAGGCTCAGTGGGGCGGCCAGTACATCCCGAGCGTCAAGTCCTACTACGTCGCCAAGGATCCGGCGCACCGCCATATCTGGTTCCCGCCGGTGCTCAACGTCGCGCTCGTGCCGAACCTGACGAACCCGCTCCTCAAGCAGCTGCCGGTGCGCGAGGCGATCGCCTACGCGCTCAACAAGCCGAACATCGCCAAGCTCGGCGAGGGCGGCGAGCAGCAGCCCGCGAATCAGACGGGCGTCATCACGCCGACGTTCAAGAGCTGGGCGGACAGCTCGATCAAGCAGCCGACGTACGATCCGGCGAAGGCGCAGCAGATCCTCACCTCCGCCGGATTCAAGAAGGGCTCGAATGGGATCTTCACCTCCCCGAGCGGGCAGCCGCTGCAGTTCACGATCAAGACCATCAGCGGCTACTCCGACTGGGATGCGTCGCTGCAGATCATCACCCAGGAGCTCAAGGCGGTCGGGATCGGGGTCACCGTGCAGGACGAGAACTCGACCCCGTACACCGCCGACATCCAGACGGGCAAGTTCCAGCTCGCCTACGCCGGCAGCGGCGGCCCCGCCGCCTCGCCGGGTCCGAGTCCCTACTACGAGCTGCGCGGCTGGTTGTTCAGCGGCAACATCGGCTCGACGAACTACCCGCGCTTCAAGTCGGCGGCGGTCGACTCGCTGTTCAACCACTATCCGGCGGCAAGTCCCTCGCAGCAGGTGCAGATCATCCACCAGATCCAGCAAGTGATGGTCAAGCAGATTCCGTTCATCCCGACGACCGAGGGCGTCGACTGGTACCAGTACGACACGTCGCACATCGGCGGCTGGCCGACCCAGTCGAACCCGTACGCGCAGCCGTCGCCGTACTCGTTCCCGGACGACGGGCAGGTCGTCACGCACCTGTACCCGACGGGATGAGGCGATCGTCGTGAGCCGGGCGAGATCCCGGGGGTGTGCGCTCGCGCGCGGGGATAAGACCGCGAGCCGCGCCCCGCGGAGCGCGCGCGGGCACGAGGGCGGACGCGCGTGAGGTATCTCGCCCGGCGGCTCGGCCTGTTCCTGGTGACGCTGTGGGCCGCGCTGACTGTCAACTTCATCATCCCGCGGGTGATGCCGGGCAACGAGGCGCAGGCCGTGCTCGCGACGTTCCGCGGCACGGTCAACCCGGCCGCGCTGCACGCGCTCGAGATCCAATTCGGCACGAACGTTCATCAGGGCGTGATCGCCAGCTACTTCGAGTACCTCGGGAACTGCCTCACCGGTCACTTCGGCGTGACCGCCCAGAACGTCCCCGTCATCAACGAGATCGCCTCCAAGCTGCCGTGGACGCTGGGCCTCGTGGGAGTGACGACTGTGCTGGCGTTCGTGATCGGCACGCTCGCGGGCGCGGTGAGCGCGTGGCGACGGGGCGGGCGCTTCGACGGCCTCGTGCCGCCGTCGCTGTTCATCCTCTCGACCGTGCCGGTGTTCTTCGTCGGCCTGCTGCTCATCTACGTGTTCGCGGTGAAGCTGAACTGGCTGCCGCTGCAGGGCAACTACGACATCGGGGCGACGCCGTCGTTCTCGGCGTCGTTCATCGGCGACGTGCTGAAGCACGCGATCCTGCCGGGCGTGAGCCTCGTCGTCGTCACCGCCGGACTCTGGGTGTACTCGATGCGCAACAACATGGTGACCACGATCTCCGAGGACTACGTGAAGATGGCGCGCGCCAAGGGCCTGCCCGAGCGACAGGTCATGTCCGGCTATGCCGGTCGCAATGCGGTGCTGCCGAACCTCACCGGCTTCGCGATGCAGATCGGCTACGTGCTCGGCGGCTCGATCGCGATCGAGTACCTGTTCTCCTACCCGGGGCTCGGGTACCTCTTCTACACGAGTACGACCGACCATGACCTGCCGCTCATGCAGGGTCTGTTCCTGTTCTACACGCTCGCGGTGCTCGTCTGCGTGCTCATCGCCGACCTGTTCACCGCCGTGCTCGACCCGCGGATGCGGGAGGCGTAGGTGGCCCGACGCGCGCGCACCCATGCGAGCGGCCACATGCCCGCGGACGTGAGCGGGGGGAGCTGATGGCCGTCGTCGACACAGCACTGACCGAGACTCCGGCGCAGGGCGCCACGGACGTCTCCCAGGGGCGGTTCCTGCGCGCGGTGCTCCGCAACCGCAAGGCTGTGCTGGGAGCGCTCATCCTGCTCCTCATGGCGTTCGTCGCCGCCTTCCCCGGGGTGGTCGCGACGCGCAGCCCGCAGGCGGCGATCTACGGGCAGAACTCGCTTCCGTCCTCGGCGCACCCGCTCGGCACGACCTCGCTCGGTCAGGACGTGTTCTCCCAGCTCGTGTGGGGGACGCGGCTGACGCTGATCGTCACGCTGATCGTGAGCGCGGTCGCCACCGCGATGTCGATGATCGTGGGGGTGACCGCTGCCTATCTCGGTGGGGTGACCGACCGCGTGCTCACGGTCATCACGGATGTCTTCCTGATCCTCCCGGTGCTGCCGCTGCTCATCCTGCTCGCCGCGTACCTGCCGCCGGGCGCCACGTCGCTCATCATCGTGCTCTGCATCACGAGCTGGGCCTTCCAGGCCCGCCAGCTCCGCTCCCAGGGGCTCACCGTGCGCAGCCGCGACTTCCTGCTCGCGGCGCGGGCGCGGGGGGAGCGCTCGCTCTACATCATCCTGGTCGAGATCGTGCCGACGATGACCTCGCTGCTCGTCGCCTCGTTTCTGTCGCTCGCGGTGTACGTCGTCGGCTTCGCCGCGACCCTCCAGTTCCTCGGGCTCGGCAACTCGAGCGAGCTCATGTGGGGGACGATGCTCTACAACGCGCAGCAGGCCTCGGCGCTCGAGGCCGGCAACCCGTGGTGGGCGCTCGCTCCGGGCGCCGCGGTCGCGCTGCTCGGCACCGGCTTCGCGCTGCTCAACTACGCGTTCGATGAGATCGGCAACCCGGCGCTGCGGCCGGTGCGCCGCCGGAGAAGGAGGGGGCGTGACCGAGCCGCTGCTTGACGTCCGCGACCTGTCGGTCGACTATCTCACCGAGGCGGGTGACGTCCACGTCCTCTCGGGCGTGAGCTTCGCGGTCGCCGAGCGCGAGTTCGTGGGAATCGTCGGCGAATCCGGCTGCGGCAAGTCGACGCTGCTGTTCGCGGTCGCGCAGTTGCTCTCTCCGCCCGGCGAGATCGTCTCCGGAGAGGTCGTGTTCCGCGGCGGCGACATGGTCGGGCTGCGCGGCGGCGAGCTTCGGCACATGCGCTGGCGCGACTACTCGATGGTCATGCAGAGCGCGATGAACGCACTCAATCCGATGAACTCGATCGGCGCCCAGTTCGCCGACGCGATGGAGGCGCACGGGGAGCGCTCCCGCGAGCGGATCCGGGCGCGCTCCCGGGAGGTGCTGGAGCTCGTCGGGATCGACGCGGTCCACCTCGGCAGCTATCCCCACCAGCTGAGCGGTGGGATGCGGCAGCGGGCGATGATCGCGATGGCGCTCCTGTTCACCCCGCAGCTCGTGATCATGGACGAGCCGACATCGGCGCTCGACGTCGTCGCCCAGCAGTCGCTGATGACGAAGATTCGCGAGCTGCAGCGACGGCTCGGGTTTGCGGTGCTCTTCGTCACCCACGACATGTCGGTTGTGAGCCGCTACTCGGACCGCGTGATCGTCATGTACGCGGGCCAGATCGCGGAGGCCGCGGCGACCGAGACGATCTTCGAGCGGCCGCTTCATCCCTACACGCGCGGGCTCATGAACGCGTTCCCGTCGGTCCGGGGCCCGCGCCGGGAGATGGCCGGCATTCCGGGCGCGCCGCCCGACCTCGCGCACCCGCCGGGCGGCTGTCGCTTCCACCCCCGCTGTCCGGAGGTGATGGACATCTGCCCGACACGTGAGCCCGCGCTCTACGAGCGCGACGGGGCCCGGGTCCGCTGCCTGCTCTACGAGGAGCGCGCGGCGGTGGGGGCACGGGCGGAGGCACCGCGGTCAGGCGCGGCGCAGGCTGACGCGGCGCAGGCGGACGCGGCGCAGGCTGACGTGACGGTGGACGCGGCGGTGGACGCGGCGCAGGCGGACGCGGCGCAGGAGGCACGCCCGTGAGCCCCCCCGGCGACGCCCGCGCGCCGTCCCCGCAGGAGCCGCTGCTCCGCACCGAGGGGCTCACCCGCCACTTCGCGCTCGGCGGCCTCTTCTCGCGCAAGGTGCTTCACGCCGTCGACGATCTCGACCTGACGATCGGGGAGCGCGAGATCGTGGCGCTCGTCGGGGAGAGCGGGAGCGGCAAGAGCACCGTCGCCCGTCTGCTCGCACGGCTCTACAAGCCGACGCGGGGCGAGATCTACTACCGCGGTCGATCGGTGGCGGGTCTGCGCTCGCGCAAGGACCTGCTCTGGTACCGCGGCGAGGTTCCGATCGTGCTCCAGGACCCGTTCAGCGCGTTTCACCCGGTGTTCCGGATCTCGCATGGGATCATGCGCAACCTCGCGCTGCATCGTCCGGAGCTCGACCGCGAGGCGCGCCGCCGCGAGGCCGAGCGGGTGTGCGAGGCGGTCGGCCTCAGCCCACGCATGCTCACGCGCTTCTCCTACGAGATGAGCGGCGGCGAGCGTCAGCGGATCGGCTTCGCCCAGGCCCTCGCCGTGCGCCCGAAGCTGATCCTCGCCGACGAGCCGGTGTCGATGCTCGACGTCTCGATCCGGGCAGGCGTGCTCAACATGATGGCCTCGCTGCGCGACCGCGAGGGCGTGTCGCTCCTGTACATCACCCACGACCTCGCGAGCGCCCGCTACGTCGCCGATCGGATCGTCGTCATGTACGCCGGACACGAGGTCGAGTCCGGGCCGACCGAGACCGTGCTGTCCGAACCGAAGCACCCGTACACGCAGCTGCTGCTGTCCGCCGTCGCCGATCCGCGTGAGAAGGACGCCGAGCTGTCGGCCGACACGGGCGAGCCGCCGCGGGTCGTCAACCCGAGCGAGGGTTGCCGCTTCCGGGCGCGCTGCCCGCTCGCGATCGAGACGTGCGCGCGGGTCACGCCGCGCCCGGAGCCGATCGGCGCCTCGCGGGTCGCCTGCCACGTCGCGCTCGCCCGCGCGCGGGGGGAGGAGGGCTTGCCATCCGAAGCCCCCGGAGCCTCGGCGTCCCGCGGCACCGGGAGCTCACCGACGCCCGACACCGCCACCGTCACCGAATGAAGGAGAGATAATGCCCGCTCGCCGTCTGAGCCTGCTCCTCGTCGCGGCCCTCGCCATGCTGCTCGCCTGCGCCGGCGGGGCGGGCGCGGACACGCGCATCGTCGGCCTGCACGGCTGGCAGGTCCAGAGCAGCGCACACGTCGCCGCGGGCGGGGCCCGGGTGTCCCTTCCCTCGTTCGGCGCCCGCTCCTGGCTGCACGTCCGGCCTGACGGCGCCGGGGCTGTCGGCACCGAGCTGAACGCGCTCCTCCAGAACGGGCGCTGCCCCCACGTCTTCTACGGGACGAACATGAAGCGCTGCTTCGGCTACATGGATGCGATCGGCAGGGACACGATCCCGGAGTTCGCGGTGCCGTGGTGGTTTCGCACGACGTTCCGCGCCCCGCACCGGCGCGGGCAGCGCGTGGAGCTGATCGTGAACGGTGTCGTCGGCGCGGCCGACGTGTGGGTGAACGGCCACGAGCTGGCGAGGCATGCGACCGTCCAGGGCGACGACACCCGCTTCGCGTTCGACGTCACCTCGCTCCTGCGCCGGGGCCGGAACGCGCTCGCGCTCGACGTCCATCCGAACGACCCGCAGACGATGTTCACGCTCGACAACGTCGACTGGACCCAGATCCCGCCGGACAACAACACCGGCATCCAGTTCCCGATCGAGCTCCACACGGCCGGACCGCTTGCGCTGTCCGACGCGCACGTCCTCCAGCACGACGCGCCGGGCATGACGAGCGCGCGGCTCACGCTCGTCGGGACCGTGCGGAACGTCACCGCCCGCGCCCAGCGCGGCACGGTCGCCGCCCGGGTGCGCGCGCCCGGCGGTTCGGAGGCATGGGCGCTCGGCCGCTCGGTCCGCGTGCCGGGGCACGGCGTGCGCACGGTCGCCTTCCACCTGCGGCTGTCCCACCCGCAGGTGTGGTGGCCGTACGGGATGGGCGGTCAGCCCCTGTACCGGTTCGCGATGACCGCCCGCTCGGCGAACGGCAACGTCGACTCCTCCTCGCAGACGTTCGGCATCCGCACGATCACCACCCGGCTGGTCGGCGCCTCGCCGCTTGCGCCGGACGGCTCCCGCCGGTTCCTCGTCAACGGTCGGCCGTTCGTGTTCCGCGCCGGCGGCTGGTCGGAGGACCTGTTCCTGCGCTACTCCCCGGCGAACACGGCCTGGCAGATCGCGATGATCAAAAGCCTCGGCCTGAACGGCATCCGCACCGAGGGCAAGCAGATGCCTGAGAACTTCTACGAGCAGATGGACCGCGCAGGGATCCTCATCGACGCCGGCTATCAGTGCTGCGATGCCTGGCAGCTGCAGGACTCGAAGCTCACGAGCGCGCACGACTTCCACATCCTCGCCCTGTCGGCGCGGACGATCGGCGAGAACCTGCGCGATCACCCGAGCGTGCTCAACTTCAGCTGGAGCGACGACCCGCCGACCCCGCGTCAGGAGCGCGTGTCGGTGCGCGCGTTCCGCGCCGCCGGCTTCCAGGACCCGCTGATCTCCTCCGCCGAGTACGCGAGCGCGCCGGTGCTCGGACCCTCGGGCGAGAAGGAGGGGCCCTACGACTGGGTGCCGCCGAGCTACTGGTACGACACGACGCACTACGACCCCAAGGACCCGACGCGGACGAACGTCGGTGGCGCCTGGGCGTTCGACAGCGAGGCGAGCTCCGGGGTGACGATCCCGACGCTCGACTCGCTGCGGCGCTTCATGTCGCCCGCGGAGCTCCGCGCGCTCTGGACGAAGCCGAACGACAACCAGTACCACCTCAACTACGAGAAGCAGCTGCCCAACAAGCGGAAGAACTACGGCTACGCGTTCGGCACCCTGCACGACTTCGACAGGGCGCTGCGTGCCCGCTACGGCCGCTGGACGGGGCTGGCGAGCTTCGTCGAGGAGGCCCAGGTGCAGAACTACGAGAGCCAGCGCGCCCAGTTCGAGGCCTACATCGACCACTCGACCCGTGCGCAGGCGCCGTCGACCGGCGTCGTCTACTGGCAGCTGAACAAGGGCTGGCCGTCGATGCTGTGGACGCTCTACAACTCCGACGGCGACGAGGCGGGCAGCTTCTTCGGCGCCCAGGAGGCGAATCGCCCCCTGCACGCCCTCTACGCGTACGACACCGGCGACGTCGCCGTCGACAACCTCGGCCCGGCGCCCGAGCGCGACCTCACGGTGCAGGCGCGCGTGTACGACACCGCCGGCCGCGTTCTCTCGGACGCGACCTCGGCGCCGCTCGACCTCGCCTCCCAGGGGGTCGCCGCCGATGTGCTGCACCCGAAGGTGCCGGCCGCGGGCGGACCCGCGCGCACGTACTTCGTCGAGCTCGTGCTCCGCAGCGGCGCGAACGTCGTCGACCGCAACGTCTACTGGCTCTCGACGCGTCCCGACGTCGTCGACTGGAAGAAGACGATCGGCCTGCCGCAGGCGACGATGACGCGCTACGGGTCGCTGCGGCAGCTCCGGAGCCTGCCCGCGGCGCACGTCACGGTGACCGCCTCCTCCAAGCCGGCGCCGGGGCCGGACGGTTCGAACATGACGAGCACGGTGACGATCACGAACGACTCCTCGGGGTCGACCGTATCGTTCTTCGTGCGTGCCGACGTGCGCCGCGGGTCACCGGCCGGCAGGCCGCTGCCCGGCGAGGACGAGGTGCTGCCCGTGTTCTGGGACACGAACGACATCACGCTCTGGCCCGGCGAGTCCGAGACGCTGCACGCGTCCTACCGCCGCTCGGCGCTCCACGGCGACCTGCCCGTGGTCAGCGTCTCCGGCTGGAACGTGCCCGCGATGGACGTCGCCGCGCCGATCGCGCTCGGTCGTCGCTGACCGCGCGGGCTCACGCAGAGCCCGCCCAGCCGACCCCGGCGGCGGGCGGCGGGGGCGCGAACGGCGAGAGGTCGATCGCGCTCTCGCCCTCGGCGATCAGCTGCGCGACGGCCTCCCCGATCGCGGGCGAGTGCTTGAAGCCGTGCCCCGAGCATGCCGAGACGACCGTCACGTGCGGCCGGATGGGATGCGGGCCGATCATGAAGCGGCTCCCGCGCGTGTTCGTGTAGAGGCAGGAGACCGTCCGCAGTGGCGTCGAGCCGACCCACGGAAAGCGGGACGCGAGGTACTGCTCGTGGAGCCGCGCGGCCTCCTGGACGCCGCGCGCCGGGTCGGCCGGCGAATCCGGGTCGACGGTCCGCTCGTAGCGCTCGGTCGCGAGCTTGACCCCGCCGCCCGGCCCGTCGATCGCCGGGAAGCCGTAGAAGCCGCCGGACAGGTGCGTGAACGCGTCACGCTCGCCCGGGATCTCCCAGATGAAGATCGGCATCGCACGGAGCGCCTCGTAGCCCCGGCGGATCGGGAACCAGTGCAGCAGCTGGCGGTGGATCGCAAACGTGTGCGCGTACTCGGGGAGCAGCCGCCGGATCCAGGCGCCGGCGCACACGATGAGCTCGGTTGCGTGGAGGGTCTCGCTCGCGCTGGTCGTGACCGTCACGCCGTCCGGGTCGCTGGCCACGGTCTCGACCTCGGTGTCGAGCCGGAGCTCCGCGCCCGCGCGCCGCGCGAGCGACAGCTGCGCCTCGACCGCCGCCTCGGGATGGAGCAGCCCGGCTTCGGGCTCGAGGTAGGCCTCGGTGCCGGGCGGCGCGGCGAACATCGGAAACCGCGCGACGAGCTCCCCGTGGGTGAGGTTCTCGTGCGCGATCCCGTCGCGCCTGGCGTTCGCGCGCGTCTGCGCGAGGAACGGATCGTCGGCGTCACCGATTACGAGACCGCCGACCTGTCGCATGAGCGTCACGTGGGAGGCCCGCTCCAGCTCGCGCCAGAGCGCGTGTGAGCGACGCACGAACGGCGCGTACTCCGCGCCCTCTCCGATCGCCAGGCGCGTGATCCGCGTCTCCCCGTGCGTCGAGCCGCGGTCGTGAGGCGGGTGGTGGCGGTCGAGGCCGACGACGGTCAGCCCGCGCTCCGCGAGCCGATGGCAGACCGCGCTCCCCATCGCCCCGAGGCCGATCACGATCGCGTCCGTCCTGCGCACGCGCTGATTGTCGCCTGAACGCGGCCGGTTGACTATTGACCGTTCGGCCAATACTATTGTCCGCATCGTTAATAACGCGCAGTGCCCACTCTCCCTGAGCGCGGCGATCGTCCGCGCCTACGTTGCCCTCACCGCCGCCACGATCGTCGTTCTCGCCGTCCTTTCGGCGGCGGCGCCCCGCGAGGCCACCGCGCACGCATGGGGCCACGGAATCGTCGTCGCCGTGTTCGCGCTCGTGCTGCCGTTGCGGCTGCGGGCGGCCCGCGCCGGCCAGCGCAGCGGCCTGCGCGCGCTCGGCATCATCAGCGGCGCGCTGCTCGTCGTCAACGTCGTCGAGGCGACGCTCCCGGGCTTCGTCCCGGTGTGGATGCGGGTCGAGATGTGGGGCGTCGCCGCCCTCATGGCGGCGAACGTGCTCCTCGTCGTCCGCGCCGCGCTCGCCGACTGACGGTGGTCGCTTCCGACCAGCGGGCGAGCGCGACGCGGCGCGGGAGCGGGCCGCCGGCGTACGGCACACTGAGCGCCGTGGCCTCGGCAGCGACCCACCGTGACGGAGAGCGACGGCGCCGGCGCCTCAGCGAGGAGGAGCGCCGCGCGCAGATCATCCACGGCTGCGTCGAGGTGCTCGCCGAGGAGGGCTACCGCGGGGCGTCGCTCGCCCGGATCGCAAACGCGGCGGGCGTCTCCAAGGGCCTCGTCTCCCACTACTTCTCCGACCGCGACACGCTCATGGAGGAGACAGCGATCGCCACTGTCGCGGCGGTGCGCCGGAGCGTCGGGAGCGCGATCGACCTCGATGCCCCGGTCCCGGAGGTGCTCCGCTCCGCGATCCATCTCGCCTCGCAGCTGCGGCGCACGCACGCCCGGGAGCTCCGCGCGATCGATCAGATCGTCCACAACCTGCGCAACGATGACGGCGCACCGCGCCTCGATCCTCGCGCCTACGAGGAGACCTATCGCGCGCAGGAGGTCCTGTTCCGCCGCGGGCAGGAGGAGGGCTCGCTGCGGGAGTTCGACACGCGCGTCATGGCCGTCACCTACCAGGCGGCGGTCGACGCGATGATCGCGTATCTGGACACGCACCCCGAGGCCGACGCGGCCGCGTACGCCGACGCGCTCGTCGACGTCCTCCTGGCGGCGATCCGCGCGTAGCCGGAGCGGCGGTCGCGCTCAGGCGGTGCGGCCGGGCGCCGGGGTGCCGCCCGGGCGCCGGGGGTGCGGCGGGGGCGCCGGGGGGTGCGGCCTGGCGGCCCGCGCGCCGGTTGCCGCCCGGGCGCCGGGGGTGCGGCGGGGGCGCCGGGGGGTGCGGCCTGGCGGCCCGCGCGCCGGTTGCCGCCGGGGCGCCGGGGGTGCGGCCCACGCGGTCATAATCAGGCGATGGGCGCCACCGGATGCCGCTTCGCCCAGGTCGACGTCTTCGGCGAGGGCACCGGCTACGGCAACCCGGTCGCGGTCGTGATCGACGCCGACGGTCTTGACGAGGCGGCGATGCGGCGCTTCGCCAACTGGACGAACCTCTCGGAGACGACGTTCCTGCTCCCGTCGACCGACCCGGGCGCCGACTACCGGGTGCGGATCTTCACCCCGCGCCAGGAGCTGCCGTTCGCCGGGCATCCGACGCTCGGCTCCGCCCACGCCTGGCTCGAGGCCCGCGGCGAGCCCGGGCGCGACCGACTCGTCCAGGAGTGTGCGGTCGGGCTTGTCGAGCTCCGCCGCGACGACAGCGGCCGCCTCGCGTTCGCCGGGCCGCCGCTCGTGCGCTCCGGACCGCTCGAGGAGGCGACGCTCGAGCTGATCGTCGCGACGCTCGGGCTGGAACGCGAGGAGATCGTCGACCACGCCTGGACCGACAACGGCCCAGGATGGGCGACCGTGCTGCTCGACAGCGCCGAGCGGGTGCTCGCGCTCAAGCCGACGCCGCGAGCCCCGCTCGACGTCGGTGTCGTCGGCCTGCACCCCGACGGCACACCTGAGCTTCGCGGTCTGGTCGTCGACGACGGCGGCCTCTGGGAGGACCCGGTGACGGGCTCGCTCAACGCCGGGGTCGCCCAGTGGCTGCTGGAGACCGGCCGCCTCACCGCCCCCTACGTCGCCCACCAGGGCACCGCCCTCGGCCGCGCCGGCCGCGTGTACGTCGACCGTGATGCCGACGGCGTCGTCTGGGTCGGCGGCCAGACGCGCACGGTCGTGACCGGCACCGTCTCGCCCTGACTCCGTCGACAGCGCCCGCAACCCGTCGACAGCGCCCGCAACCCGTCGACAGCGCCCGCAACCCGTCGACAGCGCCCGCAACCGCCCGGCCGCTGCTCAACGGTGCCGCGCGCCCGGATTCGTCGCACACGCCGCGCTCAGCGCCGGGGTTGCGACACATCCGGCTCGCCGCGGGCGGCGCGAGCGATCAGCCGCCCGTAGACGACCGGCAGCTCGCCCGGCGCGAGAGCAGCGACGTCGACAAATCCGACGTCCGCGTGTTCGTCGCTCGACGCGAGCGACGTCGCCTCATCCGCGCCCGCCGCGGAGCACGCATAGCCGATGATGTCGACCCACCGCCCGGGCCGCGCCTCGAACGCGAGCGTCTCGAGCAGCCGGCCACCCGCACCGCCAGCCCGGTCTCCTCCAGCACCTCGCGGACCAGGCACTCGGCGTGGGACTCCCCGGGTCCCGGGCGGCCGCCGGGCAGCTCCCAGTCGCCGCCGAGGTTGCGGCACGGGAGCACGCGTCGGTCCGGCAGCGCGCACACGCCCTGGACGCTGACCGGCCGGCTCATCGGCGCGATGACGCTGACCGCCGGCTCATCGGCGAGATGATGCCGTACAACCGTCCGGATCTCGCCTGGTCACCGCCAGCGTGCGAGCGACGGGTCGATAGGGCGCCCCGATCCCGCACGCGGGCGCGGCGGGCGGACCCGCGGGCGGGATCCATCGGCCTGAGCAAACGGGGGTTGCGACATTTGTGTCCTCCCAGGACAGCGATATCGCGCGCCGGCGATGGCGCGCGCCATCAACGCCGGCAGCCTGCTGCGGGCGGGGCGCGGAGGCTGCGGGCGGGGCGCGGAGCCGCTCCGGGCGGGGCGCGGAGCCGCTCCGGGCCTATCCGCGGCCGGCGGCGCCCGCCGCGAGGGTGCAGAACGTGTCGATCCGCTCGCGGATGACATCGAGGCTCGAGCGCCAGAACCCGGTGTCGCGCAGGTCGATGCCGAAGCGCTCCGCGAGGGGTTGGGCGTCGAGCACGCCTGTGCGGGACAGGAGGTCGTCGTAGTCGCGACGGAAGGCGTCCGGGTCGGCGAGGTAGCGGGCGTAGAGGCCGATGCCGAACAGCAGTCCGAAGCAGTAGGGCCAGTTGTAGAAGTGCAGGTGCACGTCGTAGTAGTGGGGCTTGACCGCCCACATCCACGGGTGGTACGTCGCCGGGTCGACGCCGTCCCCGTACGTTTCGGCCTGGGCCGTCCGCATCGCCTCGCAGAGCTCGTCGACGGACAGGGGGCCGTCGGCCCGCCGGCGGTAGAGCTCGGACTCGAACAGGAAGCGGGAGTGGATGTCGACGACCACCTGCGTCGCGCCGGCGAGGTCGGCGCCGAGCAGCGCGAGCCGCCCCCGGTCGTCGGCCGCCTCGAGGCCGCTCTGGACCATGATCGTCTCGCAGAAGATCGAGGCGGTCTCCGCGAGCGCCATCGGCGTCGGCCGCAGCAGCGGTGGCCGCGGCGCGAGGCACAGGTTGTGGTAGGCGTGCCCGAGCTCGTGGGCGAGCGTCTGGGCGCTGTCGAAGCTGCCGTCGAAGTTCATGAGGATCCGCGAGGCGCCGTCGCCGATCCGCATGCAGAAGCCGCCGCCGCGTTTGCCCGGCCGCGGTCCGGCGTCGACCCAGCGCTCCTGGAACGCGCGCTCGGCAAGTGCGCGCAGCCGCGGTGTGTACCGGCCGAACGCCTCCAGCACCGCCGCCTCCGCCGCGCTCCAGTCGTACGCCGGCGCGCCCGGCACCGGGGCGATCAGGTCCCACCAGGGGAGCGCCCCCTCGTGGCCGTGGAGCGTCGCCTTCGCGCGCAGGAAACGGCGGAAGTCCGGGAAGCTCTCCCGCGCGGCGGTCTGCATCGCCTCGACGATCTCGGGTGAGACCCGGTTCAGCCAGAGGTTCGGCGCGAGCGCGTCGGGCCAGCCGCGGCGACGGTCGACGATGAGGCCATGGCCGGCGACGACGTTGAGGCAGGCGGCCATCGGCACGGCGATCGTCTCCCAGGCGACCTGCTCGGCCTCGTAGGCCTCGCGGCGGAGCGCCGGATCGCCGTCGCCGGCCAGGCCGCGGACCGCGCTGATCGGCAACCTCTCGCCGCGCACCTCGGCCTCGAGCATCGAGCTGAGATCGCCCGCCAGCGTCACGCATGCCTCGACTCCCGGCACCTCGAGCTCGGCGAGCAGATCCTCCTCCGCGTCGCTCATCTGATGGGCGAAGCGCTGCTCACAGCGACGAATCCACGTTGAGTGCTCGGCGGCGAGCTCCGACGTCGCGGCGAGCGCGTCCGCGCCGAACCGCGCGATCCAGCCGTTGAGTCGCGTCTGCAGCGTCGTCACCCGCGCGTAGTCGGCGGACAGGCGCGAGTACTCGGCCGCGGCCGCCGAGTCGGTCGCGTCGGTCGAGACGAGGCCGCTCACGAACGCGTCGAGCCGGGTGATCCGCTCCTGCAGGTCACCGAGCGCGGTGATGACGTCGGCGAGCACGCGGCCGTCCTCCTCGCTCGGAGCCCCCGTCGCGACACCGGCCGCGCGCCCGTCCCCCGCGCCGGCCGCGCCGATCCCGTGGCGGTCGAACAGCGCCACGAGCTGCTCGATCTCGTTGCGCCACTCCGCCCGCGCCGCCCGGTACTCGTCCGAATCAAGCGACGGGAACAGGACGTCGAGGTCCCAGCGGGGGAGCTCGTCGTCGAGGCGCGTCTCAGCGGTCGTATCGGTCGCCATCTCGATCCATTTGGCTCTGTCGCTGGAGACTAGGCGACTTCCGGCGTGCCCACGCGCTCGGCCGGCGACTCAGGGCCTGCGCCGCGCGCACCGGCTCGGTCCACGTCCCGGACTCACCCTTGGACGAGGACTGAGATCTTTCTGATATGAAGTCCGGATCGTGACTAATTCCGCATTAGACGATTCGGAGCTGTGGCACCGTCGCGCGGACGACCCCGCCGCGCGGGAGGAGCTGGTGCGCCGCCATCTGCCGCTCGCGCGCCGGCTCGCCGCCCGCTACCGCAACCGGCACGAGCCGCTCGAGGACCTCGTGCAGGTCGCCTCGCTCGCGCTCGTCAAGGCCGTCGAGCGATTCGAGCCCGAACGCGGACGGCCGTTCGTCGCGTTCGCCGCCCCGACGATCCTCGGCGAGCTCAAGCGCCACTTCCGCGACACGAGCTGGGCGGCGCACGTCAACCGGGGAGCGCTCGAGCTCGCGCTCCAGGTCCAGGGCGCCGTCGAGGAGCTCTCCCGGCAGACCGGGCGCAGTCCCTCGGTCGCCGACCTCGCGGTCCATCTCGAGCTCGACGCCGAGCGTGTCCTCGAGGGCCTGGAGGCGGGTGCCGCCCACTACGCGGACTCGCTCGACGTGGCCGCGCCGGGAGCCGATGACGACGACGCGCGCGCGGCGACGGTGCTCGATCACCTCGGCTCCGAGGACGCCGGCTACGAGGAGGTCGAGATGCGCGGCTCGCTCGGGCCGGCGCTCGCCCGGCTGCCCCATGCCGAGCGCCAGGCGCTCGCGCTCCGGCTCGACCACGGGCTCAAGCAGTCGGAGATCGCGGCGCGGCTCGGGTGCTCGCAGATGCACGTCTCGCGCCTGTTGCGCCGTGCGGGCGAGCGGCTGCGGGCCGAGCTCGATCCTCAGCTGGGCGGCGCCGTCGACCCCGAGCCGAGCGGTGAGCTCGATCGCGACGGCGGTCCGGGTCCGGGCCCCGAGCGCGGCTGATCGTCACACGGGGTGGCGGGCTTCGAGCTCGTGCAGGAAGCGCAGGCGCTCGGAACCGCCGACGTAGCAGGTCGGGCGCTCGCTGCCTCGGCTCACCCGGTGGCAGGGGACGAGCAGCGCGACCGGGTTGCCCCCGAGCAGGAGGCCGCAGTCGTACGGCGAGAGAACCTCGCCGAGCCGGTCGTAGGAGAGCGACTCCGCGTACGGGATCCGCCGCACCGCCCCCAGCACCTCGGCGTGATGGTCCGGCAGCTGGTCGAGCAGGTCCGCCGACGGGGTCCGGTCCCCGTCGAAGTAGCGCTCGAGCGTTCCCGTGGCGTCGCGCAGCCGTTCGCGGGCGGTGCCGGGTCCGCGCCGGGTGCGGGCGCGCGCGGCGATCGCGTCGGCGTCGGCGTGGTCGGCGAACGCCATCCGCACGATGCCGGCCGGCGAGGCGGCGAGGCCGAGCGTTCCGATCGGGCTCTCCATCGTCGCGCAGGCGAGCGATCCGACCCGCTCCTCGCTGAGCGTCGGGCGCTCGAGCACGCCGGCGGCGCCGTCGTTCAGGCCGTTCAGGTACTCGCCGCAGGGGCCGCAGATCCCCTCCGCGCGGATGACGACCCGCTCGATCGTGAAACCGTCGAGAGACAGCTCGGCGAGCGAGTCGCCGCCGAGGTCGACGTCGAACAGGCGCAGGCAGAGCCGGCAGCGGAAGTGGTCGTGGGGCTCGAGGTTCGTCTCGTAGCGCACCGGGTCGCTCGAGCCGACGGCGGCGAGGAGTCCGACCTCGGCAAGCTCGGCGAGCGTCGCGTACACCGTCCCGCGAGCGAGCTCCGGCACGCTGCGAACCGCCCGGGCGAGCACCTCCTCGGCGGATAGGTGCTCGGTCGTTGTGCCCCGAAACGCGCCGAGGATCGCTCGTCGCTGCGGCGTCGAGCGCAGGTTGTGGCGGCGCAGCCGGTCCCCCGCGTCATTCTGGACCATGTCCTGAGCGTACGCGTCCGCCGCGCCGTGCGCGGGCTCGCCGCCTGCCGCGGGGCGGTTACGCTCTGCAGCCGATGCGGATCGCCACCCACGACGGCTCGTTTCACGCGGACGAGGTGTTCGCCATCGCGACCCTGCAGCTGCTCGACGACGGCGCCGGCGGCTCGATCGAGGTCATCCGCACGCGTGAGCCCGACCGGATTGCGGCGGCCGACCTGCGGATCGACGTCGGCTTCCGCGACGACCCGGCGACCGGCGACTTCGACCATCACCAGCGCAGCTTCGCGCGCGCCCGGGCGAACGGCGTGCGCTACGCGTCGTTCGGTCTCGTGTGGCGGGAGTTCGGCGCCCGGGCCTGCGCCGGCGACGAGCAGGTGGCGGCCGCGGTCGACGCGACCCTCGTCCAGTCGGTCGACGCGGCCGACAGCGGCCAGCGGCTGTCCGAGCTGGTCGTCGACGACGTGCATCCGATGACCGTCGGGGCGGTGATCGGCGGGTTCAACCCGCGCTGGGACGAGACGCTCACGCCGGCCGAGGAGCGCGCCCGCTTCGAGTCGGCGCTGGAGCTCGCGCGCGGGGTGCTCGCGCGGGAGATCGCGGCCGTCGCCTCAGCGCGCCGCGCGGTGCGGATCGTCGAGCAGGCGATCGCGGACGCCGAGGACCCGCGGCTCGTCGAGCTGCCGGTGAACGTGCCGTGGAAGCGGGCGCTCGTGCCCGCCGCCCCCGAGGCGCGCTTCGTCATCTACCCGAAGCGCCAGGGCTACGGGCTGGAGGGCGTGCCCAGGGACCTCGGCACGTTCGAGCTGCGCCGCCCCCTGCCGGCCGAGTGGGCGGGGCTCGAGGGCGAGGAGCTCGTCGCGGTCACCGGCGTCGATGACGCCGTGTTCTGCCACGCCAAGCGGTTCCTCGTCGTCGCCCGCTCCCGCGCGGGGATCGAGCGACTCGCCGAGCTCGCCCTCGCCGCGGGCTGAGCACCCGAGCCCCGGTCCGCCCTCGCCGCGGGTTGAGCCTCCGAGCCCCCGTGCGGCCTGGATGCGGAGCTGAGCATCCGAGCCCCGGCCCGGGCCCGGATGCTCGGCGGCCGATCAGAAGCGGAAGATCGCGCGGCTTCCGCGGTCGATGTCGCTCAGCGCGCGGCGGATCGAGCTCATCGCGTGGTTCAGTGCGGATGTGGTCATGGGTGCTCCTTCGCGTTTCGAAGTTCTCGCTTTCCGTCTGAGACCACTATCGGCACGTTCGATGTATAAGTCAAAGAGCACTTTCAGAAGCTGAACATCGCTGAAACAGATACATGGACCTGCGTCATCTTCGCTATTTCGTCGCCGTCGTGGAGGCCGGCCAGTTCATCCGCGCCGCCGCCGAGCTCCATGTCGCCCAGTCAGCGCTCTCGCAGCAGATTCGCGACCTCGAGCGCGAGCTCGGCGCCGAGTTGCTGCAGCGCGACCGACGCGGCGTCACCCCGACCGCGGCCGGCGAGGTGCTGCTGGGGCACGCGCGGGCGCTGCTTGAGCGCGCCGAGGTGGCGCGGGCGGAGGTCGCCCAGCTCACCGGCGTCATCACGGGCACCCTGCGGATCGCGAGCGGCAGCCCCAGCGGGCCGGTGCCGCTGCCCGCGACGCTCGCCGAGTTCCAGCGCCGCCATCCGGCCGTCGAGATCGCGATCCGCGACGCGCCGTCCGAGGAGCTGATCCGCTGGCTCGAGGAGGGCACGGTCGACGTCGCGGTGATCACGTTCGCCCCGGACCGGCTGCCGAAGCGGCTGCAGGGGACGCTGATCGCGCGCGAGCGCCTGCGCGCGCTCGTGCCCTACGACCACCCGCTCGCCGGCCGCCGGCAGGTCTCGCTCGCCGAGCTGGCCGCGGAGCCGCTCGTCACCTTCCCGCAGGGGTCCGGGGTGCGGCAGACGATCGACGACGCGCTGCGCGCCGCGGGCGTCCGTCGACCGTCGGTGACCGCGGAGACGATCGACCCGCTTGCGATGATCGAGCTCGTCGGTGTCGGGCTGGGCGTGGCGATCGTGCCGCCGAGCTTCGCCGATCTCGCGACACCGGCGGTGCGCGCGCTCGAGCTCTCGCCACCGGGGTTGCTGGAGAACGTCACGCTCGCCTGGCCGCGCGAGCGCCGCGCGCTGCCGGCCCTCGACGCGTTCCTGGAGCTCGCCGCCGAATGGCTGCCCGGCGGTTCATGAGGGCGCGCCGGCCCGGCACGCCCGGCGGCTCGCGCCGCCCTTTCTCTCCCGGCGGCTCGCGCCGCCCTGGCTCTCCCGGCGCTCATGAGGGCGCCCTTATTTTGTCCAGATCACAATTGTGATTCGCTTGCGATAAGATCGTCCACGTGAGCGTGTTCAGCGACCTGCGCGACGTCGACGAGCGCACGATCGTCCTGCGCTATGTCCAGCCCGGGCTCGTCGGGCTCATCGATGGCACCCTGTCGACGCTCGCGCCGATCTTCGCCGCGGCGCTCCTCTCCGGTACTCACGCGGCGCTGTTCGTCGGCCTTGCGACCGCCGTCGGCGCAGGGATCTCGATGGGCTTCTCAGAGGCGCTGTCGGACGACGGCAGCGAGACGGGCCGCGGGTCGGCGCTCGTGCGGGGGCTCGTCACGGGGCTGATGACCGCGGTCGGAGGCGTCTTCCACTCCCTGCCGTTCCTCATCCACCGCGTCCATCCCGCGCTGATCGTCGCGGGCGTCGTCGTCGCGCTTGAGCTCATCACGATCTCGCTCATCCGCAAGCGCTTCCTGTCGGTCTCGCTCCGGGTGAGCCTCGTGCAGGTGGCGCTCGGGGGCGCGCTGATCGTCGCCGCGGGCGTGCTCCTCGGCAGCGCCTGAGTCGCGTCCGCCGGGACCCAGGGCGACGGGATCAGGGCAGCGACGGCCCGTACCCGAACGGATAGAGGACCTTCGTCGAGGGCGGCGGCGCGGTGATCGTCACCGGCAGCCGGCCGGCCGGCCGCAGCTTCCCCACCATCACGCGCACGAGCGCCTGCAGCGACGGCGGCTGGTAGCCAAAGCTCGTGAGGAACGTCTCCGCCTTCGGGAGGTAGGCGACGTCGTAGGGCGTGCCGACCGCGGCGACGACGACGGGCGTGCCGGTGGCGATCAGCGCGTTCACGAGCGTGAACTGCGAGCGCGCCTCCCAGCCGTTGAACGTGTCGACGATCACGAGCGCTCTCTGGCGGGCGGCGCTCACCGCCTGCGCGATCTGGGCTGAGGTCGGGGCGAAGCCGGTGTCGATCACCAGCGGCTGCAGGCCGTCGGCGGCGAGATCCTGGCCGAGCGTGGCGGTCGTCGAGGACCCGAAGCCGGCGACGAGCACCTTCTCGCCGCGGGTGACGTGGAGCGGCAGGAGCCCGGCCCGGTTGCGCAGGAGCGTGATCGACCGGTCGGCGATCCGCTGGGCGACCGCGCGGTGCGCCGGCGTCCCGATCGTCCGCGTCCGGCTCGCCGGGGTGAGCGGGTGCGCGACGATCCCCAGCTTCCACTTCAGCGCGAGAATGCGCGCGACCGACTCGTCGAGTCGGAGCTCGGAGATCGCGCCTGAGCGCACGGCGCCCAGGACCGCCGGGTACGCGGTGACGAGGTCGGCGGGGGCGGTGTCGGTCGGAGTCTGGGCGACCTCGAGCAGCTCGTCGTCGCCCGCGCCGAGCGCCCGCAGCGCCACCTGCGCCGGCGTGAAGCCGTGCAGCGCGGCCGCGTCGAGCGCGTCGGTGACGACCGGACCGCCGTAGTGGAGCGTGCCGCGCAGCAGCCCATCGACCCAGTACGGGCTGAGACTCGTCGGGATGTGCGAGCCCGTGATCTTCGGGAACAGGATGTGGGTGACCATGATCCGGTCGACCCCCGCCCGGATCGCCGCCGCGAACGGCGGCAGGTTCGCGCTTTTCACCTGCGCGAGCGTCTGCCCGGAGACGGCCACGCCCGTGTCGCTGTTGACGGGCGCGTCACCGAACCCCGGCCAGTGCTTGGCGGTCGCGCCGACTCCCGTCCGCGACTGCTGCGCCTGCATCCCGGCGATCTGCGCCGCCCCGAGCGTGGAGACGAGCCCGGGCCGGTCGCCGTAGGCGCGGATCCCGTCGGCCTGATTGAGCGGGTCGACGTTGACGTCGACGACCGGCGCGTTGTCGACGTTGACGCCCACCGCCCGCAGCTCGACGCCCGTCACCCGACCCGCGACCGACGCCTCGGCGGCGCTCATCGTCGCGCCGAGTGGCATGTTGCCGGGCATCACGGTCACGGGCGGGCCGAACCGCACGACCTCGCCGCCCTCCTGGTCGGCGCTGATCACCATCGGCAGCCGCGCCCCCTCGGCGAGCGCGGCCCGCTGGATGCCGTTCGACAGCGTGCGCACCCGCTGCGGCGAGCCGAGCCCGTTCGACCAGTCGAAGTAGATGATCCCGCCGGGGTGGTAGCGGCGGATGAGCTGTGCGATCGTGCTCACCCCGTAGTAGCGGCGGTTGAGCGCGACCATCGCGGGCGTCGGGTCGTTCACGGAATCGCCGTAGCCGTTGATCTCGAACAGCTGGCCGACTCGCTCGGACAGCGTCATCCGGGCGAGCGTTCGTCCGATCCAGACCCGCTCGGCGCTCCCGAGCCGCATGCCGCGCGCGACCGTCGCGGTGGCCCGCGCCGCCGCGGCCGCCATCCCGCTCGTCGTCGCGCCCCGCGCGGGCGCGCCCGCAACGCCGAGGACGCCGACGACCGTCGCCGCGAGCGCGGCGTGCCGCAGCCGAGTGCGAGCCCTCATCAGTCGGGGTGGTCCGGGCCGGGCTGGTCCGAAGGGCGTTCGGGCGCGGGCGGCTCCGGAGGTGCGGCCGCGGCAGGCTGGTCGGGCACAGCGGGCCCGTCGGCCGCGGCGGACGAGCCGTCCGCGCCGCGCCTGTCGGCCGTGCTCGATGGGTCGGGCACGTCGGCCGCGGGTCGGTCGGCGCCCACGTGCGCGGTTCGGCACCAGCGCACGAGCGCCTCCCGGCCGACGACCGTCACCGTGCCGTCGGCGGTGATCCAATCACGGGCGCGAAGCTCGCCGGCGAGGTCGGCCGCGTCGGGCGCCGGCGGACCGACGAGCGGCTCGGCGTTCGACAGCCGCCCTGAGCCCGGCCGCACCGTCCAGCGGCCCGACGAGAGCGCGCTCAGCGCGCGGCCCTGGTCGTCGGTCGGCAGATCGAGCGGGTGGGGCCCGTGGGCACGCGCGGGCGAGGCGGGGATCTCGTGGTGGGCTGCTGGTTCCTCGTGTCGGTACTCGCTCGGCTCGCCCGGACCCGTCGAGAACAGCGGCTCGGCGGGGTTCGCGCGCTCGTTCAGCCAGTCCTCGACGGCGCCGGCGGCGCCGCGCACCCGGTCTGGATCGACCCCCAGCCGGTCGGCGACCTCGTCGAGGTCGACCTCCGAGATCGAGCGGGACAGCTGCTGGGCGAGGGCGCGCAGGCGCGCCTCGAAGCGATCATCTGGCATGTGTGCAATGGTGACAGCGGCAGGCCGGCGCCGCAAAGCATCTTTGCCTGCCGTTCATCTGACCCCCGCCATACTGGGTAGCCGACTTCTGCGAGGATCGGATGGCCGGTCCCTGAACCCCTTGCAGGAACGTCGCGTCCGCTCCATGGACACCTCACATCCCTCACATCCCGGTGCTTTCGCATGAGTGAGCAGACCGTCACCGTCCAGGGCGGCTCGGTCGCGCTCGGACGCTCGACCCCCCGGGAGCGGCCCGGCGGCTCTCGCTCGCAGCTCGTCACCTCCGGCCGCGTGCTGTGGACGGCGTACGCCGGCCTGATCCTCTGCGGGCTGGCGACCGTGCTGTGCCTGGCGAACACGCCGCAGCTTTCGCCCGACAACTTCAGGCTCGCGTTCCCGCTGAGCTTCGCCGGTCCGCTGTCGGCGGTCGGCCCCGACATCCACCTCGGCGGCGTGATCGCGCTGTTCACGGTCATGTGCGTCTGCTACGCGACGCTGGTGCGGCTGGGCGCGCGGCTGCCCGCCCTGGCGATCGTCGTCGCCGTCATCGTCCTGCACGTCCTGATGGCGATCGCGCCGCCGGTCATGACGACCGACGTCTTCAGCTACGGGGCGTACGGGCGGATGGGCCCCGACTACCACCTCAACCCGTACGTCTACGGGCCGTGGGCGATCCACTACGACCACTATTTCTCCTACGTCGGCGCCAGGTGGTGGACGACGCCGACCGCGTACGGGCCGCTGTTCACCGGGCTGAGCTACCTCATGGCGCATCTGTCGATCCCGGCGACGACGCTCGCATACAAGGTGCTCACCGTCGTGTCCAGCCTGATCGCGATCGCCGGGGTGGCCAAGGCGGCGCAGCGGCTCGGCCGCGACGTCGCACAGGCGACGCTGTTCATGGGCCTCAACCCCGTGCTCGTCATCTATGCCGTCGGCGGCTCGCACAACGACATGCTGATGATGGCGGCGCTCTGCTGGTCGATCGCCGCGCTCGTCGCCCACCGTGCGCGCACCGCCGGCGGGCTGCTCGTCACCGCGGTCGGGATCAAGCTCACCGCCGGGGTGATGCTGCCGTTCGCGCTGGCCGCCCGCCGCGGCCCCGCGGGTCGTACCCGGCTCGGCGGCCACCAGTGGCGGCTGCTCGCGGGAGCCGTGCTCGTGCTGCTCGGCCTCGGCGTCCTCTCGACGATCCTGTTCGGCTCAGGCCCGCTGCACCTGCTCTCGACGCTCGAGACCATCCAGGCAGACGGCGGAAAGCAGAGCGTTCCCGGCTTCATCTACTGGGGCCTCGGGTTCGGCCACCATCTGCCCCACGGGATCGTCCTCGGCCTGCAGGCGGTCTGCGTGGGCACCGTCATCTGGCTGATCGTCGCCGTCCGCAAGCACCGCATCGACTGGATCACCGCGACCGGCTGGGCGTGCGTCGTCCTGGTCGTGACGAGCACCTACCTGCTTCCCTGGTACGTCGTCTGGCTGCTCCCGTTCGCCGCGCTGAGCGACAGCCGCGCGCTCCGCGTCACCGCCGTCGTGCTCACCGGCATCGGGATGACGACGCTGTGAGGGCGGCCGCAAGACGCCCGTCGGAGATCCGCCCGCTCGCGTCCTCGTGACGGGGCCGTCGACGAAACGTTCGCAGGCGGGTTCCGCCGGGCATCTCGCGCCCTTGACGAATGGCGCGCGCGCCGCAGGCCCGGGGGTGTCGGACGGGCGTCTCGCGCGCGCCCGCTACGCGGCGATCCGGTAGCCGACGCCCCGGACCGTCTGCAGGCTCTCGCGACCGAACGGCCGGTCGATCTTCTGCCGCAGGTAGCGGATGTAGACCTCGACGACGTTCGACCGGTTCTCGTAGTGGTAGCCCCACGCCTGCTCGAGCAGCTCGAAGCGCGACAGCACGCGGCCGGGCTCGCGCATGAGCGCCTCGAGCACCGCGAACTCCTTGCGGCTGAGCTCGATCGGGGTGTCGCCGCGGGTCACCTGGTGGCGGGCGGCGTCGAGCCGCAGGTCGCCGGCCTCGAGCACGACGCCGCGGGCGATGCCGCCACGACGGCTCATCGCGCGCAGGCGGGCGAGCAGCTCGCGGAACGCGAACGGCTTGCCGAGGTAGTCGTCGGCGCCGCTGTCCAGGCCGTGCACGCGGTCCTCGACGCTGTCGCGGGAGGAGAGGATGAGGATCGGGGCGTCGACGTGCTCGTCGCGGATGCGCTTGCACACCTGGAAGCCGTCGAGGTCGGGCAGGTTGATCTCGGTGACGATCACCGCGTAGTCGGTGGCCGTGGCCCGCACGATCGCCTCCCTGCCGCTCGCGACGAGGTCGGCGCTGATCGAGTCTGAGGCCATGCCCCGGACCAGCACCTGCCCGAGGCGCTGGTCGTCGTCGGCGATGAGGACTCTCATGGCACCCACTTTCCACCCGGCGCGCCCGCAGGGGAAGGGCCGGAGCCCCAAGATCACTCTTCAGGTCGATTCGAATCCGACCTGAGAATGACGTGAGAGGAGATGAGAATCAGACGAGAGGCGGTTGTGGCGGAAGTCGACAAAACCGACCGTCACGCGCATGCCTCACTTCGACGCCACCACCCGCACGGACGCTTCGCGCCGGCCGCTCATCCCCGCCACCCGCGGCCACGCTCCGGATGCCACCCGGAGCGACGCTCCCCGCCGCGTGCTCACGAAGGTTCCGCAGATCACGCTCGTCTTCTGGGTGCTGAAGCTGCTGACGACCGGCATGGGGGAGGCGATGTCCGATTCGCTGGGCCAGCAGAGCGTCCCGCTTGCCGCCGCCGTCGGGATCTTCGGAATCGTGCTCGCCCTGCGGCTGCAGCTGCGCCAGACCGAGTACCGCGCCCCGTACTACTGGTTCGCGGTGATGATGGTCGCGGTGTTCGAAACGATGGTCGCCGACGGCATCCGCGACGGCGCCGGCATCCCGTACGCGGTCACGACGCCCGGGTTCGCGGCCGTCACCGCCGTCGTCTTCGCGTGGTGGTACCGCAGCGAGGGCACGCTCTCGATTCATTCGATCACGACCCGCCGCCGGGAGCGCTTCTACTGGGCGGCGGTGCTGTCGACGTTCGCGCTCGGGACCGCCGCCGGAGACCTCACCGCGTATCAGCTGAAGCTCGGCTTCTGGCCCTCGGCGGTCCTGTTCGCGGCGGTGTTCGCGGTGCCGGCGATCGGCTGGTGGCGGCTGCGCTGGAACCCGATCTTCGCCTTCTGGTTCGCCTACATCGTCACGCGTCCGCTCGGCGCCTCGTTCGCGGATGGCTTCTCGAAGCCGACGAGCGGCGGCCTGCGGCTCGGCGATCCGCTCGTCAGCGTCGTCGAGCTCGTGTTCTTCGTCGCGCTCGTCACGTGGGTCACGGTCACCCGGCGCGACGTGCAGGCCGAGCCCGGTCACGCTGTGACCCGCGCGCAGCGCCACGCGCGAGCCGCCCCGGGCCACGACGCGCCGCGCGCCCATCGCCACGCGCCGCACGTCCAGGGGCAGCACGTCCACGGGCAGCACGTCCACGGGCCGCATCTCCACATGCCCCAACACGACGGCGACGCGCACCCGCACGGCCACCCGGCGCCGCCGCGGCTGGCCACGGAGCTCGAGTAGCCCGCTGATCGGTCCACCCATCCGTCACACTTGGTGGATGGACCGCTCCTCCGACGAGGTCATCGCCGACTGGCTGCACCGCCGGGTGACGCCGGTCACGCGTTGGGCCGATCGTCACCCGGTGGCGCTCGACGTGCTGAGCGCGACCGTGATCGCGGTCGCGAGCTTCGTCGGGATCGCCGTCCAGGGTCGACTGCGCCATCTCGACGTCGTGTTCTTCTGCTTCGCGCTGCCGGCGCCGCTGCTCGTGCGCCATCGCGACCCGCAGCTCTCGTTCGGCCTGATCGCGCTGATCGCCCTCGGGCAGTGGCTCGTCTCCACCCCGCAGCTCGCCGACGGGGCGGTGCTCGTGGCGATGTTCTGGCTGATGCTCGACGGCGAGCTCACCGAGATGGCGGTCGCCGCGGCCGTGATCGAGGCCGGGGCGGTGATGGCCGCGCTCCGCTGGTCGCCCCGCCAGCCCGAGAAGGTGTGGGTCGGGATCACCGGCCTCGGCGTCGCGGCGGGCGTGCTCGGCGTCGCGATCCGCCAGCGGCGGGCGCTCGTCGCCTCGATGCGGGAGCGGGCGGCGCGGCTCGAGTTCGAACGCGACCAGGAGGGGCGCCTCGCCGCCGCCGCCGAGCGGGCGCGGATCGCGCGGGAGATGCACGACATCGTTTCCCACAACCTCACCGTGATGATCGGCCTCGCCGACGGCGCCTCGTACGCGCTCGGCGCCTCACCGGAGGCGTCGCGCTCGGCGATGGAACGGATCTCAGAGGCCGGCCGCCAGGCGCTCGGCGAGATGCGCCGGCTGCTCGGGGTCCTGCGGGATGAGCCTCACGACGCCGCCGACGGCGCCTATGAGCCCCAGCCCGGGCTCGACCGGCTCGATGAGCTCCTCGCTCGCGTGGAGGCGGCCGGCATCCCCGTTTCGATCGAGGTCCACGGCGACCCTCATGCGCTCCCGAGCGGCGTCCAGCTCGCGGTCTTCCGGGTCGCCCAGGAGGCGCTCACGAACACGCTCAAGCACGCCGGGCGTCCGGCGACCGCCCGGCTCGTGCTCCGCTGCGAGCCCGACCGGGTGTCGCTCGAGGCGACCGACACCGGCCACCCGTGTACCGCCGCCGCCGGTCCGCGCTCCCGCGCGTCCGCCACGCTCGCCACGATCCACCCCGTGCCACCGCACCTGCCCTCGAGCGGCCGGGGCCTGCGTGGCATGCGCGAGCGGGCGGCCGCTTACGGCGGCACGCTCGACGCCGGCCCGCGGCCCGAGGGCGGCTGGCGGGTGGCGCTCACGATCGCGCCCGATCACGCGGCGGCGACGCCGGCTGAGGGGCAGCCCCCCAGTGCCGAGAGCCGCGCGGCGGTGCGATGACGACGAGCGTGCTGCTCGCCGACGACCAGGAGCTCATGCGGATGGGGTTCCGGATGGTGATCGACAGCCAGCCGGACCTGTCCGTCGTCGCCGAGGCGGGGGACGGCGCGCAGGCGATCGCCGCGGTCGCCCGTCACGAGCCCGCGGTCGTGCTCATGGACGTGCGGATGCCGGTGCTTGACGGCGTCGAGGCGACACGCCGGATCGTTGCCTCGGGATCGGCGAGCCGGATCATCATCCTCACGACGTTCGATCTCGACGAATACGTGTACGCGGCGCTGCGCGCGGGCGCGAGCGGCTTCCTGCTCAAGGACGCGCAGCCCGGCGACCTGCTCTCCGCGGTGCGTGCCGTCGCCGCGGGCGAGGCGGTCGTCGCCCCCCGGGTGACGCGCCGGCTGCTCGAGAGCTACGCCCACCGGCTGCCGGCCGCCGCGGCCCCCGACCCGGCGGCCCGTGCGCGGCTGGAGCACCTCACCGCGCGGGAGCTGGAGGTGCTCGAGCTTGTTGCCCGCGGGCTCTCGAACGCCGAGATCGCCGAGCACTTCGTGCTCTCCGAGGCGACCGTGAAGACCCACGTCGGGCGGATCCTCTCCAAGCTCGAGCTTCGCGACCGCGTGCAGATCGTCGTCTTCGCCTACGAGAACGGACTGATCAGCCCCGCGCGCGGCTGATCCGCGCGCATCCGCGTCCGGGTCGCTCGCGATCTCGCTGCTCGTGCTGCTCGCCGCGGCGATCGCCCGCCGTCCGCGCGTACCCGCGAACCTCGTCAACAACCCGCCGGCGACGCTCCTGCTCATCCCGGTCGCCGCCGCTCACGGTGTCGGCCCAGTGCTTGCGGTGCTCGTCGGCGTCAACGTCGGGCCGAACCTCACCGAGGTCGGCTCGCTGGCGACGCTCCTGTGGCGGCGGGCGCTTGCGGTCGACGGGACGAGCCTGCCGCGACGCGAGTTCGCGGTGCTCGGCGTGCTCACCGTGCCCCCGGCGCTGGTCGGCGCGACCGTCCTGATGTGGCTCGCGCTGCGCCTCGTCGGCGGTTGAGGGGCGGCGCGGCGCTCAAGCCGCCGGCGGCGACCCGCCGCTCGAGACCTCGCTCCGGCTGCAGGCCGTCCAGGCGCACATGTGGCAGGCCTCGGTGGAGGGGACGATCGCGCGGTTGCGGCGGCTCGGGATCCGCCCGGGCGCGGCGCTCGCGATCCGCCAGAAGGCGATGATGGACCAGTTCCGGGGGCTCAACGCGCTCTACGCCGGGCAGGTGGCGGTGAGCCGCGACCGCGCGCTCACGATCGCGACCTGGCTTGCGGCCGGGGCGGCGGCGCTGCTCTCGGTGATCCTCGTGCTCGCCGGGATCTGGTCCGCGCGCCGGCTCGCGGCGCGGGAGAGCGCCCGCATCCGCCGCCAGCAGGAGCTCTCCGAGCTGTTGCAGGCCTCGGTCTCCGAGCGCGAATCCCAGGAGCTGCTCATCCACCATGTCGAGCGTCTCGCCCCGGAGGCAAATGCGGCGGTGCTCGAGCGCAACAACTCCGACGATCGCCTGGAGCCGGTTTTGAGCGAGGATCCGGGGGCGCTCGCCGCGCTCGCCGGGGGTCAGCTCCGCCCCCGCTCGTGCATGGCGATCCGCCTCAGCCGGCCGTACGCGGCGGCGCCCGGCGACGACTCGCTCGTCGCCTGCGAGGCGTGCGGCCAGATCGGCTCGGGGGTGGTGTGCGAGCCGCTGCTCGTCGGCGGTCAGGTGATCGGGTCGGTGCTGATCGCGCGCGGGCACCCGCTCAACGATGCGGAGCGCGCCGACGTGCGCGACTCTGCCTTCCAGGCGGCGCCGATCCTCTCCAACCAGCGCAATCTCGCGCTCGCGGAGCGCCGCGCCGCCTCCGACGCGCTCACGGGGCTGCCGAACCGGCGGGCGGCCGACGAGACGCTCAAGCGGATGGCCGCCCACGCGGGGCGGACGGTCACGCCGCTGTCGGCGGCGCTGCTCGACCTCGACCACTTCAAGCGGATCAACGACATCCACGGGCACGAGCGCGGCGACGAGGCGCTCGCCGTCGTCGGCCAGGTGCTCGTCGCCACGATCCGGACCTCGGACTTCGCGGCGCGCTTCGGCGGCGAGGAGTTCCTGCTGCTGCTGCCCGACACGGACACCGCGGGCGCGATCGAGGTGTGCGAGAAGCTCCGCCGCGCGATTCAGGCCGCCGAGATCGCCGACGTCCCCTCGATCAGCGCGAGCTTCGGCGTCGCCACGCTTCCCGACGACGCCGCCGACCCCGAGACGCTGCTGCGGCGCGCCGACCGCGCGCTGTACGCGGCCAAGGCGCGCGGGCGCCAACTGCGTGCAGGTCGCCGCCGACGCGCGGCAGGCCGGGGAGGCCCGCGGCGCCGGCGACGCCGCGGACCGGACGGGCGGTAGCCGGCCACTCGCGGCGTCCGCTCCGCGCGCGGCGAGCGCCCGCCGCGCTCAGGAGGCGAGCGACGCCTCGAGCGTGATCTCGCCGACCCCGGCGAGCGCCTTGGAGACGGGGCAGCCCGCCTTGGCGTCGGCGGCTGCCTTCTTGAAGCCCTCCTCGTCGAGGCCGGGAACCGAGCCGACGGTCTTCAGCGCAATCGTCGTGATCGTCGGGGCGCCGTCGACCATCCGCAGCGTCACGGTCGCGTCGGTCTTCACCGAGTCGACCGGCGTGCCCGCCTCGGCGAGGATGTTCGACAGCGCCATCGAGAAGCAGGACGCGTGCGCGGCCGCGATCAGCTGTTCGGGGTTCGCGCCCGGCCCGTCCTCGAAGCGCGATTTGAACGAGAACTCGCCGCTGATCGAGTCGCCGGCGGTGAACGTGCCGCCGCCGCTCCTCAGATCGCCCTTCCACTCTGCGTTGCCCTTCGCTGGCATCGATGCTCCTTTGTCGGATTCGTCGTCTACGTCCCCACGTGGAGGGAGAGCTGCTCGGGCGGCTGGGCGACGCTCTCGCCGTCCTCGCCGCTGCGCCGGCGGCCGGTCCGCCGCCAGTGGCCGACGATCTGCGCGGCGGTCGCGTGGCGCCAGCCCGCGGCGCGCGTGATCGGGTTGAAGTGGACGGCGCCCTCGCGCACCTCGAGGACCTCGCCGTAGACGACGCGGCCGCCGATCGACGCCTTGACGATGTCGCCCACCACGACGCGGTCGAGCCTCACGCCGCAGAGCCTACGCCGTCGCCGCACGGCCGGCCCGCTGGGCACCAAACCAACGCTGGAGGTGGTTTCGATGCCCAGCGCATCCCGGCGCGCGGCGTGCTGGGCGCCAAACCCACGCTGGAGGTGGTTTCGATGCCCAGCGCTCCCGGCCGCGACCCGGCCGCGACCCGGCCGCGACCCGTCAGTCCGCCGGGCCGGTGAAGCGCTCCGGGTGCGGTCCGGTGCGCCCGTCCTCGCCGCGGTCGAGGCCGGTGATCGCGTCCATGTCCGCGGCCGAGAGCTCGAAGTCGAACAGCTCGAAGTTCTCCCGGATGCGCTCGGGCGTCGCCGACTTCGGGAACACGATCGAGTTCCGCTGGATGTGCCAGCGCAGCACGACCTGGGCCGGCGTGCGCTCGAGGCGCTCGGCGATCTCGACGATCACCGGGTCGCCGAGCACGCCGCCCTGGGCGATCGGCGACCACGCCTCGGTCGCGATCCCGTGGTTCTCGCCGTAGCTGCGCACCTCCTCGTTGAGGAAGTACGGGTGGATCTCGATCTGGTTGACCGCCGGCGTCACGTCGCACTCGGCCGCGAGCCGCTCGAGGTGCGCCACCTGAAAGTTCGAGACGCCGATCGAGCGGGCGCGCCCGTCGGCCTTGAACTCCTCGAGCACCTTCCAGCGCCTGACGAAGTCGCTGCCGGGACGGGCGGGCAGCGGCCAGTGGATGAGGAACAGGTCGACGTAGTCGGAACCGAGCTTCTCGAGCGTCTCGGCGAACGCGGCGCGGATCTCGTCAGGCTCGTTCTTGCGATTGGAGAGCTTGGAGGTGATCCAGACCTCCTCGCGGCCGAGCGAGGAGTCGCGCACCGCGTCGCCGACGCCCTGCTCGTTCTCGTACATCTCGGCGGTGTCGATGTGGCGGTAGCCGACCTCGAGCGCGAGCCCGGTCGCCTCGGCGGTCTGCTCCGGCGGGATCTGGAAGACCCCGAAGCCGAGCTGCGGGATCTCACGGCCGTCGTTGAGGGTGATCGTGGGGACGTGCGTGGTCTCGGTCATGTCTGTCCTTTCGTGCGTCGTGCTCATCACGCGCTACCCGGTCCGGCCGCGGGGAACGCGAGCGGCGACGGCCCGCCTGCCGCAGCACCTTCGAGCGCCGACTCGCGCCCCGGCGGATGATCGCCTCGCTGCGCTCGGCCGACGGCCTGGCTCGGTCACCGAGAATATGACGCGCGCGCCGACCCGGAACCGGCGCCCGATGACGCGACGGAGCATCGCCCGCACGTGGCGGCCGTTCGCGCTGAAGCGCTCACGCCGCGTGATCCGGCGGCCGTGGTGCCGAGACGTCCGGGTCGGGCACCCGTGCCCCGCGCGCAGCCGGGTGCGGTGGCGTTCGCGCTCCAGATCGTCGCGGCGCCCGGGTCGTCCACGAGGAGGTTCCCGCTCGACTGGGGCTCTGCGGCGGCTCCCGGCGAGGCTCGCGACACGACGGGGCGCCTGGATCGCCACGCCCCCGAGATGTTATGGGCGGCTCAGGGCCGCGTGCGATGCTGTCGACGGAAAGTCACCGCGACAAGGAGGCACACATGCCGCTGCAGGGTGAGTACGCGCCGAGCTCCGCGAAGTGGGTGCGCGACCAGGTCGAGGAGATCGAGAGCTCGGGCGGGACGCGGGGCACGCTCATGCAGGGCGTGCCCGTGATCGTCGTCACCTCGCTCGGCGCCGGGTCGGGCAAGCTCCGCAAGAATCCCGTGATGCGCGTCGAGCACGACGGGAGGTATGCCGCGGTCGCCTCCAAGGGCGGCGCCCCTGAGCATCCCGCGTGGTATCGCAACCTGCGCGAGCATCCGCTCGTCGAGGTGCAGGACGGCCCGCACCGTGGCGACTACGTCGCGCGGGAGCTGAGCGGCGCCGAGCGGGAGGAGTGGTGGGAGCGCGCGGTCGCGGTGTGGCCCGACTACGCCGAATACCAGAAGAAGACCGAGCGCCTGATCCCGGTGTTCCTGCTCGAGCCCGCGGACTGATCCACCCCACCTCGACCTCAGAAGCGCACGCGCGAGCCCATCATCACGGTGCGCTCGATCGGCAGCCGGAACTGGTCGAGCGGGCTCGTCGAGTTGCGCGCCATGAACACGAACAGGGCCTTGCGCCAGCGCGCCATGCCCGGCGCCGAGGTCGGCGTGATCGACATGCGCGAGACGTAGTAGGAGGCGTGCTCGAGGTCGAGGTTGCGCGCGAGCAGACCTCGCTTGCGCGCGAGTGCGAGCGCGGCCGGGATGTCGACCGCGTCGCGGTAGCCGACCCGCAGCGTCACGTGCGCGACCTTGAACGAGCCGCGGCCGACCCACTCGACCGCGAACCGGTCGGGCATCTCGACGTGCGCGATTCCGATCGGCGCCACGGAGACGATCAGCATGTGCCGCTGCAGGGCGTGGCCGTGCTCGACCTCGGCGCGCAGCGCGAGCGGTGTCGTCTCGCGGCTCGGTGAGAGGAAGATGACCGTGCCGTCGACCCGCTTGGGCGGATCGTCGGACTCGCACAACTGTGCGAGGAACGACTCGAGGTCGCCCTCCTCGGCGATCCGGTTGCGGGTGAGGATCTCCCGCCCCCGCCGCCACGTCACCATCACGAACGCGACGAGCAGCCCGATCCCGAGCGACAGCCACGCGCCGTGCGCGATCTTCGCGAGGTTCGAGGAGAAGAACGCGACCTCGACGATCAGGAACGTCGCGCTGAGCGGCGCGAGGCGCCACCACGACGTGTTCCACATCGCCCGCGCGAGCGCGGTGAAGAGCAGCGTGTTGAGGATGAACGTGCCGGTGACCGCGACGCCGTAGATGTCCGTGAGTCGGTTCGAGTTCTGGAAGATGAGGACGAGCGCGACGACGCCCGCGCACAGGAACCAGTTGATGATCGGGACGTAGATCTGACCCTCGAGATTGGAGGTGTGGATCACCTTCAGGCGCGGCAGGAGGCCGAGCTGAATCGCCTGCTTGGCGACCGAGTAGGAGCCGGTGATCGCCGCCTGGGAGGCGATGATCGTGGCGACCGTGGCCAGGAACACGAGCGGCAGCTGCAGCGAGCTCGGCGCGAGCAGGAAGAACGGGTTGACCGCGTCGCTCGGGTGCGCGAGCACGAGTGCCGCCTGGCCGAGATACGAGAGCAGCACCGCGGGGAGCACGACCGAGAACCACGTCACGCGGATCGGGCCGGCGCCGAAGTGGCCGCGGTCGGCGTAGAGCGCCTCGGCGCCGGTGACGCAGAGCACGACCCCGCCGAGCGTCAGCCAGGCCTGGACCCCGTGATCGATCATGAAGCGCGCGCCCCAGACCGGCGAGATCGCCTGCACGACACCGGGGTGGGCGATCACCTCCGTGAGTCCCAGCGCGGCGATCACGGCGAAGAACACGAGGATGACCGGTCCGAACATCCAGCCGACCGCGCCGGTGCCGAACCGCTGGACGGCGAACAGCGAGATGAGGATCACGAGCGAGATCGGCACGACCAGGTGGTTGAAGCTCGGGCTCACGACGTTCAGGCCGCCGACGGCCGAGGTCACCGAGACGGCGGGCGTGATCATGCCGTCGCCGAAGAACAGCCCGGCGCCGAAGATCCCAAGCGTGATCAGCGCTCCACGACGCGGCAGCTTTCGCCTCTGCACGAGCGCGGTGAGCGCCATGATCCCCCCGTCGCCGCGGTTGTGCGCGCGCATGATCACGATCGCGTACTTGAACGAGATCTCGAGCATCAGCGCCCAGAAGATGAGCGACGCGATCCCGTAGTCGCCGGCCGCGGTGGCGTGCACGGCGTCGCGGTGCTGGGTGAAGATCGTCTGCACCGTGTACAGCGGGCTGGTGCCGAGATCGCCGTACACGATCCCGAGCGCGCCCAGGCCGAGCACCGCCTTGGAAGCGTGCGCGACGACGTCGCGGTCGTCGTCGGTGGCCGCGGCCACCGCGGCCGAGGGCGCGCCGCCGCCGTCCGTCCGGCGCGGCGCGGGGGCGACCGGCCAGTACCCCAGCTTGTGTGCCGCCTCGTTGAGGCTGCGGCGCAGATGCCCGGTCGGCGGAGCCTCGTCCGCGCGCGCGGGGCTCGGCCGGGGAGCGGTTGCCGGGTGGGACGGGGGCACGCGTCGATGGTCGCGCGCGAGAGGGGCGAAAATCCGGACAATTCCGGCCCGCGGCATACAGATTTTGTGAAGACCGGCCGGGGCGGTCGTGGAAGCCGTTCCGGCCGTGGGGCGTCGCAGCGACCGTGGCTGGGCCGCCGGGCCGTCGTAGCCTCGACCGCAGGCATGCGACGGCTCGGCTTTCTCTCGTTTGGACACTGGCAGGACCACCCGCACTCGGCGACGCGCACGGCCGCCGACGCGCTCCGGCAGTCGATCGAGCTGGCCGTCGCCGCCGAGGAGCTCGGGCTCGACGGCGCGTTCTTCCGCGTCCACCACTTCGCACGTCAGCTCGCCTCCCCGTTCCCGTTGCTCGCCGCGATCGGAGCGCGCACCTCGCGCATCGAGATCGGGACGGCGGTGATCGACATGCGCTACGAGAATCCGCTGTACATGGCAGAGGATGCCGCGGCGGCCGACCTCATTTCCGGCGGCCGGCTGCAGCTGGGCGTGAGTCGCGGCTCGCCGGAGCCGGCGCGGCACGGCGCGCGGGCGTTCGGTCACGTGCCGCCGGAGGGCCACACCGACGCCGACCTTGCGCGTGCCCACACGGCCCTCTTCCGGCAGGCGATCTCGGGCGCCGGCGTGGTGGAGGCCGATCCCGAATTTGCCGGCCCGGGCGCCGCGGGCGTGCGGCTGGCGATCCAGCCGCAGTCGCCGGGACTCGCCGAGCGGATCTGGTGGGGTGCCGGCACGCGCGCGACGGCGCAGTGGGCGGCCGAGCAGGGCATGCACCTGATGAGCTCAACGCTGCTCACGGAGGACACCGGCGTCCCGTTCTCGGAGCTGCAGGCCGAGCAGATCGAGATCTTCCGCTCGGCCTGGGCGGAGGCGGGCTGGGAGCGGGAGCCGCGCGTCTCGGTGAGCCGGAGCGTGCTCCCGATCGTCACCGACGAGGACCGGCGCTGGTTCGGCCTGCGCGGCGGCACGTCCTCGGACCAGGTCGGCTACCTCGACGGTGGGCTCGCGCGCTTCGGCCGCACGTACGGCGGCGAGCCCGACGTCGTCGCCGCGGAGCTCGCGGCCGACCGGGCGGTGCGCGAGGCGGACACGCTGCTCGTGACCGTGCCGAACCAGCTCGGCGTCGAGTACAACGCGCGGCTGCTCGAGACGATCGCCTCCGAGATCGCTCCGGCGCTCGGCTGGCGGCGCGCCGGCGCCGCGGGGGCTGCCGATGAGCGCCCCGGGGTGCCTGCGGATGACGGGGCGCGCGCACGACGAATCGGGGGCGTGACCCCGTAGGCTCTGGGAAGCGATGGCCGACCTCACGTTCTGGGGCGCGAGCGCCGGCGTCACGTTCCGGCTCAACGCGCCGAATCACTTCCTCGACGTCCGTGGCCAGCGCACCGGGTTCGTGCTGCTGGCGGCGTTCCTCGTGTCGTTCGTCTTCATCCGCACGAGCGCCCGCATGAACCGCTCGCAACGGTTTCCGTGGTGGCCGGGCAGTGTCAAGACGGGCAGCGGCGTCCATCTGCATCACCTCGTGTGGGGGATCGTGCTCATGATGGTCGCGGGCTTCGTCAACTTCGCCTGGGACCCGGGAAGTCCGCTCAACGAGATCCTCGGCGCGCTGTTCGGGATCGGCGTCGGCTTCACGCTCGACGAGTTCGCGCTCTGGGTCTACCTGCGCGACGTCTACTGGGCGGAGGAGGGGCGCTCCTCGTTCGACGCAGTCGTGATCGCCACCGTGTTCGCCGGGCTGATCCTCGTCGGGGTCGCGCCGTTCGACGTGAGCGGCTCCGGCACGACGATCGGCTCGCTGTCGATCGTGCTCGTGCTCGACGTGCTGCTGTCGGTCGTCGTCATCTACAAGGGCAAGCCGCTGGTCGGCGTGATCGGCATCTTCGTGCCGCTCGTCTCGCTCGTGGGGGCGGTGCGGCTCGCCAAGCCCGACTCGCGCTGGGCGCGGCGGCGCTACGGGACCGGGTCGGGCAAGCTGGAGCGCGCGCAGGAGCGCTGGCTGCGGGTCGAGGAGCGCCGCCGGCGGATCGCCGACCTCGTGGCGGGGGCGCCGCACATCACGAGCGGATCGTCGGAGACGGCGCGGCACGGCGGTCATGGCTGAGCGGGCGCGCGGGGGTGGCTCCGCCGGGCAGGCTGCGGGCGCTGGGCTGGCTGCGGGCGCTGGGCAGGCTGCGGGCGCCGGGCAGGCTGCGGGCGCTGGGCGGGTCATGGGCACCGGCCGGGTCGAGAGCACCGGGGAGGTCGGGGCCGCCGGCGCAGGCGGGGCCTCCCGCGGCGCGATCTCCACGGTCGTGTTCGACATCGGCGGTGTGCTCCTGGAGTGGGATCCCCGCCACGTCTACCGCGAGGTGTTCGACGACGAGGCCGAGATGGAGCGGTTCCTGGCCGACGTGTGCTCACGCGAGTGGCACGAGGACAACGATCGCGGCGTGCGCTACGCGGAGTCGTGCGCCGCGCTCGCCGCCCGGTTTCCCGAATACGAGCGGGAGATCCGGCTGTGGGGCGAGCGCACCGAGGACATGGTCGCGGGGCCGATCGAGGGCACCGTCCGACTCCTTGCCGAGCTGCAGGCGGCCGGCGTCCCCTGCTACGGCCTCACGAACATGGAGGCCGAGACCTACCCGCTGCGCTACGAGCGCTTCGACTTCCTGCGCGCGCTCGACGGCACCGTCGTCTCCTCGGAGGAGGGGGTGATCAAGCCCGACCCGGAGATCTTCCGGCGGCTGCTTGACCGCTTCGGGCTCGTCGCCTCGCAGACCGTGTTCGTCGACGATTCGGAGCGGAACGTCGACGCCGCCCGCGCCCTCGGGATGGTGGCGGTGCGCTTCCGCTCGCCGTCGCAGCTGCGCGCGGAGCTGGTCGCGCTCGGGCTGCCGCTGGCGGCGCGGGGCTGAGCCGCCCTCGGGCCGTCGCCGTGGACCGCTCCGCATCGGCCGCCCTTTCTTCATCTAGACCATCTCGATTGGATCTTGTGCCGGTACGAAAAGTTGCCTCACAGGCACCAAATCGGACGCGGACGGGTTCAGCACAGGCACGACATCGGACGCGGGCGGTTCAGGCCGCCGCCCGTGGAGCGTCGGGCCGGGTGGTCGGCCCGGGCGGAATCGGGCGGCGGCCCGTGGTGGTGAGGGTCAGGCGGCGACCGGGCCGCCGAGCGGCTCCGCGCCGGCGATCGGCACGAGCTCGAAGCTTCCGCAGTTGGCACAGCTCCCCGTGAGGCGGAAGGTCTGCACCGCGTTCGTGTGGGTGCCACAGTCGACACATGCGCAGCGGACGAGCTGCGGGGTGGGACGTGCGACGGGCTGGGATGCGTCCTTCACGGACGATGGATCGGCGAGCGCCACGTGGACTCCTTGTCCTCAGGGTGCTGATGCGGGATGTGGTGCGGGTGGTACGGCATAGTTGTCGGTCGCTCCCGCTCCGGCTTCACCCGTTGCGCCGAATCCCGACGGGTGTACGAGGGCCCACCGTTCGGCGCTCGACCCGGCTGGCTCGCGGCTCGCGGTTCGCGGTCGTGGGCGGCCATGGCGTCGCGCGACGATGGCCGGCTGCGGGCCCGTCCGGCGCGGATCAGCTCGACCGCCTGCGCGACCCGTCGCTACGGCTGGCCGCCGACCTTGTCGACCCGTCCGCCGTCTTCGAGAGTCTCAAGCGGCGACACGCCGAGATCGCCTCTCCCCCGGCGCCGATTGAGCTCGGCGAGGCGGTCGCACGGACGATCCCGCGCGTGAGCCGTATCTCGTGCTGAACCGGCGGCTCGCCCGTCGCATCGTGCTGGCGCGCGCCGACTGGCTGGACGAGGTCGAGTGCGCCCTCCAGGCCATGTCGGGCCGGCGCCGGAGCCGGTCGGGCGCGGCCCGCCGCGTGAGCGACTCCGGCTGAATCCCCCGTCCGGCGGCCCGCCCCGCGCCTACAATGCCCCGGACCCGCCCCCATGGTCTAGCGGTCAGGACGCCTGCCTTTCACGCAGGAAATCACGGGTTCGAATCCCGTTGGGGGTATGCGATGAGGAGGGCCCGGCGGCGGGGCTCGCCGCCTGACACCGGCCGGAGCCGCGCCGGGTTCGGCCGCGGCGAACGCGGGGCTACGTCGCCCCGCGGGCGAGTCCCAGCTCGGCGCGGATCTCAGCGAAGTCGGGGATCGGCTCGTCGCGCTCGGCGAGGATGTCTGCGTCGTGCTCCAGGTCGCGAAGCAGCGCCTCGAGCAGCGGCCGATCGGCGGCACGCCGGGCCGCTCGTCGCGGGGACGCGCCGCCGAGGGCCGGGGACGGCGTGGAGAGCAAGCGCTCGCGCCAGGCGGCGACCTGCGCCACGGTCGATCCGAACGGGAACGGCCCCGCGCCCCCGAACGCCGGCAGGTCCTGGGCCGGGTCGATGACGCTCTCACGCGTAGCCTCGGGCTGCAGCCCGACCTCGTCGAGCAGCGCGAGCAGGGCGGCGAGCCGCTCGCGCGAGTTGACCTCGACCTGCAGGCCGCCGCCGATCGGTCGCATCCGGCCCCGCAGCCACCGCGGCGGCTCCTCGGGCTCGACGTCCGCGTCGTCGCCGAGTTGCGCGCGCAGCTCGGCGAGCATGGCCTCACGCTCAGTGTCGCTCAGCGCGCGCCCCCACCACGTCAGCTCCCCGTCGTCCTCGGCGCGGACGTCGGGATGGTCGCGCAGCGCCTCGTGTGGGTCGATTCCACCGCGCAGCGCGACGGTCGCGGTGATGAGCTTGACCTCCTCACCGTCCATCGTGCGCATCGCCGGGCGCGTGGCCCGGCGGGCGCGCAGCTCGCCGACGAGCGTCGGCATCAGATAGCGGCAGACCGCGCCGGCGAGATCGACGTAGCTCGGGTCGGCCGGACCGGCGGACCCGACGAGCACCCCGTGCGGCTCGGCCCTCACGGCTCGTCGCCGCCGGCCGCGGGGGCGCTTGCCCTCGAGCGAGCGGATCATGTCGGCGACGGCATCCTTCACGACCGCGGCAGCGGCGTCGCCCTCGCTCGGGCGCAGCGCGATGAACGTCCCGCCGGTCCGCCATGCCCCCTCGAGCGCGACGAGCGGACCGAGCACCACGCTCCAGCGGCGCAGCCCCTCGAGCTGCTCGTCGGGGATCGCGACGTAGCGCCGGGCGCCGGAGACGATCTCGGTGAGCCACACGCCCGGCCGCGGCTCGGGGTCCTCGACGAGCCACAGCCCGTACGTGCAGGTGTCCCACCAGTCGAAGGCAGCTTCGCTGACGTCGAGGTGCACGTCTGGATCGAGGGCCACTGCGGCCAGCGGAGTGCCCGACTCGGAGAAGGTCGGGATGAGGTCCTCGTCGACGTCCTCGTCACCGTCGTCGATCTCGCCGCCCGGCGCGCTCAGCCACGAGCTCTCGATCGCCGCGCGCACGAGCGCCTCCCGCTCCGCCTCGCGCACCGGCGCCAGAGGCGCCTCGTCGTCGGAGATCCCCGCGTCCCGCAGCCAGCGGCGGACCGAGCGCGCGGCGCGCTCGCGCAGCGCGGGGTCCGTATCGACCCGCTCGCGGAGCGCGGAGCGGAGGCGGTACAGCAGCGTGCGATCGGCAAAGTGCTCGAGCGCCTCGCGCTCGTCGCGCCGCGGCCGGGCGCGCGCCCGGGCGGCGCGGTGCACCTCCTCAAGCGCGGCGGCCTGGATCTCGAGCAGTTGCTCGTCGGCAGGATCATCGCCGAACGCCTCCTGGAGACATTCAAGCGCGGCGATTGCCTGCCCGGCGGCGAGCAGGTGCTCGGCCAGCTGTGGGTCGCAATCGGTGTTGGGAAGCACGAGCGCCGCGTCAAGCAGCTCCTCGGCGCGGCCACGATCGCCGTCGAGCTCCCGGGCGGCCTCGGCGGCGAGCGTGAGCGCGGTCACGGTGCCCGGGGCCAACTGCGACACCGCCGTGACGACCGCCCGCGCGCGCTCGGGCGAGCCGCGCTCGGTGAGCACCTGGACGAATCCGACCGGCGAGGGCATCTCCTCGAAATCCTCGACCACGATCTCGGCGACCCGCTCCACGGGAGTCTCGGACGCCTGAGCCTCGATCGCCCGCGCGCGCATCTGCTCGAGCAGCGCCTCCAGCTCGCGCTCGGCGGCGGACCGGCTGGCTGTCGCCGGGTGCCCGCCGGGACGCCGGCGCCTCGTGGCCCGCTTGCGCCGGGAGCTTCTCGCCATCCGTGCCAGCGTAGTCGCGATGCGCGTCGGGCTCGACCGTCAGCGGGCGATGACGGCGAAGAAGTCCCGGCTGTAGGGGAGCAGGAACTGGCCGTAGACGCCGTACTGACCGGGGATCACCGGCACGTACCGCGGCGGCCCGCGGCGGGGATGGCGGTACAGGTAGGCCGCGACCCAGTCGGGGTTGATGTCGAGCTCCGCCGCGCGGCGCACGCCGCCGTCGATCAGCCCCTGGGCGAGCGTCGCGGGGGTCGCCGACGCGGCGGCGCCGTAGATGAGCCGCCCGTGGGCGTCGATGCCGAGCGCGGATCGCGCGACCGACAGCACCCCGCCGACGGTCGCGCCCCAGCAGGTCTCGATGCAGCCGACGCTCGAGGCCGCGACCCCGTGAGAGACGAGCAGGTAGAGGTTCTGGCGCACGGAAGCGATCGGCTGTCGTGACGGGACGCCCTGCCCCCAGGCGCCGATGTCGGTGAATCCGTTGCGGTAGGTGACGATCGACGCGCGTCCGCGCATGAGCGGGACCGCCGTGCGGTTGCCCGAGCGCCAGCCTCCGGCGCCCGTGTCGAGCTTGAAGCCGGCGTTGAACGCCGCGATCAGCCGGCGACGCTCGGCGCCCACGATCGCGTCGCCGTAGCGCCACCCGCCGCCGCCGGGGTCCACCGATCCCGCATGGAGCACGAGCCGGGCGACGCGCTGGTTGAAGCGGAGCATCGTCACGCCGTCGCGCTCGGCCACCCACGCGGCCGTCCGACCCCGCACCGTCACCACCGCCCGCCAGCGGCGGCCGGGCGTGCCGAGGTGCGAGACGACCGGGTGGGACGGGTCGCGCGGTCGGCGCGCGGTCTGGGTCGTCCTGGTCGTCGTGGTCTGCCCTGAAGACGACGTGGCCGAGGCGGCGCCGGTCGATGCCGAGGTGCTCGGCCCGGTCCGTGCGGTGGTGCGCGTCGTCGCGGATGCGGCGGTCGGTCGCCGTGCCGCTCCGCACCCGCTCAGCGCGGCGATGACGAGGCCGGTGACGCCGATCGCTCCGATCAGCGACCGACGCCGGCTCACGTCTCCCTGCCTGCTCCGGCGTGCGCACGTGCTTCCGCCGCCGCGGGCGCCCGGGTGCCGAGCAGCAGCGCCGCTTCGGCGCGCACGGGCACGGTGCGCACATCGATGAAGCCGGCCGTGCGGGCGAGTGCCTCCCAGCGCGCACGGGACAGCGGCTTCTCGCGCAGTCGCAGCCCGAACCGCCACAGGTTCTTGACGATCCGCCACCATCCGGCGGGGCCACGCCGGACGAGGCTCCCGATCTTGCCGGCGACGATTCGACGGTCCTCCGGGGCGGCGCCGCGTCCGAACATCATGTCGCCCACGACGAGCCGGCCGCCCGGACGCAGCCAGGTGATCGCGCGAGCGAGCAACCGCGCCTTCTCGACGTCGCGGAGGTGGTGCAGCGCGTAGTTGGAGACGAGCAGGTCGATGCTCGCCGGCTCCAGCTCGAGCGCCTCGATCGGCAGGGCGAGGGTCTCGATGTTCGTGATCCCGGCCGAGGCCGACCTCGCCCGCAGCCGGTCGAGCAGGAGCGGGCTGACGTCGACGCCGAGCACCCGCTCGCAGCGCGCGGCGAGCGGAATGGTCACCTGGCCGGATCCGCACCCGAGGTCGACCGCGATGTCGCCGTCCGCCGGCTCGCAGGCGGTGAGCACCGCCTCGACGACCGGCGCGAGGCCTCTCGACCCCTCCTCATCCCAGCGCGCCGCCCGTCGGTTCCACAGGCGCCGCTCGAGCGCGACCGCGATCCGCTGCGCGATCGTCAGATGACGACGCCAGGACGTGACGCGGCGCGGGGAGGAGGCCGACGCGCCCGCGCGCAGGCGTCCCGGGCGAGGAGAGCTCTGAGACACCGATCCGATCATCCCCGGCGCGCGTCAAAGCTCCCTCAACCGCGGGTGAAACCTTCCTCACCCGCCGGGCGGCGACTTGGTCATCCCCCAGAATGGGCGGGTGCGTCCTGGAGGCGACACCGAACCCCCCGCTCCGCGCCGGCGACCACCCGCATCCGCCTCGCGACGACGCGCGGCCGCGATCCGTCGGCGGCGGCTCGCTGCGATCGGCGGACTGGTGGCGACGGGCGCGGTCGTGGTCGCAGTCGTGCTCGGTGTGGCGCTCAGCGGACCGGCGCACCGTCATCGTGATGGCTCCGCCACGCGCGTTGCGTCGACGAGGGACACGACGAGTCGGGCGCCGGCGGCGCGCACGGGGACGTCGCGCACGAGCGCGGGTCCGCGGAGGCGACGATCGATCCCGCGCGGGCCATTCCGCGTGATTCGCATGAGCCTCTCGCTCGTCGAGCCGGCCTCGGCGAGCTCCGACCCCGCCGCCGGGCCGCGGCCGCTCCCCACGGTCGTCCGGTATCCGGTCGTCCACGCCGCGCGTCCCCACGACCCGCTCCCCCTGATCGTCTTCTCGCAGGGATTCGCCGAGCCGGCCGAAGCGTACGCGGGCCTGCTCCACGCCTGGGCGGCGGCGGGCTTCGTCGTCGCCGACCCGACGTACCCGCGCACCGATCCCGACGCTCCCGGCGGTCTGGACGAGAGCGACATCGTCAACCATCCCGCCGACCTGCGGTTCGTCATCCGCGCGCTCGTCCACGCGGCCGCAGACCGCTCAAGTCCGCTCCACCACCGCATCGACACCGGGGAGGTGGCGGTCGTCGGCCAGTCCGACGGCGGCGATGTGAGCCTCGCGGTCGCGGAGAACAGCTGCTGCCGGGACCGGGCGGTGCGCGCGGCGGTGATCCTCTCCGGCGCCGAGCTGAGCGCGTTCGGCGGGCGCTACTTCGCGGCCGGCCATGTGCCCCTGCTCGTCACCCAGGGCACCGCGGACACGATCAACGCGCCGGCCTGCAGCGCGCAGATCTACGACGAGGCGCCGCAGCCGAAGTACTACCTCGACATGGTCGGCGCCGAGCATCTGCCCCCCTACCAGGCGCCCGGGCCCGTGCGGAGCGGCGTCGCGCGGGTCGTCGTCGCGTTCCTCGAGGCGTTTCTGGAGCGGCGGCCGGCCGAGTTGCGTCAGCTCGCGAATGAGGCGACGCTCGGCGGGGGCCTGCGGCTGAGCCACGGACGCCGGGCGCCGGTGCCCGAGGGAGCCTGTCCGGGCGCGCCGTGAGCGGCGCCCGGCCTCGCCGATCTCATCCGGTCGCCGCCACCGCCCGCAACGCGCACCCGACCGCGGCGTCTGCTCTCGGCCGATCGCCCGTGGCGAGCAGGTCGAGCAGCGCCCCGCGGAGCACCGCGAGCACGAGCGTGCGCTCCGCCTGCCCGTCGGGCGTGTCCCGGACCTCGGGCGGCTGGGCGCGAGCGAGCAGCGCGAGCCAGTCGTCGACCGTCGCGCGGGCGAACCCGCCCCAGGGGCCGCGCGGATCGCTGAGCGAGCGGGCGTAGCTCTCGGCCCAGAGCACGAGCAGGCCGCGGCGCTCCCGCGCCGCGAGCCACTCCCAGATGCTCCGCGCGACCGTGCACAGGTCGAGCGGCCGCGCGGCGCCGAGCTCGTCGAGGAGCCGGCGCTCGTCCTGGCGGGCCCGCGCCAGCAGTGCGTGGACGAGGCCGTCCTTGCTGTCGAACAGGTAGAGCAGCACCCTGGGGCTCGAGCCGATCGCCTTGGCGAGGGGGCGCAGCGACAGGTCGGTCAGGCCGTGCTGGAGCACGTATCCGTACGCGGACTCGAGCAGCTGCTCGCGGCGCGCCGGCCGCGGATGGGTTGACATACCGTCAGCGTACTGAAACACTCGTTTCAGTCATACGCGGAGGTGAAGCATGGCACGCGACGAGGCACACATCCGAGAGCTCGGCGAACCGGGGGACCTCGGCTGGGTGGTCATGGCCCACGGGGAGATCTACGCCGAGGAATTCGGGTGGAGCACGGAGTTCGAGGCGCTCGTGCTGCAGATCGTCGCCGAGTTCGCCCGGGGCGATTCACGCGGACCGCGCGCGGCCTGGATCGCGGAGCTCGGCCGGCGCCGCGTCGGCTGTGTCTTCTGCGTCGCGGACGATGAGCCGGCGGTCGCCAGGCTGCGGATCCTGCTCGTCGACCCGGTCGCCCGCGGGCAGCGGCTCGGGCAGCGCCTGGTTGCGACGGCACTGCAGTTCGCTCGCGACGCCGGCTACGAGCGCGTGCGCCTGTGGACCAACCATCCGCTCGCTGCCGCGCGGCGCATCTACCTCGACGCCGGGTTCGAGCTCGTCGCCGAGGAGGAGCACCACAGCTTCGGCGTTTCGCTCACCGGCCAGATCTACGAGCTCGACCTCGGCGCGCCGGCTGCCGAGCCGGGAAGCCTTCCTCGCGCTCGGCGGGGTTGAGTGCCGGGTCGGGCTCGCCGGCCGCCGCGCGCGCGAGAATGGGCGGGCGATGAGCCGCCCGACCCGCAGGAGGAGCGATGATCGAATCGATCAACCTCGACGATGACGCGAGCGATCCGATCCCGTGGTCGCGCGCGAGCGCCCAGCTCGACGAGCTCAGGCCGGCGGGCGGCAGCCGCGGACCGACCTGCTGGCTCTCGACCATGAACCCCGATGGACGCCCGCACGTCACCGGCGTGGTCGGCAACTGGGTCGATCAGACGCTCTACTTCGTCAGCGGCCCGAGCACCCGCAAGGCGCGCAACCTCCGCGCCGCGCCGCGGTGCAGCTTCGCGATCTCGCTGGCCGACCTCGATCTCGTCCTCGACGGTACGGCGGCCCGCGTGGCGGACCGGGCGACGCTCACGCGCATCGCGGCGCGCTACGCCGAGCGCGGCTGGCCGCTCGAGGTCGATGGCGACATGGTGACGGCGCCCTTCTGGGCGCCGAGCGCCCCACCGCCGCCCTGGCACCTCCACGCGTTCACGCCGACGACCGCTCTCGGCGTCGCGACCGCCTCACCCGGCGGTGCGACGCGCTGGCGGCTGTCGCCGGTGTGAGGCGAGCTCACGCCACCGGCACGGAGCGGCCGGCCGCCACCAGGTCGCGGAACCAGGCGTAGCTCTTCTTGGGGATGCGCCGGCCCGTCGGATAGTCGACGTACACGAGCCCGAAGCGCCTGCTGTAGCCGCGCCCCCACTCGAAGTTGTCCATCAGGCTCCAGCAGAAGTAGCCGCGCACGTCGACGCCCGCCTCGATCGCGCGGGCGACGGCGGCGAGATGGCCCTCGAGGTAGGCGATCCGCTCCTCGTCGATCACGCGCCCCTCGGGATCGACGTAGTCGGAGAACGCCGCGCCGTTCTCGGTGATGTAGATCGGCGGGATCGCGTGGTCGCGGTCCACGCGGCAGAGCAGCTCGGCGAGGGCCTCGGGCTCGATCTCCCAGCCCATCGCGGTGCGCTCGCTTCCGGCGTGGGCGACGCGGACGACGCCGAGCTCCTCGGTCGCCGGCTCGCGCTCCGCGCGCTGGGGCACCAGCCCGTGCGAGCGCGCACGCTCGACGTTCCGCGGATCGACGACGAGCGCCGGCGAGTAGTAGTTGATGCCGAGGAAGTCGAGCGGGGCGCTGATCGCCTGGAGGTCCCCGTCGCGGACGACCGAGAAGCCGGGCCGGGCGCCCGCGTAGTGCTCGAGCATGTCATCCGGATAGCGCCCCTCGAAGACCGGATCGAGGAACAGGCGGTTGGTGTTGCCGTCGAGGCGCTGCGCGGCGGCGACGTCGGCCGGATCGTCGCTGCCCGGACGCACCGGCGCGAGGTTGAGCGTGATTCCGACGGTGCCCGAGGAGGCGGCGCGGAGCGCCGCGGCGGCGCGGGCGTGGCCGAGCAGCAGGTGATGTGTGGCGGCCGCGGCGGCGCCGGGGTCGGTCTGCCCGGGAGCGTGCAGCCCGTTGCCGTACCCATGCCAGGCCGCGCACCACGGCTCGTTGATCGTGATCCAGCGCTCGACGCCGTCGCCGAGCGCCTCGGCGACGATCGCCGCAAACTCGCCGAAGCGCTCCGCCGTCTCCCGGGAGAGCCAGCCGCCCGAGTCCTCGAGCGCCTGGGGCAGATCCCAGTGGTAGACGGTCGCGGTCGCGGTGAGGTTCCGGGCCCGCAGGCCGTCGACGAGCCGGCGGTAGAAGTCGAGGCCCGCGCGGTTCGCGGGCCCGCGGCCGTCCGGCTGGATGCGCGGCCACGCCAGCGAGAAGCGGTAGGAGCCGGCCCCGAGCGCGGCGACGAGGTCGAGATCCTCGTCGAGACGGTGATAGTGGTCGCACGCGATGTCGCCGGTGTCGCCGTTGTAGACCCGGCCGGGCGTGTGGCTGAACGTGTCCCAGATCGACCGGCCACGACCGTCGGCGTCGACTGCGCCCTCGATCTGGTAGGCGGCGGTCGACACGCCCCAGACGAAGCCCTGGGGGAACGCGGACGCGACGGCGGTGATGGACACGAGCTCGGTGACCTCCTGTGCGTGGTGAGGCGCGCCGTGCGCGCGGCTCCGGATTGGCGTGAACCCTACTGCGTCCAGTAAGCGCTTTCAAGAATTGACGTCGTCCACTTGACCTCGGGACCCGAGCGTGCGTATGCTGAGTTCCGTAACCGCTTACATGCGGCTGGTCCGGACGGCTCTGGAGACATCCGTCCGTAGGACCGTGGAGAGAGAGAGTGGACTCACGAGGCGACTCAGCGCCGGTAACGATCTATGACGTGGCGGAACGCGCGGGTGTGTCGATCGCGACGGTGTCGCGCGTCGTCAACGGACACCGCTCGATCCGGCCGGACACCCAGGAGCGCGTGCTGCGGGCGATCCGCGAGCTCGGCTTCGTGCCCAACAGCGCCGCGCGCGGACTCTCGAGCGGCTCGAAGAAGGTGATCGGGCTCGTGTTCGCCCGACTGCCCACCGAAGACGACCTCCTCGAGCTCGAGGAGGAGACCCTGCTCTTCACCGACTCCGTCATCCGCGGCGCCGAGTACGCGGCACAGAGCAACGGCTACTCGCTGCTCCTCCATGGCACGAGACGCGCAACCGCGGCCTCGGCCATCGCCTCGCTCACGAGCGCCACCGACGGGCTGATCCTCGCCGACCAGGTCCTCTCCGAGCGGCGCGTGGCCCCGATCGCCCGCCGCGTCCCGGTCGTGCTCCTCGCGGGCTCCGGCCGCTCGCGCACGGCCGTGACCGTGCGCGTGGACAACCGCACGAGCATGGGCGAGATGGCCGAGCATCTCGTGCTCGTGCACGGCAAGCGGAGGCTCGCGTTCCTCTCCGGAGCGCCGGACAGCCCCGACAGCGAGGCGCGCGCGTCCGCCTTCCGCGAAACCGCGGAGGCGCTCGGGGCGTCCGTTGAGCCCGACGAGTGGTGGGTCGGCGACTGGTCCTCGGCGGGCGCGGTCGAGACCGTGCGGCGGCGCTTGCGCCGGGGCGGGACGCTGCCGGACGCGATCGCCTGCGCGAGCGACTCGACCGCGATCGGCGTGCAGCACGCGCTCTCGGCCGAGGGGATCCAGGTTCCGGCCGACGTCGCGGTCACCGGCTTCGACGACATCCCGCTCGCACGGCACATCGCGCCCGCGCTGACGACCATCAACCAGCCGATCCAGCGCCTCGGGCGGGTCGCCGTGGAGGCGCTGCTCGCGAAAATCAACGGCGTCGCCTGCGCCCGCGACATCGTGCTCCCGACGCGCCTGGTCGTGCGGGCGAGCTGCGGCTGCGCGCCGAACGCGCTGCAGGCGCTCGACCGCTGGCGCTCGGATGGCGATGCGCTCGTGGAGCAGCCGGGATGAGGGGGACTGACAGTGCCGGCGGGGGTCGGTCGCCCGTTCCCGACGCCGTGCGGTCCCGGTGCGACAGCGGCCCCGGCGGACCGCGGCCGTTGCCGGCGCGCCCGTGGGTGGGTGTCAACTTCTGGTCGCGGGCCGGCGGGCCGCGCATGTGGACCGAGCGCTACTCGCCGGAGGTCGTGCGCGCGGAGCTCGACGTGCTCGCCGCCCGCGGCTGCAACGTCACGCGCTCGTTCTGCTACTGGCCGGACTTCATGCCCGCGCCCGAGCGGCTCGACCCCGTGGCGCTCGAGCGCTTCGCCGACTTCCTGGCGGCGCACCGCGAGCGGGAGATGACGACGATCCCCACGTTCATCGTCGGTCACATGTCGGGTGAGAACTGGGACCCGGCGTGGCGGGGCGAGCGTGACCTGTACCGTGACACGTGGCTCGTCAGCCAGCAGGCATGGTTTGTCGAGCGGGTCGCCCGCCGGTTCGGGGCCGACCCCGCGGTGAGCGGCTGGTTGCTCACGAACGAGATGCCGATCTACGGCGGCCCGGCACCGAGCCGGGACGTCACCGCGTGGGCGCGCCTGCTCATGCACGCGCTCCGCGCCGCCGGCGCCGAGCAGCCGGCCTCGGTCGGCGACGGCGCCTGGGGGATCGAGGTGACCGGTGTCGACAACGGGTTCTCGCTGCGGGAGCTCGCCCCGCTTGTCGACTTTCTCGGGCCGCACGTCTACCCGATGTCGGACGATCCGGTCCGTCACCACAGCACCGCGGCGTTCGCCTGCCTGCTCGCCGGCGACTACCAGCGGCCGGTCGTGCTTGAGGAGTTCGGCGTCTCCTCGGACTTCGTCTCCGACGAGAACGCCGCGCACTACTACCGCCAGGTCCTGCATTCGACGCTCTTCGCGGGCGCCGAGGGCTGGATCGCCTGGAACAACTGCGACTTCGACGAGCTCGCGACCCAGGACCCCTACCGGCACCACCCGTTCGAGCTGCACTTCGGCCTCACCGACCGCACGGGAGCGCCGAAGCCGGCGCTCGGGGAGCTGTCGCGCTTCTCGGCGCTCGTCGCCGACCTCCCCCGGGCGGCGCTCGCCGCCTGCGCCGCCCCCCGCCAGGCGGCGATCGTCGTCCCCGAACACTTCGAACGCGCTCTCCCGTTCGCCTCCGAGGCCGACCGCGAGGACATCCGAGACGTCATGCTCCAGTCCTACGCGGTCGGCCGCGAGGCGGATCTGCGTCTCGGGATCGCGCGGGAGCGCCACGGTTTCGACGCCGCGACGCGCCTGTACCTGCTGCCATCCACGCGGCTCCTCACCGCCCCCGGCATGACCGCGCTCCGGGAGCGCCTGGCCGCCGGCGCCACGGTCTACCTCTCCTACTTCGCGGGCAGCACCGCCACCCAGCGCGGGCCGTGGCTGTACGGCCTGCAGGAGACGTTCGGCGTCCGGCACGCGCTCCACTACGGGCTCACCGACCCGATCGAGGCCGACGAGCTCCTCGTGCGCTTCGTGCGGCCGTTCGGCGGGATCGCGGCGGGCGAGGAGCTCCCGTTCGCGGTCGCCGGCACCGCCCACGGGCGCAGCTACCTGCCCGTGGAGCCCGCCGGCGCCGAGGTCGTCGCGGTCGACCATCACGAGCGGCCCGCGCTGCTCACGCGAGGCTCAGGTGCCGGGACCGCGGTGCTCTGCACCTTTCCGCTCGAGTACATGGCGGCGCGCACGCCTCGCGTCAACCCCGAGCCGACATGGCGGCTGTACGACGCGCTCGCCGACATCGCGGGAGTCGAGCGGGCCTTGCGCTGCGCCGACCCGCGCGTGAGTTGCACCGTCGCATCCGGCGACGGGGTCGCGCTCGCGAACGTCACCAACCTGAGCGCCGAGGTCATCGACGCCGTCGTCGAGGACGGCGCAGGGCGGCGCAACCACCAGCTCGGTCCCTACGACGTCCACACGTTCACCCGATCGTAGATGTTCACACCCACCCTCGGAGGAGGAGGAGTAAGCATGGTCCCCACGCAGGTTTCGGCGAGGGCGAGACGGCGTCGTCTCTCCGCCTGCCTTGCGGTTGCGCTCTGCGCAACCACTCTCGCCGCATGCGGGAGCTCATCCCACCACTCGGCGAGTGCCTCGGCGGGCTCGGGCGGCTCATCCGCCGGCTCCGGCTCGCTCAAGGGCCAGACGATCAACTACTGGGCGAGCGTCGAGGGAGCCGGCCCGTCGGACACGACCAAGACGCTCACCAAAGAGTTCAAGAAGTTCACCGCGCAAACCGGCGTGAAGGTGAACATGCAGGTGATCCCGTGGTCGGACCTGCTGCAGAAGATCCTCACCTCGGTCACCTCCGGGACCGGTCCCGACGTGATGGAGATCGGCAACACCTGGGCGCCCTCCCTGTCGGCGAGCCATGGCTTCCTGCCGTTCGACACCGCGAACATGAACGCGATCGGCGGCGCCTCGAAGTTCGCCGCCTCCTCGCTCAAGGTGTCGGGCCTGCCGGGCCAGGCGCCCGTCTCGGTTCCGGTCTACTCCGAGGCGTACGCCCTCTTCTACAACAAGGCGGACTTCAAGGCGGCCGGCATCTCCAAGCCGCCGGCGACCTGGGCGCAGCTGATCGCCGACGGCAAGAAGCTCACGACCGGCGGTCGCTACGGCATCGCGATCGAGGGCGGCAGCACGAGCGAGGCGGCGCACTGGGCGTTCCTGCTCGGCATGCAGGCCGGCAATCCCCTGTACGCGAACGGCAAGTGGAACTTCGCCACCGCCAGGGAGGCCAAGGCGATCTCCACGTACGTGAACATGGTCGGGTCCGAGCACATCGCCAACCCGTCGGATGCGCAGAACAACTCGAACGTCGCGGAGTCGGACTTCGCGAACAACAAAGCGGCGATGCTCGTCTGGCAGAACCCGATGTCGACGCTCGCGCAGCTCGGAATGAAGCCCTCCGAGTACGGCAGCGCGCCGCTCCCGTCGTTCACGCCGGGCGCGACGGGCACCGCCGACCTGCAGACGTTCCCGGCCGGCATCAACCTCGCGATCCCCGCCTCGACGAAGCACAAGGCGGCGGCGCTCGCGCTCGTGAAGTTCCTCACCAGCACGCCCGTGCAGGTGGCGATCAACCACCACTACGGGACGTTCCCGCCGGTGCTCGCCGCGCAGCACACGCCGACGTTCTCCACGCCGGTCTACAAGACGCTCGAGGCCGAGTACAACAACCACGCGGCGCCGCTGCCGCAGGTCGCCTCCGAGAGCACGATGGAGACCGACCTGGGAGGCGCGATCACCCACCTCATCTCCCAGGCGGCGACGGGTGCCTCGCTGTCGACGAGCCAGATCCAGTCCGCGCTGTCATCGGCGCAGAGCCAGCTCAACGCATCAAGCGGGAAGTAGACGGGTAACCGGTCGGGTCGATGTCGGTGCTGAAGCCGAGCCGGCCGCTGCGGGCGGCGGAGGAGCGCGTCTCCGCCGCCGCCGCGGCGCGCCGCGCGCCGTGGTGGCAGCGGGAGGGCGTGATCCCCTACCTGCTGATCGCCCCCGCCGTCCTGTTCGAGCTGCTCGTCCACATCGTCCCGATGGTGGCGGGCGTGGTCATGAGCCTCTACGGCCTGACCCTGTTCACGCTGCACCACTGGTCGACGGCGCCGTTCGTCGGGCTGGCGAACTACAAGCTCGCGGTGAGCATCCACGGACCGATCGGCAAGGCGCTGCTCGACTCCTTCGAGGTCACGGTGCCCTACACCGTGCTCGTCGTCGGGCTCTCCTGGGTGATCGGGATCGTCGCCGCCACCGGTCTGAACGTCGAGTTCCGCGGCCGCGGCTGGCTTCGCTCGGTGCTGCTCGTCCCCTACGCACTGCCGGTCTACGTGGCAATCATCATCTGGAGCTTCATGCTCCAGCGCGACAACGGGGTCGTGAACACCGTGCTCGTGCACGAGCTGCACCTGATCCACAACCCGCCGTTCTGGCTGCTCGGGAGCAAGGCGTTCTGGTCGATGGTCGCGGCGGCGGTGTGGCGCTGGTTCCCGTTCGCGTTCCTCATCCTGCTCGCGGCGCTGCAGAACATCCCGACCGAGCTGTATGAGGCGGCGGCGGTCGACGGGGCCTCGAGCTGGCGCCAGTTCCGCGCGATCACGCTGCCATCGCTGCGACCCGCGAACCTCGTGCTCATCCTCGTGCTGTTCCTGTGGAACTTCAACGACTTCAACACGCCGTTCGTGCTGTTCGGCAACGCGCCGCCCTCGCCGGCGGACCTCGTGAGCCTCCACATCTACGTCGTCTCGTTCGACAGCTGGAACTTCGGGCTGGGCTCCGCGATGTCGGTCATGCTCATGCTGTTCCTGATCGTCGTCTCGGCGGTCTATCTGCGAGTGCTCCGCCGCGGAGGCGAGTTCGATGTATGAGTCGTCCGCCGCGCGGCTCTTCCGCCGTGTGTCGCTGGCGCTCATCACGCTCTTCGCGCTGTTTCCGGTGTTCATCATCCTCGAGACGACGATCAAGCCGCTCAAGGACGTGCAGAACACGTTCCAGTGGATCCCGAGCCATGTGACGCTTTCGCCATATGCGGACATCTGGTCGACGGTGCCGCTGCTGCACTACTTCGTCAACAGCGTGATCGTCTCGACGATCTCGACGCTCGTCGCGGTGACGCTCGCGGTGTTCGCCGGTTATGCGATCAGCCGGTTTCAGTTCCGCGGTCGGCGCACGTTCTCGTTCGCGGTGCTCTCCACGCAGATGTTCCCCGGGATCCTGTTCCTGCTGCCGCTCTACCTCATCTACGTGAACATCGGTCACACGATCGGCATCAACCTCTACGGGTCCTATCTCGGCCTGATCATCACCTACCTCACGTTTGCCCTGCCGTTCTCGGTGTGGATGCTCGCGGGGTTCTTCTCCTCGATCCCGCGGGAGCTGGAGGAGGCCGCGATGGTCGACGGGACCTCGCCGTGGGGTGCGCTCTTCCGGATCGTGCTCCCGGTCGCCCGGCCGGGGATCATCGCGGTGGCGGTGTTCGCGTTCATGACCGCGTGGGGGGAGGTCCTGTTCGCCTCCGTGCTCACGACCGAGTCGACGCGCACGCTCGCCATCGGACTGCAGGAGTACGCCACGCAGGGCAACACCGCCTGGAATCAGCTGATGGCGGCGGCGGTCGTCGTCAGCCTGCCGGTCGTGGTCGTGTTCCTCGCGCTTCAGCGCCACCTCATCCGCGGGCTCACGTCCGGTTCGGTCAAGGGCTGACCGTGAGAGATCCGCGCACTCCGGCACCGCACATGCCGACGCCGACACAGCACATGCCGAAGCGAAGGAAGGGAGCGCCATGGCGCAGGTCACCCTCGAGAAGCTGACGAAGGTGTACCCGAACGGGACGACCGCCGTCTCCGGGCTCGACCTGGAGGTCGCCGACGGCGAGTTCATGGTGCTCGTCGGGCCCTCGGGCTGTGGCAAGACGACCGCGCTGCGGATGGTCGCGGGCCTGGAGAAGATCACCGAGGGCACGCTGCGAATCGAGGATCGGGTGGTGAACGACCTGCCGCCGAAGGACCGCGACATCGCGATGGTCTTCCAGAACTACGCGCTCTACCCGCACATGACCGTCGCCGAGAACATCGGCTTCGCGCTCGGCCTGCGGCGGATGCCGAAGCAGACGATCCGCGAGCGGGTGCAGGCCGCGGCCGGGGTCCTCGGCCTGCGCGAGCACCTCGAGCGCAAGCCCGGACAGCTGTCGGGCGGCCAGCGCCAGCGCGTCGCGATGGGCCGCGCGATCGTCCGGGAGCCGGCCGCGTTCCTCATGGACGAGCCGCTCTCCAATCTCGACGCGAAGCTCCGGGTGCAGATGCGCGCCGAGATCGCCGAGGTGCAGCGCCGCGTCGGCGTGGCGACGTTCTACGTCACCCACGACCAGACCGAGGCGATGACGATGGGCCATCGCGTCGCGGTCATGCGCTCCGGCGTGCTGCAGCAATGCGACAGGCCCCAGACGCTCTACGACGATCCGGACAACCTGTTCGTGGCGGCGTTCATCGGCTCTCCCTCGATGAACCTCTACGAGGGCGTCATCTCGCCCGACGCGGACGCGGTGCGGCTCGGGCCGCAGGCGCTTCGCATCCCGCCGGCGGTGCGCGAGCGCCGCCCGCGGCTCGGCGCGTTTCGCGACCGGCCGGTGATCGTCGGGATCCGCCCCGACCACCTCTCCGACGCGGCGCTGCAGGAGGGGGATCTCAGCGGCGCCACGCTCACCGGGGACGTCCAGCTGGTCGAGGCGCTCGGTTCGGAGCTCATGGTCCATTTCCTCATCGAGGCGCCCCGCGTCCAGTCTGAGGATGCCGCCGCGGGCGGCGAGGACGTGGAGGAGCGCTCTGACCTCGCCGCGTCGGGCGCGGCCGGGCTCTCCAGCCACGCCGCCGGCATCGCCCGCGTCCCGGCTGGCTCCGACATTCGCGCGGGCGCTCCCGCCCGCCTCGCCGTCGACACCGCGCGGCTGTACTTCTTCGATCCGGCCAACGGCGCCGCGATCCGCGGCTGAGTTCCGCGGGGCGATCCTCGCCCGCGCTCAACCGCGGGGCGCGCGCGGACGATCTACACCCCATGACGCGGCGTGACGCGGTGCGGGTCCTCCTGTTCGAGCGCGGGGTGCTGCGCGGGGGCGGCCGGGGGGTCCGCTGCGCGGTCGTCGACCTCTCGGCAACGGGCGCCCGCCTCACGCTCACCGCCCGCCTGCCGCCGCGGCCGCTGCGGCTCGAGTTCGATCTCGGCGGCGCGGCGCTCGCGCTCGAGGTCGAGGTCCGGCGGGCTGTGCCCGGCGCGCAGGTCGCGGTCGCGTTCGTCGATCCGCCCGTCGAGCAGCTCCACCGCCTGATCGCGATCGAGCAGCGGCTCGCGCTCGCGGCCGGGCGGGTCAACGTGCGCGAGCGACGCTCGCGGCGACGCGGCGACGAGCCGCCCACGACTCACGATTCGGCGCCGGCTGCCGATCGATAGAACGAACCCTTTCCCCCCGACCGAGGTATTTCGTGATTCGCCCGCTCCGCCGTGCTCCCTGGTGCTCGTTGACGAGCGCCGCCGCTCTGCTCATCGCCGGCCTCAGCGCGTCCCTGGGCACCGGAGTCGCCCAGGCCCGCTCGTGGGCATCCGGCTCGTCCGCCGCCCGCCCCCATGCCGCCGGCGTCGTCCACTACTGGTTCGCCAACACCGACGGCTTCCAGGCGAGCGAGTCCGTCGGCGAGTACCCGATCGTCATCGAGCGCGACGACGCCTCGCAGCCCGGGACGATCTGCTGGGGCGTGACGAACAAGAGCGACCAGGCGGGCACGAACTTCACGAAGATCGGCAGCACCCACGTCGACTTCGCCGCCGGGCAGACGAGCGCGACCGTCTACCTCCCGATCCATGATCAGGGCATCAACGGTCCCCCCAAGTACGCGCGCGCCTACATGTACGGCTGCGGTGCGGGCGACGTCGTGACGACCCCGAACGAGACGATCACGCTCCTGCAGGACGATCCGCTCCAGGCGCGCGACCCGGCGAACATCCTCGGCTACCAGCAGCCGACCGACGGCGATCCGCTGCAGTACGTCAACTGGTACGTGTTCGGCGACCAGTCGGTGGCCGGCCAGTGGGCGCGGCGCTATGCGCACACCAAGCCGGCGTGGTCGAGGGCGTTCGACGTGCTCGCCGACACCCCCGGCTCGGGCTCGATGCGCTTCTGGATGTGGAACCAGCCGATCGGCTCGATCGCGACCACCGTCGAGAAGTGGTTCGCCGACGCCGAGGCGCAGCAGCCGAACACGACCGTCTCGCTCACGATGTACAACCTCGTGCACGGCAACATCGCGCCGAGCAGGATCGAGCGTCGCTACGAGCAGTGGATCGCTCAGTTCGCGCACGGTCTCGGCAACTTCCGCGCGGTCGTCTACCTCGAGGAGGACGCGCTCATCACGATGCCGCGCGTCGCGCCCGCCCAGCGCAGGGTCCGCGAGGCCGAGATCGCGTATGCGGTCAAGGCGCTCGAGGCCGATCCGCATGTCGTCGTCTACATCGACGCCGGGGCTTCGGACACGCTCATCACGCCCCGGCAGTACGCGCGGATGCTCCGGGCCTCGGACGTCGCCCAGGCGCAGGGCTTCTTCGTCAACAGCACCCACCACGAGTGGCTCACGACCGAGATCCACTTCGGGCAGGAGATCTCCCGCTATCTCGGCGGCGCCCACTTCGTCGTGCAGAGCGGCTCCGCCGGACGCGGCCCGCACCTCAACCCGCACCCGAGGACCCAGGGCGTCGAGGATCTCTGCAACCCGCCCGGCCTCGGCCTCGGGCCGATGACCTGGAACACCGGCTACAAGTACGTCGATGGCCTGCTGTGGTTCGCCAACGTCGGCTTCACCGCCAACATCCCCTGCCACGACGGCTCGCCGGGGCTGGCGAAGTTCTGGCCCGCCTACGCCTACGGGATCGTCAAGCGGCGCGTGAACCGGATCACCGGACCGCGGGTGCCGCTCATCAAGTCGACGACCGACATGTAGCGCTTCGGCTCGGCGCCCGCACGCCGTCGTCCAAGCTCAGAGGCGCGACTTGGAGCGGGTTGCGGAGGCGCGACTTGGAGCGGGTTGCGGAGGCGCGACTTGGAGCGGGTTGCTGTCCGATCTCGACAGCGATGCGCTCCAAGTGGCGCCCGCGGACGCCCCCCAAGGGGTGGCGTGTCGCCACACCGGCCGCTCGACTCAGTTGCCGAGGCCCTTGTCCCGCAGCTCCCGCTGCGCGGCGTCGGTCTTCGGGAGGTCAGGAAGACCCATGCCGCGCAACACGCCCGGGTCCTTCGTGAACTGGGTGTCGCGGTAGTCGACGACCTGCACGTGGTTGCCCCACGGGTCGCGGAAGTCGAGCGATCCCGTCCGCGCGACCTCGACGCCCGCCTCCCGCAGCGCCGCGCGGACCGCCTCGCGGTCGTCGACGACGAGCCCGAAGTGACGCGCCCCGTCGGGCGGCTGCGTGCGGCCCGTGGCGATCGCGAGGAACTGGTCGCCCATGTCGACGAACGCCATCCGCGCGCCGGCCCGCCCGCGCAGCTCGAACTCGAAGAACCGCCCGTACCACGCGAGCGCCTCCTCGAGGTCGCCGACCTCCAGCGCCACGTGGTTGATCCCGACCAGCCGTGCCATCGCCCGGATCGTACCGGCGGCACGGAGTCCGTTTTGGGCTCCATCGGCGCCTCTTTCGTACACATCCGCACGGCCGTCCGAGCGTGGCGCGTCAAGACGGCGTGTGCAGCGCCTCGCCCACCTCGGCGCGTTAAGACAGCGTGTGCAGCGCCTCGCCGACCACGGCGCGTCAAGACAGCGTGTGCAGCGCCTCGCCGACCACGGCGAGGGTCCGTTCGTGCGATCTCACGCGCAGCGCTGACGTCGCGCGGGACCGACGGAGGGACGTCCGGTCGCCGATCAGCTCGGCGCGCCGCGTCCAGATCGGCCGCAGGCGCTCGTTGACGGCGTCGGTCGCCCGGCGCTTGAGCTCGGCGGCGCCGTCCGCACCGATCCGCTCGGCCAGCAGCGACGGGTCGACACCCTCGCAGAGCGCTGTCATGACCGGCAGGTCGGCGAGCTCGGGCCCGCGCTCCGGTCGTAGGTGACGCGGCGCTCGGGCGCGTAGCGCCGGTTGAAGCGACGGGCGATCGCGCGGGTCTGCGCAACGGCCGGGAGCTGGTCGGCGCCGACCGGAACGCTCGTCGCCTTGCAGAACAGGCTGTCAGCCGCCTGGTGGACGGGGCGGGTGAGCATCAGGCGGTTCAGGGCCCGCATCCCCGCATGGGAGGCTTTGTCCCTGACGGTCGGCGATGCGCAGCAGCTCCGGGAGCGTGACGAGGCTCAGGAAGGGCAACAGCAGCTGGTTGAGCCCCGGCACGCGCGGATGTGCGAAGGTCGTCGCCCGCCCGCGCCGCGCTCCGGACACCGGTCGCCTGGCGAGGTGCTGAGAGCGCCGACGTGACCGACCGCGAGGCAGGCCCGCGGGCGCGCCTGGTCGGCCCGCCCGAAGCGGCGGTGCAGGAGCTTTTCTCACACCTGTTCGGCCGCAGGTTGTGCGCGCCCGGTTTCCCCCGCACACTGCGGTGTCGAGGGTTGCGTGCGCGGTCGTGGCCATCATCGGCACCCGGTCACGCACGCGCTCCGCAGGCGGCAGACGCGTGCGGAAATTGTGGCTGCGGCCGATCCACCGGCGGCGCGCGTCAGGCCGCGACCGCCCGCTTGGGGCGACCGGCGACCGCGCCCGCGTGCGGCCACCGGCGGACGAGCCCTGGAGGCCGGCGATGCGAGCTGGCGGTGACTTGGAGCGGATCGTGGTCCAGAGCGGACAGCGATGCGCTCCAGGTGGCCGTCCAGCCAGGGCGGGCGCGGAACCGAGCCCAGCGAAGCCTGTGGCCAGCGCCTGCAGCCGCGGCAGCCCTCGAGAAACCGCAATGATCCGTGGATGGCTGAGAGAGCGGTGTACGAGCGGGCGCCCAACCGGGCTGCCGCGATGGCGGTCGGTGGCGTGGTCGCTCTCGAGGCTGGGGCGGCGGTTGCGCACACCGTGTTCGCGACCGCGGGCGTTGCGGGTACCGTCGCGCTTCGCCTCGGGTTCGGCAGCGTGCTGCTCGCGATCCGTCGCCGGCCGGCACTGCCCCTAAGCCGACTGCAGCTCGCCGCGGTGGGAGGCGTCGGGCTGCTGCTCGCCGTACACCACCTCGCCTTCTACGAAGCGGTCGACCGCCTGCCGCTCGGGGTCGCGGTCACACTCGAGTTCTGCGGGCCGCTCGCAGTCGCATTGGCCGGGTCTCGACGTCTCGAGCACATCGCCTGCGCCGCCGTCGCGGCGGCCGGAATCGTCCTTGCCAGCGGGTTCGGGCTGACCGGTCGCTGGAGTGCCGTCGGCGTCGGTCTCGCGTTGCTCGCCGGTGCGTGCTGGGCGGCGTACATCACGCTCTTCCCCCGCTTGGAGCCCGCGACCGAGCGCGCTCGGGTGCTGAGCACCGTGACGCTGCTGGCGGCGGCGATGACGCTGCCTTATGGCCTTGCGGTCGACCACTGCGGCATGCTCACCGCCCGCGCTCTCGGCCTCGGGCTGCTCATCGCGACGCTCGCCGATCTCACCGCCTACACCCTCCAGGCACACGCGCTCTCGCGACTCTCCGCCCGCGCCTTCAGCGTGCTCACCAGCACCGAGCCCGCCGCGGGGGCGCTCATCGGGTTGGCCGCCCTCGGCCAGCGGATCGATGTCGCAGAGTGGGCGGGGGTCGTGCTCGTGACGCTCGCGGCTGGGGTCACCGGCTGGCGCGGTTAAGGTTGCGGCAGCGGGCGGCGGGCGCATGGTCGTGATCCAGTGCCCGGTCGCGCGAGGATCTCGGACATGAGCGCAGGCAAGATGGGGGACATGGGGCGGTCGGGCCCGTCATGGGCCGCGGTGAGCATCGACGAGGTCGAGGCGATCGACTGGCGCGGAACGGGGATCCGCTGGCACCCCGTCCGCGGGGCGCTCGGCGCGGACATCGTCGGGATGGCGGCGTTCACCGCCTCGCGTGCCGGCGAGCTCGTCGTCGAGCCGCACACCGAGGCCGCCGACGGCCGCGGCCAGCAGGAGGTGTACGTCGTCATCCGCGGGGCCGCGCGGTTCGTCATCGACGGCGCCGAGATCGAGGCCCCGGCCGGCACGTTCGTCCGGGTCGAGCCGGAGGCCCACCGCCAGGCCGAGGCGCTTACGGCGCCGACCGCCGTGCTTGCGCTCGGCGGCTCCTCGACGTTCCGCCCGAGCGCCTCCGAGTGGATCGAGCGCGCGCGGCCGCACATCCGCTCCGACCCGGCGCGGGCGCGCGCGATCGTCGAGGAGCTGCGCCGGGCGCTCCCCGGCGACCGCGGGCTCGACGTCGGCGAGGCACTGCTCGCGCTCGGGACGGGCGACGTGCCCGCGGCCCGCGCGATCGTGACCGCTCTCGTGAGCGAGCTGCCGGAGCTGCGCGGGGTGCTCGCAAGCGATCCGGACCTCGGGTCGCTGTTGCTCGCGTGACGACGCGTGGTCGGGCTCGGCCGTCCGGACCGGCGTGAAGCGCGAGAACGTCGCCGCGCAGCCCGCATCGGGCATGTTCCGCCGCCTCCTTCGGCTGTCACACCCCGGGCGGCTCGCGCGAATCAGGTGCTGATGTCGGAACTGCGAGAGCGGACGGACGCGGAGCTGCTGCGGGCCACGCGATGAGTCGGCGGCGTTCGCCGTCTTCGACCGCCGGCACGCGCGCATGGTGCTCGCCTGCGTGGCGCGCCGGCTCGGCGATCCGGAGCTCTCCGCCGACCTCAGCTCCGAGGTGTTCGCCGTCGCGCTCGTCGGCAGCGAGCGCTTCGACGCTGCGCGCGGGTCGGCGCGCGCGTGGCGGTTCGGGATCCTCGCCAACCAGGTCGGCAGCGCGCTGCGCCATCGGACGGCCGACTCGCGCGCACGCCGGCGGCTCGGGATGGAGCCGATCCCGCTCGCCGACGATCCGCGCGCCTGGATCGAGGAGCTCGCTCCCGGGAACGATCGCCGGCGGCGCCGAACGGCCCGCCCGCTTCGCCGGACCGAGAAACGATGCGACGAGCGCGTCGATCCGGTCGTACGGCGGCCGCGGCCTCGGCAGGGGATCATCGCCGGCCTCGCCCCGGTGCGTCGTCGCGTGAACGTGGACGCAGGCGCCGCCGGCGCGCAGCATCCCGCGCACCGTCCTCGCCACCCGGTCGCCCTCCATCCAGTGAAACGACTGGGCGAACGTGATCAGGTCGAAGGAGCCGAGGCCGTCCGGCAGCTCCTCGGCGCGCATCCGCCGCCAGCAGACGCCCGTGATCCCCGCCCGCTGCGCCCGCTCCGCCGCCTCGGCGAGCATCTCCCGGTCCGCGTCGACGCCGACGACGCGCTGCACGCAGCCGGCCAACAGGAGCGTCAGCGAGCCCGGGCCGCAACCGACGTCGAGCGCGCGTGCCCGGTCGCCCACCCCTGCTGCCTCGACGACCCGCAGGCCGAGGTCGGGCCGGTAGGCCGTTCGCCCCCGCGCGTAGTGCGGCGCGCTTCCGGCGTAGAGCGTCTCGTCCCAGGTGAAGCCCTTCGCCACACCGCGATTATCGGGCGACTACAGCTCGGCGCGCGCTCGTTCGGCGCGGAGCGCGCCCACCGCCGCGACGCCGCAGGCGAGCACCATGAGCGAGCCGGCGAGCACGAGCGCCGGCACGAGCGGCGAGGGATGGGCGAGCGTCGAGCCGCCGGTGAGCGCGCCGGGGGCGCGCGCCGCGACGACCGCCCACCACGTGAGCGTCGCGACGGTCATCGCCGCCATCGCGACGGCGACCGCGGGCGCGAGCCGCGCGTGGACGCGAAGCACGGGACGTGCGCAGCGGACGTCCGCCGCGAGCCGCGCCGCCACCGACGCCCACGCGAACAGGCACGCCGCGGCGAGCCCGCCCCAGGCGACGAACGCCGCCGCATACCAGCCGTCGTGGCCGTCGCGGCCGGCGGGGCTGAGCGTGTGCGCCCAGGCGGCGAGTGCGACCGTGCCTGCGATCACGCCGGCGGTGAGCGCCAGGGCGAGGAGCGCCCGGACGCGAATCCGCCGCCACCCCTGCTCGCGCAGGAGTCGCCAGGCCGCGGGCAGCGTGAGCGCGACCCCGACGGCGATCCCCGCCGCGCTGGCGAACGCGACGACCTTCAGGACCGAGAACGCGACGTGCGCCGCCGACGCGCCAGGGAGCACCTGCTGCCAGTGCTCGCTCGTCTTGGCGACGATCCCACCCGCGACCGCGAACAGCGACCACGCCCACAGCACGAGCGAGGCGCCGCCGCGCACCCGCCGGCTCGGGTCTTCGCCGCCCCGCAACCGCTCCCGCGCGGCGGAGCGCAGCAGGTCGGCGCGCATCCGCGCGCCGGCCGGCCGGCCGTCGGCGTGCATGTCGAGGATGAGCGCGTCGAGCTCGTCGCCGTAGCGCCGACGCCAGGCGCGCGGGTAGAGGGCGAGGAGCGTCGTCGGCCCCGGCGTGAATCCGAGCCCGCGCCGCCGCCGTCCGTAGCCGGCGCTCCCGCGGGCGCTCATGCGAGCCCCCCGGCGAGAGCGCTCGACCGCGCGGCGAGGCGGCGGCCGCCCTCGTCGGTGATCGTCCGCAGCTCCGCGAGCGCATCCTCGAGCTCGGTCGCCCCGGCGCCGGTCAGGCGGTAGGGGCGCCGGCGCCCGGCCTCGCCGACCGGCTCGATCAGCCCGCGGTCCTCGAGGCGCGCGATCGCGCCGTAGAGCGTCCCCGGCCCGAGCGTGACGCCGGCGAACCGCTCGATGTCCTGCAGGAGCGCGTAGCCGTGCTTCTCGCCGGAGGCGAGGCTCGTGAGGATGAGGAGCGTCGGGTCATTGTGGCGGGTCTTCGTCGCTGGCATGGGGAAGCACAATAGTACGTCGCGCGTAGTAACGCAAGGCGTAATATCACGTGGAGTTAAGGCGCGCGCCCGACACTCGATGCCCGCATGTGCCCCGCCGACCTCTCCGTCGCCCCGCGCCCGCCGCGCGCCCGGTGCCGGCGCCGGCACGCGCTGCGCCGACTGCTCGCCGGCGTCCTCCTGCTCGCGATCGCGATCCTCGCCTCGGGCGCCGGCGCGCTCGCCTCGCTGCCCGGCGTGGGCGACGCCCAGCGCCGCGCGCGGGCGATCATGCGCGCCCATCACGAGCGCGCCGGGATGCCCGTCCCGTCGCGGCTCGCGGCCGCGGTCATCGCCACCGAGGACGAGCACTTCGATGAGAACGTCGTGCTCAACGTCGCGACCGGGATCGCCCGCGCCGGCCTCGCCGTCCTCGAGGGCCAGTCGAACCCCGGCGGGGCGACGATCGACCAGCAGCTCGCCAAGGCGCTCTACGGACAGCCCGGTGGGCAGCTCGGCGTGCTGCGGGAGATCGGGCTCGGGATCAAGCTCGGGGCGAGCTACTCGCACCGCGCGATCCTCGCCATGTATCTGAACGTCAACTACTACGGCAATGGCCTCTGGGGCGTGCGCCAGGCGGCCGCGGGGTACTTCGACACGACGCCCGGGCGGCTGACGTGGGCGCAGGCGGCGCTCCTCGCCGGGCTGCTCCAGGCGCCGTCGGCCTACAACCCGCTGCGCCATCCCGCGCTCGCGCGCCAGCGCCGTCGCCACGTGCTCGCCCAGCTCGTCGCCAACCACGACCTGACGGCCGCCCGGGCGGCCGCGGCCGCGCGCCAGCCCCTGCTCGCCGGATGAGTGGGCGCGCGCCGAGCCGCCGGGCCCGGAGGCTCGCCCCGGTGGCCGAGGTCGACGCGCGACGCTTCCCGCGGCGTCGTCGGCTGCCGGCCCGGCCGCCGGACCGCCGCGAGTCAGGCGTTGGAGGCGATCATCGCCGCCGGCACTCGCGCCACTCCTCGCGGCTGTACGGGGGCACCGCCGCGAGTCAGGCGTTGTAGGCGATCATCGCCGCGCCGAACAGCAGGCAGTAGATCCCGAACGGCCAGAGCGTTCCCTTGCGGAAGTAGCGCGTGAGGAAGTGGACCGTGAACACGGCGGTGATCGCGGCCGCGACCGCCGCGATGAGCGCCGCCCCGCGCACCCCGCCGTTCCCGTTGGGGCCGAGCAGGTCGCCGAGCTTGAAGATGCCGGCGGCGAGGATGATCGGGGTCGCGAGCAGGAACCCGTAGCGGGCGGCGTCCGCGTTGCCCAGTCCCCGCGCGAGCCCCGAGGCCATCACGACGCCGTCGCGGCTGATGCCCGCGATCAGCGCGGTCGACTCCCCGAGGCCGATCCAGGCCGCCTCGCGGTACTCGAGGGTCTCCAGGCGACGAGTGTTGCCGGGCCCGGTGCCCTCGCGCTCGGCGAGCTCGCGCACTGAGGCGCGGCGGCGCAGCCGTTCGGCGCCGATCAGGACCAGGCCGTTGATCGTCAGGAAGATCGCGGCGATCAGCGGCTTGGCGGTGAGCACCCGCAGCGTGTGCTCGAATACGAGCCCGAGGATGCCCACGGGGATGCTCGCGACGACGATCAGCCACGCGAGGCGCTCGGTCGCGGTCTCGGCCCGCCGCTTGCGCAGGCTGGCGAAGAACGCGCGGATGAGCTCGATCCAGTCGCGCCAGAAGTAGATGAGCAAGCCGATCGCGCTGCCGACGTGGAGCATCACGATGAACGCGAGCCACGGCGACTCGGTCGACTTCGACTGCCAGGCGACGATGTTGTTCCAGCCGAACAGGTGCGGGAAGAGGACCGTGTGCCCGAGCGAGGAGATCGGGAACAGCTCGGAGATCCCCTGCAGTACGCCGAGGACGATCGCCTGGAACGTCGTGATGAGCGCACCGAAGACGATCATCGGAGCGCGCTCCGGTGCTTGGAGGGCAGACGGCTCATGGTCCCGCCTCGATTATCGCGGCGCGCGCCGGGGGCCGCAATCGCGCCCCGGGGTGAGATTCGTCCGGGATCCGTCCCTCCACGGTCGCATAGGTAATCATCCCGAGGTCGTGTCTGCCTCCGCCCTCCGCTCCTCGATGACGCTCCGAATCGCCATCGAGGACTCGAGCAGCACGATCGCGCTCACCGTCACGACGAGCGCGGCGAGCAGCGTGACGATCACCCGTGCCGTGCTCGTGGCGATCGGCCCCGCACCGATCACCGGGCTGAGCAGGACCGGGAGGACGATCTCGATCGCCTGCTCGATCGGAGCCACCCGCGACGCGGAGAGGTGCTGGAGCGCGCTCATCTCCGCGAGCAGCCCGACGATCCCGGCGACGGCCGTGACGAGGATCCACCCGATGATCGCGTCGGTGTCGCCGCGGTGGAGCGCCGCCGCGGCGAGGGCGGTGCTCATCCCGGAGGCCGCAAGGCTGAGCCCGCCCATCCCGGCGCTCACGCGCACGTCGATCGGTCGTCGGCGCGAGACGAGCGCCGCACCGCCGGCGATGACGGCGAACGCCGCGAAGGCGACGAATGCCCAGATCGAGGGGCCCTTGCCGAAGTGGGGCGCATGCCCGACGACGGCGAGTGCCCCGACTCCGACGATGAGCGCAAGCACGGCCAGCATCTCACGAGCGCCGACGTGCTCGCCGAGCCGCGCGCCGACGACGAGCAGGAGGACGAGGCCGAAGGCGAGCGCCGGCTGGACGACGGCGAGCGGCGCGTGCAGCAGGGAGATGGCCTGCAGCGGCCAGCCGAGCAGACCGATGATCAGCCCGAGGTTCCAGCGCCGCCGGCGCAGGAGCCGCGAGATGAGCGTCGGCCGCCACGACCAGTGGTCGGGGGTCCTGCGTGCCTCGAGCGACTGAAGCGCGACGCCGCCGTTGTACAGCAGGCCGGCGCACACCGCGAGCAGGGCTCCGAGGGCTACCGATCCCATGAGCGGGCGGGCCGGCTCCAAGCGGCGTCTCGGCGCGCCGCTGTCCGGACTGCTCGGCGCGGCGGCCGTCGTACAGTGCGCTCCCGCGAGCGCCTCTCACGTGCCGGCGGTGTGCGAGCTGCTCTCACTGCGCCGCCGTCTCGCGCCTGGCCCGGCGGTCGCGCTCACGTTCGACGACGGGCCGCATGCCGAAGGGACCGCGCAGGTGCTCGCGCTGCTCGAGCGCCACGGAGCGCGGGCGACGTTCTTCCTCGTCGGCGAGCAGGTCCGCCGGCTGCCGTCGCTCGCGCGGGAGATCGCTGACGCCGGGCACGGGATCGGCCTGCACGGCAACACGCACCGCTGCGAGCTGCGGCTCACCCCCGCGGCGCTCGCCGAGGACCGGGCGCGCGGCCTCGAGGCGATCCACGCCGCCACGGGCGTCGTGCCGAGCATCCACCGCCCGCCGTACGGGGCGGCGAGCGGCCCGGGGATCGTGCTCGCCCGGCGCGCCGGCCTTCAGACGATCCTGTGGAGCCGCTGGGGCCGGGACTGGCGCGCGGCCGCGACCGCCGAGAGCGTCGTCGGCGACGTCACCCGCCGCGGTCCGCTGGAGCGCGACATCGTGCTCCTGCACGACGCCGACCACTACGCCGCCCCGGGAAGCTTCAGGGCGACGGTCGGGGCGCTGCCCCGTATCCTCGAGCGCTGCGCCGAACAGCGTCTCGCGACCGTCGCGCTCTGACAGATCGGCCCGCATCGCGGTACGGATTCTCGCCCACCGGCCTGAATTCATGGTGAGATGCACCCGACAACGAGCCGGAGGCTGACTGCGTGACGACAACTTCCGCCGACCGAGCAGGCCACGCGCGGTTTGCGATCGGCTTCGACCATCGCGACCGGGCGCGCCTGCACGCGCTGATCGACGAGGTGCTCGACTCCGAGCGCTGGTCGGAGGCGGCGATGGTGACGCGCTTCGAGGCGGCGTGGGAGGCGTGGAACGGGCTGCCCGCGGTCGCTCTCTCGAGCTGGGCGGGCGGCGCGCTCGCGGCGCTCGACTTCGCCGGCGTGGACGGCGAGACCGTCCTCTGTCCGTCGAACACGTTCATGGCGACGCCGCTCGCCGCGATCCGCTCAGGCGGCCGGGTCGAGTTCGTCGACTGCAACCGCGAGGACCTCTGTATGTCGTTCGCCGACTTCGAGGCGAAGGCCGAGCGGCTCCGTCCGCGGGCGGCGATCCTCGTTCACATCGGTGGGCACATCGCGTTCGACGCCGAGCGGATCGCCGACTACTGCGCCGACCACGGCATCTTCCTGCTCGAGGATTGCGCCCACGCCCACGGCGCGCGCTGGGGCGAGCGCCGGCCGGGGTCGTTCGGCGACGCCGGCGTCTACTCGCTGTACGCGACGAAGACGATCTCGACCGGCGAGGGTGGCGTGCTCGTCTCCCGCCGCCCCGAGGTCGTGCAGCACGCCCGCGCGTTTCGCAACTACGGCAAGCCGAGCCACGAGGTGGCGGGCCTCAACTTCCGCATGAACGAGTTCACCGCCGCGCTCGCGCTCGTGCAGACGGAGCGCATGGAGGAGATCGTCGCCTGGAAGAACGCGGTCGCGCGCCGCGAGCTCGACCCCGTCCATCCGGCCCGCCTCCGGCTGCCCGACGGCATGGTCTCGGGCCTCTACAAGTACATCGTGTTCGACCGGCTCGAGCCCTCGACCGGGCGCGTGTACGAGGAGCCGTGCCACCGGATCATGGGCCACGCGGTCGAGCTGCCGAATTCCGACTGGGTCTCACGGAATCATTCGTGCGTGCCGCTCTACTACCGCCCCTCCCACGTGGACGACGCCGTCGTGGGCGATGAGGAGGGGGCGAGCGTCTGAGGTGAGGATCCTCGTCACCGGGGGCTCGGGCTTCATCGGGTCCCACGTCGTCGACAAGCTGCGCGCGTGCGGCCACGAGCCGGTCATCTACGACCTGCGGGCGTCCCCGTGGCACGACGGGACGGTCGAGACCGTGCTCGCCTCGGTGAACGACCGGGAGGCGCTGGAGCGCGCGCTCGAGGGCTGCGACGCGGTCATCCACTTCGCGGCGATGGCCGACGTGGGCGAGGTCCTCGCCGCGCCCGAGGACGCCGAGCGGGTGAACGCGGGGGGAACGGGCGTCGTGCTCGAGGCCTGCCGTCGGGCCGGAGTGCGGCGGATCGTCTACGCCTCGACGATCTGGGTCTACTCCGACTGCGCCGAGGACGCGGTCGACGAGGAGACGCTCCTGCCGGCGCCCCGTCACCTGTACACGAGCACGAAGCTCGCGGGCGAGCAGTACTGCCGCGCCTACCGGGAGCTCTACGGGATCGACTACACGATCCTGCGCTTCGGGATCCCGTACGGCCCGCGGGCGCGCGAGGCGGCGGTCATCCCCGCGTTCGTGCGCCGCGCGCTCGCCGGCGAGCCGCTCACGCTCGCCGGGGACGGGCTGCAGACGCGCCGCTTCGTCTACGTCGAGGACCTCGCCGACGGTGTCGTCGCCGCCTGCCTGTCCGACGGTGCGCGCAACCGCGTCTACAACCTCGCGGGCGAGGAGAGCGTGACGATCCGGCGGATCGCCGAGGCCGTGCGCGCGCTGATCGGCGACACCGAGATCGTCCACGGTCCGGCCCGCCCGGGCGACTTCGGCGGCAAGATCGTCTCCTCCGCGCGCGCCCGTGAGGAGCTCGGTTGGACGGCGGCGACGCCGTTCGCCGAGGGGCTGCGCCGCTACGTCGAGTGGCGCCGGACGCAGTTGCCCGCCGACGCGGCCGAGCCGGCGGTTCAATCGCACGTCGAGGCCCGGCCGCGCCGCCGCAGGGCGCTCATCATCTCCGCGGACATCGGCGAGGGCCACGACCTGCCGGCGCGCGCGATCGCGCGTGAGCTCCGGGCGCAGGAGCCCGGGATCGACGTCGCGGTCGTCAACGGCCTGCCGGCGATGGGATGGCTCCTCACCCGGCTCCTGCGCGACGGCTCGCGGGTCATGTTCCGCTGGACGCCGTGGCTGTTCGACCTGCAGTACCTGCTGTTCATGCGCCTGGCGCCGACCCGCTGGCTGTCGCGGCGCCTGCTCACCGCGCTCGGCCGCCGCGGGCTGATGCGGCTGATCCGCGCGCACGACCCCGACCTCATCGTCTCCACCTATCCGGGGGTGACGGCCGTGCTCGGCGAGCTCCGGCGACGAGGACGGCTGCGGATTCCCTGTCACGCCTCGATCACCGACCTCGCCGGCCTGTCGTTCTGGGCCCATCCGGGGATCGACCTGCACTGTGTCACCCACCCGGAGTCGCTTGCGGAGGTCGAGCGGATCGCCGGCGCCGGCAGCGCGCGGTGGACGCGCCCGCCGACCGCGCCCGCGTTCCTGGCGCCCCGCTCGCGCGCCGACGCGCGACGGGCGCTCGGGCTCCCGCCGGAGGGCCCGGTGATCGCCGTCTCGGGTGGCGGCTGGGGCGTCGGCGACCTCGTCGGCGCGGTGAGCGTCGCGCTCGAGACCCGGGACGCGACGGTCCTCTGCCTGTGCGGGCGCAACGACCGCGTGCGCCGGCAGGTGTCCGAGCGCTTCGCGGGCGTGTCGCGGCTGCGCGTCATGGGCTTCACCGACCGGATGGGCGACGTGCTCGCCGCCGCCGACGCGCTCGTCCACTCGAGCGCGGGCCTCACCGTCCTCGAGGCGACGATCCGGGGCTGCCCGGTCATCTCCTACGGCTTCGGGGTCGGCCACGTCCGCGCCTCCAACCGCGCGCTCGAGCGCTTCGGGCTCGCCCAGGTCGCCCGCCGCCGTGCGGATCTCGGCCCCGCGATCGCCCGGGCGCTTGCGCACCCCGCCGAGCCCGATCCGCGCTTCGCCGAACGGCCCTCGACGGCGTCGCTCATCCTCGCCGCCGAGCGCCGCGCGCGGCCGATGCCCGCCTGGCGCCTGCGCGGAGTTCCGGCGGCCGCGGGCGCCGCGGCAGGCATCGTCGCGCTCGCCTGGGTCGCGTCCACCGGGACCGCGTACAGCGTCGTCGCCGACATCTTCCACACCGGTCCGATGACCGCGGTCGCCACTCCCGATGCGCAGGTGGCCGTGATGGTCGACACGAGCGCCGGCCAGGTGCCGAGGCTCGCGCGCTCGCTCGCGGCGCAGGGGATGCGGGTCTCGTTCGCCGTCGATCAGCCGTCGTCCGCCGCGGAGGCCGCCGCCGAGGCGTTCGGGGACGAGACGCTGCCGCGGCTCGCCGACGGCGGCGTCCTGCGCTGGCTGCGCACCTCGGCGCGCCTGCACGCGCTGCTCCGCGCGCTCGGCCTCGGCCACCACTTCCTGTACGCGGCCAACCACCCGAGCTTCGGGCAGTGGATCATGGCTCACGGCGCCGGTGGGCGCCCGATCGCGGGCAAGCTTCGCCTGCGGGACATCGACGACCTCACGGCCCGGATCCGGGCCGGCGAGGTGATCGAGATCCTGCCGCGGGCCTCCGACGTGCCCGCGATGCTCGCGAGGCTCGAGGCCGATCTGGCGGCTCACCACCTGCGCGCGGTGCCCATCAGCCGGTTGATGCGCGACGCGGGGAGGTCGGTGTGAGCGGGCGCAGGCTGCTCGTGGTCGGCGCGCACGCGGCCGACTTCGTGTGGCGCGCGGGCGGGGCGATCGCGGTGTGCACCGCCGCCGGGGGAGAGGCGCAGGTGCTCGCGCTCTCCTATGGGGAGCGGGGCGAGTCCGGCCAGCTGTGGCTAAAGGACGGCCAGACGGTGGAGAACGTCAAACGGGTCCGCCACGCCGAGGCCGAGCGCGCCGCCGCCCATCTCGGCGCCTCGTTCCGCGCGCTCGATCTCGGCGACTACCCGCTGCAGATCGACACCGAGGCGCTGCTTGCGGTCGCCGACGCGATCCGCGAGTTCGCGCCCGACGTGCTCATCACCCACACCGACACCGACCCGTTCAACCCCGACCATCCGGTCGCCCACGCGGCCGTCGACCGCGCCCGCTCGCTGGCCGCCGGCGCCGGGGTCCCGAGCGCGTTTGGCACGATCCGCCCGCCGGAGCTGTTCCTGTTCGAGCCCCATCAGCCGGAGCTCTGCAACTTCACGCCGACGACGTTCGTCGACATCACCCCGGTCATCGACCGGAAGGTCGCGGCGATGGGCGAGATGCAGGCGCAGTCCTATCTGCAGACGTACTACCGCGAGCGCGCCGACCACCGCGGCAACCACGCGCGGCGTGCCTCGGGCGATCAGTCGATCCGGCAGGCGGAGGCGTTCCAGCGTGTCACCCCGCAGGTCGTGAGCACGCTGTGACCAGGGTCTCCGCCGCGATCCTCGCTGAGCTCGCGCGGCTCGGAACGGCGACCGTCTACGAGGCCGGCGGGCGCGGGCGCTTCGTCGACGTCGACCTGCACCAGATCGTCCCCGGCTCGCGGGTCGCGGGTCCCGCGCGCCCGGTGCGCTGTGGCCAGGACGACAACCTCATGGTCCATGCGGTGATGGCCACGGTCCGCCGCGGCGAGATCATCGTGCTCACGATGCCCGAGCCGCGGCCGGTCGCGCTCGTCGGCGACCTGCTCGCCACGCAGGCGCTCGCGCAGGGGGCGGCGGGGATGCTGATCGACGCCTCCGTGCGGGACGTGGAGGAGCTCCGTGAGCTCGGGCTGCCGATCTGGGCGCGCTGGATCCGCGTCCATGGCGCGGTCAAGGACGTGCCGGGCACGATCGGCGAGCCGGTCGAGGTCGGCGGCGCCCGGATCGAGACCGGCGACGTGCTCGTGATGGATGCCGATGGCGTGGCCGTGATCGAGCCCGATCGCGCGTCGGAGGTCCTGGAGGCATCGCTCGCCCGGGAGGCTCGGGAGGCGGCCAAGCGCGCGAGGCTCCGCGCCGGCGAGCTCTCCTACGACCTCGACGGCCTGCGCGAGCGGGTGGAGGGACGGGGGGCGCGGGTGGACGGGCGGGGC
>Ga0209061_1000282_pt1 | contig 150892 bp, 140 predicted proteins | sample Coa_R1_10_FD_187157 | JGI IMG/M metagenome (GOLD analysis project Ga0209061, IMG submission 187157) | Surface soil microbial communities from Centralia Pennsylvania, which are recovering from an underground coalmine fire - Coalmine... | ecosystem: Environmental > Terrestrial > Soil >... | reverse complement strand
CTGGAACATCACAGACTCAAACCACGCAGGGGAAGCTGCGGTGGGGATCGAGGCGGCGCTTGAGGCCGAAGCGGCGGCCAAGGCTGCAGAGCACGCACGGGAACTGCAGGAAGCCTATGAACGGGGGGAGGCGGCGGGAGCGGCGGCAGGGGCTGGAGCTGAAGTTGTAGAACCAGTAGAAGAATCCGTGACCATCGAATCGGAAGAAACACTTGAATCCAGACGACGTTGGGATACACGCAAACGTGTAGTCCCTTGCGCAGAGGTTACGTGGGGCTGGTCGTATAATCCGAGCGGGCAGCCAGGGAATGGTCGCGGGCATGAAATGGAATGGAAAATAGTGTCGGCCAGTCAGATTAGGTGCCCCAGAGTCACGGGTGGAGGAATAGTATCCGCAGCATTTAGCGGGCTCTGTACATTTACCGCAAAGGCAGGTGGCGCTGTCAGTGGCTTTTGGCTTGGATCTACGCTCACAGGAGGCTCCGGATACGGTGGATTAGTGGGGGGTTTGCAGGAGAGCAACTCGGCGAAACCGTTGGCCATGAAGTATGTTGAGCATACACAGTTGGCACAAGGAAATATAGAGCGCGACACATCTGAACCCTGACTATGAGAGACGAGACTTGACTACCAGTGGCATATGTGTGATAGGGACCTGCGCATCTATTCAACCGTATCGAGAGCTTGCGAAGTGTATAGTATGGGATGGTTCTGCCGGAGCCAGCGCAAGCTGCGTGATACCGGGACGGACAGATTGTAGTTGCTCGTGAGACGTGAATACGCATCATGCTGGCATCGAGTGTATGTGCCGCCGCCATTAAATCTATGGTTGCTAGTAAGCTATGCGATGCTTTGCGCACCGGCTTGCCTTGGAGCACTTCTTTCTTGGCGTTGGGGCATCACGCTGGTGCTACTCGCTCCGGGACTAATCATAAATACGGTGCTAGGATGGCATGCCGCAAAAGATAGACAAAGCATATCACTTGCACCGAAAGGGTTGCGGTGTGCCATAGGGATAAGCGGCGTAGTTGCAATTATTGTAGTAGGGGAATCGGTATACCCGCCATCCCTGCGGCCACTTGTGTTAGTGTTAACTGGTATGATATGTTTGGATCCCATTAGTCGGCTAGTTGACAAGCGTTACTCCTAGTGGAGGATGGCCGTCGCGTAAGTATTCACTCGAGTCGCGTGTAATTTACTCTGAAAGTGTCGTCAAGATAGATGGCAGCACAATGCTGCGGGAGTGCTATAACGCCTATGTCAGCGACTGCCAGTCGTCGTCCGAGATGTCGTGATAGAGACGTCGTGATAAGTTGAGAGGCGGAGCTCCCGACTAGTGGGCTGCCATCGGCAGCGTTCTGGGCGGTCGAAGTAGGTTGAGAAAGAAGGAAGCCGCCATGAACCTCAATTCTCCACTAAGAGTCCCTATCAAAATGACTCCTGTGCGCGCGCGAGGTAGCGCTAGCAAATCAAGGCGCAGCCGATCGTCAGGAAGGCTTCGTGGATGTCGGCGCGGCGCTCGTAGCGGCGCGCAAGGCGCCGGTGGTTGTGAAGCCAGGCGAACGTGCGCTCCACGACCCAGCGCTCGCTGCCCAGCCCGGAGCCGTGCTCTATCTGGCGTTTTGCGATTCTGGGAGTGATCCCACGGGCGCGCAGCTCTGAGCGGTGCCCGGCGGAGTCATATGCGCGATCGCCGAGCAACGCCTTCGGCCGGAAGCGGCGGTGGCGGCCGGTCGGCGGCACGGAGTCCGCGAGCTCGGTCAGCTGGGTTACGTCGTTGCGGTTGGCAGCGGTTGTCCTGGCGGTGAGCGGGATGCCGTTGCCCGCACAGATCAGGTGGTGCTTTGAGCCTTTGCGCCGCCGGTCCACGGGCGAGGGGCCGGTTTCTTCGCCCCCCTTTTGCCCGCACGTGCGAGCTGTCGATGACCGCTCCTGACCAGTCGATCTGGCCGGTCTTGTCGAGCTCGTCCAGGAGCACTTGATGCAGGCGGTCCCACACGCCGGCGTCGTTCCATTCGGCAAGCCGCCGCCAGCACGTCATGCCCGAGCCGGAACCCATCTCCCGCGGAAGGTCCTCCCAGGGAATGCCGGTCTTCAGCACGAACGGGATGCCGGTCAGGACCTGCCGGTCGGGAATGCGCTTACGCCCTGGGTAGCGGTAGCGCCGCTCCACGGTGGGCAGCTCGGGCTCGATGCGGGCCCACAGGTGATCTGAGACGAGAGCTTTGGCCATGTCTCCGGACTTCGAGGGAGGGTGGCATATTCCTCATTTTGATAGGGGCTCTTAGGAACCGTAGATCATCAACCTGGGCGTTTGCGTTACTTGCGGGGCTGAATCACAATACCACTAGGGGTGAAACTCATCGCGCGTGAGGTTGACTGCGGCGAGCTCGGTGTCTGAAACCTTGAGTCCTTTGGGGCACTCGCCCGCGCCGAGCGCAAGCTTTTCATCGCTGCGTGAGGTGGCATTTCGAGGGAAACGTTCATGGACGACCCACTAGACGCCTGATCCTCTCGCAAGCGCGGTCGATTACTAAGCCCGGATCCACCGATCTCGTCCAGTCCAGAAGGAACAACGATCTCCTGAAAAGGGCTCGATAGCGACTGTTTTGGCCAGCCGCGGCTCGAGCTCAGGAGGTCACCTTCATAGCGCACGATGACGGGGCGCTCGGACTGGACGCTCTGGAGGTGAAGTTCGACGACGAGCGAGCGGTCTCCGACGCAGGGGTGGTGCTGGTCGCCACACTGGCGGGCCGCCTTCAGATCGAGGCGCTGGCAGGAGAGCCGGTGCGACTGCGCCGCGCGCGCCGGACGCAAGGTGATGGCGCTGACCTTCGCGGTTGGCGCCAACTGCGTCGATGACACCGAGGTGCTGCGCGCCACTGCGCGCGTGGCGGGCTGGCGCAGGGCCCCGGGAATGAGCGCCTCGTGGGCGACCTCGCGAGCTTCGTCTCGGACCTGGTCGAATCCTGCACGCTCGATCTCTCCGCGATCTACGCCTCCTATGAGGAGGAGCGCGGCCATCGGCGCTATAACCCGCGGTTGATGGTCAAGCTCCGGTTCCACGGCTATGCCAACGGCGCTGACTCCTCGCGCAACTTCGAGCGCGACTTCCGGGGATGTGGCAGTGAGGATGCTCGGCTTGGACCAGCCTCCCGACCACCGCTCGATCGCCTGCCTCAGGGCGCGCCGCCTCAACGCCCTGCCGGTGCTCCTTGATCGTTCTCGCCGCACGCACGAACGGCGCAAGGCTTGACGCCCTGCCCACTAGCGGCAGGCGTCGAGCAGCTTCAGCTCGCGCTCGAAGGGCACGCGGTAGATCTGCCGTAGCTGCTGGGCGAGCACGTGCACGCGACCCGTCAAAGGAGCGCCTGACGGTCTTGGTCGAAAGCCAGGCGATGACATCCTCGAAGTCGCACGTGAGGTGGGCACCGCAGCGCGCGACCGGGACACCCTCCATTGCGCTGGCCACAGCCTCCTCACAGCCGCGGCGCGTGAAGCCGCCGGCTCGGCGAATGGAGTTTGGTATCTCGGAGAGGATGGGCTGCTAGCTCGGAATGACGCGCCAGCGGCTCAGCCGCCGATGTAGGACATCTCCACCTTCGCGGAGCGCCGGCCCTCGCCGCCACCCCCTGCTTCGACGCGGGTGCGCTCGCTGCGCAGCTGCGAGTAGCGATCGCGCCGCGCCGCCCACGCTCCTGCGATCAGCGCTGCCAGCTCCCGCTCGCCTGCGCCGGCGCGAAGCGGGCCGCGCAGGTCAAGCCCTCTGCTTGCAAAGAGGCAGGTGTAGAGATGACCCTCGGCCGAGAGGCGAGCGCGTGTGCAGCCCCCGCAGAAGGGCTCGCTGACCGATGCGATGAAGCCGACCTCCCCGCCGCCGTCGCGGTAGCGGTAGCGACGCGCGACCGTGCCGAGCGGCTCCTCGTCGATCGCCTCAAGCGGCCAGCGCGACTCGATCAGCGCGCGCACCTGCGCCGCCGGGAGCACCTCCGCCAGCCGCCAGCCGTTGCTCTCGCCGACGTCCATGTACTCGATGAAGCGCAGGATGTGATCGCTGCCGCGAAAGCGCTCAGCCATCGGCAGGATGCAGTGGTCATTGACGCCGCGCCGCACGACCATGTTGACCTTCACCGGCCTGAAGCCCACCGCAAGCGCTGCCTCGATGCCCTCGAGCACGCGCTCGGGCGCGATCGGGGTGTCGGTCATCAGCTGGAAGGTTCGCTGGTCGAGCGCGTCAAGGCTCACCGTGACGCGATCCAGCCCGGCCTCGCGCAGCGCCTGCGCCTTGTGCGCAAGGATGGTGCCGTTGGTCGTCAGCGCCACCTCGCGCACCCCGGCTGTCGCCTTCAGCATCGAGACCAACCGCTCGATGTCGCGCCTCAGCAGCGGCTCGCCGCCGGTCAGGCGCACGTCGCGCACCCCCAGGGCCACGAAGGCGCGCGCCAGCAGCGCGATCTCCTCAAAGCGCAGCAGCTCTGAGTGCTCAAGAAACTGGAAGCTCCGACCGAAGACCTCCCGCGGCATGCAGTAGCGACAGCGCAGGTTGCAGCGGTCGGTGACCGAGATGCGCAGGTCGCGCAGCGGGCGGCCAAAGCTGTCCGCCACCGGGGCGAGGCGCTGGCTCGGGGCGCCCATCAGCCCGCCGCCACCCTCGCGCCAAGTCCAGCCGGCGCCGCATCTACCAGCAGCGCGCTCGCGCGCGCGAGCTCCTCCGCGTCATTGACGTTCACGCACATGCGATCGGGGTCGCCGAAGCGTGCCAGCGCAGCCTCATCGAGCGTGTGCGCGTCAATGTTGCGCAGGGCGGCGCGGGCGCCCGCTCCGGCGTCAAGCGCCCTGCTCAGCTCCCCCGCGGCGTCGGGGTGGTAGCAGCCAAGCAGCGGCTGCAGCTCGCCGTAGGGGGCGCACACGGTGCTCTGCGGTGCGCTAGCAAGGTCGGCAAGCAGCGCGGCCGGAACGAAGGGCATGTCGCAGGCGACCACCACGATCGGGTGCCCTCGGGCGTATGCAAGCGCGCTCAGAACGCCACGCAGCGGGTGCGGGTCAAGATCGGGTTCGCGCAGCAGCTCGCAGTCGAGCTTTGGAAGCTGCGTCCGTTCGCGCGCGATCACGACCGCCCGCAGCCCGGCAGCGCGTGCTGCCGCAAGCGGATAGTCGATCAGCGCCAGAGAGCCCAGGCGCACACACGCCTTCTGACCGCCGATGCGCCTGCCCTCGCCGCCTGCCAGGATCGCCACAGCCGCCGCCTGCGGCCGCAGCGGCGCGCCTGCCGTGGCGCTTGACTTCCGCTCCTGCGCTTCACCCGCCATCGTGCCAGTGTGGCATGGCCTCGGCGCTCCTGCCGGTGAGCGTCGTCCGCGCCCGCAGCGCACTCCACGCTTCGCATGCTGCCGGGCAGAGCCGCAGGTGCTGTGTCTCCGAGCGCTCACGGCGATATGGTAGCCTCACGGTGTTAGGGTTTCCTAACTCACGTTGATCGGCCCCGCCGCTTGCCCACATCGCGCGGTCGGGGAGCGGCGGGGCCGGCCATAAGGGCATGGCATAAGAGGTGAGCTGGCAGCCGATGGCGGCAGAAGCTGAGCAGATGGCCACGCGGGAGCGACAGGTGGCGCTTGCCTTCGGCCTTGACTCCTTCAACAAGTTTCTGCTTGCCGCCGCGCCGGTCGCCTGTCTCACGCGCGCGATCGCGCGCGCGGCGGCCGAGGCGCTCGGCCTGGAGCGGGGGCTGATATTCCACGTCGACATGCGTGAGCGGCGGCTGCGCGGGCTGTGCGCGAGCGCTCCGGAGCCGCTGCGGCTGCGCTCGATTCAGCTTCCCTTCGATCAGGCGCCCTGGCTTGCGGCAAGCGTGCTTGAAGGCGGCTGCTCCTACGCGAAGGACGCCGAGCAGTGCCACGTGCTGCCCTCCGAGGACTGTCGCAGTCTTGGCCTGGGCGCGCTGCTCTCGGTGCCGATCCGCTGCCATGGCAGGCCCTGCTCACAGCTGCTCCTTGATCGCGTCGGGGAGCCCTTCGCCGGCGACATCGCGCTGCGCCAGGCCGGCGCGCTGCTGGGCGCGAGCATCTCGATCGCGCTCACCGCGGGCAGGCGCGCTGCAGCGGGGCGAGTGCCAAAGCAGCCCGACGCCGACCCAGGCACGCCGGAGGTGGAGCTCGCGCCGGCGACGGGAGCGGGGCCGGCGGTGCGCCTGACCGCACGCCAATGCCAGATCCTGGGGCTGCTCGCCCGCGGGCTCTCCAACAAGGAGATCGCCGCGACCAGCGGGATCTCGGTGTTCACCGTGCGCGACCACGTCTCAGAGCTCCTGCGCTGCCTGGGCGCGGCCAACCGCGCCGCCGCCGTCAGGCGCGCCTGGGAGCAGGGGCTGCTCGGCGCGCCCGGCCAGGGCCAGCCGCTGCTCTGAGGGGCGCGCGCCGGACCCTACAAACGTCGGATTCGCAGCAGCCCTCGCTGCAGATTGAATGGCGCGCAATGAGCGACAACACTGCAGAGACAACTCAATCGGCAAAGGCTGGCGCCCGGCGGCGCTCGCGCCGCGCGGTGCGCGAGGTCGAGTACAGCGGCGTCGGGGACATCTATCGCGAGCGCTGGCAGTGGGACAGCGTCAGCTGGGGCACCCACTGCGTGGACTGCTATCCGGGCAACTGTCCCTACAAGGTCTATGTCCGCGATGGGATGGTCTGGCGCGAGGAGCCCGCGGCGCACTTCACCCAGATCGAAGAGGGCGTGCCCGACAACAACCCGATGGGCTGCCAGAAAGGCGCCGCCTGGAGCCAGCAGCTCTACAGCCCCGACCGCGTGCTCTACCCGCTCAAGCGGATCGGCGAGCGCGGCGAGGGGCGCTGGAAGCGGATCTCCTGGGAGCAGGCGCTGACCGAGATCGCCGATGCGGTGATCGACACGATCCGCGAGGAGGGGCCGGAGTCGATCGTCCGCGAAGGGACGCCCGAGGTCGCCGCGGTCACCGCGATCCAGCGCTTCTTCAACATGATCGGCGGGGTCAGCACCGACCTGGACGGCTCGATCAACGACTTCGCGACAGGCATCTACATGACCTTCGGGAAGTTCAACGCGGTCTCTGAGATCGGTGACTGGTTCAACTCCGAGCTGGTGCTGATCTGGCACATGAACCCTGCCTACACGCGTATCCCCCATTACCACTTCATCGCGGAGGCGCGCTATCACGGCGCCGAGGTCGTCTCGATCGCGCCGGACTACAACCCCTCCGCGATCCACTCTGACCAGTTCCTGCCGATCCGCCCGGGCACGGACGCTGCCTTTGCGCTTGCGATGTGCCAGGTGATCATCGAAGAGGACCTGATGAGCACCGAGTTCGTCACCCGTCAGACCGACCTGCCGCTGCTGGTGCGCACCGACAACGGCCGCTTCCTGCGTGGGGTGGAAGTCGATGCGGATGAGCGCGAGGACCAGTTCTACTGGTGGGATCAGAGCACGGGCTCGCTTGCGGCCGCACCGCGCGACACGCTCGACCCGGGCGAGGTGAAGCCGGCGCTCACAGGCACCTTCACAGCAAAGCTCGCCGATGGCAGCGAGGTCGAGCTGACGACGGTCTTCGAGCTCCAGCGGCAGCGTCTCAACAGCGACTACACACCCGAGCAGGCGGCTGAGGTATGTGGGATCGCGGCTGAGAACATCCGCTCGCTCGCCCGTCGCTGCGCTGCCAAGCGCACGAACATCATGATGGGCTACAACTCGATGAAGAACTACCACGGCGACCTCATGGAGCGCTCGATGATGCTCCTGCTGGCGCTGACCGGCAACTGGGGACGCCACGGCACCGGCATGCGCTGCTGGTCGACCGGACAGCTCGACGGCCTCGGCATCTCGATGGCCAAGCGCAAGCCCGGGCTTGAGGGCGCGCAGGAGATCGTGATCGCGGGGATGACCGCGATGCAGGAGGCGCTCGCCAACGACCCGACGATGACGCCAGAGCTTGCGGTGATGGAGTGGGAGCGGCGCAACTCCGGGACGCTTGAGCAGACGACGCCGCTGGGCGAGAACGTGATCCCGACCGCCTTCTTCTGGTACTACCACTGCGGCTACCGGGAGATCTGGAACCGCCGCGAGTGGGGCGACCCCTCGATGCGCCGCTCCTTCGACGACTATGTCGAGGAGGCGATCGAGGAGGGCGGCTGGGGGAGGCTGCCTGAGCTTGCCGAGCGGGCCGAGCCGCGGCTGCTCTTCGAGTGCGGCAACAACACCCTGCGCCGAGCGCGCGGCGGGCAGACGCTGCTGCTCGAGCACCTGTGGCCGAAGCTGAAGCTGATCGTGACGGTCGAGCTGCGGATGAGCCTGACGGCGATGTTCTCGGACATCGTCCTGCCCGCCGCAAACCACTACGAGAAGGTCTCCTTCCATATTCCAACCCCCCATCTGATGAACGCCACCTTCTCCGATCGCGCGGCGGCGCCGGCGGGTGAAGCAAAGTCGGAGTGGGAGATCTTCAAGCTGCTCTCAAAGCGGATCAGCGAGCGCGCGATCGAGCGGGGCTTCAGCGAGTACCGCGACTGGAAGGGCGAGCAGCGCAGCCTCGCAGATCTCGGCGAGCTCTTCACCCTCGGCGGCGCGCTCGAGGACGAGGAGGTGATGTGGGATGACGTGCTGCGCGACACGACGCTGACGGGAACCCTGCCGCCCGGCACGGACCTCGAGACGATGCGCGAGCGGGGCACGGTGCGCTTCCTGGAGTGGGGCATGTCGGCGCTCGCCCAGGCGCAGGCCTCGCCGATCTCAGATCACGAGCTGCACGTTCCCTTCCGCAACCATACGGAGCTGCTGCAGCCATACCCGACGCTCACGCGCCGCGCGCAGTTCTACATCGACCACCCCTGGTTCTTCGAGGCCGATGAGGCGCTCCCGCGCCACAAGGAGCCGCCGAAGATGGGCGGCGACCATCCGCTGCACCTGACATCCGGTCACATCCGCTACTCGATCCACGCGATGAACATGACCAATCCGGTGCTGCTGCAGACTCACCGCGGCCATCCCTTCTGCTTCCTCTCGCCGCAGGACGCCGCCGCACGGCAGATCAAAGACGACCAGGAGGTGCTCGTCTACAACGACTTCGGCTCCTATCTGGCGCCCGTGAAGATCTCCTCCTCGGTGCGCCCCGGCCAGATCATCTTCTACAACGGCTGGGAGCCATTCATGCACCGCGGCTGGAAGGGCGGCAATGAGGTCGAGCCGGGAATGGTCAAGTGGCTGCACTTCGCCGCCGGCTACGGGCATCTGCGCTTCTGGCCCACCCAGTGGCAGCCGGTTCCGTTCGATCGCGGCGTCTACGTCGACGTCAGGCCGGTGAGCGAGGAGGAATGTCAGGAAATCGAAAGGAGCGTGGCAGGTCGATGAGCAACTTGGAGGCTGTGCGCGTCAGCGACGATCTCAGCGACCCCTCGGCGCGGGGCTGGGAGCGCATAGCGGGGGTGAGCGTCCAGCTGGGGGCGGCGCCGCTTGCAGACCAGCCCTCGCGCTACATCAGGACCGCGTGGGCAGCCCGCCCCTACGGCCTGGCGCGGACGCTCCTCGCAAGCGCCGCGCACGACGGCGAGCGTCTCTTTCTGCGCCTGTCATGGCCCAGCCCGACGCTTGCGGAGGGCGAGCGGGAGAGGCTTCCCGGCGCGCTGGAGGGGCCGGACGCCTTCCCGGACGCTTGCGCGGTCGTGCTGGCAGAGTCTCTGCAGGCGCCGCTCGGTCGCTGGGGCTCGCCGGAGGCGCCGGTGCGCGTCTGGCGCTGGGCGGCGGGCGTCCCGGGCGGGGTGGCCGAGCGGGTCGAGGACCTTCTCGGCGAAGGGATCAGCGAGGGCGCAGAACATCTGCGCCCGGCGCCCGATCGCGGCGGCGGAGCGCTCGGCGTGCAGGCGCGCGCGCGCTGCTGCGGCGAGCAGCGCGAGGTTGTCTTCTCACGCGCGCTGCAGGCGCAGGAGGGCCCGGCGCCGGCGCTTGCGCCCGGCAGCGCCACCGTTCTTGGGTTTGCCCTGTGGGTGGGGGCAAACCAGGAACGGTCGGGGATCAGGTCGATCAGCAAGGCGCCCTGCAAGCTGGCGGTGGAGCAGTGATCGGCTGCATGCGAGCGGCGCGGACTACCCCCGCGCGTGAAAGTTCCAACAACGGAGGTGGTCGTGATGGCCGGTGAGAGAAAGGGAGCGAGCGGCGCAGCAGCCAGCGAGCACACGAAGCTTCAGCATCAGCTGGGGATGGTCTTTGACCTCAACAAGTGCATCGGCTGTCAGGCCTGCTCTGTGTCGTGCAAGGTGCTCTGGACGCAGGAAGAGGGCGCCGGGCACCAGTGGTGGTGCAAGGTGAACACGATGCCCGGGCGCGGATCACCACGCGACTGGGAGCAGATGGGCGGCGGCGAGCGCTCTGGCGTGCCGATCCCCGGCCACCTGCCGACGCGCGAGGAGTTCGGCGGCGGCTGGGAGTTTGACTTCGAGCGGCTCTTCTACGGCGGTACCGGCAGGCGCGAGGCGCTGCGACCCAAGGCCGGGCAGCCGGAGTGGGGGCCGAACTGGGACGAGGACCAGGGCGCAGGCGAATACCCCAACAGCTACTACTTCTACCTGCCGCGCATGTGCAACCACTGCACCAACCCGGTGTGTGTGGAGGCCTGCCCGACCGGGGCGATGTACAAGCGCGCGGAGGACGGGATCGTGGTGCGCAACGAGGATGCCTGCACGGGCGCGCGCTTCTGCATGGAGGCCTGCCCGTACAAGGTGATCTACTTCAACCACATCCGCGATGTCGCCCAGCACTGCAACTTCTGCCTGCCGCGGATCGAGCAGGGCGTGGCGCCGGCGTGCGCGCGCAGCTGCCCCGGCCGCCTGGCGTTCGTCGGCAATGTCGAGGACCCGGCGGGGCCGATCCACCGCCTCGTCAACGAGTGGCGGGTGGCGCTGCCGCTGCACCCCGAGTACGGGACCGCGCCAAACGTCTTCTATGTCCCCCCGCTTGCGCCCAAGCCGCTGCGCGAGGATGGGACGATCGACGAGGGCGGGCGGCGGATACCGATCGAGTACCTCGAAAGCCTTTTCGGGCCGCGGGTGCGCGATGCGCTGCAGCGGCTCGAAGACGAGCTCGCGACGGTACGCGCGGGCGGCAGCTCCGAGCTCCTGGACACCCTGATCGCCTATGAATGGAAGTCGCTCTTCGGTCATCTGACCGAGGATCCCGCCAAGCTTGCGGTGAGCGAGGGCAGCAACGGCGGCATGGTCGTGGAGCAGGTCGGCGGAGAGGAGCGCGGCTGATGTTCGGCTTCTCGCTGGTCGGGCTTGACATCAAGGAGGCGGGTGTCGATGCGATCAAGGAGCCTGAGGGCGGTCCGGTCGTTGCGCGCAGCAAGTGCTATGCGCTGCTTGCCGAAGCGCTCAAGGCGCCGGGCGAGGATTGGTTTGAGCGCGTGCAGACGGGCGCCTACGAGCAGCAGCTGGGCGAAGCCGCGAGCGAGCTGCCCTACGAGCTCGCGGTCTCGCTGGGGGCGCTTCCGGATGGGTGGGACGCCGAGGAGTACGAGTCGCAGTTCCTGCGCATCTTCGATGTCGGCGCAGGCAGCCCGCCCTGCCCGCTCTACGGCGGCATCTGGCTCGGCAACCGGATGGGCGTGATGGAGGAGGTCGTGCGCTTCTACAACTACTTCGGGCTGAAGGCCTCTGAGGAGCGCCCGATCCCCCCCGACCATCTCGCAACGGAGCTGGAGTTTCTCCATTACCTGACCTTCCGCGAGGCCGCGGCGCCGATGCCGACGCTTGCCGCTCCCTACGGGCGCGCTCAGCTTGACTTCTTGGAACGCCATCCGGGGCGCTTCGTGCCGCAGATCGCAGAGCGCCTGCGCTCGATCGATGCGCCGAAGCCCTTCGCAGCGCTCGGTGAGCTGCTGGAGGCCTTCATCACAGCCGAGCGCACCCATCTGGCCAGCGCCGGGACGGGCACCGCCACAGTTGCCACCGCGTCTTTCGGACGCTGAGGTCGAGGTGTCGCAGGAGCGCAGCCAGGCTCCCAGCTTGGGGCCGGATCTCCGCGATGGGCGCGACCACCTTGAGCGCTACCGCGATCGCGTGCGCTTCTCTGACGTCGCCTTTGGCACGCACTGCGCCAACTGCCTGGCGATGTGCCCCTACCGCATCTTCACCCGCGATGGCGAGATCAGCTTCGAGGAGCCCGCCGGCGTGCTGCCCGCGGTCTCGCCCGGGGTCCCGGACATGAATCCGATGAGCTGTCAGAAGGGCGCGGCCTGGAGCGCCAAGCGCCACGCTGCAGATCGCCTGCTCCATCCGCTGATCCGCGAGGGCGAGCGCGGGTCGGGACGCTTCCGGCGCGCAAGCTGGGACGAGGCGCTCTCGATGATCGCCGATGCTCTGATCGACACGCTTGTGGAGGAGGGGCCCGAATCGATCGTCTTCGAGGAGACGACCGAGGGCGGGCTGGTCTGCTGGGCCTCCTACCTGCGCTTCGCCTCGCTGCTCGATGCGGTCAGCCTCGACGGCAACGGCCTGATCAACGACTTCTTGATCGGGCAGTACATGACCTTCGGCAAGTACGCGATGGCCTCCTCTGTCGACGACACGTTTCACAGCAAGCTGATCCTGATCTGGCACTCCAACCCTGCTGCGACGAACATTCCCCATTACCACTTCATCAGCGAGGCTCGCTACGCGGGCGCGGAGGTGGTCAACATCGCGCCCGACTACAACCCCTCCTCGCTGCACGCCGACCGCTACGTCCCGGTGCGCCCCGGCTCCGACGCAGCGCTTGCGCTCGCGATGTGCCAGGTGATCCTCTCCGAGGGGCTTGCGGACACCGAGTTCATCAGGGAGCAGACCGATCTGGCGCTGCTGATCGACACGCAGAGCGGCCGCTTCCTGCGCGGCGCCGATCTCGCCCCGGAGGGCTCTGATGAGCAGTTCTACTGGTGGGAGGAGCGCGAGGGCCTGATCGAGGCGCCGCGCGGATCGCTTGCGCTCAATGGCGCCACGCCGGCGCTCGAGGGCGAGCACGAGCTGCAAGTCGGCGAAGGCGAGCGCACGATCACCGTGCGTCCGGCGCTTGCGCTGCTGCGTGAGCGCCTGGACGCCGCGTACACGCCGGAGCTCAGCGCGGAGATCTGCGGCGTGCACCCGGACGTGATCAGGGAGCTGGCACGCAAGGCGGCGGCGCAGCCGACGAAGATCCTTGCCGGCTACAACACGCCCAAGTACTACCACGGCGATCTGATCGAACGCTCGCTGGTGCTGCTGCTGGCGCTGACCGGCAACTGGGGGCGCCCGGGCAGCGGGATCCAGGGGCTCTGCGTGCTCGGGCCCGACGGCTACTTCCTCTTCCAGCTGAAGGGCAAGCCGGGGCTGGCCGAGACGGAGCAGATTGTCGCCGGCATCGCCGGGGCGATGAGCGCAGCCAAGGAGCAGAGCCCGGGCATCACCGATGAGATCGCAGGGCTGCAGTTCCTGCAGAGCGCCGCGGCCCAGGGCACATCCGCGCCGCCCTTCTTCTTCTGGTACTACCACTGCGGCTACCGCGAGGTGTGGAACAACCGCGAGTGGAACGACCCGGAGATGCGTCGTCCCTTTGACGACTACTTCCGCGAGGCGAGCGAGAAGGGCTGGTGGGCGGGCGTCGCGCGGCCAGGGCCCGAGAGCGAGCCGCGAGTGCTCTTCGGCGTGGGCACCAACACGCTGCGGCGCACGCGTGGCGGTCGGCGCATGCTGCTCGAGCATCTGTGGCCGAAGCTGCGCCTGATCGTCTCGGTGGACTGGCGCATCTCCTCGACGGGCGCGCATGCGGACGTGATCCTGCCCGCCGCTCCCCAGTTCGAGCGCTCGAACGTGCAGTACGCGCTCACGGGGCCGATGCGCCTGGGCTTCTCCGATCACTGCGCGCCGCGGCTCGGGGAGGCGCGCTCGGAGTGGGAGATCTTCAGCGCGCTCTCGGAGAAGGTCGCCGAGCGCGCGCGGGCGCGCGGCGTGCGCGAGTACCGCGACAGCCGCCGCCAGCGCCGCCGCCTGGACGACCTCGGCGAGCGCTTCACCGCCGCGGGCGCCTTCGCGGATGAGGAGGCGGTGATCGACGAGTGGCTGCGCGACTCCGCAGCGACCGGCATGCTGCCGGCAGGAGCGAGCATCGACACCCTGCGCGAGGAGGGCTCGATGCGCTTTGCGGGCCTTGGCATCTTCCCGATGGGGCTTGGCGCGGCGGGCGACGTCGCGCCGGATAAGCCCTTTGTCGCCTTCAGCTGGCACACGCAGGGCAAGCTGCCCTATCCGACGCTCACCCAACGCGCGCAGTTCTACATCGACCACCCCTGGTTCATCGAGGCCGACGAGGCGCTGCCCCGGCACAAGGAGCCGCCGAAGATGGGCGGCGAGCACCCGCTGCTGCTGACCTCCGGCCACAGCCGCTACTCGATCCACTCCACCAACATGAGCAACCCGGTGCTGCTTGAAACGCATCGCGGCGAGCCCGTCTGCATGCTCTCCGTGCGCGACGCGCAACAGCGGCAGATCAGCGACGGCGAGCAGGCATGCGTCTTCAACGACTGCGCCAGGATGCGGATCGCGGTGAAGGTCTCGCCCGCCGTGCGCCCGGGGCAGATCATCATCTACAACGGCTGGGAGCCCTTCCTGCTCTCGGGCTGGGAGGGCGCAAACGAGCTCGAGCCGGGGATGATCAAGTGGCTGCATCTTGTCGCCCGCTACGGGCATCTGCGCTACCTGCCCTTCAACTGGCAGCCGGTTCCAAGCGATCGGGCGGTGTTCGTGGACGTGCGGCCTCTGGATGAGGGCGAGCGGGAGCGCTATGAGCAAAACAGTCAAGCAAAGGAGATTCGATGACCGAGCAGACGATCGCGCCGGCAGGCGCCACCCTCACCGAGAGCGAGCGCGCTCAGCTGAGCCACGCCTTCGAGCGCACGCCCGGCCTCTTTGCGCTGCTCTCGACCCTGCGCACGCGCCGCGTGGGCCTTGGCTACCGCTGCGAGAGCGGCGAGGCCGAGACGCTCTCATGGTCGAGCGGCAAGACCGTCCGCCAGGCGCGCGGCCCGCTTGCCTACGTCTCCGACCAGGAGCCCCGGCCGCTGTCGGAGCTCGAGGAGGCGCTCGTCCTGTGGGCGGCGTGCGGCCCGAACGGGATCACCTTTGCCGACATCCCGGTGCACGGCAACCTCTCGAGCCTGATGAGCTGGGCGGGGCGGACGATCCCCGCCGCGGACTCCAACGCGGCCCTTGACGTATTTGTGGTCAACGACTCGGGCACCTACATCTACAGGCCCGGCGACGAGCGCAGCGCGCCTGTGGAGATTCGCTCCGCGGAGGACTACGGAAAGGTTCTGCAGTGGTACCGCCAGGGGATGATCAAGGTCAGCGATCGCAGGCCGGACATCGGCTGGCACGCGGGGCCAGAGGACACGCGCTCGGTGGACATGATGAGCCCGGGCCAGTACAACGTCAACCGTCCGGGCTCGACCTGGCTGATCCCGGTCTCAGACGTCGGCCTGGACTGGTTCAACCTGCTCTTCTCCTGCTATGAGTGGTGGGGCACCTTCCTCGCCAAGCCCGAGGACTTCTCCCCCGCGGGGTGCGACATCTGGGTCAAGCCGGGATTTCTCGAGACCGGCTGGCCGATCCCGGCCTTCGACCAGATGGTCGCCTGCCAGCACGCCGCGCAGGCGGGGGCGCTGATCGGAAACGTGCGCCTGGCCTGCGAGGCGATCGGGCTGGGCGCCTGGCGTCTTGGCGCCTACTCCACCGACCTTGTGCTGGGCGGCTTTCCGGATGTTGCCAAGGGGCTGGGCTTCCAGTACATGGAGCGCGACGCAGCGCGCAATCCGATGGCGGTGATGACCTCGGTGGGACTGCCGGGCTTCAAGGATGCGGTGGTCGTGCCCTCTGAGCGCTTTCCGAGCGCAGCCGACGCGGTCCATTACGTCAAGGAGCTGCGCTACCGCGACGGCGGTCCGCTCTCGGTGATGCGCAACTACGCGCGCGAGCACGGCGGCCCGTTCAAGGATGACGTGATGGAAGAGATCCTCGAGCATCCGCGCACGCACATCTCCGCGGAGTGGGTCGAGACGGCGGTGACCGAGACGGTGCAGTACGTGATCGACACCTATGGCGTGGCGCCTGCGTTCACCAATCCGGTGCACGCTCACGTCTCAGTCCAGGTCCACCACGTCGATGCGGGCTTCTACAGGCGCTTTCACGTGCCCGGCGATGATGGCGAGCCCTACGCGCTCACGCCCGCGGTGCGCTCGCACTTCGCAGACTTTCACCCCGGCGAGAGCGACCCCTATGCGCGCTCCTGACCCAAAGAGCCCGCTCCCAGCTCCAGAGGGAGCGTCACGGTGAGCCTCGGCGTCCTCTACGGGGTCCTGCACGACCTCGCCTTCTCGGTCTACATCGGCGGGCTGGTGTATGCGGAGATCGTGCTGCCGCCCGCGGCCAACGCGATCGCGCCCGCGCAGGGGATGGTGGTGCGCCGCAAGGCGGGCGACCTGCAGATGATCGCCGCCTGGAGCGCGCTGTTCCTGATCCTGATCACAGGCATCCTGCGCCTGGGCCACATGGGCATGCTCGCCTTTCCGGGCACATTCTTCCTGAAGCGCGAAGTTGCTGAAACCTCCTTCGGCCAGACGATCTTCACGATGTTCGGCCTTTGGTGCGTACTCGTGGCGATCGGCGTCGTGATGACGTTCGTGCTGCGACCGCGCCTGGCGGGGAAGATCGACCCGACGCTCTCCGCGGCTGAGCGCGAGGCCAAGCAGCGCCAGATGATGAGCGCCGCGCGCTGGCTCTCGATCCTGCTGCGACTCGATCTCGCAGTGGCCGTGACCGCAGCGATCATGGGCGCCTCCCTGGCATACGGAGGGCTCGTGTGAGCGCTCTGCAGGGCGCGCGCGAGCGGGTCCCGCCGGCGGGGAGGCTGACGGTCGAGCTCGAGCAGGACGCGGGGCTGCCAGGCGCGCGCGGGGCGCTCGTCGCCTACGACTCAGCTGAGCTTGCTGCGGGGGCGGCGCAGCTGGCCGCGCTGTGGCGGGAGCTTGGCGTGCGGCCAGGCGCGCGCGTGGTCGTCTACGACTATGGCGCAAGCCCGCTTGCCTTCCTTGCCGCAGCCGCATTTGCGCCGCATCTGCGGGAGGGCGCCGCGGAGCTGACCGGCGCCTCGGTGGTCTGCGTGGATGGGCTGCCGGACAACCTCACGCGCCTTGCGCAGGTGCTCGAGCGCTTTGCGCCAAGGCTGCTCTTCGTGCGCCTGGATCGCGTGGCGCTGCTCTTCAGCGGGCCGACCGCGCTCCCGGCGCAGCTGCGCGGGGCGCGGCTGGTGGTGAGCGCAGACGGGGAGGAGCCCGGTGCGCGTCAGCTTGCCTCCTGGCGGCGCGAGTGGCCGGGCGGGGTCGAGGTGCTCGTGCGCTGCGACTCGCTCAGGCAGCTGCGCAGGACCGGCAGCGGCGCGCGGATTCCCCGCTCGGGTGAGCAGGCGCTCAGGGTTTCCCCTCAGGAGGCGCCGGCGCAGCTTGCGCCCGGCGATGATCTCCTCGAGTGGGCTCCGCGCAGCGCCCTTGCAGCGCTGGCGCGCGAGCGGCTCCATCAGGTGCTGCATCGCGCGGCGCAGCTGCCGCTCTACCGCGAGCGCCTCGCGGGGGTGGCGATCGCGGAGATCGCCAGCTTTGACGACCTTGCAGCGCGCCTGCCGCGACTGCGCAAAGGCGAGCTGATCGCGGCGGGGGCGCGCAGCGGCGACTACCGCTGCGGGATCGAGGCCTGCGCAGGCGACCCGCCCGCTGTCTTCCTGACCTCCGGGACCACGGGCAGGCCGACCTTTGCCGCGCTTGGCCGCCGGGAGCTTGCGGACGGCTCGGCGGCGGAAGTGCTGCGGGAGCTGCGCATGGACGGGATGCAGGAGGGGATGCGCGTGCTTGCCCAATACCCCGCCTGGCATCACTTGAGCGCGCTCGACAACCAGGCTCTGACCTGGCTTGGCGCAGAGGCGATCGTGCCCTTCGGGAGCTTCGTGCCACGCTACGCGCCGCGGCTGCTTGCGCTGATCGAGCGCACGCGCCCCGAATACCTGCTGACCGTGACGACGATGCTGCACGCGCTGATCGAGGAGGCGCGCGAGCGGGGGCGCGATCTGCGCCGGGTGTTCGCCTCGGTGCGCTACGCGATGGTTGCCGGCGAGCCGGTCAGCACGCGCGAGCGCGAGCGCCTCTGCGAAGAGCTGGGCCTCGAGGACCTCTTCGAGCGCGGAGGCTCAAGCGACGGGCTGTGGGGCGGCGCGGAATGCCCTGCGCACCGCGGCCATCACGTCTGGATGGATCACCACCATGTCGAAGTGGTCGACCCATCAAGCGGCGCCCCGCTGCCTGCGGGCCAGCGCGGGAGCGTCGTTGTCACCAACCTCAGCAGCGACCGGTCGCTGTACATACGCTTCGACACCGAGGATCTGGGCGAGCTGCTGGACGGCGAGTGCCCCTGCGGCCGTGAGCACCCGCGCGTGGAGCTCTACGGCCGCCTCGCGGACTGCGTGTCGCTGCAGGAGCGCCTGATCGCGCCCTATGACGTCCGCTCGCTGCTCGACGAGCTGGACGAGCTGATCGGCGTGCCGCTGCTGCTCGAGCACGCCGCCGCGCGCGAGCGCTCCGTGCTGCGGGTGCTGCTTGACTCCCGCGTACGCGGGGAGCGCACGCGCTCGCGTGCGCAGGCGCGCCTGGAGGCGGCATTGGGCGTCCACGCGGAGGTCGACTTCTGCGGTCCGCTCCCGCGGCGCTGGAAGGCGCGGGCGACGATCGAGCGCCAGCCGGGCACGGTGCAGGCGCGACCTGCGCCGCCGGTGCGCTCCGCGGAGCGCGAGGAGGCGGGCGGTGGATCTCCTGCGCGGACGCGCAGGCGGCTGGCGACGACACAGAAGGGAGCATGAAGGACAAGTGGCAAAGACAATTGCGATCAACCCCTCCTGGTACTGGCCGGATGACATACCGCGCCTGCTGGGCGTGCCGCCGATGCGCGCTGAGCGGCTGCTGATCGAACGCTGGGCGCGGCGGCGGGCGGATGGCCTCGCGCTTGTCGATGTCGGACGCACCGGCGAGGCGCTCACCTACGCGGAGCTTCAGCAGCGCGTGCGCGGCGTTGCGGGCGCGCTTGCCGGCCGCGTGGCGCCGGGTGCGCGCGTCGCGATCTGCGATGCGCGGGGAAGCGCGGGGGTGATCGCCCTGCTGGGCGCGCTAGCCGCCGGCACCAGGCCCGCGCTGCTTGCCTCCGCGACCGCGCTGCAGGAGGCGCTTGCGTTGCAGGACGGCGCTCCGCCCCAGCTTGCGATCGGCTGCGCAGGAGCGCCCCCCAGCGATCTCTCGCTCCCTGCGATCGCGCTCTCAGAGCTCCTCGGCGCCGCAGCACAGGCGGATGCTGCGCCGGCAGGCACAAGCTCCGACGTGCACGCCCCGGTGCTCGACCTGCCGAGCGGGCAGGGCCTCTTTGCCGCCCACTCCCACTACTCGCTGGTCGCCGGCGCGCTGTCGCTGGCCGCCTTTCTTGCCGCTGAGGGCCCGCAGTCGTGGCTCTCGGCGATCGAGCTGAGCCGCTGGGAGGGCATCTACAGCGTCTTTGCCGCCCTCTACAGCGGCGGCACCGCGGTGGTTTGTGACGCCCGCCAGGTCGGCGATGAGGCGGCGGCGGCGATCGCAGATCACAATGTCGCCTACGCGCTGCTGCCCTTCGATGCCCTCGGCGACCTCTCCCGGGGGCGGCCGCGGAGGCTCGCGGATGCGATCAAGCGCAACCTCACGGCGCTTTTGGTGAGCGTGCAGGAGCCCTTCTCCGCGGGCGAGCGCCGCAAGGCGCGCAAGACGCTTGACATCCCGATCCTGACGATCTACGGCCTGCCCGAGTGCGGCCCGATCCTCGCCTCGCACCCCAGCTGGTACGTCGACGAGTCCGTCGGCATCCCGCTCACCAACGTCGAGGTCCAGCCCGCGAACCCGCGCACGGGCGAGCCGCTTGACACCAACTGGGAGCTGCTCGACTACGCCACGATGGTCGTGCGCACGCCGCTGGTGATGAGCACATACGAGGGGAGCGCGGCCGGCGATCAGGCGCTCGCAGAGCGCCTGGAGGACGGCTGGTTTCGGACCTGGACCAATGCCTCCTTCGATGCCAACGGCATGATGTACCTGGTTGAGGGGAGCAGGCGATGATCAAGATCTGCCTGCCCTCGCGCTTTGAGCTGGAGCTGCTCGAGGCGCTCGCACCGCTCCAGGAGCGCACCGGGCGCATCTACGAGGTCTATGGCGCGCTCACGCGCTCGCGCCTGGGGTCGGGACGCCCGGCGCGGCGCGTCTCCCAGGTCGGCGGCGAGCCGAGCTTTGCCGATCTGAAGCGCTTTGCGGAGCGCGCCCACGCGCTTGGCATCCGCGTCAACTACCTGATGAACGGCGCCCTGATCGATCTGCGCGAGTACGACCGCGCCGGCCAGCAGGCGCTCATCGCCCAGCTCGAGCAGATCGCGGAGGCTGGCGTCGACATGGTCACGGTCGCGGTGCCCTACCTGATCGAGGCCGTCCGCGCGGCGGCGCCCGAGCTGCCGGTGAGCGTCTCGGTGATCGCGGGGGTGGAGTCGCCCCAGGCGCTGCGCCACCTGGAGGCGCTGGGCGCAACGCGCGTGCAGGTGGCAGAGGACGCCAACCGCGACTTCGAGCTGCTGGGCGCGCTTTCCGCCGGTGCGCAGGCCGAGCTGTCGCTGATCGTCAACAACGGCTGCCTGCGCTGCTGCGGCTTTCGCCGCTACCACGATGTCCTCTGCACGCAGGCCTCCCAGGAGCGCGACGGCACGGAGCGCTACATCGACTACCCGCTGCTGCGCTGCTCGGCGCTGCGCGCGCGCGATCCGGTGCAGCTTCTGCGCTCGCCCTGGATCCGCCCGGAGGACCTCTCCTTCTACCACGAGCGCTTCGGGATCGAGCTCTTCAAGATCGCCGGCCGCCAGCTTCCCACCGAGCGGATCGTGCGCATCGCAACAGCCTATGCGGAGCTTCGCCACGAGGGCAACTTCATCGACCTGCTGGCGACGCCGGCGGTCGACTTTCGCCGCCACCCGATGACCGCTGAGATCGCCCAGCAGCGCGGAGCAGAGCGCTTCGCGCCCCCTGCCCTTTACATCGACAACGCGCGCCTGGGCAGGCTGACGGCAGCGATTCACGCCCGTGGCGGCTGCGCGCTTGCGCGCGACTGCGAGAGCTGCCGAGTGTGCGACGAGATGGCTCCACGGCTGATCGGGGCAGACCCGCCGGGCGCCGAGCAGGCCGAGGCGCTCGAGGAGCTGCTCAGCGAGCTGGCCGCCGGGCGCTGGAGCGCGGATGTGCGCCCAGGCGCGCCTGCGAAGGCGCTCTAGCTTCGGCTCTGGCAGGATCGCTGCGGTGAGCAAGGCGCCGATCCCCCTTGAAGATGCCCGCGCGCAGGTGCTGGCGGCCGCGGGCGAGCTTGCACGCGCTCGCCTTGCCGAGGATGGAGCGATCGAGACGGCGGCGATCGAGCAGGCGCTTGGTCGCACGCTGGCGCAGGAACTGCGCGCCCCCCATCCGCTGCCGCCCTTTGACGCCTCGGCGATGGACGGCTACGCGCTGCGCGCCGCCGATGTCGCGGAGGCGGGCCCGCAGTCGCCGGTTGCACTTTCACTCTGTGGGGAGGCGCGCGCGGGCCACCCCTTCTCGGGGACGCTGCAATCCGGGCAGGCGGTGGTGATTTCGACCGGCGCGATGCTGCCGGTGGGCGCCGATGCGGTCGCTCGCCTGGAGGAGGCAAGGCGCGAGGGTCGGCATGTGCTGATCGATCGCCCGCTTAGGGCGGGCAGCGACGTGCGCGCGGCCGGCGAGGAGGTCGCCCCGGGCGAGGTCGTGCTCGCGGCCGGCCGGCGGCTATCACCGGTTGAGCTGGCGCTGGCGGCTGCGCTCGGCTATGCCCGCGTGCCGGTGGCGCGCCCCCCGCGCGTGGCGCTGCTGGCGACCGGCGATGAGCTCCTGACGCCCGCCGCGGAGGCGAGCGGGGCGACGCTCGGCGCCGGCCAGATCTTTGAGTCCAACACCTACGGCCTGGCGGCGCTCGCACAGCTTGCCGGTGCGTCCGTCGTGGGGCGTTCGCACGCAAGGGACGAGCGCGAGCAGCTGGCGGAGGCGCTGGAGAGGACGCTGGCGGCCGATGTGGCGGTGATCTGCGGCGGGGTCTCGGTCGGGCCGCATGACCACGTCTCCGAGACGCTTGCGGCGCTGGGTGTGGAGAGGCGCTTCCACGGCGTCGCGCTGCAGCCGGGCAAGCCGACCTGGTTTGGCGTGCAGCGCTCGCGGAGGCTCGTCTTCGGCCTGCCCGGCAACCCGGTCTCGGCGCTGGTCGGCTTCGTCCTCTTCGTCGGCCCGGCGCTGCGCAGCCTGCTGGGCGCCGACCCCGTGCCCGAGCGCCTGCAGGCGCGCCTGGCCGAGGGCTATCGCAAGCAGCCCGGGCGTACGCTCGCGCTGCGCTGCACGCTGCGCCAGGAGGCGGAGCGGCTGGTGGCGGCTCCGACCGGTGCTCAGGGCTCGCACCTGCTCAGCTCGCTGCGCGACGCCCAGGGCCTCGCGATCCTGCCCGCCGAGCGCGGGGAGCTTGCCGCCGGGGAGCTCGTTGCGGTCGAGCCGCTTGCGCCCTGGCTAGGGTGGAGATGGTGACCGTCACGATCAGGCTCTTTGCAATCCTGCGCGAGCGCGCAGGCGCCGGCTCGATCGAGCTGGCGCTGCCCGAGGGCGCGACCGTCGCGACGGCGCTTGAGGCGCTGCGCCGCGAGGGGCCGCTGGCGGGCGTGATCGACCGCCTGCCGGTGCAGATGGCAGTCAACCGCGAGTATGCGGACGGCTCGACGCCGCTGCACGCAAGCGATGAGCTGGCGCTGATTCCGCCGGTCAGCGGCGGCGCGCGGGCGCAGGGGGAGGAGAGGCGGGAGGGGCGGCTGCGCCGCGCGGTGCTCAGCGCCCAGCCGCTCTCGCTCGATCGCGCTGTGCGCGCGGTGGAAAGCCCCGCTGCGGGCGCGCTGGTCGTCTTCTGCGGCATGACACGCGATGTCCCGGCGCTCGAGTACGAGGCCTATGCGGAGATGGCCGAGGAGCAGCTTGCGCAGATCGGCCGCGGCGTCGCCGAGCGCCACGGCCTGCAGGCGCTGGCGATCGAACATCGTCTGGGCAGGGTGCCGTTGAGCGAGCCCTCGGTCGTGATCGCCGCCTCCGCGGCGCACCGCGCGGAGGCTTTCGCGGGGGCGCGCGAAGCGATCGACCTGATCAAGGAGCTGGCGCCGATCTGGAAGCGGGAGGACGGTTGAGGCTGAGCCATCTCGATGAGGCCGGTCGCGCGCGGATGGTGGATGTGTCGGCGAAGGAGCCCACCGCGCGCCACGCTCGCGCGCGTGCGCTGGTGCGCATGTCAAGCGCGACCGCCGCGCTGATCGCCTCCGGCAAGGCGCCCAAGGGTGCGGTGCTTCAGACCGCGCGCATCGCGGGCATCCAGGCTGCCAAGCAGACCGGGACGCTGATCCCGCTCGCGCACCCGCTGGCGCTCACGCACGTCGACGTCGAGGCCGACGTTCACCCCGAGCAGGGCCTGGTCGAGCTCTGCAGCGATGTCCGCACGATCGGCCAGACGGGGGTGGAGATGGAGGCGATGACCGCCTGCGCGGTCGCCGCGCTGACCGTCTATGACATGGTCAAGGGGGTCGAGCGGGGCGTCGTCATCGAGCAGATCGCGCTGCTTGAGAAGAGCGGCGGCAAGGAGGATTGGCGGCGTGGGGAGGGGGGCTGAGAGCGCGCCTGCGCCAGCCGGCGCGCGTGCGGCGCTGATCACGGTCTCAAGCAGCAGGGCGGCGGGCGCGGTCAGGGCGGGGGAGGGCAGCGATCAGAGCGGCGCGCAGCTTGCCCTCCTGGCCCGAAGGCTTGGCCTCCTGGTGGCCGGCGCGGAGCTGATCCCCGATCGGCGTGAGCTGATCGAGGCGCGCCTGCGCCACTGGTGCGATGTCGAGGGATGTGCGCTGATCTTCACCAGCGGCGGGACGGGGCTCGCCGCGGATGACCTGACCCCGGAGGCGACCCGCGCGGTGATCGAGCGGGAGGTGCCGGGCATCGCCGAGGCGATGCGCCTGGCCTCACGCGAGCACACCCCCTACTGGATGCTCTCACGCGCGCTTGCGGGGGTGCGGGGGAGGAGCCTGATCGTCAACCTTCCGGGCAGCCCGGCGAGCATCGCCCAGATCGGCGATGTGCTTGCGCCGGCGCTGGTGCATGCGCTGGCGCTGATCGCCGGCGTGCGTGCCCGCCATGACTGAGCAGGACGAGCGCCGGCAGGCCACGAGGGCGCGCTTCGCCGACGTGCCGATCGCAGCCGGCCACTACGAGAGCTACTACCTGAAGGGCACGGCTCCCGAGGGCGGGCTGGGGGTCTGGATCCGCTACACCGTCCACAAGGCGCCTGGCGCGATGCCGAAGTCTTTTCTCTGGCTCACGATCTTTGACGCCAGCGCCGGGGTCAGCGCGACCAAGATGCAGGGCCCTGCGCCGCAGGCAGGAGCAGAGGGCAGCTACATCACGATCGGTCAGGCGCGCTTTGGTCCCGATCGCATCGTCGGTGCCGCCAGGAGCGCGCAGCTTGACGCCGAGTGGGAGATCGCCTTCGAGGGCGAGCAGGCGCCGGTGCTTCACCTGCCCTACGGCTGGATGTATCGCGCTGCCTTCCCGCGCACCAAGGTCTGCAGCCCGCACCCGGCGGTCCTGCTCAGTGGCACGGTCAGGGCCGGGGGGCGCACGATCGACCTGGCGGGTTGGAGCGGGACGATCGGTCACAACTGGGGCGCGGAGCACGCCCGGCGGGCGATCTGGATTCACGGGGCCGGCTTCAAAAATCAGGCGGACTCCTGGCTTGACCTGGCGATCGGCCGCGTCGGACTGGGGGTGCTCACCACTCCCTGGATCGCCAATGGAGTGCTCTGCCTGGAGGGCGAGCGCCATCGGCTTGGCGGGCTGGCGCGTATGCAAAGCACGCACGTGCACGAGCGGCCCGAGCGCTGTGAGCTCTCGTTGCGCGGCGATGGCCTTGCGCTCGCGGGCGAGGTGGGCGCGCCCCCGCAGCGCTTTGTCAGCTGGCTCTACGCCCAGCCCTCCGGCGGCGAGCGCCAGACCGTCAACTGCTCGATTGCGGACATGCGTCTGCGGATAAAGCGCGCCTCCGGCCCACCGCTGGAGCTGGAGGCGAAGGGGACCGCGGCATACGAGCTGCAGATGAGCGAGCGCTATGCGGCGATGCCGATCCAGCCCTTCGCCGACGGCTGAGCGTCACGACGGCTGGACGACGCGGTCGCTCAAACGGAGCCGTCGCCCTCAAGCAGCGAGAGGGCCAGACGCGTGGCAAGCGCCATGATCGTCAGCTGCGGGTTGACCCCCAGCGAGCTTGGAAGGACCGAGCCGTCGGCGATGTAGAGGCCGCGCAGCCCATGCACAGCGAGGCTGCCGTCGACCACGCCCTGGTCGGGGCGCGCGTGAGCCCGCGCTGTCCCCAGCGGATGGAAGGCCATCAGCTTCAGGTCGCGCCTGCGGGCCATCTCGGGATCGACGCCTGCGGGCAGGGGCAGGTAGATCTCGCGCGCGCCCGCCGCGCTGAAGAGCTCGCGCATGCGCACAAGGCCGTCGCGAAAGCGCTGCAGGTCCGCGGCATTCATGTCGTAGCGGATCAGCGGGCGCGAGCCGAGCGCTGCGACGGAGCCGCGTGAGCTGTCGGAGACCATCAGCCCGAACACCGCCAGCTGCCTGAAGGCACGCATCGCCTCCGCATGGCGGGCGCCTGTGAGCGGCAGCGCCAGCGCGGCGTAGGCGGGCGGCCCGGCTGATCCCTCGAGCATGATCCCCTGCTCCGCAAAGTGGTCGATATAGAGGCTCTGGGGGACGCCGCGGGCCATGTCGACGATCTCATCCATGCGCGCGAAGACCGCTGTGGCCGGATGCAGCGAGAGGTTGCGCCCAAGCTGGCCGGAGCGCCCGGCGAGGCCGCTGCGCTTGAGCAGGAGCGGCGTGTTGATCGTGCCTGCCGCAACGACCACGGTCGGGGCGCGCACCTCCAGGGTGGCGCCGCCCTCAAGCCTGGCAAGCACGCCCGCGGCGCGCCCGCGCTCGATCAGCACGCGCTTGGCCTGAGCGCCGGTCAGGATCTGTGCGCCGGCGCGCTGCGCGCGCGGGATGTAGGTGATGCCGGTGTGCTGCTTGGCGGAGGTCGGGCAGCCGAGCGTGCAGACCCCCGAGCCCACGCAGCCGCGCGCGTTGCGACGCAGGTAGCCATACGACCAGCGAAGGCGCTCGGCGCCACGGCGGACGACGGCGGCGTTGCCTCCCGCAAGCTCGGGTGTGACGGTGTCGACCGAGATCGCCTCCTCGACGCGCTCGAAGCAGGGGCGCAGCGAATCCTCGCTGACCTCGATGCCGTATTCGCGCTGCCAGCGCGCCAGCACGTGGGCGGGGGTGCGAAAGCAGGTGCCGGAGTTGATCAGCGTCGTGCCGCCGATGCCGCGCCCCAGCGGCAGCATGATCGGCGGCCTCCCGAGCGTGAAGGTCTGGCCGCCCTCGCGGTAGAGGCGAGCAAGCATCTCCGGGCTGCGGGCGGTGAAGTGGTCGGGGTCATGCCAGGCGCCTTCCTCGAGCAGCGCCACGCGCACGCCGCCCTCGGCAAGCTCGGCGGCGACGGGCGCCCCGCCGGCGCCGGAGCCGATCACGCAGACCTCCGCCTGTAGCCGCTGCGCCAGGCGAGCGCTCACGGCCGCCCCTCCGCCCGGCGCAGCCTGCGACCGCGGGCGATAACGGCCGCAGCGTCCCACCCCAGCGGGCGGCTGATGTCCGGGTCGTCGTAGCGGGCCATCGCCAGCAGACCGCTTGGAAGCTGGTCCAGGGGCGAGAGAAGGGAGAGCAGTGCCGCGCCGCGCGGGCGGCGCGCAAGCGCAAGCAGCGCACGCATCGCTGCTTGCTGCCCCAGCGGGGCGGCGGCAATGAAGCGCTCAAGCGAGGCGGCATCCGGGCCTTTGGCCAGCATCGCACCGCCACCGTAACATCGGCGCGGCCGCGGTGAGGCGAGACCCTCGTTGCCGCGCTCCGTCTCCCAGAGGGGGCATGTGGGAGCGGGCGGACAAATAGCTAAGCTCATTCCGACGCCTGCCAAAGCCTCGCCAGCGGGACGACGTGTATGCCATTCTCGTCCGTATAGGCGCGCGCGCCTGTGTACAGCACGACCGCGCCGAGGAATTGCCGGCCAAGCCTGCGACTCAGCTTCACGAGCGGGCGCAGCTGACCGGGGCCGATCCGCGAAGTGGCCTTGACCTCGACGGCTGCCACCCGCCCGTCCTCGCGCTCGAGCACAAGATCGACCTCGTCCCCGTCGTGAGTCCGCCAGTGTCCGCGCGCAACTGGCTCATCGAGCCAGTCCAGCTGCTTTGAGACCTCGCCGACCACGAACGTCTCCAGCAGGTGACCGAGCTGGGTGAGCGCCGACGCAGACGCCTCGGAGAGCTTGCTCTCTGTCAAGCGCAACAGGCGCGCTGCGAGGCCACTGTCGACGATGTGAATCTTTGGCGCTGAGCCGACCCGCGAGCCGAGCGTCGTCCCCCACGCTGGGAGCTGGTTGACGAGGAACACGGCCTCCAGCAGCTTGACGTAGCTCTCAGCAGTGGATTTCTCCATGCCGATCACCGCCGCGGTCTTTGCGATGTTGAGTATCTGTCCGGTCTGGCTGGCGAGGCCACGCAGCAGCAGTGGCAGCTGGCGCCGCTGTTGCACGCGCGAGATCTCCAAGACGTCGCGTCCGAGCACGAGGTCGAGGTAGTCGTCAAACCAGCGCGCGCGGTCGGCGCTGCGCACACGGCGCAGGGCGGGCGGGAACCCGCCGGCCACCACGCGGCTTATGTAGTCCGGGCGCGAGCCTGGCAGCGGGCGCCGACTGACCAGCGACGATGGGTCGCGAACGAGCAGCTCAGCGAAGTCCTCGTGCTTCTCCGCCGCCTCGCCCTGGGAGAGGGGCAGGACGCTTATGCGGTGCGCACGGCCGGTCAGAGCCTGTGCGGTCGCCGGCAGCGTCGCGTACCGTGTGGAGCCCGTGAGAACGAATCGGCCTGGCGAGCCGTCCCTGTTGAGCTCGGCCTTGATCGCGTCCAGAAGCTCCGGTGCGTGCTGAAACTCATCGATCGCGACCGGCGCTTCACCGGTCACGAGCAGGGCAGGGTCCGCACGGGCGGCATCGCGGGTGGCAAGGTCGTCGAGATCGATTATCTCGCTTCGCCACGGCTCCGCCAAGCAGCGCAGCAGGGTGGACTTGCCGACGGAGCGAGGGCCTTCCAGGACGACGACCGCCTCGACCTCCATGCGCCTCCGCACGACCTCCACGAGTCGCCGCTCAACAACCTTGGACAGAACCGCCGCCATCAGCGGATTCTAGCCGTGCTTCCGCAACTCGAGCCCCTTTTCTTCCGCAACTCGAGCCCCTTTTCTTCCGCAACTCGAGCCCCTTTTCTTCCGCAACTCGAGCCCCTTTGCCTCGGTGATATAAGCGTCTCCCCGGCCTCGAGCTGCTGCGCCGGATGGCTGCTCCGTGCATGAGCGCGTCTGCGCGATCGCGCCTGCCGCCCTCAGCTCCCGCTGCGGCGCGGCTGGCCGTGGATGTGCTGACGCCGGCGCTCGTGCGCGGCGCTGACCAGGGAGCAGACCTCGTCCGGGTCGGCTGCGGTCTGGATGCGCTTGAGGTCGTCCTCGTCGATCCTTCCCTGCTGGAGCGCGTGCTCGCGCAGCCAGCTCAGCATCTGCTCCCACTCCGGCCGCGCGAGCAGGATCGTCGGGAAGTGGCGGATCGTCTGCGTCTGGATCAGCGTCAGCGCCTCGAAGAGCTCATCGAGGGTGCCGAAGCCACCCGGTGCGACCACAAATGCGGAGGCATAGCGCACGAACATGATCTTCCGCGCGAAGAAGTGGCGGAAGCGAAGTGATATGTCAAGGTAGCGGTTGGGCATCTGCTCGTGGGGCAGCTCGATGTTGCAGCCGATCGAGAGCGCTCCGGCCTCGCGCGCACCGCGGTTTGCGGCTTCCATCAGCCCCGGGCCGCCGCCGGTGATGACCGCAAAGCCCGCCGCCCCGAGCGCCGCCGCAACCGCACGCACAAGCGTGTAGTCCTCGTGGCCCTCGGGCGTGCGCGCTGAGCCGAAGATCGTCACCGCTCGACCCACCTGCGCAAGCGCGTCAAAGCCGTAGGCAAGCTCGGCGGCGATGTCGCGGATGCGCGCCGCATCGGCCGCCCGAACCTCTGAGGGCTCGTCGCCGAGCCACATGAACAGCTCCTCGTCGAAGGTCTGGGCGTGGCGCCCCAGGCTGCTGCTCTCTTCCACCACAGGCGGAGCCTAGCTGAGCCTCGGCGAGTAGAAGCCCGCAGCGTCTCTGCGGAGAACGGCGGATGCGTGCGAGCGCCCGCCCGCCATAGGGTCGCTCCACGGTGCCTGCCATTCGCCTCTGGGAGCCATACCAGCCAGTTATGGGCACCAGCTTCAGGCCGAATGGCCCGCTGAGCCGCGCTCTGCGATCGCCTCGCCTCGGTGTGCGACCTTGAGGGACGCACAGACATGAGCACGCTTGAACTTGCACGCACGCAGTTCGCGGTCACCACCCTCTTCCACTTCATCTTCGTGCCGATGTCGATCGGCTTGGCGCTGTGGGTGGCGATCTGTCAGACGCTGCACTATCGCACGGGCAATGAGGTCTACGCGCGCATGACGCGCTTCTGGGGTCGCTTCATGCTGATCTCGATCGCGATCGGTGTTGTGACGGGCATCGTCCAGGAGTTTCAGTTCGGCATGAACTGGTCGGAATACTCGCGCTACGTCGGCGATGTCTTCGGCGCGCCGCTTGCGATGGAGGGCCTTGCGGCCTTCTTCCTGGAGTCGACCTTCATCGGCCTCTGGATCTTCGGCGCCGGCCGCATGCGCCCCGCGGTGCACCTGGCGACGATCTGGCTGACCGCGCTCGGGACGGTCTTCTCGGCCTACTTCATCCTTGCTGCGAACGCCTGGATGCAGCACCCGGTCGGCTACGTCGTCAATCACCTGACGCATCGCGCCGAACTGACGTCGATCTTTGCTGTGCTCGGCAACTCGACCGTCTGGATGGCCTTTCCGCACACGGTCTTCGGCGCCTTTCTCACCGGTGGCATGCTGGTATTGGCGATCTCCGCCTGGTTTCTGCTGCGCGGGCGCGACGTCGATGTCTTCGCGCGCTCCGCCAGCCTGATGCTGCCCCTGGTGCTTGTCTTCTCGATCGCGACGATCGGCTTCGGCGACGGCCAGGCACGGCTTCTTGAGAGCCAGCAGCCGATGAAGATGGCCGCTGCGGAGGCTGTCTACAAGACAACCAAGGGCGCGGGCCTCTCGCTCTTTGCAATCGCGCCCTTCGAAGCGCACCCCTCGCACCTCTCCACGAACATCGCGATCCCGCACCTGGAGTCGCTGATCGCGACGCTCTCCTGGAACGGCACCGTCAAGGGCATCGACCAGGCGCAGCGCGAAGAGGAAAAGCGATTTGGGCCGGGGCAGTACATGCCGATCGTCGGCGTCGTCTACTGGACCTTCCGGCTGATGGTCGGCTCAGGGTTCCTGATGCTCTTCATCGCGATCGCCGGCTGCCTGCTGATCTGGAAAAGGCGCCTGCAGCGTGCGCGGCTCTTTCACCGCGTCGCGATCGCCGCCGTGCTGCTGCCGATCATCGCGAACTGGTCAGGCTGGATCTTCACCGAGATGGGGCGCCAGCCGTGGGTCGTCTACGGCCTACTGCGCACGAGCCAAGCGCGCTCGCCGACGGTCACCTCGACCGAGCTTGTGATCTCGCTCTCCGCCTACATCCTCGTCTACTCGATACTGACCGGCATCGGCGGCCGGCTCTTCCTGCGCGAGATGCGCCACGGGCCCGGCGCGCCAGGGCCGGCGGGCGCGGGCGCGGGGCGGCCGGGCGGTGCGCCTGCCGGCGGCGCGGCGCTTGGCGAGGACCTCGGGCTGGCCTACTGATGGAGCGAGCCTGATGGCGCACGAGCCGGACTTTCTGCAGACGCTCTGGTTTGTGCTGATCGCGATCCTGTGGGTCGGCTACTTCATCCTTGAGGGCTTTGACTTCGGCGTGGGCATGCTCGTGCCGCTGCTTGGCAGGGACGAGGCGGAGAAGCGTGCTCTGATCCACACGATCGGCCCGCTCTGGGATGGCAACGAGGTATGGCTGATCGTCGCCGGCGGGGCGACGTTCGCCGCCTTCCCGGGGTGGTATGCGTCGCTCTTCTCCGGCTTCTATCTCGCGCTGCTGCTGATTCTGCTGGCGCTGATCGTGCGCGGGGTGGCGTTCGAGTTCTGGGGCAAGATCGACTCGTCCCGTTGGCGGGCGCTCTGGGAGGGCGCTCTGGCGGGCGGCTCGGCGCTTGCCTCCTTCCTCTGGGGTGTTGCGTTTGCGAACATCATCGCTGGGGTGCCGTTGAATGGCGCCCACAACTTCACCGGGACGATCTTCTCGCTGCTTCACCCTTACGCCCTGCTCGCGGGCTTGGCCAGCCTGCTGCTCTTTCTCGCCCACGGCGCAGCGTTTCTGACGCTGCGCACCCGCGGCAAGCTGCGGGAGCGCGCGGGCAGGGTCGCCACCCCGGTGGGCATTGCCGTCATCGGTCCCCTTGCCGGCTTTCTGCTCTGGAGCGCGCTCGACCAGCGCGTGGGGGGCGTGAAGGCCTCGGCAACGGCGCTTGCCGCGCTCGCGGTCGCGCTCGCGGCGGCGGCGCCGGCGCTGCTGGCGCGCGGCAGGCAGGCGGGTGCCTTTGGGGCGACGACCGGGGCGATCGCGGCGCTCTTTGCCGCGCAGCTGGTATGGCTGTTTCCGCTGGCGCTGCCATCGAGCACTGCACGCGCCCTCTCGCTGACCCTGCGCGCGGCCTCCTCGAGCCACTACACGCTGACCGTGATGAGCATCGTCGCGGTGGTGCTGCTGCCGGTCGTGCTGCTCTACCAGGGCTGGACCTACTGGATCTTCCGCTACCGGCTGAGCAGCGAGGACTTTGCGCAGCCACCGACCCCTGGAGCATTGATCGAGCGCGCCTTCGGCGCCGGCGGCACGGGGCCGGGGTCGCCCACCGCGGGTGAGGCCGGCGCGGGCGGGGGAGGAACGGGCGGGGGTCCATAGCGATGGCTGCCGTCAGCGTCGTCGGCGAGCGCGGGCTGCAGCGGCGCCTGCTGCGCGAGAGCTCAGCAGCACGCGCTGCGATCCGGCGCGCTGCGCTGCTCGGGCTGGCAAGCGCGGCTGCGATCGTCGCGCAGGCGGCACTGCTTGCGCATCTGATCGCCGCTACAGCCTTCGGCCATGCCTCGCTTGGCGCGCTCAGCGACGAGCTGATCGCGCTCGCTGCAGTGGTCGCGGCAAGGGCGCTGCTCGCTGGCGCCTTTGAGAGCTCAGGACGGATCGCTGCCGCGGAGGCGATGTCGCAGCTGCGCGCGCGCCTTGCGCGCACGCTGCTGATCGAGGATCCGGCGCGAGCGCTCGAGGATGCGGCGGAGGGGAGCGCCAGCGGCGAGCTTGCCGGCGCGGCGGTCGCCGGGGTCGATGCGCTGCTGCCCCTCTTTGCGGGCTATCTGCCCCAGATCGTGCTTGCGGCAGCCGTTCCCGCGCTCGCGCTTGCATACCTTGCGGCGGTGGACGCGCTCGCCGCGGTGCTGCTGCTGCTGAGCATCCCGCTGCTGATCGCCTTCATGGTGCTGATCGGCAAGCGGGCAGGGGCGGCCGCGCGCTCGCGGATGCGCGCGCTTGCGATTTTGAGCGGCCACTTCGTCGACGTCGTCAGCGGTCTCAGCACGCTGCGCGTCTTCCGCCGTGAGCAGGCGCAGGTGCAGACGATCGCGCGCGTCGGCGAGCGCCTGCGCGCGGAGACCATGGGCACGCTGCGGATCGCATTCCTATCTGCGCTTGTGCTGGAGCTGGGCGCGATGATCGCGATGGCGCTGGTTGCGGCGACGATCGGCGTCCAGCTTGACGGCGGAGCGCTGAAGCTGCAGGCCGGCCTGGTCGTGCTGCTGCTTGCTCCTGAGATCTACGGCGCGCTGCGCGGGGTCGGCCAGCGCTACCACGCCGGTGCGGACGGCCTGGCGGCGGCAGAGCGCATCTTCAGGGCGCTTGACAGCGGCGAGGGGCAGGGGCCAGCAGCCACTGGGCGGCCCATCGAGAGCGCCGGCGCAGGTGCCCTTGGCGAATCTGCTCGCGATCGCGCACGCTGCACGCGGAGGGGCCCAGCGATCAGCCCCCTGCAGGCGCCGCTGTGCCTGGAGGGGGTGCGCTTCAGCTTCCCCGGACGTGCGCAGGAGCTCCTGCGCGGCGTCGATCTCGCTCTTGAGCCCGGCTCGGCAACCCTCATCACCGGCGCAAGCGGAGCGGGGAAGAGCACGCTAGGGATGCTGCTGCTCGGGCTGCGCTCGCCCAGCGCCGGGCGTGTGCACTGTGGTGGGCAGGAGCTCTCCGAGCTTGGCCGGGAGCGATGGTGGCCCCAGGTCGCCTGGCTGCCCCAGCGCCCGCGCATCTACGCGGGCACGCTCGCGCAGAACATCGCGCTCTATGACCGCAGGATCGATGCTGATCGAATCGAGCAGGCGGCCGCGGCGGCGGGGCTGGGGGAGCTTTTGGCCAGCCTGCCGGAGGGGCTTCAGACGCGCGTCGGGGAGGGCAACCGCGCGCTCTCTGCGGGGCAGGCAGCGCGCGTGGCGCTGGCGCGGGTGCTTGCCCCACGCGCAGCGCTGGTGGTGCTCGATGAGCCCTTTGCGCATCTGGATCAGGGCAGCCGGATGGCGATCGCCGAGCAGCTCGGCGCTCTGCAGGGCAGCTGCACGCTGGTTGTGATCGGCCATGCTCCGGCGCAGGGAGCGACCGGCTGGGCGTCTGTAGAGGAAGGCTTGTGGCCTGCGGGCGCGCGCGTCCTTGCGCTGGAGGACGGGCGGCTTGAGGCGGTGCGCGCGTGAGCGCGCAGGCGCAGGGCGCAGCGGCGAGCGACGATCGCGCCGGCCTGCGCGGGGGCGTGCGCGCGCTGGCTGTGCTCGGGCGCGCGGGCGGGGGCGAGCGGCGGGCGTTTGCGCTTGCGGTGCTGCTCGGATTCGGAGCGGTCGCAAGCTCTGCAGCGCTGCTTGCCACCTCCGGCTATCTGATCTCGAAAGCCGCCCAGCGACCGCCGATCCTCTCGCTGCTGGTCGTGATCGTCGCTGTGCGGACATTTGCGCTCGCGCGCGCGCTGATGCGCTACGGCGAACGGCTGGCCGCTCATGATGGCGCGCTGCGGATGATGGCGCGTGTCCGCGTGCGCTTCTTCGAGCGCCTTGCGCCGCTTGTCCCGGGCGAGCTTCTGCGCGCGAGTGTCGACCCGGACGGGCGCAGACGTGAGGGCACCAGGGCGGGCGAGCTGCTTGGACGCTTCCTGAGCGACGTCGATGCGCTGCAGGAGCTCTATGCACGCGGCATCGCGCCGCCGCTGATCGCTGCGCTTGCAACCGCGGGCGCTGCGCTCGGCGCCTACCTGATCCTGCCCGCCGCCGGCCCGGCCGTCTTTGCGGGGATGGCGCTTGCCAGCCTGCTCGCGCCCGCTGGGGGGATGCTGCTGAGCACGCGCGCAGGCAGGCGCGAGGCGCCGGCGCGCGGGGCGCTGCTCGCGGAGCTCTTGGAGACGTTGCAGGGCGCTCCCGAGCTTGCGCTCGCAGGGCGCTCGCAGGAGCGCCTGGCGGCGATCTCCGCCCTCGATCGCGCGCTGGCTGGCCACCTGCGCCGCGATGGGCTCGCGGCGGGGCTTGCCGCCGCGCTGCTGTCGCTGATCGGCGGGGCGACGATCCTCGCGCTGGTGCTGATCGGGGTGCCGGCGCTGCGCTCAGGCGCGCTTGCCCCCGTGATGCTTGCGGCGCTCATCTTCCTTGCGATCGCGGCATTTGAGGCGGTGCCGCCGCTCGCTGATGCGGGGAGGCGCCTGGGCGCTGGGAGCGCCTCCGCGCAGCGGCTGCATGAGCTCCTCAGGCGTCGGTCCACGGTGCGCGATCGCGCGCGCCCGGCGCCCCTTCCCGATCAGGGCGAGCTTGTCATGGAAGATGTCTTCTTTCGCTACAGCCCGGCCGATCGCTGGCTGCTCGAAGGGGTCTCGATGCAGATCGAGCCGGGCAGGCTGATCGCGCTCTCCGGCCCCTCTGGCGCTGGCAAGAGCACGATCGCCCAGCTGCTTGTGCGCTTCTTGGACCCGCAGCACGGAGCGGTGCGGATCGGCGGCGTGGACCTCCGCGAGGCCAGGCAGGAGCAGGTGCGCAGCATGATCGTGCTGATCGAGCAGCAGGCGCACCTCTTCAACACGAGCATCCGCAAGAACCTCCTGATCGCGCGCCCCTCAGCAGGCGAGCGAGAGCTCTGGGAGGCGCTCGAGCAGGTGGGGATCGCCGACTTCATCGCCGCGCAGCCGCAGGGGCTGGAGCTGATGGTCGGCGAGGGCGGCGAGGCGCTCTCGGGCGGCGAGCGCCGTCGCATCGCGTTGGCCCGGGCCTTTCTATCACCCGCGCGCTTCCTGATCTTCGATGAGCCGACCGCCCATCTGGACCACGCGAGCGCGCAGAGCGTTCTAGACGCGATCGAGGCGGCCGCGGCGGAGCGCGGGGTGCTGCTGATCAGCCACGAGCAGCTTGCCGGCGAGCGCGCCCAGGAGGCGCTGGAGCTGCGGTCCGGTCAGATCCTTCGTGCGACGCCTGATCAATACACTGCGCTGCGATGAACGACGACTGGCGGCTGCGCATCGAGCTTGGCGAGGAGAGCCACGCGCAGATGTTGACCGCGGCGCTGAGCGAGGCGCAGGAGCTGGCGCATGACCTCCGGGGCGCCTTCCACGATCGCGTGATCGTCTCGCGCGACGGGCCTGTGGTGTTCTGCTACACCGCCACCAGGGAGCAGGCGCAGGCCGCTCAGAGGCTGATCGACTCGCTGGCCGAGAAGCATGGCTGGACGCTGCGCTCGCAGCTCACGCATTGGCACCCCGTCGCTGAGGCGTGGGAGGACCCCGACGAGCCGCTGCCCCAAGCAGACGCCGATGCGGCAGCTGAGCACGCCAGGCTGATCGAGCAGGAGCGAGCAGATACGGATCGCCTTGGCTTCGCCGAGTGGGAGGTGCGGGTGCAGCGCGCATCGCACCACGATGCCGCCGCGCTCTCGGCGGCGCTGCGCCAGGAGGGGATGCCGCATGTTCACCGCTGGCACTACCTGCTGGTCGGCGCCGCAGACGAGGACAGCGCGCGTGAGCTGGCGGCGCGGATCGAGCGCGAGGCCCCGCCCGGCACGAGCGCAAGCGTGGAGCCGGCGGCGCGCGCCGCCTACGCGCTGGGCGGCCGGCAGACCAGCCCCTTTGCGGTCTTCGGCGGGATCGGCATCTAGCGCGCTGCTGCCAGGGCCCGGCTGGCGATCGCCGCCTCAGGCGCGTATGCGCGCGATGGCCTGCGTGCGCGAGGAGACGCCGAGCCGAGCGTAGATGTGCTCCAGGTGCTTGCGGATGGTGCCGACGCTGATCGAAAGCTCGTGCGCGATCTGGTCATTTGTCCTGCCGAGCGTGAGCAGCCGCAGCACCTGCGCTTGGCGCCGCGTGATCCCAAGCTCGCGCAGCGACTCGACGCTCGGCGGGCGTGAGCGCTGCTCCTCCAGCAGCAGCGTGGTGCAGGCGTCGCGCCCCGCGGAGGGGAGGATGAGCACGCGCAGGCGCCCGCGCGGGCCCTCCAGATGCAGCGTCTTGCCGCTCGCTCCTCTGACTGCGGCCATGATCGGTGAGGGCAGCTCAGCGCACTCAGCCCAAGGCCGACCGAGATAGGCCTCGAGCAGCTCGCGTGCTGTCGCGCTGGCGTGCGCCACGCGCCAGGCGCTGTCGAGCTGGATGAAGGCGGCATCGCGCTGCGCAAGCGCGCTGTCAAGCGCCGCTACCAGCGCGGCGGCGTGCTGGCGCGCGCGCACCTGCGTGTAGGCGCAGGCAAGGTGGGGGCGCAGTGCCTCGAGCACCGCGCGGTCGCGCTCTGTGAAGGTGCGCCGATCGCGCCCGAGCACAAGCGCGACGAGCACATCTCCGGGCAGGCCGAAGACGAGCTGATCCTCCAGCCCGATGGGTCGGTAGATGTCCTGGTAGAGCTCGAGGTGGTGCAGCCGGCGCCGGGAGAGGAAGTCTGAGAGCGCATAGGTGCGCAGATCGCCCGCGCGCTGGAGCGCTACCAGCGGGTGCTGGTGGGCGAGCGCGAGGAAGCGCTCCCCGATGCCCTCGAAGAGGCAGTCGGGTGGGTCGTGTAGCGTCCACGCGCTGGCGCGTGCCAGGTCGATCTCATTGAGCGCCAGGGTTTCGCAGGCGACCAGTCTGCGCAGCCCTGGAACGAGCACGCCTCTGAGCTCGGCCATGTCCTTGCTGCGCTGCGCCTCGAGCGAAAGCTCGAGCACTGCAGCGAGATCGTCTGCGCTCAACGACATCTTCGACATCCTTCCTGGCACCCATCGCCCGCTGCGGCGCCGGACGCCGGCAGCTGTGCTCAGCGCTTCACCGGCGCCCCGGGGGCGCCCCTTGCGCTCTCGGGCCACTCTCCGACGCCGACGAAATATACGCGCTTTGTCGTATTCAGGCAAGTGCGCAGCGTCGATATCGTCGCCCGCCAGATCGATGCTGACCGTCGCTGCGGGCAGCTGCCGACCCACGGCCAACGATGACTCAACGGAAGGTGAAGGAGGCGCCCATGCGGAGAGGCAACCTGACAGCACGGCTGCTTGCAGCCACGCTTGCGCTGGCTTGCGCGCTTGCGCCGAGCGCGTCCCGGGCGGCGGGCGTCCCTCCCTCAGAACCGCCGCCTGTCAAATGCAGCGAAACGCCGACCGGGCAGTGGCCGGAACCGGAAGGGCTCTACCGGTCGGGCGCCTGCCTGATCCAGGGCGTCGGCGGTCTCTCGATCTCCCCCCAGGTCGTCACCGTCGGCGAAGCGATCACAGCGACCGTGCCGGGCACCAATCCGCGCCCTGAATGGTCGTGGGGCTGGAAGGGCTTTGTGGCGGAAGTAGGCGGCGGGCAGGTCCTCTCCGGCTGCGGCGAAGACAGCACAAGCTGCACCGTCAAGGCCTCCGCCGAAGCTGCGTCAAGCACGTGGGAGGTCTTCTCCCACGCCGTCAGCTACCCGGGCATCTTCGGCGGGACCTCCTACTCCAGCGAATACTTCATCATCGAGGGGGGTGGCGGCACAATCACGGGCAGCGTCAGCAGCCCGAGCCACAAGGGCCTGGCAGGCGTCACCGTCGCGATCACCGGCACCAGCGCGAGCGGGCAGGCCGTGAGCGACACCGCCACGACAGCGGCTGACGGCGTCTACTCGCAGAGCGTGCCCGAAGGCTCCTATTCAGTCGCGCCGACAGGCACCCCGCCGGGACAGCCCGCCGGCGGCGAATACAAGGTGCTCGCCTGCCCGGGCAGCGAAGGACGCGGAAGCTGCTCGCTGCGGGTCTCCGCAGGAGCGAGCGAAGCGAGCTTCGAATACTCGCCACCGCACAATCAGGTGAGCATCGCGCTGGAACCGCTGTCCGTCTCGGCCGATGGCTTCGGCGTGGTCAGCGCCACGATCACGGTGAGCGCGCCCAACGGCGAACCGGTCGCCGGTCGGGCGATCAGCGTCGAGCCGCCGGTGACCTACGAACAGCCGGCGATCATCTGCGATGAAGGCGGCAGGCTCGCCTACCCGGGACGTCTCTCCGACGGATCGATCCTCGGCGCGCACTTCGTCCGAACGACCAATGCAGCGGGCCAGATCCATCTGACGATCTTCACCGGAACCGTGGCAGGAAGTTGGCTGCTTGAAGCCGGTGAAGAAGAAGCGCCGCGCTCACAGTGGGCCCATGCGCAGGTCGGGGTGAGCGAAGCGACGGGCGGTCGCAGCGAACTACCTCCGGAGCTGACTGCGATTCTGCACTCGGAGAGCCAGAGCAATGAAACGCTCGTCAACTTCCGCCGCAGCGGCCTTGCTGATGTGCTTGAGTTCCTCGGCCAGGAGAAGGCCTCCGGCGCCCTCGGCGGCGTCGGCTTCATGCCGGTCTTCTCGCGCGACCCTGCCGGCATCTTGAACGTTGGCGTAGCTCTCTTTGCGGAAGCCTTCTCAGTCCGCGAGGCGCTCTTCAACTACCTCGATGAGAAGACAAGCACGCCGCTGCCTGAAAGCCAGGCGGTCGTGATCGACATCGCCGGGATGCAGGCACTTCACTTCACCACCTTTCTGGCCGAACATCCAACCACCGTCATCGGCGACCACCTCTACTCGCTCGCCCAGTGGGAAAACGGCAGTCTTGTCGCAATCGGTGAAAACCTGCGCGGCGAACACCCGCACATACCGATCCCCGCGCGCGGCAGGCCTCACGCCGGCTTCCCGCCGCCGCTGGGCAACGAATCCCTGCTCTACGAGTACGGGCCCTATCCGCCGTTTGGCGCAGAAGGGGCGGTTCGCAGCGCCTTCGTCGCATGCATCGGCGGGAACGCCGGTGGCCTGAGCGCCTCTGGCGGCACCGGCGGCGGTGGCCTGGACATCACCGCGCACTCGCCCGTGAGCCTGCTCGCGGTCGGAGCACACGGGCAGCGGGCCGGCATCGGCGCACGCGGCGGGCCACTCGACACGATCCCCGGCGCGATCGTCCGCCACCACGGGCGCGAGGTCAGCGAGCTCAAGCTCCCGGCGGGTGCCTACCGACTCATTTTGACTGGCACCGGGCGTGGGCACGCCACGCTTGTGGTCTCCTCCTCGAGTGTGCACGGGCTGCAGAGCGAGGTGTTCTCGTTCAGGGTCAGAAGGGGCGAGCGTGGGCGTCTGGCGCTGCGCAGCGGCAAGAGCCCTACGACGATGCGTCTCGGCCGCCGTCGGCTGCGCGGCGCGCGCGGAGTGCCCCTCAGCGTGCATGGCCTGCCGTCCGCGCTCCCGCACGGCGTCCGCAGCACGTTGACGTTGAGCGTTGCGGATCAGTTCGGCAGGCCGGCCGCGGGCGTGACGGTGAGCGTCAGCGGTGGCTCCGGCGCACCGCGGCTGCAGACTGTCTCGACGCCGACCGGCAGGGTCGCAATCACGCTCGACCCGCCCGCGCCAGGCAGACTGACCGTCACCCTTGCCGCCCCCGGCTACCGGCCTAAGACGGTCAACGTGAAGGTGACCTGAGCGCTGCCGGGGCCGGCAGCGCGATCGATTGGAGCGGCAAGACTGGAGCGGCGGGCAGCCGGCCTCCGCCGCGCTGCGGATTTCCCGCAGCTGCACGCGTAGATCGCACCGGGCGCGCGGACGCATGCCCCTATATCTTTAGAAAGCGATGAGCACGGCAGAGCGAAAGCCCACAGCCGCCAGGCGCAGGCCCGCGACTGGCGATCCCCCCGGAGCGCCGCCGCCACTGATCACGGACATCATCTGCGGCATCGACGGGACGCGCTCCGCTTATGAGGCCGTGCGCCAGGCAGCTTTTCTGGCCGGGGCGGAGGGGCACCTGAGCCTGCTTGTGGTCACGGGCCACCAGGGCGCCGGCCGCCAGGAGGCCTCCGCGCTCGCCCCCGCCCGCGCTCGCGCGGTCAGCGAGTACGCGCGCAAGATCGCGCGCGAAGAAGGCGTTGCGGCGCTCGCCGAGGTCGAGGACCGGGGGCCGGTCGCCGAGGTGCTGCTGGAGCGCGCGCGCGAGCACACGCTGCTTGCGCTCGGTGCGCCGAGCATGTCCCGGCTGGCGCATCTGCTGATCGGCGGCGTTGCCAGCAAGGCTGCCCACGAGCTTCCCGTCTCCCTGCTGGTCGCACGCCGGCCGCGCCGACGCCAGGGACATGTCGCCTCAACGCTCGTCGTGGCAAGCGACGCCTCGGAGCGCTCAGGGGCGCTCGTCGAGATCGCTGCAGGGATAGCGTCCGCGCGCGGGCTCTCCCTGGTCCTGATGCACGCGGTGCACGGTGAGTCCACGCGCCATCCGACGCGCATCGCCGCCCAGGCGGCGCGCGCCAAGGAGCTGATGGGCGCGGAGGTCGAGGTTTGCGTGATGCCTGGTCACCCGGCGGCGGCGATCGTCGAGTGCGCCCGCCAGAGCGGCGCGACGCTGGCGCTGCTTGGCAGTCGGCGCACGCGCGGCCTGCGCTCGTTGGGCAGCGTCAGCGAGCGGGTGATCTACGACGCCGACTGCTCCGTGCTTGTGCTGCGACCGGAGGACATGCGCCGATGAGGGCGAGAGCGAGGAGCGCTGAATGGCCGAGCATGAGCGGATCTTCGGCTCGGTTCTAGTCGGCGTCGACGGCCTGCAGGGTGGCCGCGACGCGATCGCCCTGGCAAGGCTGCTCTGCGACCCGCAGGGCGAGCTGCTGCTGGTGCATGTGCGGGCGCTGCCAGATCACGCAGGCGAGCGCTCCGCCGAGGCTGAGCAGGGCGACGATGGGCAGCCGCTCGCCGACGCTCTGGCGCTGCTTGAGCGCGAGCGCGCCACATCCGGGGTGCAGGCGCAGCTGCGCGCGGTGCCGGCAAGCTCGCCGGGCCGTGGCCTGCACGAGCTGGCGGGCGCCGAGTCAGCGGACCTGATCGTGGTCGGATCCTCCCACCGTGGCTTCCTGGGCCGCGTGCTGATGGGCAACGCGACGCGCGAGGCGCTCACCGGCTCGCCCTGTGCGGTTGCCGTCGCTCCCCGCGGCTACGCCGAGAGCAAGCACCGGCCGACGGCGGTCGGGGTCGGCTACGACGGCAGCCCGGAGAGCAGGCAGGCGCTCACGCTCGGTCGCGCGCTGGCCGAGCGCATGGGGGTCGACTTGAAGGTGCTCCAGGTCGTCCCCGTCGCCGGCCCGGCCTATGCGGGCTTTGGCGGCGTCGCTTGGGGCGAGGCGCTCGAGGAGATCCGCGCCGATGTGCAGAAGGACCTCGAGCAGGCGGTCGGCCCCGTTGGCGAAGCACGGGCGATGCTCGGCATCGCCGGCGAGGCGCTTGCGGAGCTTGGCGAAGAAGTAGGCCTGGTGGTCGTCGGCTCCCGCGGCTATGGGCCGCTGCGCACGCTGCTGCTGGGGTCCACTGCGCGCTATCTCGCCCGCCACGCCCGCTCGCCGCTGCTGGTGCTCCCGCGTGGATCTGAGGAGCACGCGGGCGCTGTGGACTAGCCTTAGGGCTCGTGAGCGCACAGCTTCCGCCCCCTTCCGCTCCTCCGCGGCAGGCTCAGCCGCCGCTGCCCCCACGCCCGCGGCTGCCGCCCGCGCCGCCTCCGCCTGAGCCACCGCGCGGCGCCTCGCTTGCCTGGCGCTTCATCGCAGGTGCGCTTGCGGTGATCGTGCTCTCCGGCGCCGGCGCCGCTGTCTTCGCGCTCAACGAGGTGCACAAGATCGTCGAAGCGCTCGGGCAGCACAAGCCCGTGAAGGTGGCGCCGAAGGTGCTCGCGCCTGTCGCGAAGGGCAAGCCTGAGACGCTGCTGCTGGTCGGCAACGACGAACGGCGCGAAACGCAGTACTACCACAACGCGGTCCTTCCGCACTCCAACGAGATGCTGCTGGTGCGCGTCGACCCGAGCAAGCCGACGATCTCGATGCTCTCGCTGCCGCGCGAGCTGCTCGTGCCCTTCACGACCCCGGACGGGGAAGAAGTGCAGACGCGCCTCAATGCGGCCTACATGTACGGATACGTTCAGGGCGGCGGCACCGCGGGCGGCATCAAGCTGATGGTGGAAACGATCAAGCGGGTGTTCGGCATCCCGGAAATCAACCACGTCTTCATCACGAACTTCCCCCGCTTCAAGAACGCCGTGAACGAAATGGGCTGCGTCTACATGATGGTGGACAAGCACTACGAACACACCAACATTCCTGGCGTCAATGAACAGTACATGGAAATCCACCTCCAGCCCGGCTACCAGCGGCTGTGCGGGAGCGAAGCGCTCGAATATGTCGCCAACCGTCACGAAAGCACATCGCTGGTGCGCGACGCGCGCGATCAGCGCTTCCTGCTCGAAGTGAAGGCGCAGTACGGGCCGACGCTGTTTGAAAACCGTGAAAAGTTCGAGCACATCTTCGGCAAGGCGGTCGAATCCGATCTCCAGCAGGGTGAACAGGGCGAAGAAGAAGTGCTCGACCTGCTCGAGCTGCTCGTCGGATCGGCGAGCAAGCCTGTCCGCCAGGTGCACTTCCAGGTCGAATTCGGCAAGAGCTTCGACACGGCAACACCTGAAGAGATTCACAACGCCGTCTACTCCTTCCTGCACGGCACCGCAGCGCTTCCCCAGCATCACATCAACCAGGCGGCGCGCTCGGTCCACGTCCGCCAGCACGGCTCCTCGGGCAATCCGCTGAGCCAGCTTGGGCTCTCCCCGACCCCGCAGAGCACGCTTGAAGCAGCGCACGCCGACGGGGCGCGGCTGCCGATCGCGATCGAGGCGCCGCTTTACCAGAAGAGCACGGCTGAAGCGGGTGAAGATGAAATCCGCACCTACAAGATCGACGGTCCCCACGGACAGCGCTACCCGGCCTTCGTGGTCGTGGTGGGCGAGGGCGAACTGGGGCAGTACTACGACATCGAGGGTACGACCTGGAGTGACCCGCCGATCCTGAGCGCGACCGCGCAGACGCTCAAGATCGGCCACCGCACCTACAGCCTCGCCTACGACGGCGAAAGCATCAAGACGATCGCCTGGCGCGAAGGCGGTGGCACCTATTGGATCGAAAACACGCTCTCCAACACGCTCTCGCCTCAGACGATGGTCGCGCTGGCGCGTGAGACGCGACCTCTCAGCAGCAACACGATCGCCAAGGCGAGCAGCGGCGGCACGCCGGTGCCCAGGAGCAACGTGACGCCGCCGCCGCGTCCGGTCGCTACCGTCAGCACCGCGATCAAGCTGGGTGACTATCTGGGCTTCGGGATCCTGCTGGCGGCGGGAGCGCTCGGCGTCTTCGTCCTCTACCGCTTCAGCGTGCTGCGGCAGCTGCGAGGCGATGTCGCACGTGCGCTTGAGATCGAAGCGCAGCGTCATCGGCGCTGAGGGCGCAGCACGCGGCGGGCAGGGATGGCGACCGAGGTGGGCGCAGGCGGTGAGCGCAAGAGGGGCGTCGATGTCGCGATCATCGGCGGCGGCATCATCGGCCTCTCGCTCGCCTGGCGGCTGGCTGCGCGTGGCTGCTCGGTGTGCGTGCTCGAGCGGGAAGAGATCGGCTCGGGGACAAGCTCGGTTGCGGCGGGGATGCTCGCGCCTGTGAGCGAGGTGGAGAGCAGCGAGCAGGGGCGTCGCGCGCTTGCGCTCGCGCTGCGCTCCGCCGCGCTCTGGGAGGGCTTTGCCCAGGAGCTTGAGGCGGCCGCGGAAGCGAGCATCGGCCATTCGCAGGCCGGCACGCTGATGGTCGCGCGCGACGAGGACGAAGCGCGGGAGCTTGAGCGCCAGCTGGAGCTGCGCAGCGCGCTCGGGCTTCGCGCAAGCCGGCTGCTGCCCAGCGAGGCGCGCGCGCTGGAGCCCGCGCTGGCGCCTGTGATCCGCCTTGCGCTCGAGCTTCCCGGGGACCACTCCGTCGATCCGCCCGCGGTGCTTGCAGCGCTGCGGTCAGCCTGCGAGCGCGCCGGCGTTCAGCTGCGCTGCCGGTCGGAGGCGGTCGGGCTGGAGCAGAGGTCCGATCAGGGGGCGGAGCGCACCCGCGTTCTCGCGGGCGTGCGTCTGGCCGGCGGCGAGCTGGTGGCGGCTGAGCGCGTCGTGATTGCCGCCGGTGCCTGGAGCGGCGCGCTTGGCTTGCTGCCTGAGCAGGTGGCTGTGCCGGTGCGTCCGGTACGTGGCGAGCTGCTGTGGCTGCGCGACCCCTCCGGCTCCGCGCCCCTGCGGCGTAGCATCCGCGCCGGCCGGGTCTATCTGGTGCCGCGCTCTGATGGGCGCGTGATCGTCGGCGCAAGCATGGAGGAGCGCGGCTTTGAGCGATCGCCGCGCGCCGGCACCGTCTACGAGCTGCTGCGCGCCGCCTATGAGCTGGTGCCCGCGACCTACGAGCTGCGCTTCGAGCGCGTGCTGGTGGGCTTCCGCCCCGGCACGCCAGACAACCTGCCGCTGCTTGGCGAGAGCGCCCTGCAGCGCCTCTATCTGGCAACGGGCCACTTTCGCAACGGCGTACTGCTTGCCGCGCTCTCAGCGAGGCTGCTCTGCGCCATGATCTGCGGTGAAGCGCTGGACGCGGCGGATGCGCAGCTGCTTGCCAGCTGCGACCCCAAGCGCTTCGCCGCCGGCGCCGCCGGGCCGGGAAGCTGAGGTTATGCGCGCGATGATCTATGTGAATGGAGAGCCGACCGAGCTTCGCCCCGGGGCGAAGCTTGCACAGGCGCTCGCGCTGCTCAGCCTAAGCGTCGAGGCGCGGGGCATCGCGGTGGCGATCGACGGCGAGGTGCTGCCGCGCGAGCGCTGGGAGCAGACAGCGCTCGATGATGGCGCGCGAGTCGAGGTGGTAGCTGCTATCCAGGGAGGATGAGCATCGAAGCACTTTCCATCGCCGGCAGGGAGCTGCCCTCGCGGCTGATCCTCGGCTCCGGCGGCTTTGCCTCCCATGAGCTGCTCTCAGAAGCGATCGCCGCGAGCGGCTGCGAGCTGGTGACGGTCGCGCTGCGGCGCGTGGACCCGGGCGCGCAGGGGTCGATCCTCGACGCGATCGAGTCAGCGGGCGCCTCAGTGCTGCCGAACACGGCCGGCTGCCGGACCGCGCCGGAGGCGGTCAGGACCGCCCGCCTGGCGCGCGAGGCGCTTGCCACAGAGTGGGTGAAGCTCGAGGTGATCGGCGACGAGGAGACGCTGCTGCCGGACGGCGTGGAGCTGCTGCGCGCCGCTGAGCAGCTCGTTGCGGAGGGGTTTGTCGTGCTGCCCTACTGCAGCGACGACCCGGTGCTCGCCCGGCGCCTGCAGGATGTCGGCGCCGCCGCGGTGATGCCGCTGGGCGCGCCGATCGGCTCGGGGATGGGTATCAGGAACCCCTACAGCCTCACGCTGATCCGCCGCGCCGTCAGCGTGCCCGTGATCCTCGATGCGGGCCTCGGCACCGCCTCAGATGCCGCGCTCGCGATCGAGCTTGGCTGCGACGGGGTGATGAGCGCCTCAGCGATCTCGCGCGCGCACGATCCCGTCGCAATGGCCGCGGCGATGCGTGCAGCCGTCCAGGCCGGGGCGCTCGCACGCGCAGCGGGTCGCATTCCCAGACGCACCTATGCGCTGCCCTCCAGCCCCGAGAGCGGGATGGCGGAGCTCGCGGAGGCCAGCGCGCGCTCCTGAGCGGGCGTAGACTGCGCCTGTGAGCAGGCATTTCCTCTCTGGGGCAGAGCTTGACCGCGCGACGCTCGGGCGGCTGCTGGAGCGCGCGCAGGAGCTCAAGGCGGCGCCCGCGCGCTCGCATGCGCTCGCGGAGAAGGCGATCGCGCTGATCTTCGAACGCCCCTCGACGCGCACGCGCGTCTCCTTCGAGGTCGGGATCGTCGAGCTCGGCGGCCACCCCGTTGTGCTGCGCGCCGATGAGCTGCAGCTCGCGCGCGGGGAGTCGGTGCGCGACACCGCGCTCGTGCTCTCGCGCCAGGTCGCCGCGATCGGCCTGCGCAGCGGCTCTGATCAGGCGCTCGCGGAGCTTGCCCAGCACGCGAGCGTGCCCGTCTTCAACATGCTCACCCCGCGCGAGCACCCCTGCCAGGCGCTTGCCGACCTGCTCACGATCAAGGAGGCCTGCGGCCGGCTCGAAGGGCTGCGTCTCGCCTATGTCGGCGACGCTACCAACGTCGCCCGCTCGCTTGTGCGCCTGGGGGTCCTGGCGGGCATGGAGGTTGCGCTCGCCTCCCCGCCGGGCTTTGCGCTCAGTCCCGATGAGGCCAGGGGGCTTGCCGAGCAGATGCGCGCGGGGGCGGGTTGCGGGCGGCTTGTGGAGGTCGCCCTCCACAGCGATCCGCGCGCTGCAGCCGCGGGCGCCAACGTCCTCTACACCGACGTCTGGGTGTCGATGGGCGACGAGGAAAGCGCAGCGGCGCGCCGCCGCGCGCTTGAGCCCTACCGGATCGACGACGCGCTGCTCGATCTGGGCGCCGATGGCGCCTTTGCGCTGCACTGCCTGCCCGCTCATCCGGGCGAGGAGATCACCGCGGAGGTCCTCTACGGCGAGCGCCAGCGCATCTGGGAGCAGGCCGAGAACAGACGCCACGCCCAGAAGGCCCTGCTCGAGTGGCTGCTGGAGGCATGGTGAGCGGGCCGCGCACATCCGATCAGGGCGCCCTCGCAGGAGCCCTGGCGCGACCGGCGCGCGGCGCGGAGGTCGAGCTCTTCATCGAGTCGCTCGCCTACGGCGGCGAGGGCGTGGCGCGCTACGGCGAGGGCGGCTACGTGATCTTCGTGGCGGGCGCGATCCCCGGCGATCGTGTCCGCGCCCACGTCTACAAGGCCAAGCGCGCCTACGCCCACGCGCGCACGCTGCAGCTGCTTGAGCCCTCGCCGGAGCGGATTGCGCCGGTAGCGCCCCATCCGGGGGCGCCATGGCAGGTGCTCCCTTACGAGCGCCAGCTCGAGGTCAAGTCTGCGCAGGTGCAGGAGGCGCTCGTGCGCATCGGCGGGCTCGCAGGCTTCGAGCTTCAGCCGATCCTGCCCGCGGCAGAGCGCTGGCGCTACCGCAACAAGATCGAGCTCTCCTTCGGCAGCGACGAGCAGGGCGCGCTCGTGCTCGGCTTCCACGCCCCAGCGCGCTGGAACCGGGTGGTGGGGATCGAGGACTGCCTGCTTGCCTCCGAGCGCGTCAACCGCGCGCTGCGCGCGGTGGCAGCCTGGGCCGCCGGGCAGGGGCTGCGCGCCTGGCAGCGCTCTGTGGGCACGCCCGCGCAGCCTGCGGCGGTGCCAGCCGACGGCCGGGCACGGCTGCGCAACCTGGTGCTGCGCGAGGGGCGCCGCAGCGGCACGCTGCAGGCGCGCCTGGTCACCACCCCCGGTGAGATCGAGCTTGCGGGCTTCATCGCCGCGCTGCAGGGCGCGCTTGGCGAGGAGGAGCTCTCAGGCGTGCTCTGGAGCCGCTCTGATCGCCTCGCGGAGACCACCGCGGGCGGCGCCACGGAGCTCCTTCACGGCTCATCCGAGCTGAGCGAGCGCCTGGGCGGGCTGACCTTCCGGATCGGCCCGGAGGCGTTCTTTCAGACGAACACCGAGATGGCTGAGGTGCTCTACTCGGTCGCCGGCGAGCTTGCGCAGCTGCAGGGCGGCGAGCTGCTCTTCGACCTCTACTGCGGCCTTGGCAGCATCGGCCTCTTCCTCGCCGAGCGCGTGCGCGAGGTGGTCGGCATCGAGCTTGAGGAGTCGGCGGTCGCGGGTGCCCGTCGCGCGGCGGCCGAGAACGGAATCGAGCATGCGACCTTCTACGCGGGCGAGGCGCGCAGGCTGCTCGGCGCGGTGCTCGAGCGCCACGGCAGGCCCGATGTCGTCGTGGTCGACCCGCCACGCGCCGGGCTCGGTCGCAGGGCGGTCGAGGCGCTGATCGCGATCGCGCCCGCTCGCGTCGTCTACGTCTCCTGCAACCCGACCACGCTTGCGGCCGATGCGGCACGGATGTGCGAGGCCGGCTACGCGCTGCGGCAGGTGCGCCCGGTCGACATGTTCCCGCAGACGCACCACATCGAGTGCGTCGCAGCGCTTGAGCGGAGCAGCTAGTTAGGGTAGCCTAACCTGTCGGTGGCGATGGTTGACCCCGCCGACAGGAGACGCATTGCTCTCTCGCGCCCGCTCGGGCGCCTGCGCCCGAGCTCAGGCGCGATGACCACGGTTGCGGTCGTGCACCTCTCCGCGGGAGGGCATGTGCGCCCGCTGACGCCGCTGGTGCGCGGTCTGCAGGAACGTGGGGCGCGCACGATCCAGTGGGCGCTGCCGCAGTGGGAGGCCGAGTGCACGGCCGCCGGCGGGGAGTTTCGCCCGCTCCCGGACGTCGGGGTCGAGATGGAGAGCCCGCCACGCAACCTCGTGGGCGTCGCGCAGCGCATGGCGCTCGCTGCCGAGCGGCTGACGCCGTGGATGGCCCGGGAGCTTGAAGAGGTCGGCGCGGAGGTGATCCTTCGCGACACCCTCGCCCACTACGCCCGCTATGCCGGCTCTGCGCTCGGCATCCCGCAGGTGGCGTTCAGCGCTGCGATGGCCTTTCCGGCGAGCATTCGCACGGCGCTTCAGCGCATGCCTGCGGCGACGCTGCGCAGGCTGCCGGCGGCGCTCGTCCAGCTGGGCGGCGGCGCTCCGCAGGCGCTGCGCATGCGCGTTGTCGCCAGGCGGCTGCAGGCCCGCTACGGGGTACCGCTCGGCGGCTGGATGGAGGTGCTTGGCGGTCGCTGCGGCGCCCCGACGCTGATCGGGACCGCCCGCGCGCTGCAGATCATGCCCGAGCTGCTCGAGGGCGAGCAGGTGCGCTTCGTGGGGCCGCTACGCGCCGCCGGCGAGCCGAGCGGCGACGATGAGCCGGCGCTCGCCGGCCTGGCCGCTGATGAGCAGCTCATCTACGTCTCGCTCGGGACGCTCTTCGAGAGTCGTCCTGCCTTCTTCCGTGCCGCCGCGCAGGCGCTTGCGGCGCCGCGGCGGCGGGTCATCCTCTCCGTCGGGCGGGTTGGGCTGCGGGAGCTGGGCCGTCTGCCTGAGGGCGTTCATGCCTACCCTCACGTCGACCAGCTTGCGGTGCTGCGCCGTGCCCAGCTCTTTGTCACCCATGGCGGCTTCAACAGCATCCAGGAGGGGCTGGTGGCGGGGGTGCCGCTGCTCGTCTACCCGCAGATGCAGGAGCAGGCGCTCAACGCTGAGCGCGTGGTCGAGCTTGGCGTGGGCGAGCGTCTGCGCCGCGCGGCTCCTGTGCGCATCGCCGCAGAGGTCGATCGGCTGCTGTCAGATGTGCGCTTCAGTGCCGCTGCGCGCCAGCTCGGCGGGCGCCTGCGCGCGGCGGTGGACCTGGAGGGAGCGGTCGACGCCGTGCTCGGCGCCGCGCGTGCGCCGCAGCAGCGTTGGTAGGCTCCGGTGTCGATGCGCGCGGTGAGCATCCGCCAGGGAGCGATCGAGATCGAGGAGCACCCAGACCCGCTGCCGGGCTCCGGCGAGGTGCTTGTGCGGGTGCGCGCCGCGGGCCTGAATGGCGCGGACATGATGCAGCGCGCCGGCCGCTACCCGGCGCCGGCGGGATCGCCGCAGGACATCCCCGGGCTTGAGCTTGCGGGCGAGGTTGCCGCGCTCGGGCCCGGCGCAAGCCGCTTTGCGGTGGGCGAGCGCGTGATGGCGATCGTCGGCGGCGGCGGTCAGGCGGAGCTTGCGCTCGTGCATGAGCGCCAGCTCATGCCGGTGCCAGAGGCGCTCTCCTGGACGGAGGCCGGAGGGCTGCCGGAGGTCTTCCTGACCGCGCACGATGCGCTCTTTGCCCAGGCGCAGCTGCGTCCGGGCGAGCGGCTGCTCGTCCACGGGGGCGCGGGCGGGGTGGGGACGGCCGCGATTCAGCTGGGTGCGCTCACCGGCGCGCGCGTGCTTGCAACCGTCCGCGATCCGTCGCTGCGTCCGGCGGTCGCGCAGCTTGGCGCGCAGGTGATCGCCCCGGAGGGCTTTGGCGAGCACGGCCCCTTTGACGTGATCCTCGAGCTTGTCGGGGCGCCCAACATCGCTGAGAACCTGAGCGCGCTTCGCGGCGGCGGGCGGATCGTCGTGATCGGGGTGGGGGCTGGCGCGAAGGCCGAGGTCAGCCTGCTGGCGCTGATGGCGGCGCGCGGGCGCATCCACGGCTCGACCCTGCGCGCGCGGCCGCTGGAGGAGAAGGCGCTGGCAAGCCGGCGCTTGGAGCGTGAGGTGCTGCCGGCCTTCGACGAAGGGCGCCTGCGGGTACCGATCGCGCAGACCTACCCGCTGCAGCGCGCTGCAGAGGCATACGAGCGCTTTGCGCAAGGGGGCAAGCTCGGCAAGATCGTGCTTGAGCTATGAGCGGCTGAGCGCGGACGCTCTCAATACGGCGGCTGCGCCGCCTGCCAGTCGCCGAGCACGCGGAAGGCATCCCAGAAGCGCTGCTTGGCCGAGCGCTCGTCCAGGCACTCATCGATGTTCGGGACAAACAGCGCGTCGATCATCGGCGTCAGCTCCTGAACGTGGCCCGGGGTCGCGGCAAGGGCGTGGCTGAGCGGGATCTGTAGGTCGTTCACGGTCGCCAGCGCCGGCTCTCCCATCAGCACGACGATCCTTGGCGAGATGATCGCGATCTCCTCGAGCAGGCGGCGCACGCAGGCAGGGTCGGCGAGCGTCGGGTCCTCCAGCGGGCACTTGACGCAGAGCGTCCCATAGACGGTCAGTGGATCGATCGCGAGGCGCTTGAAGGACTTCATCAGGGCGTTGCCCGAGCGGCCGTAGAAGGCGACGCCCTCTTCGATCTCCGAGGGCCTGGCGGAATGCTTGATCAGCATGATGTCCGCCTGCGGATGGCCGGAGCCGAGCACCGGCACCAGCGCCCCGCGCGGGCAGCCTGCGCAGGCGTGGATCTCGTGCGCGAGCGCGTTCAGCTCACGGATCGCGCGATCGAGGTAGCGCTCGCGGATCTCATCGTTGGTCTGCGGCATCGGCTAGACCGCTTTTGACAGCAGCTCGCGGTGTCCTTGACGGTGCAGGATCGGTTGCGGCCCGCAACATCGCTCGCACGGCTCCCTCAGCGCGCCTGCCGGCTCGCCTCGCGCAGCCGTCGCAGCTGCGGGCCGCCGGCGCGCGTCTGGATCAGCTTCAGCGCCTGCACGTAGAGGAGGCTCTTGGGGCTGGCGATGATCTCGGCTTCTGCGAGCGCGGAGAGGAACTGCTGCGGTCCCTCGAAGTCGGGCATGCGCACGCGCACCGACCCCAGCCCCTGGGGAACATGGGCGTCGGAGCCGGCCCCGGCGAGGATGCGGTACTTGGCGGCAAAGCGCGCCGCCTCCTCGTTGAAGGCGGAGATCGCCACGCGCGCGTTATAGACCTCGATCGCGTCGATCTGCGCAAGCAGCGGCAGCAGATTGGCGTAGTCGGGAACGGGGTGCAGGCGATCGAAGGGGTGCGGGATGTAGACGATGCCGCCCTGCGCCTTGATCTGAGCGATCGTCTCGGCGAGGCTCAGGCCGCGCGGGATCCGCTCGCTCAGAAAGAGCCCGATCACCTCCCCTTCAGAGGCGGTCTTGACCTCCTCGCCGACGATCACCTTCACGCCGTAGCGCTCGCCGAGCTCGGCTGCGGCGAGCGCGCCCGAGATCTCGTTGTGGTCGGTCACGGCGATGGCGCCCAGGCCGCGCTCGCGTGCGGTCGAGAGCAGCACCTCGACGGGCGTTGCGCAGTCCGGGGAGTGGTCGGTGTGCATGTGCAGGTCGACGTCGATCGCCTTTGTGCGCGCCTGCGCGCGCAGGGGCACGGGCGGAGCGTGGCGGCGCGCGATCAGCTCTTCGTAGATCGCCTCGGTCTCCTGCGCTGCGCGCTGCCAGCTGTGCGCGGCGGCAAACGACTTTCCGGCCCGCGCGAGGCGCTCGCGCAGAGGCCGATCGCCGATCAGCCGCTGCAGCTGCGCAAGCAGCCCCGCGAGGTCGCCTGGCTCAAAGAGCAGCCCCCGCTCCCCCTCCCCCAGCAGCTCCTCGTGGAGAGGGACGCGGGAGGCGAGCACAGCGGCTCCTGAGCCGAGCGCTCGCAGCAGCCCGGGATGGTCCGGAGCGGCGCCGCTTGAGGCGAACACGGCGATGTCGGCGCCCTCGCAGAGCTCTTCGCGCTCGGTGGCCGGCACGCTTGTGAGGCGCACGCGCTCGCGCAGGGCACCGCGCAGCGTCGCGAGCGCACGCTCAGGGCGATCCTCGATGGTCGGCGTCGCGACGAGCGCCTGCCAGCGCAGGCGCTCGGGCAGGCGGCGCAGCGCGCGCAGATGGAGGCGCAGCGCGGCGCGCTCCTCGGCTGCGGCGTAGAGGATGCGCGTCGGGTCCGTCGCCTGCCCGCGGGCGTCGGCTGCCTGGCGAGCGGAGCCGGTCGCCAGCGGCCAGAGCGCCGAGGCGCTCTGTGGCACGCCCTGCTTGCCCTCAGAGCCGCGCAGGCTCCATCCGGGTGCGACGATTTCGCAGCGCACGGCGAGCAGCTCTGCGGCGGCGGCAGCGGCCGCGGCAGAGGGGGCGCTTGCCGCATCGATGCGCCCGAAGAGGCTGATCGACTCGCCGATCCGCCGGCTGAGCTCGCGCAGCGGCGTGCCCGCGGCGAGGTGGAAGGTTGCGGTGTTGAGCGAGCGCGAGTGGCGCAGCGCCGCGCTTGCGGCACCGGCCGGCAATGGGTCGTGGACGTGGAGGAGGTCGATGGCGACCGCTGCGAAGAGCTCCTCGAGCGCCCGGCCCTGCTCTATCGAAACCGTGGCGCCCGGGGCGCGCGGGCGCGAGGGCGCGCCGCTGCGCACAGCCTCTGCGATTGCGATGAAGCCCTCGCTGTCGGCCGCCTGGGCAAGCGTGGCGATCTCAGCGTGAGCACGCAGCGCGGCGCGGGTGGCGCGGACGCGATTGGCCGAGCGCGAAGGAGCGATCGCGACCGCCGTGTGTCCGCGCGCGCGCAGCGCCTCGGTCAGACGCGCGATGTGCGCGTTGACCGGGTGCTCGCTCTCGATCGGGTACGGGCTGACGTGGGCGATGGCAAGGCGGCTCTCCATGGCATCTCGATTATCGCGCGGATCGCACGCTGGCTGTGGCGACCGTCGCTTGCCGCCCCACATCATGCTGCGTGGAGTCCAACCGCTGTCCAAAGCGAGCGCACGAGATTCCGGCCATCCGGCCCTACGACTTCTGAGTGCTCGCTGCGATCTTGCTTGGTGCGCTACGCGGAAGCAGCGGGCAGACGGCGCCCCGCCCGGCGGCCGCGCAGCGCCCAAGCTAAAACCACCCACGAGCAGGAAGGGCATTGCAGATGTCGATACACGATCAGCTTGTCGAGCAGGCCTTCAGACGCTACGAGCTGCAGCAGCGCAGCGCGCGGATGGCGGATCCGGCAGCCTCCGAGCCGCGCGAGGGCGCCCGCAGCAGCCCTCGCATCGCCCATGGGCCCGCGGGCGGCTGCAGGCGCGTCTTTGTGTTGGTCGGCGCCTCCTCCTAGTCGGCCCCACGTATTCGGCGGCATCGCTAGGCGGCGCGATCAGGGTGTACCCGGGTCGCGCCGCCGTCGGCTTTGTGCCCGCGTCGGGTCTTGCCCGGCGAGGCTAGCTGAGCCTCAGCGCCCGCACGGAGGCGTGCTGCTCGGCCGCAGCGGCAAGCGCCGCGTCCTTCGTCGCCAGCGACTCTTGGAGGCTCTCGGCCAGCGCGAGGAAGAGCGCATCTGCGATCGTGAGGTTGTGGCGCAGCTGCCATGCGCGCTCGCGCAGCGAAAGCGAGGGGAAGAGCTCGATTGGGACATCTCCAAGGTCGGCTATCGCCCCGGCGAGACGCTGCTCCGGGAGCGTGCCGCGAAGCGCCTCGCGACGGAAGACCGCAAGGGTCTCGAAGACGATGAGGTCGGGAGCTGCAAGCTCGCCCTCGTCGTCGAACAGCCTCTGCACCTGGTCGGCGGCGCCGCCGCCAAGCAGGTAGTCGATCAGGGCTGAGGTATCAAGTACGGTCACTCGCCCCGCTCTCGCAGCAGGCGGACGACTTGCTCGCTTGGCTCTGGGGGCTGGAGGGCTCCTCGTGCCTGGATGCGCGCCTGCAGCTCCGATGGGGTCGGACGAGCTGCCGAGCGGGCAAGGAGGCCTCTGAGGTACTCGGAGAGCGAGAGCCCCGCCGCGGCCGCGCGCGCCTTGAGGGTGCGGTGCACCTCATCGGGCACGTCACGAACCTGGACCAAGACGCCCATACACCACAGCATCTTATCATGCGCTGTACATGCATTCTGGCGCGCGCGCCGCCGTTGGCGCGGGCCTGTGGCTGGCGATGGGGCTCAGGCCCGAGTCGCGCCGCGCGCTCGGCGCGGCGCCTTGGAGGGGCGTGCGGGCGCCTTCGCACCGCGCGCGTAGCGGGCGATGAAGCGCTCGGTCTCCGCGCGCGCCTCGTTGTCGGGGCGCTGGTGCTTGGGCGACTTCATCAGGTAGGAGGAGGGACCGTCGAGCTGGCCGCCGACGCCGTGGTTCAAGGCGAGCTTGCAGCAGCGCACCGCATCGATCACGATCCCCGCGGAGTTGGGCGAGTCCCATACCTCGAGCTTGAGCTCGACGTTCAGGGGCACGTCGCCGAAGGCCTGGCCCTCGACGCGGATGTGCGCCCACTTGCGGTCGGTCAGCCAGGGCACGTAGTCGGAGGGGCCGATGTAGATGTCCTCCGCGGGCAGCTGCTCGTCCATGATCGAGGTGACCGCGTTGGTCTTCGAGATCTTCTTGGACTCAAGGCGCTCGCGCTCGAGCATGTTGTAGAAGTCCATGTTGCCGCCGACGTTCAGCTGCGAGGTGCGCACCATCTTCACGCCGCGGTCGGCGAAGAGCCGCGCGAGCGTCCTGTGCACGATCGTCGCCCCGACCTGCGACTTGATGTCATCGCCCACGATCGGCAGCCCTGCGCGGGCAAAGCGCCGCTCCCAGTACTCCTCGCGGGCGATGAACACGGGGATGCAGTTGACAAAGCCGCAGCCGGCCTCGAGGATCTGCTCGACGTACCACTTGGTGGCCTGCTCGGAGCCGACTGGGAGGTAGGAGACGACCACATCGGTGCGCGTCTCCTTCAGGATCGAGACGATGTCGGCGGTCTCGCCCGGCGCCTTCGTGATCTTCTCCTTCAGGTACTTGCCGAGCCCGTCGTGGGTCATGCCGCGGTGCACCGGCACGCCGAGCTTCCTTGGCACCTTGGCAAAGCGGATAGTGTTGTTCTGCCCGGCCCAGATCGCCTGCCCGAGATCCTTGCCCACCTTCGCCCGGTCGATGTCGAAGGCGGCGGTGAAGACGATGTCGCGGACGTGGTAGCCGCCGAGGTCCACGTGCATCAGCCCGGGGACGCGCTCGGAGGGGTCGGCGCCAGCGTAGTAGTGGACGCCCTGGACGAACGCGGAGGCGCAGTTGCCGACGCCGATGATCGCCACCCGCACCTGCTCGCTCTGGTGGCGCGAGCGCCCGTTCTGCACCGCGGGCAGGTGCTGCAGCGGCTGCTGCACAGCGTGTGTGCCGTTGGCGGTCGCGTTGTCGAGGCTGCGCTCTGCCATGGGCGCTCAGACTACTCCAAAGGCGCTCATCGTCACGCGCCGGGGGAGGCTGCTTCGCGCAGCAGCTGGCGACGGACGTGGGCGATCCGCTGGCCGACGGTCAGCACGGCAAGCCCCGCCAGGACGTAGATCGCCGGTTCGAGCGCGCTGAAGTGCGCAAGCGAGGCGCCGCGCGCAAAGAGCAGGCCGATCGCGATGATCACGACGCGCAGCGGCCTGCTTGCCAGGCCGACCTTGCACTCCACGCCCAGCGCCTCCGCGCGGGCGCGGGTGTAGGAGACCATCAGCGAGGCAAGCACCGCGATCACGACGGCTGCGACAGCGCCCGATCGGCCTTCGGCGGCAAAGCGCGCGGCGACCGCTGCCAGCACGACCCCCTCCTCGATGCGGTCGAGCGTCGAGTCGAGGAAGGCGCCGAACGGCGTTCCCTTGCCGGACATGCGCGAGTAGGTGCCATCGAGCGTGTCCATGATCGAGCCGATGATGAAGGTGATCCCGGCAAGGAAGAAGAGCTGCTCGAGCACGAGCGCCGCCGCGGCCAGGTTGAGCGCCAGGCCGCTCAGCGAGATCGCGTTGGGGGTCAGTCGCGATTCGATCAGGCGCTCGCGCACGAGCGCCCGCGCAGGGGGGCGCTCCGCGGCGCTGCGGCCCCGCGCACGCAGCGAGCCTGCGGTGGCCCGTCCGCCTGCGCGCAGCCTGGCACCTGCACGCTCATGCGAGCGCGCGCGACGCCGCTGTGTTCGGCGCGCCCTGGCGGTCGCCGTCCGGGAGGGAGTCGCGCCGCGGTCGGATGAGGGGGGACGATCCATGTGCGAATGCCCAGTGCGACCTTAGCCGGTTGTGCTCGTCGCCGGGGTCAGTGGCTTGTAGAGCGTCTGCCAGGCGCGCTCCGCCCAGCCGGCGAGCAGACGCGCTAGCGCTGCGGTGATCACGCCAAGGATCGTATCGAGGATGAAGTGGTTGCCGGTCGCAATGATGACGAAGGCGATCAGCAGCGGGTAGAGGACCCAGAGCGCGCGCACGAGCAGCAGCTTCGTCTCTCGTGCCAGCGGCCAGCCGATGATCAGCGCAAAGGCGATATGCATCGAGGGGATCGCGGCATAGGGGTTGAAGAAGTCGGAGAAGAGGGCGCTGGACTGGGACATCTTCAGGCCCGTCACATCGGAGACCGAGTCGACGAAGCCCCACTCGGGAAGGAAGCGCGGCGGTGCCGTCGGATAGAGGTAGTAGCCGATCAGCGCCAGCCCCAGCGCTATCAGCAGGGTGTTGCGCACCGTGACGAAGACGGGGTTGCGGTAGAAGTAGATGAACAGAAGCGCAGCGACGGTGACGGTGAACTGCGCGTTTACGTACAACCAGCCGGCGATCGCCATCAGCGTGTGGGAGCCCGAGGCCCAGGTCTGGACGGCGGGCTCGACGAAGATGTGCACCGAGCGCTCGAGCGAGATCACTTCGCGCGCATGCTGGAATGCCGCGGTGCCGTCGTTCTCGACCACGCCGCGCACGACACGGTAGGCGACGTAGGCAAGGGCGAAGTAGCCGACCTGTCGCAGGAGATCGACGGGGCTGGCGGGAAAGCCCGGCCAGCGTATGCGCTTGAGCGGGGTGCGCACCCGCGGGAGCCTAGCGCAGGCCGCCACCTGCGCCGCGCGCCCCCGGCGAGCGTGCAGTCGGCCCCCGGCAGCTGCGATGGCTGTCGCCCAGCAGCGCGCCGAGTGAGAAGCTGACCGTGATCCGCAGGGTGCCCGCGGCCGCCGCTTCGAGGATCGTCCAGTTGCCCGCCGCGCGAACGAGACATCCCGAGCCCTGCGCGAGCGTCCAGTAGCGCGAGAAGTGGAAGGCCAAGCGGTAGCGACCCGGATGCGGAGCGCTCACAAGCAGCGACTGCGGGCCGAGCTCAAGCAGCCGCGCCGGCGCCTGCACCAGCGGCGCCGCGTGCTCGACCGCGTAGAGGCGCCAGTCCCGGTTGCGCCAGAGCCGGTGCAGATAGGGCAGGCCGGCGCGGATCAGCCTGCCCTCGGGGCGCCCGGCGGAGTCCAGGCGCGCCTGCGGGAGGGCGACGTAGGAGACGGCGTTTTCTAAGAGCCAGCGCCGGTAGGCGGAGGCGCTCAGCTGCGGTCGGTAGAAGAGGGCGTTGTAGCGGGTGTCAAGCTGGCGCTCCCAGCCGCGCGCGAGCATCAGGCCGCCGCCGGGCAGGTAGGCAGCCTCCCAGTGCGCTCCGGTCATCGGGATCTCCACGCGCGTCGGCCTGCCGCGGCTGAGGCGCTGTAGCTCTGCGATCAGCGGCGCATAGAAGGTGCGCTTCACGGTGCGATCGCCGGCCAGGGCAAGCTGGTCGTCGATCGCGGTTGCAAGCTGCCAGTAGAGCAGGAGCGGGGCGATCGCCGCGGCGATCGCAATCCAGGCCCGCGGCCTCAAGCTGCGCGCGATCGCAGCATTCCAGAGGCAGCCGAGCAGGAGCGGGGCACCGAAGAGCGCGCCCACGCGCACCGCGTTGCCGCCGAAGGGGCTCTCGATCAGAAACGATCCGACCAGCAGGATCGCGTAGAGGAGCGCGCCGATGCGGATTGTGCGGTGCAGCCAGTGCGGCAGGTGCCCGTGGGGCAGCAGCATCGCGACCGCGAGGCCTGCTGCGAGCTCAGGCCAGAAGGCGCCCGCCACAAAGGGCTCATAGCCGCCTTCGGGGAAGGCGAGCACGAGCGCGGCGATCGGCGCCAGCGAGGCTGAGATCAGCAGCAGGGCGACCGCGAGCGCGTGGCGCGGGCACTCATCTGATCGCCTTGCGAGCCGGCGCGGTGATCGCGTGAAGGAGGTCAGGCGCCCCGCGAGCACACTGAGCGCCAGCGCGCCGCCGGCAAGCGCCAAGAAAACGCCCGCGACCGGGCTTGCGGTCGCAGAGAGCACGCAGAGCGCGCCGGCGGCCATGAGGGAGAGCAGCCGCGCTGGGCCTGCGGGCGGCGCATGGGCGAGCGCAACCAGCGCGAGCAGCCCGATCGCGCTGCCGACATCAAAGGGGACGCGACCGGAGGGCAGCTCGGCGCAGAAGCCGAAGGCAAAGCTGAGCGCGGCGGCGCGTGCGGCGCCGGCTGTTGAGAAGGCGCGCAGCGCAAGCAGCGCAAAGCCGCCCGCCGCGACCACGGCGGAGAGCGCAAGCAGCATGCGCAGGCCGATCGCCGCGCCCAGTGCCGGCACGATGATCGAGTAGGCAAGCAGGTAGTGGCCGGCATACCAGCCCGTGTCATAAAGCAGGAGGCCGTAGCGGGAGAAGAGGTCGGCGCGGTAGGTGGCGGCGGCGAGGTCGCCCGATGGCGGCGAGACCGCCAGATAGATGGCGGCGAGCAGGATCGCAAGCGCGAGCGCGGCTGCAACCGTCAGCCGCGGGGAGCCGATTGCGCGCGGGCTTGGGGGCGGCAGGGTTGCGGAGGCTGGCTCGGCTGTCTGCAGATGTGACATCGGGCGCCCGATTATCGTGCAGCAAGGGGATGTGCTCGCTGGTGGGATTGCGCGGCTCGGGCAGGGGGCGATCACGCGTCGGCGTAGCGCCGCGCGAGCCTTGTGGCGGTTTGCAGCTCAGCAGTATGGCCCGCCACGAACCTCCGGGTGGCGTGGCGACACAGTCAATGTGAAAGGATCGCAACGATGGGATTGAGGCTGCCGGCAGGTGCCCGGGAGGTCTTCTTCGGCGCTGCGCTCGGCCTGGGTGTTGGTGCGGCCTATCTGGCACCGGACGCAGTTGCGAGCGGACATTAGCCGAGGCAAGTTGGAGCGCAGATGCTGACCGTCCGTGCAGGCGCCGTGGCGGCGCCGCTCCCCGATGGGAAGATACGCATCGTGGGTGGTGAGACGAAAACCAAGAAAAGTCAAACGTCTACAAAGAGCGCCGAAGTCTACAACCGTTCCACCAAGAGCTTTGAAGCGCACAGCGCACAGGCGACAGCATCGCGCGATTACGCAGCCGGCGCCGTGCTGCCGAGCGGCGAGGCGCTGATCGTGGCCGGCTACGACACTGAATCCAAGCAGCAGCTGAAGAGCGCCGAAGCGTAAAACCGGTCAGCGCGCGCTTTGAAACGCTAGCGAGCGAAGCGCTGGCAGCAAGGGCGTATGCGACTGCAGCGGCGCCGGGGCGGCAAGGCTCTGAATGCCGACGGGCATGGCAGCAACGGCAAGGAGGAAGCGAATCTGGGGACGGCAGAGTTCTACAACCCGAGCACCGATGCGTTTGAACACATCGCCGGCGAACCGCAGGTAGTAGGCGGCGAGAATCCCGCAGCGGCCTTGATCCGCGAAGAAAAGTGCTGATCGCAGGCGGCTGCGGTCAAAGCTATCGCAGTAGCGCTGATCGTTACAACGCCAAGACCGGCAGCTTGAGACGCCCGCCGGCATCGGCAAACTGACCGGGCGTCGGTATGGCGCCTGGTCGCTTGCCTCCGAAGCCGGCGAAGCGTTCATCGGCTCCGGCTACAGCTCTTCTTATCTGCGCAGCGTCGATTCAACTGACGGCAAGACGCTCACGCTCTCGAGGGCTGCACGGCGGCCGCTTGAAGAGCGCTGGGACGCGGTGGTGGCGCCGCTGTCAAAGAGCCCGTGGCTGATCGCAGGTGGTATCGCGCAGTAAACGGAATTGTCGGCATTGCCGAGGAAATCGCGGCGGTCGTTCCAATGGCCTCGATGATCGGCGGCGGCTTCGGAGCGGTGGGCGTCGGCGAAAGCGCTGGTGCGCGCACGATCACCGTCGGCAACAGAGGGCAAGGTCAACTGAGGATCAGAGGCGTGCTGCTCAGTGGGGCCGATGCCGCTGACTTCAAGCTCGACGGAGGTCTCTGCGTCGGGCTCTCGGTTGCCGCGGGCGACAGCTGCGTGCTCACGGTCAGCTCCGCGCCTGCCACCACAGGAGCTGAGACCGCCACGCTGAGGCTTGAAGACAACGAGCGGTCGCGTGCCTCGATCACGCTGACCGGCAGCGGCTGTGCGCCGGGCTCTGCTGCGGGAGCGCTGCGCCTGCGGGGAGCAGCGGGGCCGACCGGCGCCGCGGGCCCAACGGGCGCCACCGGGCCTGCCGGGAAGGTCGGGCTCCTCACCTGCTCGGTTGGCGTCAAGAAGGTCGGGCGGCATGGGCACGTAGGCAAGCTGCGCGGGCGCCACTGCACGACAAAGACGGTGAGCGGCACCGCGAAGCTCACCCTCACCGGGCCGCGGGTCGCTCTGCGTCATGGCGGTCATCTCTACACGCACGGCGAGGAGATCGCGCTCGGGCACGGTCGCAGCGAGCTGGTGCTTGCGCGCGGCGTAGCTCTGCAGCCCGGTCGCTTCACCCTGGTCTCGCGCATCCGCCGCCACGGCCGGCTCGTGCGCAGACGCATGCAGATAGAGATCCGGTGGGCGCCTCACCTCGGCCCAAGCGCCGGGGCCCTGAGCGGGCCCCGGCGCGCCCGCGGCAGCGCGCCTCCCAGCCCTTGCCCTCAGGGTCGACGCTGCTCTCCTGAGCGAAGCCTGCAGAAAAGATCAGGGCACGCTCCCCGATGCGAGCACGGATGCCATCGGCGAGGATCGGCCAAGTTGCAAGTAACCGATCCAAGGAGGGCTTCGTTGCACCCGATCTCCGGTCTTCTCCGTCAGATGCGCCGACGCTTCACATTCGCCAACGTCGTGGCCGTGATCGCGCTGCTGTTCTCGATGAGTGGCGCTGCGATCGCCGCACGCCATTACCTGATCACCTCAACCAGGCAGATCAGCCCGAAGGTGCTGCGCGAGCTGCGCGGTCGCAACGGCCAGCGCGGAGCTACTGGTCAAAGCGGAGCAGCGGGCCCGCAGGGCGCCACAGGCTCTCAGGGAGCGGCCGGCCCGCAGGGCGTGACCGGGCCGCAGGGGCCTGCAGGGCCGGGGCTGATGGCTTACGCCTCCAATAAGGGAGGCTGTGCGCTCGAAAACGAACTAGGCAATTTCTGCTACCCGTCATCCCCTTCCTCGGGCTCGTTTACGGCAAGCGCCAACGGCACCTGTCTCGTGAGCGCGAGTGCCCAGATCGAAGAAGTCTCGGGTGTCACGTCCAACGGACCGTTCTTCCGGATCGCGATCAAGGAAGGCGCCACGGAGAAGAACGACGGGCTCTATGGCCACTACTTCGAGGGCTCCGCCGGCGTGGAATCCATCGACCTTTCGCGCACGATGCAGGTCGCGGTCAGCGCGGGAAACACCTATGAGTTCGGTGCCTACTTCGGTGCTCCCACAGGACCCTGGCATGGCAAGTTCGCCGACTACCTGGTCACCTACACCTGCTTTGCGACATAGCGCCGCCGGACGCGCATAGGGCGCCACCGGACGACGCCTTTTCGGGCGTGGTGGCACGCTTAGGCGGTGCACACCACCGTCGGCGAGGAGCGACTATACGACCGCGAGGGCGAGCTCACAAGCATCGGCGAGGTCTTTGATCAGGCGCGCGGCGGGAGCGGCGGCGCGCTGCTCATAGAAGGCGCTCCCGGTCTGGGCAAGAGCGCCCTGCTGCGCGCCGCCCGGCGAGGTGCGGGCGGGCTGCAGGTCCTGCACGGTGCCGGCGAGGAGCTTGAGCGCGGCTTCGCGTTCGGGGTCGCGCGCGACCTTTTCGCGCGGGCACTGCAGGCGCTCGATCAGAGAGCGCGCAGGCGCGCGCTGACCGGACCGGCTGGGCACGCCTGCGCTGCACTCGGGATTGGGACGGGGACGCGCTCAGTTGAAGGCAGGGTTGCTGGCCGGGCAGCTCGCGGCGCGCCGGCGTCCGCCTGGCCCGGCGCCGCAAGCGGCGCCGAGGGCGGCGGCCGCATCCTGCACGGCCTCTACTGCCTGCTCGTGAACCTCGCCGTGCGGGCGCCGCTCGCGCTTGTCCTCGACGATCTGCACTGGGTCGATCACTCCAGCCTGCACCTGCTTGCCTACGTGATCCGGCGGCTGGAGGGCCTGCCGGTGGCGATCGTGATGGCAACCCGTCCGCCGCGGTCCGGGCGTTTCGATGGCCTGGTGCAGCGGCTTGCCGCCGAGCGATCCGTGCTCGTGCACACGCTCACGCCGCTTGGCGCCGAGGCGGTCGGGAGCTATCTGGAAGACCGCCTGGGAGGCCCAGTCGATGTGACCTTTGCCGAGACGGCCCGCAGCCTCAGCGGCGGCGTCCCCTACCTGCTCGAGCATCTGGCGCCGGAGATCGAGCGTCGCGGTCTCCAAACAACCGAAGCCGAGATCGAGAAGCTGCTCATGCTCTCGCCGCAATCGCTCAGCCGCGTGATCAACGCGCGCCTTGCGGAGCTGCCGACAACTGCAAGATCGCTGGCATCTGCCGCGGCGATTCTGGGCTCGCGAGCGCGCCTGGACAGCTGCATCGCGCTCGCTCACCTGAGCGCGCCGGATGCGTTGCAGGCAATCGACGAGCTTGCGGCGCTTGCGGTCGCGCACATCGAGGGCGAGAAGATCGCGATCTCGCACCCGCTGCTGCGGCGTGCGCTGCTCGCCGACCTTGCGCCAGGGACGGCTGTGCGCATGCATCTTGAAGCGGCTGAGATGCTCGATCGGGAAAACGCCGAGCCGGCGGTGGTCGCAGCGCATCTGCTTGCCGCGCCGGTCCCGCAGGGCTCCCCGGCGGCGCGCAGCTGGGCGCTCGATCTGCTGCAGCGAGAGGCCGAGCGAGCGCTGGCGCAGGGCGCTCCGGCAGATGCCGCGCGGCTGCTGCGGCGCGCGCTGATCGAGGCGCAGGAGGCAAGCCAGAGAGCGACGCTGCTCTTCAAGCTCGGGGCCGCCGAGATCAGGGCTGGCGAGGCGGATGCCATCCGCCATCTGCGCGTTGCGGCGCGCTCGCTCCTCGATCCGGGCAAGCGCGCCGGCGCCCACCTCGAGCTCGGGCTCGCGCTGATCGCGCGCGGCGATCCAAATGGGGCGGTCGCGGTGCTGGACCAGGCGCTCGTCCGACTGGGCGAGGGGCCCGCCGCTGATCGGCGGCTGCGCGTTCGCCTGGAGGCGGAGCTGCTTGCGGCGGCGCGCATAGGGGGCGCCAAACACGCCGACATCCTGCAGCGACTGCAGCGACTGGGCATGCCGGAGGGTGAAGGTCGCGAGCAGCGGCTGCTGCTCGGTGTGGTCGCGTTCGAGGCGCTGATCGCCGGAGGGATGCAGGTCGGCGCCCTGCCACTGCAATCGGCGGACGCGGTCATTGCGCTTGCGCGACGGGCGCTCAGCGGCGATGCGTCGATCGAGCACTCCGCCCACTCGCCGCCCTTGAACCTCGCCGCCTACGCGGCGGCAGCAAGCGACGATCTTGCATCCGCGCTCTGCTTTGCCCGCCAGACGCTGCAGCGCGCAGAGAAGAGCGGCAGCGTGCTCGGCTTCGCGATCGCCTCCTGCTGGCGCTCGCACTTTGCGCTGCGCGCCGGTGACCTGCGCCTGGCCGAGGAGGATGCGCGCGCCTGCCTGGCAAGCGAAGATGCTCATCATTGGCGTCTCGGCCGTCCGGCTGCGGCCGCAAACCTGATCGAAGCGCTGCTGGGCGAGGGCAGGGTGGCCGAGGCTGAGCAGCTGAGCCTGAAGTTTGTGCCCGGCGAGCTCGCCGGCGCCGGGCTGATCGGCCTTGCACTGCGCGTCGCGATCGGCCGTGTGCACCTACTCTGCGGACGCTATCGCGAGGCGGTCGCCGTGCTGGAGGCCTGCGGCGCGGAGTTCGATGGTATCGGGGCCAGAAACCCCGCGCTCAGCCGCTGGCGATCGCTGTGCGCGCTTGCCCTGGCGGGGGAGGAGAAGCACGAGCAGGCACGCGCGCTGGCTGCAGAGGAGATGGGGCTCGCACGCGCGTTTGGCTCCGAGAGCGCTTTTGGCTGCGCGCTGGTCACCTCGGCGCTGCTATCGGACTCGCGCCGCGAGCGCCGGGCGCTGCTTGAGGAGGCGGAGGCGGTGCTTGGCGGTTGCGGTGCGCGCCTGGACTGGGCGCACGCGCTGCTTGAGCTGGGCGCGCTGCATCGCCGCGAGGGCAGGCGCAGCACAGGGGTAGAGCTGCTGCAGAAGGCGCTCGACCTCGCCGAGCGGCTGGGGGCGGGCATGCTCAGAGAGCGTGCGCGGGCGGAGCTTGCAAGTGCTGGGCTCAGACCCAGACGGGCGCTGCTGAGCGGGCCGGAGTCGCTGACGGGCGCAGAGCTTCGCGTGGCTGAGGCGGCGGCCGCCGGGATGACAAATCGGGAGATCGCGCAGCGCCTGTATCTGTCGGTGAAGACCGTTGAAACCCACCTGCGCCATGCCTACCAGAAGCTTGACATCAGCTCGCGCAAGCAGCTGCCCAGCGTGCTCACGGTCGAGCCGGCAGGGCAGCGCGCGCCGCGCTGAGGGGCGCTGGCGCAAGAGCGGTTGGACCTCTCTGCGCAGGCAGCCGCCGCCCGGCGTGCAAGCATCTGCAGGGACCATGCGACGCTTGCCTCAGGAGCGGGAAGAGGCTTCAGGGGCGTGCAGATCGCGAGTCCGTTGGCAGAGCGAGGAACTGGAGTGCAACAGGAGACAGCCGAGGAGAGCAGCGGCATCGGTCAGGCTGCGACCGCCCAGCTTGCCCCAACCACGCGCATAGACCGCATCCTTGCGCTCGTGCCGCGAGCGCTCTCAAGCCACCTCCACATCATCTTCCTCGCCGGCCTGGGAGTGTTCCTGGTGCTGCTGCCGTTGGTCGGCGTGGGAGTCAGCGCAAAGGCGGAGCTGATCGGCGGCAACTACACCAACGTCACCTCAGATCTGGGCGCGTGCATAGCCGCTGGGCTCACCGTCCATCTGGTGCGCCGCGAGCACCGTCGCAGCGAGGAGCTCCATCGCATGCTCGAGCGCATGCACGCCCACCATCAGGAGGTCGCTCGGTCACTCGCCGCTACGCAGGCGCTGCTGGAGCGCGCCGAGCGGGCGGTGCGCAAGGACGCCTGAGCGCACGCACGCGATGGCTGCTCGCGCGCGCCTGCTCCAAGCTGAAGGAGGACCAGTGCGGGCGCAGCAACGCGCGGCGCCCCCGTCGCGCGCGCGGGTGAAGCGCATCCGCGCTGCCCTGCGCAGTGTCTATGGGACGCCGACGATGGCCCCGCACGGGGACCCGCTGGCCGAGCTGGTCCTGACCGTGCTCTCCCAGTCCACGAATGACCGCAACCGTGACATCGCCTTTCTGCGTTTGCGCGAGCGCTTTGCGAGCTGGGAGCAGGTGCGCGATGCGCCGCTGCACTGCGTCGAGGAGGCGATCCGCCCGGGCGGGATCTCAAAGGTCAAGTCCGCGCGCATCAAGGCGATCCTCGCTGCGATCAGCGAGCGTGCGCGCGATGCGAGCGAGCCGCTCTCGCTCGAGTGGATGCGGTCGGCGAGCGTGCCTGAGGGCCGCGCCTTCCTGACCTCCCTGCCGGGCATCGGGCGCAAGACCGCAGCATGTGTGCTGCTCTTCTCCTTCGGCCTGCGCGATGTCCCGGTCGACACTCACGTCGGGCGCGTCGGTCGCAGGCTGGGCCTGCTGCCTGACACAAACGTGTTCGATCGCCTGCATGAAGCGATGCTCGCGCTCACGCCGACCGGCGCCGAGCTCGAGCTGCATGTCAACCTGCTGCGACACGGGCGGCGCACCTGTCATGCGCGCGCACCTGACTGCGGCGGCTGCGTGCTGCGGCGGATGTGCCCCTCGCGATTGCCCTGAGCTGCAGTGTCGGCGCTCGCGTGACCCGCTGGCACAGGCTCTCAGGCGGCGCGTGCCAGCGCCTGGGCGCGCGCGGCGCTGATCTGCTCGAGCGCCCCGTCGATCACCCGGCCGAGGAAGGTCTCGCGGTCGTTGACATGCGGCAGCGGCTGCTGCGGCACGGGGACCTCCAGAAAAGCGCAGAGCGGCTCCCAGCCTTCCTTCACCTCCCACACCAGCAGACGCTCAGGCGGCACCGTCGCCTTGACCGCCTCATTGTGCGCATTAAAGGCCCTGATCAGCTGCTCGGGTGTCTCGTGGCCACCCGCAAAGCTCCCCTGCTCGCCCCAGAACATGCGCTCGACAAGCGCGACGTAACGCTTCCAGCGCGGATCGACCAAGGCGCGCGCGGATGAAAGCAGATGGATCAGCGACTCGCCATGGCCCATGCTCCAGATCGTCTCGCGGAAGCTTCGCTCCCAGGCTGCCGGGTCCCGAACCGAGAGCAGGACCTTGGCGTCGGGGTAGGCTGCCAGCAGGCGCTCCCAGAAGTACCCGCCGGGCCAGTCGACGGTCGCCTGGAAGCCCGCGAAGACCTCCGCCCAGACCTCCTCTCCGTCCAGCGCCCGCTCCCAGACCGCCACCTGGTCGAGGTCTGCAAGCACGTTGACCCAGTGGTAGCAGGGCTCCAGGCCGAGCATCTCAAGCGCCACCTTCTGCGTCAGGGTTCCAGTGCGCGGCATGCCCGCGCCGATCAGCTTGATTGACAACTGCGCCTCCTTCTTTGCACGGTCGGGGCTGCGATTGTGCCAGGGCAGCGCGAGCGCTGCGCTGTGATCGCCTGCTGCCCGCGGCATCGGCCTCAGGCTCGGGTATCGTCTCTGTCGGCAGACGCGGGCGATTGCAGCCCGCCGGCGCCGGCGCGGCGCCCGATCAGGAGAAAGGCAGATGCAGGCGAGCAATCCACAAGAGCAGCTGCAGGTGCTTGGCGCCGGCTTCGGGCGGACGGGCACGCTGTCGCTGAAGGTCGCTCTCGAGGAGCTGGGTGTCGCTCCCTGCCTGCACTCGCTGCAGTCCCGCGCGCCGCTCAGCGCCAGCAAGCACTGGCAGCGCCTTGCCGCGGGCGAGCAGATCGACTGGCGCGAGGCGCTTGCGGGCTTTCGCTCCAGCGTCGACTGGCTCTGCGCCCGCTACTACGAGCAGATCCTTGAGGCCTTCCCGCAGGTCAAGGTCGTGCTCTCGGTGCGTGAGCCGCAGGCTTGGTATGAGAGCGCGAGCGCGAGCCTGCACGCGGCACGCTCGCTGCGGCGCTCCTCGCCCGATGGCAGGTCGCAGGGCGCGCTCCTCGAGGCGGTCGATCGTGCGATCTGGCAGGAGCTCTTCGACGGGCGCTTCTGCGAGCGCGAGCATGCCCTTGCCGTCTTTGACCGCCACAGCAGGGAGGTGATCGCGCGCGTGCCCGCCTCCCAGCTGCTCGTATACGACGTGCGCGAAGGCTGGGCGCCGCTGTGCGCCTTCCTGGGCGTGCCCGAGCCGAGCACGCCCTTTCCGCACCTCAACGGCCGTGAGGTCTTCTGGACACGGATCGGGCGGCAGGCGGCAGGCGGCGAGGCTGAGGGTCAAGCGCAGCTTGGAGCGCTGATCACGCGGCGCCCCCAGCAGCTGCCCGACGTCGCCGGCGCCCCGCCGCGCCCGCGCTACGCCCGGCGGATACGCGGCGAAGCTGAGCGCGCGCGCGCCCGCGTCGCCTCAGGCGGCGAGCCGGCCGCCGGTGCCGGCATGCAGCGGCGACCCTCCGTTCGGATTGGCGCGCTGGCGTGCGTCGATGGGCCGCGGGAGCTGAGCCAGCAGGAGGTGCTCGACCTGCTGGGGCTGCGCGGCGAGGCCTTTGCGGAGGGGGTCTTCGCGCGCTGCGGCGTGCAGCGCAGATGCCTTGACCTCGACGCGGCGATGCTCGGGCGCAGCCTGCAGGGGCGCAGCGCGCGCGTGGAGGAGCTGCTGCTCGAGCGCTCCTGCGCGGCATTCGAGCTGCTTGGCGCAGACCCCTCCGAGGTCTCGACCGTGATCAGCGCCTCGCTTGTCTCGCTGGGCTGCCCTTCGCTTGCCCACCGTCTGATCGAGCGGCTGGGCATGGACCCGAGCACCGACAAGTACCACCTGACGGGCGTTGGCTGCGCGAGCGCTGTGCCGCTGGTGCGCCTCGGTGCCCAGGCGCTGGCAGGGGACCCGACGCGCAAGGTGCTTGTGGTGGCGGCGGAGTCGATGAGCGCCCTGCTCTGCCAAGCCTCCGGCGATGACCCGCGAGCCAAGACGATCGGCTCGGCGATCTTCGGCGATGGCTGCGCGGCGCTGCTGCTTGAGGCAGAGCGGCCCGGCGCGGGCGCGCTTCCCGAAAGCGGGCCCCGCCCGCTGCCTGAGGTGATCGCCAGCGCGGTGCACCAGGTTCCAAGCTCGCTCGATGCGGTTGCCATGGCCTGCGACTCGCAGGACTCCTATCTGGGCCTGATCCGCGAGCTGCCGGACATCGCGGGCGCGCAGCTGCGCCCGCTGGTGGACTCCTTCCTGGCCCGCCATGCGCTGACCGCGCACATGGTCGACCATTGGCTGCTTCACCCGGGCGGGCGGCGCATCATCGAATGCGCGCAGTCCGCGCTCGGGCTCGATCGCGACGCGGTTGCGATCAGCTACGAGGTGCTTGCAGATCGCGGCAACGTTGGCACCCCCTCGATCTTCTACGTCCTGGAGCGGACGCTGCGCAAGCGCGCCCCGCAGACCGGCCAGCACGGGCTGCTGGTCACGATCGGCCCGGGCGTGACGGTCGGGCTGATGCTCGTGCGCTTCTGAGCGGGACGCGGCTGCTCAGAGCAGCGCCGCATGGGCGCCTGCGCCTGCCCGCCCGCGCCTGATCAACAGCCCCGCCGCCACCCCGAGGAAGCTGACGATCGCGGCCACCAGGAGCGCGGTGTGCAGGCCGCTCATGAAGGCGGCATGGCTGCCGGTCGCAACCGCGTGGGCAAGCGCGGGGCTTGCGCCTTTGAGCGCTGGCGTCGCGCCCTGGCCGACAAGCTCCTTGGCGGCTGCCAGCTGCCTTGCGATCGAGCTTGGCACGCCGGCCGCGTGCAGGGAGCGCGCGAGCACCGCGCCCACCTGCGTCGCCAGCACAGAGCCGAGGATCGCGGTGCCGACGACGCCGCCCAGCTGGACCGCGGTGGTCTGGATGCCGCCCGCGACCCCCGCCTCGTCGACGGGCGCGTTGGCGACGATCGCATCGGTCGAGGCGACCACGACCAGCCCGATGCCGATCCCCAGCAGCACGAATGAGGGCCAGAGGGCGCTGTATGGCGAGGAGGGCTCAAGTCCGAGCAGCAGCAGCAGCGCGACGCCGGTCAGCCCCAGCCCGAGCGCGATCGGTGCCCGCGGCCCGAGGCGCCCGGTAAGGAGCGCTCCAAGCGGGCTTGAGATCGCGAAGACGAGCGTCAGCGGCAGCGTCCGCACGCCCGCAGCCACCGGGTCAAGGCCATGCACGTTCTGCAGATAGAGCGAGACGAAGAACAGCACCCCATACATCGCAAAGAAGGTCATCATTACCGTTAGCGTTCCCAGCGCGACCGAGCGTTGGCGGATCACACGCAGCGGGATCAGCGGCGCGCGCACGCGCGACTCGACCAGGCCGAAGGCGATCAGCAGCGCGATCCCGCCGCCGAGCAGGGCGTCGATCCTGGCAGCTCCCCAGCCCCAGCTCTGTCCCTCGACGAAAGCAAAGACCAGACAGAAGAGGCCACCCGCAAGCAGCGTGAGCCCGAGCCCGTCGAGGGCCTGGCGCAGACGCTCGCGGTTCTCCGCCAATGCGAAGAGGCCGAGCGCCAGCGTGATCGCCGCGATCGGGGCGTTGATGAAGAAGACCGACTGCCAGGAGACATGCTCCACGAGCAGCCCGCCGACGATCGGCCCGGAGGCGGTGGCAAGCGCGGAGGTGCCGCCCCAGATGCCGACCGCCTGGTTGAGGCGCTCAACGGGGAAGGTGGCGCGCAGGAGGGCGAGCGTGTTTGGCATCAGCAGCGCGCCGAAGAGCCCCTGCAGCGTGCGCATGGCGATCACCCCGTCGATCGTGCCGATCACGCCGACGCCCACGGAGCTTGCGGCAAAGCCGACGACGCCGATCAGGAAGATGCGCTTGCGGCCGTAGCGGTCACCGATCTTGCCGCCTGCGATCAGCAGCACCGCGAGCGCAAGCAGGTAGGCGTTGGTGACCCATTGCAGGTCGGCGAGGGAGGCGTGCAGCGAGCGGGCGATGTAAGGGTTGGCGATCGAGACGACAGTGCCGTCGATGCCGACCATCAGCACGCCGAGCGAGACCGTCGCAAGCGTCAGCCAGGGGTTGCCGCGCAGCGGCCTGCGGGAGCGGGCGGCGGCGTGTGACAGCGGCCTGCCCACCGTCACGGCGGCAGGGCTTCTGAGGGTTGCGTTCGGCCTCACGGGCGGAGCATAGCATAAATGGCAGGAACTGCCATTCGGCGTATACTGCCACAACTTGTGTGATCTGTTCCATGCCTGGGGTTGCTCCGCGCCATCCGCGCTCACCCTCACCAGGAGTCCGGCGCTCGTGCGGCTGCCGGTGGGACTGAGATACTCCGCGCGGAAGTGCGGCGCGGCGGCACGTCATTTAGAGGCCGCACGCGCGCTGCAGCTAGGCATGCGAACGACGATCGAGAGGCCACAGCGTGACGGGCGCCGCTGAGCAGCCCGCCCTCTCGGTGCGCTCGCTCAGCAAGCGCTTCGGCGAACGCATGGCCTACGAGCAGATCTCCTTCGAGGTCGGCCGCGGGGAGGTCTTCGGTTTCCTGGGGCCAAATGGCGCCGGCAAGACCACGATGGTTCGCACCCTCGGCACCCTGATTGCGCCAAGCGCGGGTAGCGCGAGCGTCGCGGGAGTTCCGCTGAGCGAGGCAAACGGGGTCGAGATCCGCCGGCGGATCGCGATCATGCCCGAGTCGCCCGGCCTCTACCAGCGGCTGAGCGTGCGCGACAACCTGGCCTGCTTTGCCGACCTCTACGAGGTCCCGGCACCGGCGCGGCGGATCGCTGAGGTGCTCAGCATGGTCGGCCTTGCGGAGCGCGCGGCGGAGCTCTGCGGGGCGCTCTCCAAGGGCCTGCGCCAGCGTGTGGCGCTGGCGCGCGCGCTGCTCAGCGAGCCGCAGGTGCTCTTTCTCGACGAGCCCACCTCGGGGCTTGACCCGGCCGCCGCGCGCGATGTCCACGAGCTGATCGAGGGCATGCGCGAGCGCGGTGTGACCGTCTTCCTGACCACCCACCGCCTCGAGGAGGCTGAGCGACTTTGCGATCGGGTTGCGATCCTGAACACGACGCTGCGCTCGATCGGCCGCCCGGCGGAGCTGCGCGATCAGCTCTTCACGCGCGCGCTCCTAGTGCGCACCGCAAGCGCGCTTGCGGACCCCGCAGCGGTCTTTGCGTCACTGCCTGCGCTCGAGGGCTGGCATGCGCAGGGCGATAGCGCATATCTGCTTGAAGCTGCTGACATCAGCGCGCTGGCGCCGCACGCGGTGCGCGCGCTGGTTGCAGCCGGCGCTGACGTGCTCGCGGTCGAGGAGCGCCGCCACTCGCTCGAGGACGTCTACCTCGAGCTGGTCGGCGAGCGCCGGGAGGAGGCCGCGAGATGAGGCTGAGCAGACGGCGCGTGCGGGGCGTCGTCGACAAGGAGCTGCGCGATCTGCGCCGCAACAGCAATGTCGTCTACACGATGCTCGTGCTGCCGCTGATCTTCCTGGTTCAGCCCGTTGTCGAGGTGCTGACGCTCTCGGCCCACTCCGCGGCGGTGCTGCGCCGCGAGCATACGCTGACCTACCTGCTTGCGATTCCGACGCTTGTGCCGGCTGCGCTCGCTGCCTACGCGATCGTCGGGGAGCGCCTGCAGGGGACGCTCGAGCCGTTGCTCTCCACCCCTGTGCAGCGTCGCGAGCTGATCCTGGGCAAGGCACTCGCGGTCTTCCTGCCCTCGCTTGCGGTCGCCTATGTGGTGTTCGCGCTCTTTGTCATCATCGTGGAGCTCTTCTCGGCGGCGGGCGTGGCGGGAGCGCTGCTGCGCACCCCATATGTGCTCGCTCAGGTGATCTTCACGCCGCTGTTGGCAACGTGGTCGATCTGGCTGGGGATGGTGATCTCGGCGCGCTTTGCCGACCCGCGCGCGGCGACGCAGGTTGCGATCCTCGTCAGCCTGCCGACAGTGGCGATCACCTCGCTGATCGCCTTCAACGTGATCCCCGCCAACCTCCGCGTCGCGCTTGGATTCGGCGTCGGCCTGCTTGTGCTAAACCGCATCGGCTGGCGCGTGGCCACTGCGGTATTCGACCGCGAGCGCCTGATCACGGGCAGCAGATGAGCGGTCACCCCTGCGTGCTCGGCCTGCGAGCAGAGCGTGAGCGGCGCACTCGCTGCTGGCATAATCTGTCGTGATGGACGTAGCTTCGGGTGCAGGGAGGGATGCCCGCAGCAGCCGCGCCAGGCGCCCGCAGCGCCTGCGCGGGCCGGCTGCGGAGCTCGCTGAGGCGACGCTCACGGAGCGGCGCATGGCACGGACTCGGCGGGAGCTTGCGAAGGCGGCCAGTCGCCTGTTTGCGAGCAAGGGCTACGAGGAGACGACGATCGAGGAGATCGCAGCCGCCGCGGAGGTCTCGCCACGAACCTTCTACCGCTACTTCGCGCACAAGGAGGGCGTTGTGGTGGCGCTTGCGCAGTTTGGCTTCGACGATGTGATCGGAGAGCTGCGGATGCGACCGGCGCAGGAGCCGCTGCAGCACGCCCTGGCGGCGGCGTTGATCGCGCCGATCTATGCGCAGGCAAGCAGTGAGGAGGAGGTGCGCGCTTTCTTTCTGATGCTCGCGCGCACGCCCGCGCTGCGCGCGCGCTGGCGCGAGGAGGTCTACACGCGCCAGGTTGCCTTCGCGCAGGTGCTGGCGGAGCGCGTGCCGGCGCTGGCAGCGGAGCCCCTCAGAGCAAGGGTTGCCGCCGGCGCCCTGCTGGCTGCGATCTCGGCGGCCTTCGAGTCCTGGGCCGAAGGCGCGGTGCGCGGCAGCCTGCGGGCGACGCTGGAGCGGGCGATCGCGCTGCTCACCGGGCCGCTGCTGCCTGCGTACGCTGAGGCTGCGCGCTGAAGGGCGCCCGGCAGCTCGTCTGGATTCGGGAGCTAGTCGGTATGGATGCCGAGTGGGGCTGGCCCTCGGCGTTCGCATTTCTCGCGGGTCAGCCTCGGCGGTGTAAGGGCGACATCGGCCAGAGCCGCATACGAAGGAGAACCAGCCCCGTGCCTGACGTCAGCTCCAACCGGCCCACCGACGTTCGTCTGTGGGTCGCCCTCGACGTGCACAAGCTCTCGATCCTCGCCGCAACGCTGCCGCCGGTGGGCGGTGAGCCGGAGGTCTGCCAGATCGAGACCACCCGCGTGGCGATCCGCCGCTTCATCGACCGCCTGGGCGGTCCGGAGGGCCTCGCCGTCTGCTGCGAGGCGGGCCCCGGCGGCTTTGACCTCCTCCGCGTCCGTGCCGAGCTGCAGGTGGCCTGCGACGTGATCGCGCCCTCGCCGATCGCGGTCCGCGCCGGCGACCGCATCAGGTCCGACCGGCGTGAAGCCAAGAAGCTCGTGCGCCTCTACCACGGCGGCCAGCCCTCGTTCGTCGCGCCCCCGACCCCGGAGACCGAGGGCCTCTGGGACCCGGTGCGCTGCCGCGATGACCTGCGCTGCGCAAGGACGGCGGCCAGGCACCGAGTCGCCAAGCGGCTCTTGCGCCACGGACGTGTCTACCGGGAGGGCAAGAGCCAGTGGACCAATATGCACTGAGCATGGGTGGCCCGCCAGCGACTCGCCGACCCCGGCCACCCGGCGCACGCGGAGACCCGCGCGTCCGGGGGCGCCTGCAGGCGCTGTTCGTGCGCGAGCTCGAAGCTCTGGGGCACCCCGCTCCCGAGCACGCCGCCGACCAGCTCCTGCTGCTGATCGACGGAGTGCTGCTGGAGGCGCTCACGCGTCCGGACACCCACCCGGCGCGAGGCGCCAAGGAGCTCGCCGAACACGTGCTGGGCGCGGCCAAGGGCCGGGGGCGTGTGCGGTCGCGGCGGACAGCGCAGCTTGCATCGGCGCACCCGGCCCCACAGAGCGAGGCGCACGCCGTTCGCGCGTTTGCGGATGCGCAGCCCCCGCGCGTCGCCCTCGGCTGACTCCGGGTTGTTGTAGCCGGCGGCGCTCACGACCGTGGAAGGAAACGGGCTGCCCTCGTTGGCCCGCCCGAAGTCGCCCGCAATGCTCGCCCTACGCTCTACCGCTGAGCTTGTTACCGCGCTGCGGTGCAACCGCGACCGCGGCGAGCTCTCGCTCGAGCGGGCGCCGCTCGGCGTCATCGTGGACCAGCTCGAGCGCGCGTTGGTAGGCATTGCGGGCCTCTCGCGAGCGACCGAGGCTTATCAGCAGCTCGCCCCGGCTCGCGTGGAAGTAGTGGAAGTCCTGGAGCTGCAGCCCGCCGAGGATCTGCAGGGGGCATCAGGACCCTCGGCCTCGGCGATCGCGATGGCCCGGTTGAGGAGGAGGAGAGTCTGATTTATCTGATACGATCACGCCCATGATCCGGATGAGCGCCACCGATGTCGCGCGCAACTTCTCGTCGGTGATCAACCGGGTGGGGGCTGGCGAGGAGGTCGAGATCGTGCGCAACGGTGCCCCGGTGGCCGAGCTTCGAGCTCCTTCGGCGCCGTGTGGACTAAGCAGCACCGAATGGCGGGCGCTGATTGCGAGCCTGCCGGCGGTGGACGATGAGTTCGCCCGTGACGTCGAAGCAGCTCGCTCGGCTGTCGGCCCGCCGACGGGCAAGTGGCGCCGGTCCTGATCGACACCTCGGTCCTCGTGGACGCCGAGCGGCGCGGCGACCCGCTGGAGAAGCGCGTCGGCGATGCGGACCGCGCGATCAGCGTGATCACGGTCAGCGAGCTTCTACACGGCGTGCATAGAGCTGAGTCCGAGGCACGCCGACTGGTGAGGCGGGCATTCGTCGAGCAGCTGCTGGCGAGGCTCGAGCCGGTGCCCGTGAGCACACAGGTTGCGCGCGTTCACGCGGAGATCTGGGCACGCCTCGAAGCCGACGGGCAGATCATCGGCGCACACGATCTCTGGATCGCGGCGACGGCGCTCGGTCACGGTATGGCGCTAGTTACGAGCAACGCGCGCGATTTCGAGCGTGTACCAGGACTCACGATAATCGCGCTCTGATCGCATCGCGGAAATCGACTTGTCTTTCGGAGCACAAATCGCCGAATCGTGTACTTCTGAGACCCACTCGCGCGCCCCCACTCGTCGCTTGGACGTGCCGTCTGAGTAGCGTGATCCTCCCAAGGACGAGTTCCGCGCCCGACCGGTCGAGCCGAGGTCGTATCGACGAAGCTTGCGTCCATGGAGCCCACCCGATCCGACCGCCAGACCCTGTGGAGCGTCGGCTCTCCGGCGCATGAGGCGGGATCGGCCGGCACCCGATGGATGTGCGGGGACCGGGCGTCAGGAATCCCTGGCGCCGACACCCCAGCTGTGGGCGGTGCCGACGATGTCGGAGAGCATGGCCCTCGTCGGGCTCGATGTCCATCACTCCCAAACCGTCACCGCGGTGCTCGACCCCTCAACCGGCGAGTTGTCCGTAAACCCGAATTCCGCACGGCGTAGGCCGATGTCTGGCCCCGGCGCCCTGAATCGCCCGCATTCATTGGGCTCGTGCTCTCCGCAGCCCGCAATGCGGTAAGCACACGCTTTCGGGAATTGCGCTTTTATCCATCCTGTGCGAGGGCTCGTATGCAGGCGGGGCGTACCTGCGAACGACAGCCCGGCGGATGAAGAGCGGCGAGGTGGTGCGCTATCTGGCCCCGGCGCACAACGAGCGCAACGAGCGCGGAGCTCCGGTCGCCCGCGTGATCCACAACTTCGGCCGCGAGGATGCCCCTGACCGCGATGCCCTGCTTGGTCTGGTGGCCTCGATCCAGCGCTTCCTCGGGGGCGAGGACGGCCTGCGGGCCGCCACGACTAGCGGCTTCGACTTCCTCGGCGCGCCGGAGTCAGGCGGCCCGCACGTCGTGGGGGGCCTGTGGCAAGAGCTCGGCATCGGCGAGGCGATCGCGCGCGTGGCAGGCGCGGGGCGCTCTGGGGTCGAGCGGGCAATCTTCACGATGGTCTGTCAGCGCTGCCCCGAGCCAGCGTACAAGCTGGAGGCCGCGCGCTGGGCGGGTCGCGACGTCGTGATCGACGGCATCGAGGGCGTCAGCGACGATCAGCTCCACCGCGCGACGGACTTCCTCTTCTGCTGCGTAGAGCGCGTGCAGGAGTCGGTGTTGTTCAGCGTGCCCTCCGTCTTGAACCTCGAGGTCGATGTGATCTTCTTCGACACCGCCTCGACCAGCTGGGCGAGTGACCCCGCCGAGGAGCCCGCGGCAGACGGGAACGAGGCGAAGGAGGAGGGCGCCGCCCGCGAGGATGCTGGGCCACTGCGCCGCCTCGGTCACTCCAGGGACCACCGCCCGGACCGCCCGCCGGTCGTGATCGGCCTCGCGGCCACGAGGGAGGGGGTTTCCGTGCGCTGCTGGGTCTGGCCGCAGAACACCAACGACCAGTCGGTGATCGAGGAGGTGAAGGCCAACCTGAGCGGCTGGCGCCTTGGCCACGCGATCTACATGGTTGACTCGGGCTTCTCCGGCCAGGCGAGCGTGCGCCATCTGCGCTGTGCGGCCCGCGCGACGAGCTGCGCGAGCTCGGCGGCACGTTCGACCAGCTGCTCGAGCACCGCAGCGCTCTTGCGCCGCCCAGCGGCAGTTCGTCGCGAACGCCTCGCGCGAGCCGCGCGCAACGTGCGAGCGGGTGCTGGTGATCGGCGAGCAGCAGGAGCGCATGATCGAGGCGCTGTCGGTGCTCGCGCGCTCCAAGCGAGGTCTCGAGAGCCGCGTTCTCTTCGACCTACGCGCCCCGGTCGCCGACGTGCTCGCGGCGCGGGGCACCGAGATCGCCAGGCGGCGCTTGAAGCTCGAGAGCAACCTCGAGAGCGGCCTCGTCTGAGGCGACCGGCGTCCCGTGGAGCGGCTCGCCGCAAATCTCGTCGAAGACGCGATCCGCCACAATGACTGGGCCGCTGGCTGGATCCGGGTGACGACCGCGCTCGACGCCGCAGAGGCATGGCTGTCGATCTCGAACGGCGGCCCGTGCATACCGCAGGCCCTCTACGAGCAGCTCTTCGAGCCGGCCCGACGGTTCGGGCCCGAGCGCAGCGCCGGCGCGGGTGGGCACGGTCTCGACCCCTCGATCGTCACCGCGATCGCGGCCGCCCACGGCGCGAAGCTGACCGCGCAGGCCCGCGACTGCGGTGGCTTGCGGATCGACGTGCGCTTCGCGACGCCGCCTCCGATCGGCCGCGGCGGGCTGGCCGGCGCGCCAAAGGCGGCGATGTCGGAAGAGCCCGTGCCCGGCCGTGTGCCTGCGGGTGCCGGCGCGGAGCGCTAGCGACCGAGCGCGCGGCGCCCGGGCAGGCGCAGGCGGCAGCGGCGGCGGCGAGTCTTCACTCAGCACGCCGGCGATGCCACTGCGATTCCACGGGCGGCAGCGGCTGCCCGAGATGCGGGTGCCCGGGGTGCTACCAGAAGAGGAACGAGACGTACAGGGCGACCCCGACGACCGCCCTCGGCGTGCCGGCCAGCGGCGAGAGCGCCAGCTTGGCGGCGAAGACCAGCGGGGTGATGAGCGCGAACGCAACCAGCGCCCGAAGGAGCATTCCGCGGATGCTGTTTTCAAGCCAAGTCCCGATGAGACAGACACCACCCCGCGCACAGCCTCGGACCAGAGCGCGACCGCGCCGGCCGCGGGCGGGAACCGCGCCCGCCGGCCCCATGGTGCGGCTCAACGGAGGCCACACTCGGCTCTGCGTGATCCCGATTCAGCGAGCTCACGTGTCGATCGCACGTGCACGCCACGCGCCGAGCGCGAGGAGCAGCGGGCGTCAACCGATCGCGTGTTCGGTGTCCGACACTTCCCCACCCGATTCGATGGCAGGCATGTTCGGCGGGTCAACTGGATTGCCGGTGAACTGGCACTGCTCGTAGGCTGATGCCGGGGACTCGTTAGCGTAGTACATCGGGCAAAGCATCTCACGCGCGTATTCCGCTCCCCTGTTCTTGGATCCCCACCAGGTGTACAGCTCCCGTTCCCATTCGATCAGCCATTCTTCGATCGGGTTGTACGCATAGGAATGCTGCGAGCCTTCGGTACCGTAGGAAAGGTAGGGTGTGGCCCACACCAAAAGAGGCAATCCTCCAAGTTCAGTGTCGCGGCGCAGTGTGAGTGCTTCGGCGATGGCATGCTGCACGTGCGACGCGGTCGATGTTGAGGGAGGAGCGAGCACTTCCCACAGGAAGCTACCGGTTTTCACCGAAAGCTCTTTTACCACCGGCACGATTTCGGTCGAGAGCCTCCCCAGCGTCGGCGAGCTCTCCACGATCTCTTTCAGGCTGCTAGGCGTCCCGTCGAAAAGCGCCCAGTTGATCGCCTTCAGGGCGGTTGCCCCGGCGCTCTCGGTCGCGTCCTCGGTTAGCCCCCGTATGGCGGCCTCTATCACCGGTGACGCCGAGACGATGCCGAAGTCAAAGCCCGCGAGGCTGGTCGCGATGCCGGCAAGCAGTTCTTGGAAGAGCTTCGCAAGGTATTCGCAGTCGTTGCTGTCGACGGCCTTGTTGGGAAGGGTCGTCTTGCACGTCCAGCCCGCCTGATCGATGTTGAGGCTGTTCAGCTCCCCGCTGAACCCGCCGCCCGGCGCTTCCTTGTAGTAGGCGCCAATCAGGGCATTTGTAAAGTCAGCTTCGTCGAACTGTGCGCTCAAAATGAACGATCCCACGAGATCGGCGCCGCGTAGCGATGTCCGCGGGAACTGCGTACCTTCCATGATCGCGCCCTGGAGGTTGCTTTCTTGCATGTTTGCCCCCCAGAGGTTCGCCTCGGAGAGGTTAGCGTTCCTCAGGTTGGCGCCCCTCAGATTCGTGAACTCAAACTGAGCGCCTCTCAGATCGGCACCTTCCAAGTCGGCACCTTCGAGATTGGCGTAGTTGAAGATGATGCCCGTGTCGGTTTCGAGCTTGAGGCCGCCGGTCGTGTGCGCCAGGTCAGCGTGCGACAGGTTGGCTTCGTCGAACTGGGCCACCGCCAAAAAGCTGCCTTCCAGGTTTGCGCCTTCCAGGTCGGCCCTGTCGAAGTCCGTCGCGTAGAAGTCGCTTTCAGGCACCTGAACGCCCGGGAATCTCGCGCTGACCAGGTCCAATCCGACGCAGTCCGCTCCGGCGCCCGGCCTGCACCCAGCCGCCGCCACACGGGCTCCGCGGCGGGGTTTGGCCAGGCTCGGACCTGCGTGCGGGAGCCGGCGGCGCGTCTTCACCCCTACGATCTTGCCGTGTGGCTTTGGCAGCGAGTGCGGTGGCCGGAGGCGGTAGATCGATCTGATGCCGAGCCTCGAGCAGTCGCGATCCAGCGGCGTGCCGGAGGCGGAGATCGTCTCGCAAAGCGTGCGCGCCGAGCGTGTCTGGCGCGCGGAAATCGCGGCGCCTTCAAGCGTCGCCCGCAGCAGGTCGGCGCCGCGCAGGCGCGCGCCACGCAGGTCGGCGCCGCGCAGGCGCGCTTCCTGCAGATCTGCGTCGCGAAGGTCCGCGCCACGCAGGTCTGCATGGTGCAGGTCGGCCTTGCTCAGATCGGCGCGCTGCAGGTCAGCGCCGCGGAGGTCGGCATCCTGAAGCACGGCGTGTTCGAGGTGCGCGCCAACGAGCTTCGCGTTGCGAAGCTCGGCTCCCGTCGCGATCAGACGGTCGAGCTTCGCGCGCGACAAATCGACTCTGCGAAGATCGGCAAGCGACAGCACGGTCGCCGCGTGTGGCGTCGTCGCGATGGCGTTTGCTCCCGCCAGACGCGTCCCTGCCAGATGCGAGCCGGTCAGGTTCGCGCCGGCGAGCAGCGCGCCGCGCAGATCGGCGTTGGCCAGCAGCGCGTGCGGGAGCTCTGCCCCGCGCAGATCCGCTTTCACGCAGTGAGAGCGTGCGTGCAGCGCGCAGCTGCCCACGCGGACTGGCTCGGGCCGGCCGGGAGCCAGCCGGCCGACCGCGTGTCGCCCTGCTGCGTCCACCGTCGCAGCAATCGTCGCGAAAATGGCGGCCAGGCCGAATGCGAATCCGGCCAAGAGCGCCCCGGCGGCGGTGAGTCGACGGCGTACGCCTCCGCCGGTTGCACCGCGCGAGCTTGAGCTTGCATGTTCGGAGATCGATTGGCGGTTCATCGACACCCCCACTTCGTTGTTGCCTTCATCTGACGCATCGAACACATCACCATCCGTATCGGCAATGCTCAGTCTGAGTTGAGCCTCCACGATCGCATCGATTCGACGACCGCCGCCTGGTCTCCGTTTTCAACCTCGATCAAGTCAAGTAACGGTCGAGCCAGTCGAAGATGCGGGTCTCGCGGACAGCGCAGGCCAACGGCTCGCAGTGTCGAGCGGCGCCCTCTGCGGCGCTGAACTTCGCGAGCTCCCGCGGCCCGGACAGGCGCTCGTAGAGCTCTCGCGCCTGCCCCGGCCAGAACTGCTCCTCCTCGGGATCGGTGATCAGCAACGGCGTGTTGATGTTGCTCGTCTCATCGCCGAGTCGATAGCGAGCGACCGCCCGGTAAAGGTCGTAGCGGGAGTCGCCCGCGACGCCGTAGGGCTCGCCGCGGAAGTCGAGCGCGGCGCGCGTGGCAGGGGAGACGCGCTCGGTCAACCGCATGATCCGGTCGAACGCCCGCTGCCTTCCTTCTCGCAACTGCTTGCGCATGAACTCGGGCAGCGGCTTGATCCACGACGCGAGAACGTCGACGACCCCCGGGTCGGCGACCGCGGCGGCGAAGCGATGCTCGAAGCACAGCGCCCGTGGAACCCAGTAGCCGCCCTGGCTGATGCCGATCACAGCGACACGCTCCCCGTCGACGTCCCCGCGCGCGAGCATCGCATCGAGGACGGGGGTCAGCACGGCCTCCCAGTCGGGGCGGAAGGGGACGTTGTGCTCGAAGAGCATCGACTGCTGTCCGGGGCCGTCAAAGGTCATCCAGTGATACCCGCGTTCCGCTGCCGCCGCGCCTCCCTGGACCCACATCTGCGCGGTTGCGCCGTCGCTGCCGTTGTTGAGCACGACCAGCGGGCGGCGCTCTCCGGGGGCTGCGTCGGGCGCCCGGAAGAACCAGCCCGGCAGCGGCGTGTCCCGGTAGGGGATGCTCACTCGCTCGCCGGGCGTCGCAAAGAGCTCGACGGCACGCTCCCAACAGTCACGCTGACTGCGCCACAGCTTCTCCCGTGTGTCCATTTGGCCGCTCGCGGTGATGGTGTAGAGCGCCGTCGCGTAGTAGCTGGCCGCCCGCTGATAGTGAGAGCGAGCGCTTGCGCGCCGTCCCTGCGCACAGGCCGCCTCCGCAGACGCGTGGACACGCTCGGCTGTGGCGGACCACTCTCTCACCCACGAGTCCGCATCGCCGTCCTTGATGCGCCCTGCCGTCGCAAGCGCCTCACCGGCATCCGCCGCCTCCCGGTAGACGGACCCGAGGACGATCTCAAGCCCAAACTGGAAGTCGTCGTTCTTGAAGAACCTCTGCATCACCGACCGTGCGCTCGGCGATCGGAGTCATAAACGCTCGAGCGGGAAAAGCGAGGAACCTCACGCACGGGCAAAACGAATGACTTCATGCGCAAATGCAGCTGCGTCCTGAAAAAGCATGCCGTGTGCGGCACCCGCGTAGATCGTGAGCTTCGAACCGTGGATTTCGTGGTGCAACCGCTTGGCATTTATCGGCGGCACCCCGTAGTCGAGCGCACCGTTGGTGATGAGCACGGGCATGCGGATCGAGCGCAGCCCGGCCCACGTTCTCCCATACCGCAGGAAAGCGCTCTCTGCCTGTTGTTGGCGGGCGAGGGTCGTCGTCGATACCTGCTCCTGCGGGATCGACTCATATCCGCGGAGGAAGCGCTCGGTGGCGCGCTTGCCGGCGCGAGTGGCGGGAAACAACAAGCGCAGCACCACTTCAGGCCCCGCGTTCGGGTTGCTGAGTTCTGCGAGCAGTCCTGCGGGCGGGGGGACCGTATGTTTGCTGCCTGCATCACCTCCGGTGATGACCAGGCGAGCGAAGGCGTGCGGGTAGAGCTCGGCCATCGTGAGACCGATCTCGCCGCCCATAGACCAGCCCAGCACAGTTGCCCGTCTCAAGCCGAGCGCTCTGATCAGCCCGACGGTGTCCTTGGCCATGAGCGGGATCGAGAGCGCAACCGAGGGGTTGTCGGTCGAATAGCCGACGCCCCGATTGTCGAAGATCGTCACGCGAAAGTGACGCGCGAGCGGTCTCAGCAGGTAGGGCATCCACAGGCTCATCGGCGCGGTGTCGCCTGTGATCATCAGCAGGTCGGGACCATGACCGAACTGCCGGTATGCGAGTCGCACACCGTCCACCGCGACGGCGCGAACAGGCCCCATGAAGGCCCCTGCGCCCGTCAGCTGCGTCCCCGGAATAGTCATGGGCGGCGTGTTTGCACCGCTCAAGCGCATGCTCGCGTCTCGTCCACGCGCGCCCGCTGCAGGGAAGAACGGGATCAGCGCAGCAGCGCCGATGAGCAGCGAAGCCAGCCGCGACGTGCGCGTTGTTCGATCGCCGAAGCGGTACCCAGTGCGTCTCCGACTATTGCGTTCCATTCACGTTGCGCTCGGACGGCTCCTTCGAGTTCGCCTGTGTAATACGGAGACTTTCCCGAGAGTCCTTCCACAGGATCAGCCACCAGACCGGTGTGAATGCGAAGATCCCCCACTCGGCATCCATACTGACTAGCCGCGAGGCACCACGAGGAAGGCGATCACCGCGTAGTGGAGGGCGAGCGCGGCGAGCACGAAGGCGTGAAAGAGCTCGTGGTAGCCGAAGGTGCGCGGCGCGGGGTCGGGCCTGCGCGTGGCGTAGATGAGCGCGCCCGCGGTGTAGAGGAGGCCGCCGAGCAGGAAGCCGGTGGCGCCGAGCCAGCCGACCGCGGCGGGCAGCTGTCCGGCGACTGCGGCGGTCGTCCAGCCGAGCAGCACGTAGATCAGGGCAAAGAGCCACTTGGGGGCGTCGATCCAGACCAGCTTCACAAGCACGCCAAGCAGCGCTCCCGCCCAGACCGCGATCAGGATCAGCCGCGGCAGCGTCCCCGACAGCGCGATCAGCGCCACCGGCGTGTAGGTGGCGGCGATCAGGACGAAGATCATTGCGTGGTCGGCGCGGCGCATCCAGCGCCGCAGCGCAGGCCGCCATTCGACGCGGTGGTAGAGGGCGCTTGTGCCAAGCAGCGCTGAGGCCGCCCCTGCAAAGATCGCAGCCGCCGCCCGCGCGCGAGGGCCGGGCGCGCTCACGATCAGCGCGATGCCGGTGGCAAGCGAGACGAAGAAGCCGTACTTGTGCAGGACGCCCCGCAGCCGCGGCTTGATCGGGCCGGCGGGGAGCAGCGCCGGCCGACTAGGAGCCGGAAGCGCCTTCAGCGGCTTGGGCACCGTCATGCATTGACGGTAGCGCGTGGCGGCTGCGCCGCGCCGCACGTGCGGCGAGCATTGACATGACGCCTGCCTCAGAAGATGTTGCGCGCACCAAGCGCGAGCGTCGTCGGCTCGGCGTGGTCCACCCGCTCGCGCGCACACAGGGCGTAGCGAAGATGCTCGGCGCGGATCGGGAGCGCCTCTGACTTGCGGCGAAGATCCGCCAGCAGCGGACGCGCATCGACCACCCTGCGCCATTTGGCCTCGCCGACGAGCACCGCCTCGCGACGCCGTCCCGCAAGCACCACGGCGTCGATCTCGACGGAGGGACGATCGGACCAGAACGGGCCGACCGCGACGATTTGCGGCCCGAGGCAACCTGCGGCGGCCAGGCGGCGGAGCGTAGTGCGGAACGCATCCTCGTAGCGCGGCCCCATGTGATCGTCAAGCGCTGCGATCATCGCATCGACGATGCTCGGCCCCAGCCCGCGCTCGATCTCACCGCTGCTTGGCTCGATCAGCGCAAGCCAAAACGCAAGAAAATTGTCGGGGATCCTATAGGTGCGCCGGCGCGTGGGGAGCCCGTGCGCGGTGACCGCCTCTAGGCGCTCGATCAAGCGCAGCTCGATCAGGCGCTCCAACGTGCGCGAGGGATCGGCGCGCAGCGCCGATCGGAGCTCTGCGTGCTTGGTCCGCCCGCTGGCGATCGCCCGCAGTGTGCGCTGGGCAAGGTCGCCGGCATCTGCCTCGGTTGCGAGAACGAGCCTTCCCTCCTCAAGGAGCTTGCCGCCGGGGCTGCACACCAGATGCAGAAGGTTGGAGCGCGGATCCTGCTCGCACCTCCACCGGCTCAGATAGAGCGGTATTCCGCCCAGAAGCCCCCAGACAAGCGCCCGCTCGGGCGGTGCCAGGGACCCCAGCATCGGCGCGATCTCGTGTGGGCGAAAGGGGTGGACGAGCAGGGAGAGATCGATGCGCCCGTAGAGGGTCTCGCGCTCTTGCCGCATCGCCTCCATGACGCGCACCGCCGATCCGCACAGCAGCCGGCGCAGATGGGTGCTGGGCCCCGCTCGCTCCAAGATTGCGCGCAAGACGCTCGGCAGCTCAGGCGTTGTGCGCAGGAGCTCGGGCAGCTCGTCGATGACGAGCAGCAGCGGCTGCTCGCGTGCGCAGTCGGCGGCTGCCGTAAGCGCCTCCTCCCAGTCTGCGGGCGGGCGGTGCGAGCAGTCCCGGCCGATCTCTGCCGCAAATGGCGCCAGCGAGCGCGCGAAGAGGTGCAGCTCATCAGGCAGGGGGCGCGCGGAGGCGGTGTGGAAGAGCGTGCGACGCCCGCTTGCAAATCGCTCGATGAGGGCGGTCTTGCCGACGCGGCGACGACCCCATACCAGGGCGATCCGGCTCGTCTCGGCTTCATTCCACCAACGCTCAAGCGCCGCAAGCTCCTCGCTGCGGTTTACGAACACCTCCATCTGTTACCCGCATCTGACGTCACCTACATGAGATGTCGGTGACGCTCAGCGTCGGTTACGTTGAACGCAGGTATCGCGTGCGAGCGCTCAGGCAGAGACGCCAAGCAGCTCGCGCTCGGCGGCCTCGCCGGCGTCTTGCGCAGGCGCCTCGGCGGGCAGGTCATCGTTGCGGGCGACTTCGCGCGCCGCGGCGCGCGCAGGATCGACCCGCACCACGTCCCACGCCAGCCCGATCGCGGCAAGGGCGCGGATGATCCACCCGGACGGGTCGAGCTCATACCAGCGCAGCCCGTGGAAGGCCGAGCGCGGGAAGGCGTGGTGGTTGTGGTGCCAGGCCTCGCCCAGCGACGGCAGCGCCAGCCAGAAGACGTTGGTGGAGCGATCGCGCGTGTCGAAGCGCCGGCGGCCGAAGAAGTGGCAGACCGAGTTGATCGACCAGGTGATGTGGTGGACGAGGAAGATGCGCACCAGACCCGCCCAGATGAAGGCGGCAAGCGCCGCCGTCGCGGAGCCGCCGCTCAGCGCGAAGCCGAGCAGCGCCGGCAGCAGGAGGCTCGCAAGCGCGAGCGCCGGGAAGGAGCGGTTGATCCGGCGCATGGTCGGGTCGGCGAGCAGGTCGGCGGCGTAGCGGCGCGAGGAGGCCTGGCCGTGCTCGGAGAAGAGCCAGCCTGCGTGCGCGTGCCAGAGACCCTGCAGCATCCCCTTGAGGCCGGGCGCAGAGTGCACGTGGGGGCTGTGGGGGTCGCCCTCCTCGTCGGCGAAGGTGTGGTGCTTCCTGTGGTCCGCTACCCAGTCGATCACCGATCCCTCGATCGCCATCGAGCCAAGGACAGCGAGCGCGTAGCGCAGCGGGCGGTGGGTCTCAAAGGCGCGATGGGTGAGCAGGCGGTGAAAGCCGACCGTGATGCCGATCGCGGTAGTCAGGTACATCGCCGCAAAGAGCGCGATGTCGAGCGGACCGAGCAGGTGGTGCCAGAGCAGCACGCCGGCGGCGATCACCCCGGCGAAGGGGATGATCACCGCAGCGATGTTGGCGTTGCGCTCCAGGCGGGTCATTGTGAGATCACTACCCCGCCGTACCGGTCGGTTACATGCGACCCGACGGGTGGCTGCGCGGCCGCGGCGCCGGCGGCGACGCGCGCGGGAAAGCCTTGGCGCCAGCACGATCCGCTGCGGCGGCGTCCGCCCTTCCCCGACCATGAGGCTGGCAGCAGCCGCCCGCGCCGATGGCCGGGGATCTTGGTGACGTCGGTCATCGCGCGCATCGCAGCGGCCCATCAAACCTCTCTTAGTCAGGCACGCAAAAGAAATCTGCTATAACGCCGCTTAGATCCGTGAGGAATCAAGAAGAAAGCGAAATGCAGCGAGACAAGGAGCTTTAAGAGATGGCAAAGACAATTGGAATCGACCTGGGCACGACCAACTCGTGCATGGCCGTCCTCGAGGGCGGCGAGCCGACCGTGATCGAGAACGCGGAGGGCGGTCGCACGACCCCGTCGGTCGTTGCCTTCGCGCCCTCCGGCGAGCGCCTCGTGGGCACCGTCGCCAAGCGCCAGGCGGTCACAAACCCGCAGAACACGGTCTTCTCGATCAAGCGCTTCATGGGGCGCAAGGAGGCCGAGGTCAAGGCCGAGGAGGCGATCGTCCCCTACAAGGTCGTCTCCGGCCCCAATGGCGACGTGCGGGTGGAGGTCGGCGGCAAGCAGTACTCGCCGCCGGAGATCTCAGCGATGATCCTCCAGAAGCTGAAGGCCGACGCGGAAGCCTACCTCGGCGAGACCGTCGACTCTGCCGTGATCACCGTTCCCGCCTACTTCAACGACGACCAGCGTCAGGCCACCAAGGACGCAGGCACGATCGCGGGCCTCGAGGTCAAGCGCATCATCAACGAGCCGACCGCCGCCTCGCTCGCCTACGGCCTGGACAAGGAGAGCGATCAGACGATCCTCGTCTTCGACCTCGGCGGCGGCACCTTTGACGTCTCGGTGCTCGAGATCGGCGACGGGGTCTTCGAGGTCAAGGCGACCGCCGGCGACAACCACCTGGGCGGCGACAACTTCGACAAGGCGATCGTCGACTGGCTGGTCGCGGACTTCAAGCGTGACCAGGGCATCGACCTCTCGGCGGACCCGATGGCGCTGCAGCGTCTCTACGAGGCGGCGGAGAAGGCGAAGATCGAGCTCTCGACGACCCAGGAGACGCAGATCAACCTGCCCTTCATCACCGCTGACGCCTCCGGCCCCAAGCACCTGGACACGCGCCTGACGCGCGCGAAGCTCTCCGAACTGACCGCTGAGCTGCTCGATCGTGTCGTCGCGCCCGTGCGCCAGGCGCTTGATGACGCGCGCGAGAAGGGCGTCAAGCAGGTCGACCACGTTGTGCTGGTAGGCGGCATGACGCGCATGCCCGCGGTTCAGGAGAAGGTCAAGGAGCTGACCGGCAAGGACCCCCACCGCGGCGTCAACCCCGACGAGGTGGTCGCGGTCGGCGCGGCGATTCAGGCGGGCGTCTTGGCCGGCGACGTCAAGGACGTGCTGCTGCTTGACGTCACGCCGCTGACGCTCGGCATCGAGACCAAGGGCGGCGTGATGACGAAGCTGATCGAGCGCAACACGACGATCCCGACAAAGAAGTCCGAAGTGTTCTCGACCGCCGAGGACAACCAGCCCTCGGTCGAGATCCACGTCCTGCAGGGCGAGCGCGAGATGGCTGCCTACAACAAGTCGCTCGGCAAGTTCCAGCTGACGGGCATTCCGCCGGCGCCGCGCGGCGTCCCGCAGATCGAGGTCACCTTCGACATCGACGCGAACGGGATCCTCAACGTCTCCGCGAAGGATCTCGGCACGGGCAAGGAGCAGAAGATCGAGATCAAGGCCGGCTCAGGGCTTGCGGCTGAGGAAATCAAGCGCATGGTCTCCGACGCCGAGGCGCACGCCGAGGAGGATCGCCGCGCGCGTGAGCTTGCCGAGGCGCGCAACAACGCCGAGAACGCCGCCTACCAGGCCGAGCGCCAGCTCGCCGACCTCGGCGATCAGGTGGACGCCGAGAGCAAGGAGCGCATCGAGAGCGCGATCAAGGAGGTGCGCGACTCGCTCAAGAGCGAGGACGCAGCGGAGATCGGCGCCAAGGCGCAGGCGCTCCAGGCGGCCTTCCACGCGGTCTCCGAGGCGCTCTACCAGCGCGCTGGGGCGCCCGGCGGCGCTGAGGGCTCTGCGCCCGGTGGCGCCGAAGGCGCGAGCGGCGATGGCGCCGCCGAAGAGGAAGTCGTTGACGCTGAGGTCGTCGAGGACAAGAGCTGATGCGGCCCGGAGAGAGCGATCAGGCGGTGCAAAGCCCGAACGTGCCGGCAGGCGGCGGCGAGGCGCCTGCCGGCGAGACGCAGGCGCCTGCGCAGCCGGGCGGCGGGCAGCCCGAGCCCGAGGAGGCGCTTGGCGGCGATGTCGCCGAGCTGGTTGCGGTCGCCGCTCAGCGCGACGAGTACCTCGCGCTCGCACAGCGAACGCAGGCTGACTTCGAGAACTACAAGAAGCGCGTGGCACGCGAGTCGAGCGCTGCGCTTGCGCGCGGCATCGCCAAGCTTGCCAAGGAGCTTCTGCCCGCCCTTGACAACCTAGATCGCGCGCTTGCGGAAGCGGGCGATGACGACGGCCCCTTTGTCGCCGGCGTGAGGCTGGTGCGCAACGAGCTGCAGGCGGCGCTCGAGCGGGTGGGGATCGAGTCCTTCTCGCCCCTGGGCGAGCGCTTCGATCCCTCAAGCCAGGAGGCGATCGCCCAGCGACCGGCCGAGGAGGAGGGCCAGAGCGGCTGCGTGATCGAGGTCTACCAGTCCGGCTACCGCATGGCCGACCAGATCATCCGCCCCGCGCGGGTGGTCGTGGCGGCTTAGCGAGGCGAGGGGGCGCGCGCATGGCGTCACGGCCTGACTACTACAAGACCCTCGGGGTCGATCGCAAGGCCTCTGCGGAGGAGATCAAGAAGGCCTACCGCAAGCTTGCGCGCCGCTACCATCCCGACCGCAACCCCGGCGACAAGCAGGCAGAGGAGCGCTTCAAGGAGATCTCGGCCGCCTATGACGTCCTCTCCGACGAGGAGAAGCGCCGTCAGTACGACGCCGGCAGCGGCGCCTTCGCGGGCGCCGCCGGGGCACAGGGCCCGTTCGCAGGCTTTGACTTCGGCGCCGGCGTGGGCGACATCCTCTCGAACCTCTTCGGCGCGGCGGCGCGGCGCGGCGGTGGGCGCACGCAGACGCGCGCACGTGCCCAGCGCGGGGCGGACATCGAAGCGCAGGTGCGCATCACCTTCGAGCAGTCGATCCGCGGCGCGCAGGTCGCGCTCTCGGTGCCGACCCATCAGCGTTGCCCAACCTGCCATGGGACCGGCGCCAAGCCCGGCACTACGCCCAAGGTCTGCCCGGTCTGTGAGGGGCGCGGCGTCGAGGCGGTCGGCCAGGGGCCCTTCTCGATCTCCCAGCCATGCTCGCGCTGCGGCGGCCGGGGCACCGTGATCGAGGAGCCCTGCCCGACCTGCGGCGGCACCGGCGCGGTCCGAACGGTGCGCCGACTGCGCGTCAACATCCCGCCCGGGGTGCGCGAGGGCTCGCGCATCCGTCTGGCGGGCAAGGGCGAGCCGGGACGCGATGGCGGCCCTCACGGCGACCTCTATCTGGTCACCCACGTGGAGCCTTCGCCGCTGTTTGTTCGTCGCGGAGACGATCTCGAGGTCGAGGTTCCGCTTACCGTCCCCGAGGCGCTGCTCGGCGCCGAGGTGGAGGTTCCGACGCTTGAGGGGACCAAGCGCCTGCGCGTGCGTCCCGGCACCAGGCATGGAACGATCCAGCGCCTGCGCGAAGCCGGCCCGCCGCGACTGGGCGGTCAGGGCAGGGGCGACATCCGCTACCGCCTGGTGATCGATGTCCCGAGCGAGCTCACAGAGGAGCAGCGCCGCGCCGCGCAGGAGCTGGCCAAGGTCATGAACGGCAACCCGCGCGCTCGGATCCTCAAGGTAGGGGCGCGATGAGCTCTCAGCAGCGCAACGGGCAAGCCAGGGACGGCGCCGGCCGCGCCGCGCAGGGGGCCAAGCAGCGGGCGCCGCGTCTTGCCTCCGGCCTGCCGACGCGCGCCGGCGAGGCGGCGCCTGAGGCGCGCCGGGGCGTGTTCATGATCTCCGTTGCCGCGCAGCTGGCCGAGATGCACCCGCAGACGCTTCGCACCTACGAGGCGCGCGGGCTGATCACCCCGGCGCGCTCCGCCAAGGGAACGCGCCTCTACTCGCAGTCCGATGTCGACCTGCTGCGGCGCATTCAGGCGATGACAGCTGAGCTGGGGCTGAACCTGGCCGGCGTCGAGCGCGTTCTTGCGCTGGAGGCCGAGGTGCTTGACCTGCGCGATCGCATCAGCGAGCTCGAGCGCCGCGAGGCGTTGGCACAGGAGCGCCTGGCAGAGGCGATCGAGGAGGTCAGGCGCAGCTTTCGTGCGGAGCTGGTTCCCTACGTTCCCGCCGCCGGCACCGAGCTTGTGCCCGCCCGCGACTACCGCCGCTCGCTGCAGTGGCTGTGGCGGACTCCGCGCAAGCGCGCCCTGGCACGCGGGCGAAACCGAAACAGCAACCGTGAAAGGAGGCATCGCTGATGCAGCCAGAGCGCTTCACGATCGCATCGCAGGATGCGGTGCGTCGCGCCGTCTCGCTTGCAGCTGAGCGCTCAAACCCGGAGGTCGGCCCGCTGCACCTGCTGGCGGCGCTCCTGCAGACGCCGGCGCCCGCAGCGAGCGGATCGGGCGCCCCGGCCGGGATCATCCGTCCGCTGCTGGAGAAGCTCGGCGTAGTGCCTGAGCCGCTGCTGGCGCAGGCGCTCGGAGAGCTTGACTCGCTGCCACGTCTGACCGGAGCCGCGGCGGAGCCGCAGGCCTCAGCGGAGCTCGCTGCGGTGCTGCGGGCCGCCGAGCGCCAGGCGCAGGAGCTGGGGGATGCCTACATCTCGACCGAGCACCTGCTGCTGGCGCTGGTCGCCGAGCGCTCGGCCGCCGCAGAGCTTCTGCGCGCAGCGGGGGTGCAGCGCGAGGCGCTGCTGCGCGCGCTTGCGGAGGTGCGCGGGCCGCACAGCGTGCAGTCGCAGAATCCCGAGGAGACCTACATGGCGCTCGAGCGCTTCGGGCGTGACCTGACAAAGGCCGCTGAGGCGGGCGAGCTTGACCCCGTGATCGGTCGCGATGAGGAGATCCGCCGCGTGATCCAGGTGCTCTCGCGGCGCACCAAGAACAACCCCGTTCTGATCGGCGAGCCCGGCGTGGGCAAGACCGCGATCGTCGAGGGGCTGGCGCAGCGAATCGTCTCCGGCGACGTTCCCGAGTCGCTGCGCGAGCGACGCGTGATTGCGCTTGACATCGGCGCGCTGATCGCCGGCGCGAAGTATCGCGGCGAGTTCGAGGACCGGCTGAAGGCGGTGCTCGCGGAGGTCTCTCAGGCGCGCGGATCGGTGATCCTGTTCCTGGACGAGCTGCACACGATCGTCGGGGCGGGCGCTGCAGAGGGCGCCGTCGACGCGGCCAACCTGCTCAAGCCGATGCTTGCCCGGGGCGAGCTGCGGGCGGTGGGCGCAACGACCCTTGATGAGTACAGAAAGCACATCGAGAAGGACGCGGCGCTCGAGCGCCGCTTCCAGCCGGTATTTGTCGGCGAGCCCTCTGTCGAGGACACGATCGCGATCCTGCGCGGCCTGAAGGAGCGCTACGAGGTCCACCACGGCGTGCGCATCCAGGATGGCGCGCTGATCGCCGCGGCGACGCTCTCGCACCGCTACATCGCCGACCGCCACCTTCCTGACAAGGCGATCGACCTGATCGACGAGGCGGCCTCCTCGCTGCGGATCGAGATCGACTCGCTGCCGACCGAGATCGACGAGGTCCAGCGGCGCATCATGCAGCTGGAGATCGAGCTGACCTCGCTGCGCAAGGAGCGCGACGAGGCCTCGCTGGAGCGCCGGGGGGCGATCGAGCGCGAGCTGGCGGAGCTGCGCGAGCGCGCGGATGGCATGAAGGCTGCCTGGCAGCGCGAGAAGGAGGCGATCGGCGCGGTTCGCGCAAAGAAGGCGCGCCTTGAGGAGGCTCGCGCGGAGGCTGAGCGCGCTGAGCGCGCCGCCGATCTGCAGCGCGCGGCGGAGCTCCGCTATGGCGAGATCCCCGCCCTTGAAAAGGAGCTCGCAGAGCTTGAAGCCGGCGAGCAGGGCAAGGCGACCTTCCTCAAGGAGGAGGTCGATGCAGATGACATCGCCGAGGTCGTCTCGCGCTGGACCGGCATCCCGGTCTCGCGCCTGATGGAGGGCGAGGTGGAGAAGCTGATCCACATGGAGGAGCGCCTCCATGAGCGCGTGGTCGGCCAGGAGCAGGCGGTGGCGGCGGTCGCCTCGGCGCTGCGCCGCTCGCGCGCGGGGCTGCAGGACCCGCGGCGCCCGATCGGCTCCTTCCTCTTCCTCGGGCCCACCGGCGTCGGCAAAACCGAGCTGGCGCGCGCGCTCGCGGAGCTGATGTTCGACTCCGAGCAGGCGATGGTGCGCATCGACATGTCCGAGTACCAGGAGCGCCACACCGTCTCGCGCCTGGTCGGCGCGCCGCCCGGCTACGTCGGCTACGAAGAGGGCGGGCAGCTGACGGAGGCTGTCCGCCGCCGCCCCTACTCGGTGGTGCTGCTGGACGAGATCGAGAAGGCGCATGTCGATGTCTTCAACACGCTGCTGCAGGTGCTCGACGACGGTCGCCTGACCGACGGACAGGGGCGCACGGTGGACTTCCGCAACACCGTCCTGATCATGACCTCGAACATCCCGGTTCCTGAGGGTGCCTCCGAGGATGCGGTGCGCGAGGCGCTGCTCGGCTACTTCAAGCCCGAGTTCATCAACCGCCTGGATGAGATCGTCCGCTTCAAGACGCTAACCCGGGAGCAGATCGGCGCGATCGTGCAGCTGCAGGTGCGCCAGGTCGCAGCGCGCATGGCTGAGCGCGGGATCGAGCTCGTGCTCTCCGATGCGGCCAAGGAGCTGCTCGGCAACCTCGGCTATGACCCGGCGTATGGGGCGCGGCCGCTGCGGCGGGTGATCCAGCGGCGGCTGACCGACCGCCTCGCCCTGGAGCTGCTTGAAGGGAGCATCCGCGAGGGCGAGACCGTGACCGTCGATGTGGCCGACGGCGAGCTGACGTTCACGAGCTCGCGCGCTGCGGCGCAGCCGGTCTCCGCATAGGCGTCGGCGGCCTGCGCGTGGCGGCAGGCATCCGCGCGCGTCGGGCGAGTGCACCTGGGCTGCCCGATCTGCCGCCAAAGACACGACGGCCGCCGCGGGGAGCCGCGGCGGCCGTAGGCGCTCCGTCTGAGCCGGAGCTCAGGTTGTCGTGGTGGTCGTGATCGTTTCTTCTGCGGTTTCGCCGGTTTCGCTGTGGTGCGCTTCCTTGACCTTGATCGCCACGATCCGCGTGCCGCCTGCCAGGAGCTGGAACTTTTCAGCGTAGGCGCTGCAGGACATCGTGACCGTGTTCGAGCTGCCGGTCAGCTGCGCCGTCAGCTTGGTGGTCACCGTCACCGGCAGGATCTCTTCGGCCGGCAGCGGGATGGTGGCGGTGTCCGCGCCGGTCCCGGCGCTGAGGTTGCAGCTGCCGTTGGCGAGCTTGCTTGCTGCGCCGGCGGTGGCTTCGGAGAAGGGCGTGAGCTTGATCAGCGCCTCGCCGTAGATCGCGTAAGCGCCTGAGGGCAGCCCTTCGAGCTTCAGCGCGCGCGCCTTCGCGGCGCCTTCGGTTTCGGGCGTGTTGGCGTCGAGGGCGACTTCGTAGACATCGGAGGGACCGACTTCACCGGTGGCGCCGGTCACCCCGGTGGTGCCCGTCGGCCCGGTCGCGCCGGTCGGGCCTGTGGCGCCGGTCGGGCCTGTGGCACCCGTCACGCCGTTTGCGCCGGTGGTTCCGGTGGCGCCAGTTGCGCCGGTCGGGCCGGTGGAGCCGCCCGGGCCGGTCGGCCCTGTGGCGCCGGCTCCGCCACCCTTGCCTTCAGGTCCCGTGGGCCCGGTTGCTCCGTTTGCGCCGGTTGCGCCGGTGACGCCGGTGGGCCCCGTTTCGCCCCTGGCGCCGGTTGCGCCCCTTTCTCCTGTCGGCCCGGTGGCGCCGTTGCTGCCCGCCTTGCCTTCAGCTCCCGTCGCGCCGATCGCGCCGCTTGAGCCTGTGGCGCCTGTGGCGCCCGTTGCGCCGGTCGACCCGGTGGCGCCGGTCACGCCGATCGGCCCTGGCGGCCCTGCCGGCCCTGTTGGCCCGGTGGGGCCGGTGGGGCCGGTGGGGCCCCTGTGCCCGTAGCCAAAGAGCGGTTCAGAGTTGCCGTGACCGTGCTTGGAGTGCCGGCCCTTGGAACGGCGATTCTTCGCCTGATGGCTCACGTAGTGGTGGCCGTCTCCGCGCTGCGTTGCCGCCAGCGCGGCGGGCGCGGTCGCGGCGAGGCTCCCCAGCGCGAGGCAGAGCCCAATGCCCAGCAATGACTTCGTTGGTGTTGCTCTCATCATCGTCGGGGAGAATCGCATCTGGTGTGCGGTCCCCTCTCTCTCCTTCCTTGCGTCGTGTCTGAGCGCGGCGCCCTGCGCCGCGCGCTTGCTGCAGTGGGCAAAGATTAGCTCGGGAGCCTCGATCGTGCAAGGGCTTCATGTGCCCGGGAGCGCCTGCAGGAGCGGCGCGCGCGGCGGCGAATGCGCTTGTGCGATGCCTGCTGAGGTTCCGCTCTTGACCGTCGCGCAGCGCAGGCCTGACAGCGCTCCCTGCCGCGCTCCGCGTGGCGCCGGAGGCCTGCTTCGGGCGCCGATGCTGGCAGCGGCGCTCGCGCTGGCGGGAGTCGGCATGGCCCACGCGGCGCCAGCCGGCGAAGTTGGCGCTCGAGCGAGCGGGCAAGCCCGGGGCCAGGGGGCGATCGGCGTGATCGAGGGATGCGTGGAGGCGGGGAGCAACGAGCTGCGCATTCCCGCCGCCGGGGCACGCTGCCAGAGCGGCGAACGAGCGCTGAGGCTGCTGCTGTTGCGGCAGCGGCGGCGCTCGCGCGCGCGACACCGCATGAAGGGCGCGCCCGGGTCGACGGGAGCGCCCGGGCTGGCGGGCGCGGTGGGAGTTCGCGGCGCCACCGGCCCAAGGGGCGCACGCGGCCTGCCCGGTGCGACCGGGCCCACCGGTGCGGCAGGGCCCACCGGCGCGGTGGGTCAGCTTGGGCTGCCCGGCGCGACCGGAGCGACCGGGGCAACGGGGCGCGAAGGGCCCGCCGGAGCGCTTGCGGGATTTGCGGCGGCGGAGAAGGAAGGGGAAGAAGTGGCGCTTGAAGGCGCAAGCGAAGCAAGCCCGGCAACTGTTGCCTCGCTCTCGCTGCCCGCGGGTCGCTTCATTGTCCAGGCGAAGGTGGAGACGGTGATGTACGACACCGCAACCGGCGCAACCGGGGCAGCCATCTGCAGGCTGGTGGACCGGTCGCTCGCCGATGGTGCCGTGCTCGGCCAAGACGAGTCGATCACCGCGGGCGCGATGGTCGTGCCGTTCTATGGCGTCTACGTGTTCAACAACACGATTCCGCTGATGTTGGCGCTTGAAGCCGGATCGCAGGCGAGCACGCTCAGCCTGGAGTGCTGGACCGGCCACGAGGAAGGATCCGGCGGCACCTTCCGAGCGAACGCTCAGAAGGCGACGATCGCCGCGATTCAGGTGAGCAGCATCAACTGAGCCCTCCGGCCGCGGCGAGTGCGCACGGCGCACCGCGGCGCAATGCGCTACAAACGGTGCTCTGCCGCGCGCTGCGGCCGCCGCAGCCCGCCTTCAGGCCGACGGCGCCCGGGCGCGCAAGGCGATTCCACCGACGAGACAAGGAGCAGCCCATGGCCACCTACATCATGCTCTGCACCCTCACCCCGGAGGGCGTGCAGACGGTCAAGAACAACCCGCAGCGCATCAAGGAGGTCAACAGCGAAGTGGAGAAGCTCGGCGCGCGAGTGAAGGCGCAATGGGCGACGCTCGGCCACTTCGACTTCATCTCGATCGTCGAGGCGCCTGATGAGGCGACGATGGCGCGTGTCTCGCTGGAGCTGGGATCGCGCGGGACCGGCCGCTACGAGACCCTCTCGGCGATCCCGGTGGATGAGTTCATCGCCTCTCTATGAGGGTGCTTGTCCTCGGTGGCGGCGCGCGCGAGCATGCGATCGTGCGCGCGCTGCGCCGCTCTCCGAAGTCCCCGGAGCTCTTCTGCGCCCCGGGCAACGCCGGGATCGCCCGCGAGGCGCAGCTGCTTGAGGTGGATCCGCTCGACATTGGGGCCGTCGCGGAGCTCGCTGAGCGCGAGCGCATCGACCTGACCGTGGTCGGGCCGGAGGCGCCGCTGGTCGCCGGCGTTGTTGATGCGCTCGCGCAGCGATCGCTGCGCGCCTTCGGCCCCACGCGCGCCGCAGCGTCGCTGGAGGGCTCAAAGCGCTTCGCCAAGGAGGTGATGGCCGCTGCCGGGGTGCCGACCGCGCGCTGGCGCGCAGCCTCCTCTCTGCAGGAGGGGAGAGAGGCGGTCGCCGAGCTCTGGCGCGAGCCGGCCGGCGCAGGCTTGCAGGCCGGTGGCGTTGTCGTCAAAGCCGATGGCCTTGCCGCCGGCAAGGGCGTGACCGTCGCAGAGGACCGCGGGCAGGCGGAGAGCGCGCTGGAGGAGATCTTCGAGCAGGGGCGCTTTGGCGAGGGCTGCTCGGCGCTGATCGAAGAGCGCCTCTCCGGCAAGGAGCTATCCGTGCTGTGCCTCTGCGACGGTGAGAGTGCGCTGGCGCTGCCGCCCGCGCGCGACTTCAAGCGCCTTGAAGAGGGCGACCGCGGGCCCAACACGGGCGGCATGGGCGCCTACTCGCCCGTCCCGGATGTGAGCGAGGAGCAGCTGGCGGAGATCGTCGCGCGCGTGCACCGGCCGGTGCTCGCCGAGCTGGCCGCGCGCGGCACGCCCTTTCAGGGCGTCCTCTACGCGGGGCTGATGCTGACCGAGGGGGGCGCCAAGGTGCTTGAGTTCAACACGCGCTTCGGCGATCCGGAGACGCAGGCGATCCTGCCGCGCCTGCGCTCCGACCTGCTCGATCTGCTGCTGTGCGCGACCACGCCGGGCGGGCTTGCCGGGCGGCGGATCCAGGTCCGGGAGGAGGCGGCGGTGACGGTTGTGCTGGCGAGCCCGGGCTATCCCGAGCGCGTGCGGACCGGCGCGCAGATACGTGGGCTCGAGCAGGGCGCGGTCGATGTGGAGGTGCTTCATGCCGGCACCCGCGCAGAGGACGGGAGCATCGTGACAGCCGGTGGCCGCGTGCTGTGCGTGACAGCGCTCGGCGCCGACGTGCGGGCGGCGCGCGCGAGCGCATATGCTGCCGCCCGGAAGATCGACTTCGAGGGCGTGCAGATGCGCCCGGACATAGCGGCGGAGGTATAAGAAAGGAATGAGCAGGCGATGAGCGAGGTTCAGGCAGGCAACGAGGGTGCGCCGCTGGTCGGCATCATCATGGGCTCCGAAGGCGACATGGAGCTGATGAGCGCGGCCGCCAAGGAGCTCACCGAGCGCGGAATCGCGCACGAGGTGCGGGTTATGTCCGCCCACCGCGACCCCGATGTCGTCGACGAGTACGCCAAGAGCGCGCGTGCGCGGGGCCTGCGCGTGATCATCGCCGGCGCAGGGATCTCCGCGGCCCTGCCCGGCGTCGTCGCCGCCCGCACCGACCTCCCCGTGGTCGGGGTTCCGCTGTCGGGGAGGCTGAGCGCGGCGGGCGGCTTGGATGCGATCCTCTCGATCGTGCAGATGCCGCCGGGTGTGCCGGTTGCGTGCGTGGGGCTCAACAACGCCCGCAACGCCGCCGTGCTTGCGGCGCGCATCATCGGCGCATGATCGCCCGCTACACCCGGCCGGAGCTTGGCGCGATCTGGTCGGATCGCGCGCGGATGGAGCGCTGGCGGCAGGTCGAGGTGGCGGCCTGCGAGGAGCTGCCCTGGCTGCTTCAGTCAGGCGGCCAGGGCCCTGGCCCCAGCGAGCAGGAGCTGGCGGCGATCCGCGCAGCGGACTTCAGCGTCGAGGCGGTGGCAGAGCGTGAGCGCCAGACCGGCCATGACCTGGCCGCCTTCGTCGACGTGCTGGGCGCCGCCGCCGGCGCCGCCGGCCGCTGGGTCCACTACGGGCTGACATCCTCGGACGTCCTCGACACCGCGCTGGCGCTGCAGCTGCGTGCCGCCTCGGAGCCGATCCTCGCGGGTGCGAAGCGCCTCGTGCAGGTGCTTGCGGAGCGCGCGCGCGAGCACGCGCAGACGCTCTGTGTGGGGCGCACGCACGGCATCCACGCCGAGCCCACAACCTTCGGCTGCAAGCTCGCCGGCTTCGCGTTTGAGGCACACCGCAACGCGGAGCGGCTGCAGCGCGCGTTTGCCGGCGTCGCAATCGGCGCGATCTCAGGCCCGGTCGGGACCTACTCCGCGACCGGGCCCGAGTATGAGCGGCGCGTGCTGGCGCGGCTTGAGCTTGAGGGCGAGCGCCATTCGACCCAGGTGATCCCGCGCGACCGCCACGCTGAGCTGCTGTGTGCGATCGCGCTTGCGGGCGCGGGCATCGAGCGCCTGGGCACGGAGATCCGCCATCTGCAGCGCACCGAGGTGAGCGAGGCGCTTGAGCCCTTCGGCTCGCTCCAGAAGGGGTCCTCGGCGATGCCCCACAAGCGCAACCCGATCGGCTCTGAGCAGCTCTGCGGCCTTGCTCGCCTGCTGCGCGGCAACGCGCTCGCGGCGCTCGAGGACGTAGCGCTGTGGCATGAGCGCGACATCTCCCACTCCTCCGTCGAGCGGGTGATCCTTCCGGACGCGACGATCCTGCTCGATTACCTCCAGGAGCGGGCGATCAAGCTGGTGGCGGGCCTGGAGGTCGATGCGCAGCGGATGGCGGCAAACCTCGAGCTGACGGGCGGGGGCGTCTACTCCGCAGCGCTGCTGCTTGCGCTTGTGCGGTCGGGGATGGAGCGCGACCGCGCCTATCGGGTCGTCCAGCAGGCGGCGATGCAGGCGCGCGAGCAGGGCAGGGGGCTGCGCGAGTGCCTGCCCGAGGAGCTTCCGCTGTCGGGCGCAGAGCTTGATCAGATCTTCGACCCCGGCCACTACGTGCGCCATGTGCCGGAGATCATCGCGCGACTCGATGCGATCGCTCCCGCCCTCTGAGCAGACGTCAGGCCTGCGCGCTAGAGTCCGCCGCAGACGATGAGCACGGCCGCGCCAGACCTCCCGCTGATCAGCTCCGGAAAGGTTCGTGAGATGTATGACCTCGGGCCGCTGCCCGAGGCGCCGGGAGGCGGGATCCTGATGGTCGCAAGCGACCGGATCTCGACCTACGACGTCATCCACCCGACACCGATCCCGCAGAAGGGCGCGGTGCTGACCGGGATCTCGGTGTTCTGGTTCCAGCGCACAGCGTCGATCTGCCCCAACCACCTGATCTCCTTCTCCGAGCACGTCCCCGCGGAGCTGCGCGGATCCGCGCTTGCGGTCAGGCGGCTGCAGATGCTGCCGGTGGAGTGCGTCGTGCGCGGCTACCTGACCGGCTCGGGCTGGAAGGACTACCAGGCCAGCGGTCGGGTCTCGGGCGTCGCTCTGCCCGAGGGCCTGCAGGAGTCCGAGCGCCTTCCGGAGCCGATCTTCACGCCCTCAACCAAGGCCACGAGCGGACACGACGAGGCGATCGACTTCGAGCAGGCAGTCGAGCTCGTCGGCGACCGCGCGCTGATGGAGCGCGTGCGCGAGCTCTCGCTTGCCCTCTACAGCGCGGGCGCCGAGCACGCCGGCGAGCGCGGCGTGATCCTCGCCGACACCAAGTTCGAGTTCGGGATCGACCCGCAGCGCCCCGAGCAGGGGCCGGTGCTCGCTGACGAGGTGCTGACGCCGGACTCCTCCCGCTACTGGCCCGCGGATCACTACGCCGTCGGGCGCTCACAGCCGAGCTTCGACAAGCAGTACGTGCGCGACTGGGCGACCGCCAGCGGCTGGGACAAGTCGCCGCCGGCCCCAGCCCTTCCCGAGGATGTCGTGGAGGGAACGACGAGCCGCTACATCGAGGCCTACGAGCGGATCGTCGGCGAGCCCTTCTCTGCGTGGCTGCAGCGCGCCGGCGCCCCCGGCTCCCCGCGGCAGTGAGCGCGCCCGGAGGCGCACGCGGATTGCAGGAGCGCGTGTGGCAGGCAGACGAGCGCGGGCGGGCGCGGTGCGCGCGCGCGTGCTGATCCGTCCCAAGGCGGGAATCCTCGATCCCCAGGGGGGCGCGGTCGCGCGCGCGCTGCCGGCGCTTGGCTTTGAGGGCGTTCATGAGGTGCACGTCGGGCGGATGATCGAGCTCGAGGTCGATGACCCCAGCACGGTGGGCGCGATGTGCGAGCGGCTGCTTGCCAATCCGCTCGTCGAGGACTACGAGATCGAGCTGCTGGGCTGAGGTGAGCGGCGGCGCGATGGCGGATCGGGGGGTCCGGTGAGGATTGGCGTCGTCCGCTTCCCGGGCTCCTGCGATCACCGCGACACGATCGCCGCGGCATCGGCGGTCGGCGAGGCCGTCGAGCTCTGGCACGCTGATCGCGATCTGAGGGGCGCCGATGCGGTGATCATTCCCGGCGGCTTCTCCTACGGCGACTACCTGCGGGCGGGGGCGATCGCGCGCTTTGCGCCGGTGATGGAGGCGGTCGGCGAGCTCGCCGCAGCGGGTGGTCCGGTGCTCGGCATCTGCAACGGCTTTCAGGTGCTCTGCGAGGCGGGGCTGCTGCCTGGCGCGCTGCTGCCCAACATCTCGCTGCGCTTTCGCTGCGTCGATGTGCGCCTGGAGGTCTCAAACCCGCGCAGCCCCTTCCTTGCGGCGGTGCCGGCCGGAGCGGCGCTGCGCATCCCCGCCAAGCACTCGATCGGTCGCTACTACGCCCCCGCGGGCATGCTGCGCGAGCTGGAGGAGCGCGGCCAGGTGATCCTCCGCTACGCGCCCGGCGAGAGCTTCAACGGCTCGGTTGAGCGGATCGCCGCGGTCAGCAACGCGGCGGGCAATGTCATGGGGATGATGCCCCACCCCGAGCACGCCGTGCGCGAGCGTGACGGCAGCGCGGACGGCCGTCTGATCTTCGCCTCGCTGCGCAGCGCGGTGGCGGCGACCGGCGCGGGCGCCGCAGCGGGGAGCGGGAGCGCGCGATGAGCGCCGGCGGCGCGCCCGCGCTCTCGCCCGAGGAGGGCCTTGCGCGCGCGCTTGCGCTCGGCCTGAGCGAGCAGGAGTACGAGCTGCTCTGCGAGCGCCACGGCCGCCCGCCCAATCTCCTGGAGCTTGCGATGTACTCGCTGATGTGGTCGGAGCACTGCGGCTACAAGCACTCGAAGCTGCTGCTGCGAACGCTCCCCAGCGCCGGTCCGGCGGTGGTGGTCGGTCCGGGCGAGAACGCCGGCGCGCTCGACATCGGCGGCGGCCTGGTCTGCTCGCTGAAGGTCGAGTCACACAACCATCCCTCGGCGGTCGAGCCCTTCCAGGGCGCGGCCACCGGCGTGGGCGGCATCCTGCGCGACATCGTCGCGCTCGGAACGCGGCCGGCGGCGGTGCTCGACTCGCTGCGCTTCGGCCTGCCCACAAGCGCGCGCAGCCGCTACCTGCTCGACGGCGCGGTGCGCGGGATCGCACATTACGGCAACTGCGTGGGCGTCGCGACGGTCGGCGGCGAGCTCTACTTCGAGGCGCCGTACGAGCGCAACTGCCTGGTGAACGTGATGGCGATCGGCCTGGCGCGGCGCGAGGAGCTGCTCTCCTCCGCCGCGCGCGGGCCCGGCAACACGCTGCTGCTGTTCGGCGCGCGCACGGGGCGCGACGGCATCGGTGGGGCCTCCGTGCTCGCCTCGACCACGCTTGCCGATGAGGAGCACGCGCAGCGCCCGACCGTGCAGGTCGGCGACCCCTTCGCGGGCAACAAGCTGATCGACTGCGCGCTTGCGCTGCGCGATGCGCAGCTGCTGATCGCCCTGCAGGACCTCGGCGCGGCCGGGCTCACCTCCGCCTGCTCAGAGATGGCCGCCAAAGGTGGTGTCGGCCTGGACATCGACGTTGCGCGCGTGCCGCTGCGCGAGGCCGGGATGGAGCCCTTCGAGATCATGGTCTCCGAGTCCCAGGAGCGGATGGTCGCTGTGGTGGCGCCGGAGCGGGTGGGGCAGGCGCTTGCGATCTGCGAGCGCTACGAAGTCGAGGCGGCGGCGATCGGCTCGGTGACGGACAGCGGCTGTCTGCGCATCTTCGACTCCGAGCTGCTGCTGGGCACGCTCCCGGTGCGCGCGCTCGTCGACGAATGCCCGCTCTATGAGCTGCGCCCGCAGCCGCCGGCGCGGCCGGCGCCGGCGGCGAGCCTCGCCACCGGGACAGAGCAGCGCTGCGGCGCCGATCCTCCCGCGCAGCTGCGCAGCGCGCTGCTGGCGCTGCTCGCCTCTCCGAACATCGCCTCGCGCGCGCCCCTCTTCGAGCAGTACGACTGCCTCGTGGGCGGCCGCACGATCCGCCGGCCCGCCGAGGCGGATGCCGCGCTGCTGGCGCTGCCGGACGGCGGCGCGCTGGCGCTCTCCATCGACGGCAATGGGCGGCGGGTGGCCGCGGACCCCTACCGCGGCACGCTCGAGGTCCTCCTGGAGTGCGCGGCAAACCTGGCCTGCGTGGGCGCCGAGCCGATCGGCGCAACCGACAACCTCAACTTCGGCGACCCCGAGCGCGGCGAGGTCGCCTGGCAGCTGTGCGAGTCGGTGCGCGCGCTCGGCGACGGCTGCAGGGCGCTCGGCGTGCCGATCGTCTCCGGCAACGTCTCCCTCTACAACGAGTCCGCGCAGGGGCCGATCCATCCAACGCCCGTTGTCGGGATGCTCGGGCGCCTCGAGAGGCCCTGCGCCGGCGCGAGAATCGGCTTTGCTGGCGCTGGCGCGGCGCTCGCGCTGCTCGGGCCCTTTGCGCCCTCGCTGCGCTCAAGCGAGCTTGCGAGGCTGCGCGGCGAGGAGCAGGAGGGCCTGCCTGAGCTCGATCTTGCCGCTGTGGTCGCCGCTCAGCGTGCGCTGCGCGCTGCGCTCGCTCAGGGCAGGCTCCAGAGCGCGCACGACATCTCCGACGGGGGCCTTGCGGTCGCCCTTGCCGAGTGCGTCCTCGCCTCCGGCTTGGGCGCGCGGATCGATCTCCGCAGGGTGCTCGAGCACCTGGCGCGGATCGGCGCGGCGGAGTGCAAGGAGGGCGCCAGAGGCCTCTCGGCGGCCGAGACGGCGCTCTTCGGCGAGGGCCCGGGGGGCTTTCTGGTCAGCGGCGAGGAGGCGAGCCTGACGGAGCTGGCAGCGGGCGCGCCGCTGATGATCATCGGCGGCGTGGGCGGTGAGGCGCTCGTGATCGAAGGCATCGGGGGCCCCGGCGAGGAGGGCGCGCTTGCGCTTGAGATCTCGGCGCTCCGCGCTGCCTACGCAAGCCTGGCGGAGCTGTTCACTTGAGCTTCGGCGCCGCCGCGGGGAGCTGCGCTGCTAGCGTTGGGCTTGCGATGTCCGCCACCTCCTGCGAGCGCGGCGATAAGCCGCGCGAGGAATGCGGCGTGTTCGGGCTGTTTGCTCCCGGCCACGACGCTTCCCGCCTCTGCTACTTCGCCCTCTACGCCCTGCAGCACCGCGGGCAGGAGTCGGCCGGGATCGCGGCCGCCGATCGCGGCGGGGAGATCATCACAAGGCGTGAGCTGGGCCTGGTCAGCCAGGTGTTCTCGGAGAACGACCTGCGCACGCTTGCCGGCGAGCTTGCTATCGGGCACGTGCGCTATTCGACGACCGGCGCCAACGCCTGGGAGAACTCCCAGCCGGTGCACGTCTTCAGCGGCAGCAACGGCTCCCGGCGCGAGCTCGCCCTGGCTCACAACGGCAACCTGATCAACGCGCTCGAGCTGCATGAGCAGCTGAGCGGCGAAGGGGTGCAGTTCAGCTCGAGCTCAGACTCGGAGATCATCGCCGCGGCAATCGCGGGCGGGCCACAGGAGCAGCTGGAGGATGCGATCGCAGGCACGATGGCGCGCCTGCGCGGCGCCTACTCGGTCGTCGCGATGACCCGCGATCGTGTGGTCGCCTTCCGCGACCCGCACGGCATCAGGCCGCTTGTCCTCGGCGTGCTCGAGGATCGCGCAGGCGCGCAGCGCTACTGCGTGGCGAGCGAGTCATGCGCGCTTGACATCATCGGCGCGCGCTATCTGCGCGATGTGACGCCGGGCGAGATAGTCACGCTCGCTGAGGACGGATTGCGCTCGCGCATGGCGATGCCCTCCGCGCGCGGCGCGCTCTGCATCTTCGAGTACATCTACTTCGCACGTCCAGACTCGCTGATGGGCGGCGAGCGCCTGCACGCGGCGCGCGGCCGCATGGGCGCGGCGCTCTGGCGGGAGGCGCCGGTGGCGGCAGACCTCGTGATCGCGGTTCCCGACTCGGGCAACGCCGCAGCGCGCGGCTTTGCGCGCGCAGCGAGGCTGCCCCAGGATGATGGCTTCGTCAAGAACCGCTATGTCGCGAGGACGTTCATCGAGCCCGGCGAAGAGCTCCGCCGCCACGGCCTGCGCCTGAAGTTCAACCCGATCCCGGAGGTGATCGCGGGCAAGCGCCTTGTCGTCGTGGACGACTCGATCGTGCGCGGCAACACGACGCGCCAGATCGTGGGGATGCTGCGCGAGGCCGGCGCGAGCGAGGTTCACATGCGCATCTCAGCGCCGCCTATTCGCCATCCCTGCCACTACGGCATCGACATGTCAACGCATGAGGAGATGATCGCGCACGGCCGCAGCATCGAGCAGATAGCCGCCGAGCTGGGCTGCGACTCGCTGCACTACCTCAGCCTGCGCGGCCTCTACGAAGCCCTTGGCGTAGAGGTCGCCGAGCACTGCGACGCCTGCTTCTCGGGTCGCTACCCGGTTGCCGGCAGCGGTGCGGCGACGGGCAAGCTGGCGCTTGCGGGCAGCTCGCCGCGCACCGGCTGAGCCGCTCGGTGGCTAGTGCGCCCAGGCGCCGTCACGCGCGCCCGAGGCGTCGCTATAGCGGTTGTTGAACGGTCTGCGTGTGATCAGCCCGTTGCGCGTCCCTGAGCGCAGTGCCGCTCCCAGCGAGAGCACGATCACAAGCAGGATGAATGTCGCGACTGCCATCTATTGCGTTCACTCTCCTTTCGTTGCCTGTGCTGGTTGCCGTCGGCCGCATGTCGGCCTTGCTGCGATGATCGGCGCGTGCGGCGCGCAGCTGTGTGAGTGAGCGCACAGCTGCGTGCGCTTGCAAGCGGCCGTGCAGGGGCGCTACGCTTGCGCGGATGACCCAGGAGAGCGCGCCGTTGCCGGTCGCCGTGCTGGCCTCCGGCGCGGGGACCAACCTCGAGGCGCTGCTTCAGGCCGTCCACGGCGCTGAGGCGCAGATCGTCGCCGTCGCCTCCAATCGTCCTGACGCGCCCGCGCTTGAGCGCGCGCGGCGTCGAGGGATCACGGTGGGCGTCTTCGAGCGCGAGCGCTTCGCTGATCGCGCAGCGCGCGACGCGGCGCTTGCGGAGTGGCTGGCGCAGCTTGGCGTGCGGCTGGTGGTCCTCGCCGGCTACATGGAGCTGCTGGGCGAGCCCTTTCTGGAGCGCTTCCCCGACGCGGTCATCAACGTGCATCCGGCGCTGCTGCCAGCCTTCCCGGGCCTGCACGCAATCGAGCAGGCGCTCGCCTACGGGGTGAAGGTCTTTGGCGTCACCGTGCACTTCGTCGACAGCGGCGTCGACACCGGCCCGGTGATCCTGCAGCGCGCGATCGAGCTGCCTGCGGCGCGCACTCACGAGGAGGTGCTTGCGGCGCTGCGGCCGCTCGAGCACGAGCTGCTGCCCGCTGCGGTGCGCCTGCTTGCCCGTGGAGCGCTCTCGCGCGACCCCGCAAACCCGCGGCGCGTGCTGGTGCGCGAGGTGGAGCGCGCCTGAGGCTGCGCGCGCCAGGCCGGAGATCGGCGCTGCGAGCCAGAGCCCGGGGCGGGTAGTCTCTTGCCTATGACACCGGAGACGGAGCTCCAGGCGCAGGATCCCTCAGAGAGCGGCGCCCTCTCAGAGTCTGCAGATAGCAGCGGCCTCTCGGAAACGGGCGGTGTGCGTGTGCGGCGCGCGCTGATATCCGTGCACGACAAGAGCAGCCTGATCGAGCTTGCGCGCGGTCTGCGCGAGCTTGGCGTCGAGATCCTCTCCACGGGCGGCACCGCACGCGCGCTGCAGGAGGCGGCGGTGCCGGCGCGCTCGGTGAGCGACTACACCGGCTTCCCGGAGATCATGGGCGGCCGCGTGAAGACACTACACCCGCGCATTCTTGGCGGCCTGCTGGAGCGGCGCGACAATGAGGCAGACCGTGCCGAGGCAAAGAGCGAGGGGATCGAGCCGATCGATCTGCTCTGCGTCAACCTCTATCCGTTTGAGGCGACGGTCGCGGGGGGTCGCGCGACGATGGCCGAGGCGATCGAGAACATCGACATCGGCGGCCCGACGATGATCCGCGCTGCAGCAAAGAACCATCGCGATGTTGTCGTGATCGTCGATCCGGCCGACTATCAGGAGGTGCTCGAGGAGCTTCGCTACTGCGGCGGCCGCCTCCCGGAGGCCACCCGGCTGCGGCTGGCCGCACGCGCCTTTGCCTATACCGCGCGCTACGACGCCGCGATCTACCGCTGGTTTGCAAGCCGCACCTACGAGGGCTTTCCGCCGCGCTGGGCCTCCTTCTACGAGAAGGTCCAGGATCTGCGCTACGGCGAGAACCCGCACCAGCAGGCCGCCTACTTTGCGGAGGTCGGCGCGGAGCGCCATCTGCTCGGCGGTGTGAAGCAGCTGCACGGCAAGGAGCTCTCCTACAACAACCTGCTTGACGTCGACGCCGCCCGGGCGCTGATAGAGGAGCTTGAGGGGATTGCCGGCGCCGGCGGCGCGAGCGCTGCGATCGTCAAGCACAACAACCCCTGCGGCTGCGCGCTGGGGGCAGATGCGCGCGAGGCCTACGAGCGCGCGCTGGCGTGCGACCCGCAGAGTGCCTTCGGCGGGATCCTCGCCTTGAACGTCGCCGTCGATCCATCGCTCGCGCGCGCGCTGCAGGGCCACTTCGTGGAGGTGATCCTTGCGCCCGACTTTGAGCAGGAGGCGCTCGCGCTGCTGCGAGAGCGCAAGAACGTCCGCCTGCTGGTGGCGCCCGAATGGCTGGCGCAGCTGCGCGACCGTGGCACGGTCGGCGTCGTCGAGCACAGCGTGCTGGGCGGGATCCTCGCGCAGACGCGCGACAGCGCGCAGGAGGGCCGCGAGTCGATGCGCGTGGCAACGTCGATCGAGCCCGATCAGGCCCAGTGGGCGGACCTGCTCTTCGCCTGGCGGATCTGTGCGCATGTGCGCTCCAACGCCATCGTGCTCGCCCGCCGCGAGGCGACGGTCGGGATCGGCGCGGGCCAGATGAGCCGCGTGGACTCCGTGCGCATCGCGGTGGAGAAGGCGCGCAGCGCCCAGCCGGAGCTGCTTGAGGGATGTGCGATGGCCTCCGATGCGTTCTTTCCCTTCGCCGACAACGTCGAGGTTGCGGCGCAGGCGGGGGTGAAGGCGATCATCCAGCCGGGCGGGTCGGTGCGCGACGAGGAGGTGATCGCGGCCGCCGAGCAGGCGGGGATCGCGATGGTCCTCACCGGCACACGCCACTTTCGCCATTAGCGCAGTGGTGATCGGCGCAGCTGCGCGGACGCCCTGGCGCCGTCGGGAGGCGGCACTGCTAGAACGGGGCGCATGCGCGATGCGGAGGAAAGCGGCAGGAGGAGGGCCGACGGGTCGGCGCCTGCGGCACTCGCGCAGGAGGATCAAGCGGCAGAGGAGATCGCCGCCTATGCGGTCTATGTGCGCAAGCTGGTCAAGCGCTACGGTGATCTGGAAGCGGTCGCAGGCATCGACTTCGAGGTTGCGCGTGGCGAGCTGTTTGGCTTCCTCGGGCCAAACGGCGCGGGCAAGTCGACGACGATCAACATGCTCTGCACGCTTGTGCGCCCAAGCTCGGGCGTCGCCTATGTCGCCGGCCATGATGTCGCGCGGGAACGCGACGCGGTGCGCCGCCAGATCGGGTTGGTCTTCCAGGACCAGACCCTTGACGGCTACCTGACCGCGGAGCAGAACCTGCGCTTGCATGCTGAGCTCTACGGCATGCCGCGCAGCACGATCGCGCCACGGATCGCGGAGGTGATGAGCATGATGGGGCTGCACGAGCGGCGCAGGTCGCTCGTGAACACGTTCTCGGGGGGAATGCGCCGGCGGCTGGAGATCGCCAGAGGGCTGCTGCACTCCCCTCGGGTGCTGTTCCTGGATGAGCCGACGATCGGCCTTGACCCGCAGACCAGAAGCTCGATCTGGAGCTACATCCGGCTCCTGAAGGCAGGGGCGGACATCACGATCTTCCTGACGACGCATTACATGGATGAGGCCGAGCACTGCGGGCGGATCGCGATCATGGACCAGGGCCGGATCGTCGCGCTTGACACCCCTGATGTGCTGAAGGCAAGCGTTGGCAAGGATCGTGTGCAGATCCGCACCGAGGATGACGCGGCCGCCGCTGCAGCGCTGCGTGAGCGCTTTGGGATCGAGTCAAGCGAAGCCGAAGGCATGCTCACCTTCGGCGTGGCGGAGGGAGAGCAGTTCGTGCCGCGGCTCTTTGCCGAGCTGGGCGTCCCGATCCGCTCTGTCTCGGTCTCGCGCCCCTCGCTGGACGATGTCTTCATGTCCTACACTGGGCGCACGATACGCGACAGCGAGGCCTCGGGCACCGACCAGCTGCGCCAGATGGCGACGATGTGGAGGCGCCGGTGAGCAGCGCAGCGCGCGCGGCCGGGACGGGAGGCGCCGATGCCGCTGCCGAGGCGGCCAGGAGCGCCGGGCCACCCGCCCAGATCCATGTTCCAAGCGGCGGCGCGCGCGGCGAGCTGCGTGCGATCAGGATCGTGTGGTGGCGTGAGCTGATCCGCTTCTCGCGCGATCGCCTGCGCATCATCACCTCGCTCGTGCAGCCGTTCCTCTTTCTCTTCATCCTCGGCACCGGGCTCTCGACGCTCTCGGCGCACGGGCACTTTCGCATCAGCCTGCGGACGCTCTTCTACCCGGGCGTGCTCTGCATGGCGGTGATGTTCACCGCGATGTTCTCGGCGGCCTCGATCGTCTGGGATCGTGAGTTCGGCTTTCTGCGCGAGATGATGGTGGCGCCGGTCAAGCGCGCATCGCTGGTGCTCGGCAAGTGCCTTGGCGGCGCCACTGTCGCGGCGTTCCAGGGGCTGATCGTGATCGCGATCGCGGGCCTGGTGGGCGTGCCCTACGAACCGCTGATGCTGCTTGAGATCTTTGGCCTGCAGCTGCTGGTCGCCTTCTCGATCACGGCCTTCGGCGTGATGGCGGCAGCGCGGATCACGCAGATGCAGTCCTTCATGGCGGTCACGCAGATGGCGATCATGCCGATGTTCTTCATCTCGGGGGCGCTCTTCCCGGTCTCGGGCCTGCCCTCGTGGCTGACCGTGCTCAACCGGATCGACCCGCTCACCTACGCGGTCGATCCGATGCGGCGCATCGTCTTCGCGCACCTGAAGCTCGGCGGCGCCGAACGGCTGGCCTTTGCCGGCGGGGTGACGTGGTGGGGCTACCGCGTGCCGACGCTGCTTGAGGCGGGCGTGGTCGCCGCGCTGGGCCTGGTGATGCTTGGGGTGGCGATCGCCGAGTTCTCGCGCGTCGACTGAGGCGCTTGCAGCGGCCGCGCCCCTCCGCCAGGCGGCGATCTGCAAGCTCCGCTAAGGGCCTCCCGAGGACCCGCCCTGGGAGAGGCTCTCCTGCGTTTGGGTCTGCGCTTCAGTGCTGGCCGCGGAGCTCGTGCCGCCGGTGGTGCTTTCGCTGCTCTGGGTGGTTGCCGATTCAGTGGTGTTCGCCGGCGGCCGGTGGTGGCGCCGAGGCCGCGGGGGCGCCGCGGTGCGCTTTGGCCTCGCTCTCTCCTGCGGGGGCTTCGCGCTGTGGCGATGCACCGGCGTCGCGGCGGGGGCGGGGTGGGCGCGTGCCCGCGCGCGCACTGGCGCGACCTGATGCTTGATCGCGCCTGCGGCGGGCGCGCTTGAGGGTGCGCCGCCGGCGCTGCTCGCAGAGGCGCTCGAAGCGGAAGCGTGCTGGTGCGCCGCGCCGGCTGCCCGCTGCGCTTGTGCGCCGCTCAGTGCCGCCGACCCCGGCGCGGGGCGGCCCACGGCCGGGTGCGCGGCGCCGACTGCGCCGCCTGCAGCGCCTGCCGCATGCCCGCGCGCGGGCGAGCTTGAGGAGAGTGCGCCGGCCAGCCCGCCGGCGAGCGCGCCGGCGAGGATCAGCGCCGTGAGGGCGAGAGGGCGCGAGACCGGCAGCCCTCGCAGGGGGCGACCTTCGGCGCCAGCCACGCCAGTGACGGGCTCGGACGCGCGCGGCTTCGGCGCGGCCGCAGGCGCCTGCTCGGCCTGGGTCGGGTGCGCTCGCCTGCGTTCGCGCGATGGCGGGGGCTCCGGTGCGGGGGACTGCGCCACGCGGAGCTCGTGCCTGACGGTTGCCTGCTCCTCGGCGGCGCTCGCCCCGGCGTCCGCACCCGCGGCGCCTGCGATCAGCGCGACGCCGGCGGCGACCGAAAGCCCGCCGGCGGTGATGCGCTCCTCGCGGCGTATCGGATAGCCGGCCGTTTCAAGCTCGTAGCAGAGGCTTGCCGGGTTCTCGATGCCGAGCTTGCGCAGCTCGGCGAAGCTCAGGGGATGACCGGCGGCGCGCAGCGCCGCAAGCAGCTGCTCCTGCTCGGAGTCGAGTGCAGGCAGCTCAGCGCTGCCCGTGAGCGTCTCGGAGTGCGCACGCTCAGATGGCCTCGCGCTCATCGCTGTTAAGTAGTAGCGCAATTCGAGCGCGCATTTTGCGGGTTGCCCGCGCGGCTGCTGCACGCTTGCACGGAGAGGGCCGCGACAGCGCTGCGGCGCGGTGCGCGCCGACGAGAGTGAGAGCGTCCGCGGCGGCGCTCAGGAGAGCGCCTGCAGCTCCTCCTCGCTCAGCTCGATCTGCAGCGCGCCAAGGTTCTCGCGCAGGTGCGAGAGCGAGAGGGTGCCTGGGATCGGCAGCATCGCGGGCGAGCGCGCAAGCAGCCAGGCGAGCGCGATCTGCGCGGGCCTGGCGCCGTGTCTTGAGGCGATCTGCGCAAGCGCGGGCGAGTGGGCTCCGCGCAGCGGGTAATAGGGCACGAACACGATCCCCTCCGCCGCACAGTGGTCCACCACCGCCTCGTGCCTGCGCTCGCTGAGGTTGTAGTGGCTCTGGACGGCGGCGATCGATGTCAGCGCGCGTGCGCGCTCGATCTGCTCGATGCTCACCTCCGAGAGCCCGATGTGGCGGATCGCGCCCTTGCTGCGGTACTCCTCGAGCACGCCGATGCTCTCCTCGATCGGCACCTCATCGTGCAGCCGATGCAGGTAGTAGAGGTCGATCTGCTCGCGGCGCAGTCGCCTCAGGCTCTCCTCGATCTGCGCGCGCAGCGCCTGCGGGGCTGCCTCAGCGCCGCTGAAGCCACCTTTGGTGGCCACGACGCAGCCCTCAGGGGCCGGCGCGAGGGCGGCGCCGATCGTCCGCTCGCTCTCCCCGCCGGCGTAGATGTGCGCGGTATCGATCATCTGCACCCCGGCGGCGACCGCTTCTCTCACGAAGCGCACATGCTCGGGGCTCTCCGTGAGCCGATTGGTGCCCAGGCCGATGCGCAGGATGGCGTGCTCGCCGAGGGCCACTGTGGTGCTCGTGGCCATCGCCCCAGTGTATGGCGCTCTCAGCGCTCCGATCTGGCCGGCTTGCGCAATCCGCGCGTCAGCGCCAGCAGCGCCTCTGAGGTGCCGCGTGCGTCGTTGGCGCCGCCGGCGAGCCGGCGCAGCGCGAGCCCGCTCATAAGCGCGACGACCTTGTAGGCGTCGCGCTCGGGGTCGCCGACCTGCAGCGCAGCCAACGCCGCTCTTGCGATCTGCTCATGCGCGGCAAAGCAGCGCTCGGAGGCGGCGCGCAGCTCCGGGTCGCGCGCGGCGTGAAGGTGCAGCTCGAGCTCGGCGATCTGCTGCGGTATGTCCGCGGCGCTTGCCACGACACGCTCGACCGCCTCCGCAACCTGCTCCGCGGTCGGGCGCCGGCGCGCCAGCTCCTGCGCGATCTGCTCGCGCCGGTCGGTCTCCTCCTCGACGTAGAGCAGCAGGCTCTCGCGCAGCAGCTGCACCTGGCTTGAGAAGTGGTAGGTGAGCGAGCCGAGCGAGACGCGCGCGCGCGCTGCCACGCGGCGATTGGTGACGTTTGCGATCCCGCCCTCGGCGATCAGCTGCATGGTTGCCCGCAGGATGCGCTCGCGCGCCTCCCCGCGCAGCACGTCGCCAGGCCCTGCCGAGGTCGCAGCCGGGGCGCTCACGCCGCGCCCCCGGCAATCTCTGACGCACCCGATCGGGCAGCCGGCCCGTGCGGGGGAAGCCGCTGCGCCCAGCGCTCGCAGCGCTCAAGCTGGGCGGCAAGCGCAAGCAGGAGCGCCTCGCTGTCGGCTGGGCCGAGCAGCTGCGCGCCGATTGGCAGCCCCGAATCGGTGAGGCCCGCAGGGACGCTCAGCGCGGGCCAGCCCAGCACGTTCCACGGCCAGGCGTAGGGGCACGCGCTCGCGATCAGCTGATGGGTGGCAAAGCCGCCGAGCCGCGCGCCGACGCCGACGCGCAGCGGCGGCACCGCGGTGGTGGGGGTGAGGGCAACGTCGAAGTCCTTGAACCGCGCCCCGATGCGACGGCGATAGTGCTCCTCCAGGCGGCGCGAGGGGCCCAGCAGCGTCCGTGACAGCAGCCCTCCGAGCGCTGCCGTCTCGCGCGTGCGGCGATCGAGCAGCGCCCGATCGGGCACCTTTTTTACCCACTCGTGCACGCCCGCCTCGCCGCAGGCGAGCAATGCCAGCCCGATCATGCCGTAGCGCAGATCGGCAGGGACGACCGTGTGCCCGAGCTCGCGCAGCCGAGTGGCCAGGCGCTGCACCGCGCTCTGCACCTGCGGATGCAGGCGCACCGGCGCCGCGCTGAAGGGGTGTGAGAGTAAAAGCGCGATGCGCAGCGGCGGCGGGTCCCGCCTGAGCGCCTCGGCGTATGGGCGCTCGGGCGGGGCGGGCCGGTGCAGGTCGCCCGGATGGCTGCCGCTCAGGACGTCGAGCAGCAGCGCGCTGTCTGCGACGGTGCGCGTCAGCGGACCGAGGCAGGTCAGGCCGTTGAAGGACTCCGCCTCCGGCCAAGTCGAGATGCGCCCGCGCTGCGGCTTGACGCCGACCAGGTTGCACCAGGACGCCGGAATGCGCACCGATCCGGCCCCATCCGAGCCGATGGCCGCGGGCACGATGCCGGCGGCGACCGCAGCGGCCGCGCCGCCGCTTGAGCCCCCCGGCGTGTGATCGAGGCTCCACGGATTGCGCGTGATGCCAAACGCGCCGCCTTCGGTGAAGGGGAACTGGCCGAGCTCGGGCGTGTTGGTCTTGCCGACGATCACAGCGCCTGCGGATCGCAGGCGCGCGACCATCTCACAGTCGCGCTCGCTTGGGGCAAACTCTCCCCGACAGCCGAACGCGGTCGGCAGCCCCGCCACGTCGATGTCATCCTTCACCGCGATCGGCACGCCAAGCAGCGGCAGCCGCTCGCCGGCGGCCAGGCGCCTGTCGGCCTTCGCCGCATCCGCAAGCGCACGCCTGGCGCAGACGACGCGGAAGGCGTTGAGCGAGCTCTGTGTCGCCGCGATGTCCGCAAGCGTGCGCTCCACGAGCGCGAGCGAGCTTGCGCGCCCTTCCGCGAGCGCGCTCACGCATTCGCCGAGCGTCGCGGTGCGGGGAGGCAGCTCGGCGGCAGAGGGAGAAAGGTCCGTGCGCGATGGTGAGGAGGGGTTGGCGGCAGGCATGGCAAGGGCGGAGAGTGGAGTGGGTATTGTTCGTTTGAACGAACGATACCAGGAGGCACACTCGGGCCGATGGCTGCCGTGCAGCTGGGCAGAGAGCTCGCAGCGCTTAAGGTCGCGACAAGCGCTGCCGATCGCCGGCACAAGAGCGCACCGCTCGGGAGGTGATTCGAGCCGCTTCGCTGCCATCACCACGCAAGTCAGGAGCGCCTCATGAGTCCCTTTCAGAAGTTGCGCGACGCCACTGACAGCATGCGCGCAGGGCTCGCCCTCGCCTTTGCTGCCGCGGGCCTGCTTGTGGCGCCGGGCGTTGCGCTGGCAGCAGGCAGTCCCGACATCACGCTCTCGGCGGGGGCGGCTGCGCAGTCGCTGTATGGGTCAAGCGCTACTGTCACCCTGACCGCCGCCAATCCCGCCGGCAAGCCCTACGGCTACAACCTGAGCTTCCGCGCGGTGCTGCCGAAGGGAGTCTGATCTACCCCGGAAATAATGGACGCGCCTTTCTGGAATCCTCCGGCAATCGACAAGGAGGAATCCGATGCCAAACAGCTATTCCGCCGAGGTCCGCAGGCAGGTCGTCGACCTGGCCCGATCGGGCACCAGGGTCGCGCAGCTGGCCGATACATTCGGCATGCGGCAGACCACCATCCACAACTGGTGCAAGCAGGGGCGCATCGACCGCGGCGAGGCGCCGGGGCTCAACACCGAGGGACAGATGCAGCTCGCTGCCGCCAAGCGGCGCATACGTCAGCTTGAGACCGAACTGGCCCTCTCGCGGAAAGTCAATGAAGTCTTTCTCGACCAGAATCTTGCCTCAAAAGCCTCTACCCGGTGATCGCCTCCCTGACCGGGCAGGGCTTCGACGTCCAGCGGGCCTGTTTGATGCTCGGAGTCTCGGTCTCCGGCTACTACGCCTGGAGAGGCAGGCCGCCGTCGGCGAAGACACTCAGGCACACCTGGCTCGCCGGCGAGATCGCGCAGGTTCACAAGGACTCCGGCGGAACCTACGGCGCAATGCGCGTGACAGCGGAGCTGCGCCTGGGAAGAGGCATCCACGTCGGCCACAACCAGATCGAGCTGCTGATGCGCCGATTAGGACTGAAGGGCCTGCCCAACAGGCGCCCGCCACGCACCGCAAGGCTCTCGAAAGGCAACACGCTTGACCTGGTGCGCAGGCGCTTCGGAGCGCAGGAGCCAGATCGGCTATGGATGACCGATATAACGGAGCACCCCGCGAGAGAGGGCAAGCTCTACTGCTGCGCCGTCCTGGACGCCTTCTCGAGGATGGTCGTCGGCTGGTCGATCGACAGCTCCCAGACGGCGCTGCTGGCGACCAACGCGCTCGGCATGGCCCTGGCGCAGCGGAGTCCTTCACGGCAGGCGATAATTCACAGCGACCAGGGCGTGCAGTTCGGATCTTGGGTCTTCAGCCAGAAGGTCAAGGACGCCGGCTTGGCACCCTCGATGGGCGATGTCGGCACGCCGGTCGATAGCCCCCACTCCGAGGCGCAGTTCAAGACGCTGAAGTACAGGCCGGAGTTCCGGGAGCACTTCGACTCGATCGAGCACGCCCGGGCGCACTGCAGGGCGTTCCTCGGCTGGCACAACCACGAGCACCGCCATTCCGGGATCGGCCTGATGACCCCTGCCGCTTTCCACCACGGCCACGGCAAGCAGCTCCACGCGGCGCGGGCCGCCGTGCTCGAGGCCGCCTACGCCGCCCATCCCGAGCGGTTCGTCCGCAAGCAGCCGGTCCCGCCCAAGTTGCCGACCGCCGCGTGGATCAACAAGCCAAAGGAGGCCGCCGCCGCTCACTAGTTTCGGACGCGAACCGTCTCACCGGGCTTGACGGGCTCCGGCGCCGCGCGGCGCTCCTCTGCCCCCCGTTACAATCGGCGCTTGTGGAGCGGCTGCTCGAGCGTGAGGATGAGCTTGCCCGGCTGGTTGAGATCGTAGATGCGGCCCGTGACGGCCGAGGCGCGCTGACGCTCGTCGCTGGAGAGGCGGGCATCGGCAAGACATCGCTCGTGCGCGAGCTTCGAGATCGCGTCGCCGGCGATGCGGTCGCGTTCTTCGCGGGCGCATGCGAGCCGCTGTCGGTGCCTGCTCCCTTGGGCCCGCTGCGCGAGCTCTTCGAAGCCGCAGACGGCGGAGACCTGCTCGCGCTGGGAAGCGAAGACCGCCTGACGGTCGCTCGCGCGCTGCTCGACGCCCTTGGCCGGCGAGCCCCGGCGCTGGCGGTGATCGAGGACGTTCATTGGGCCGATCCGCTGACGCTGGAGCTGACGCGCGTCCTGGCGCGGCGGATCGAGGAGCTAGGTGTGGTGATGGTCGTGACGTACCGGGATGACGAGGTCGAGGCGCAGCCGGAGCTCCGGCTGCTGCTGGGCGACCTTGCAACCGCGCCCGCTGTCACTCGCATCGCGCTTCGCCCATTGTCGGAGGCGGCGGTGGCCGATCTCACGCGCCCGGCGGGGCTCGACGCGGCGGATCTGATGCGCGCGACCGGTGGCAATCCCTTCCTGGTCGTCGAGTCGATCGCAGCCCATGGCCGACTGCCGGCCTCCGTCCGGGACGCGGCGCTCGCGCGCGTAGGAAGGCTCGGCATGGCGGCGCGGGAAGCGCTCGACGCAGCGGCGGTCATGGGCCCCCGTCTCGATCCGGCACTGATCGAGGCGGTCATCTCCACGCACCCGGTGGCACTCGAGGAGGCGCGCGCGCGTGGAGTGCTGGTCGCCGACGGGAGCGCTCTGGCGTTCAGGCACGAGCTCATCCGTGAGGCGATCGAGAGCTCGATCTCCCCGCAGCGCCGAACCACGCTTCACGCGCGGGCATTCGCAGCGCTCGTCGCAGGGGGACATGCGGAGGACCACGCGCAACTCGCGCACCACGCCGAGCTTGGCGGCCTCACGAAGGAGGCCACGCGGCACGCAATGCTCGCGGCGGCCGAGGCCGAGCGCGTCGGCGCGGTGCGCGAGACCTATCTGCAGGCGGAGCGCGCCCTGCGACTCGGCGGCGACCTGGCTGGTCCTGATCGATTCGAGCTGCTCGTGCAATGCTCGCGCGCGTCGAACTTCGCCAATCCACGTCTTGAGGACGCAGTGGATGCCGCAGAACGCGCCGTCGCGCTCGCGGAGCGGCTGAGCGATCAGCGCAGGCACGGGCGCGCGCTCGTGGCGCTCTCGTACGCGCTGTGGTCGCTGGAGCGCGTAGTGGAGGCACGGGCGGCGGCCGTGCAGGCGATCACCGCGTTCGAAGAGACCGGCGACATGGCATCGCTGGCCTGGGCGTCCGCCACCTTGCTGCGCATCGAGGCAACGGCCTTCGATCCGGCCTCGGCGCTCCAGATGGCCCCACGCGCCCTGGCGCTGGCGGAGGACGCCGGACTGGAGGAGACCTGCATCGACGTGGCAATCAGCACCGGCCTCGCTCGGGGCCACCTCGGCGAGCGCGCGGCGCTCCGGGCCCTGGACGACGCGCTTGCGGCGACAAAGCGGAGCGGGTTCACGATCCGCATGGTCCGCGCGTACGTCAACCTGACGAACGTTGGGGTCGCGCTGCGCGCACACGAGCGCGTGGACGAGGTCGCAGCGGAGGCGCTGCCGCTGCTGGAGGAGCTGCACGTCTCGGCGCTTCCGATCATGGCGATCCGCATCTTCCGCGCGCGCAGCTTGCTGGACAGGGGACGCTGGGAGGAGGCCATGGCGATCGCGGCGCGCCGGGAGCGCTGGTGGCAGGGAGAGTTCCATGTCGCGTGCGCGCTCGAGGCTCTGATCAAGGCAAGGCGCGGCGAGCCGGATGCTGCCGAGCTGCTGCAGCAGGCGTGGGAGGGAATCGTCGAGCTGGTCGCCGCAGAGGGCTCGAGGCACGGGATGGTCCGCCTGGCGCTCGTCGAGGCGGCATGGCTGCGCGGCGACCGCGCGGCGGCGCTGGATCTGCTGCGAGCCGCGCGGGAGACGCCGGCGGTCGCGCGTTTCGCGCGCTGGGGCGGCGAGCTGGCGCTCTGGGCCTCGCGACTGGGCAGCCCGATCGACCCTCCGGCCGGTGCACCCGAGCCCGTGCTGCTCGAGCTCGCCGGCGACTGGCGGGGCGCGATCGCGGCCTGGCGAGCCGTGGACGCGCCGTACGAGGCCGCGCTCGCGTCGCTGGCCGGCGACGACCGTGCCGCTCGCGACGCGCTCGCGTCGTTGCACGGGCTCGGCGCCCGTGCGGCAGCGAGAGCCTTCACCCGCGAGCGGGCGGCGCGCGGTGAGCGCGCCTCGCGGGGCCCGCGGCGCTCGACGCTCGAGAATGCGGCGGGGCTCACGCGGCGCGAGCAGGAGGTGCTGGAAGCGCTCGCCACCGGGGCCACCAACGCCACCATCGCGCAGGCGCTCCATCTCTCCGAGCGCACGGTCGGTCATCACGTCTCGGCGATCCTGCGAAAGCTCGATGCCCCCAACCGCACGGCGGCAGTCGAGCGCGCGAGGGCACGCACGCTGCTCGCCCAAGATGGGCAAGCCGCCCTGCAAAGATAGGCAACTCGACCGATGTGAGCCGAACGCCGCATCGCTACCCTGCTGCCATTCACGACAAGGAGGCGCAGATGATCAGTACACGGCAGGGGGCCGGATGGCCCGGTTTCGACGAGCACGCAGGAGACTCGAGATGAGCAGCGTGATCGTCAAGAGCCTCGAGGATCCGGAGGACAGCCGGGCGACCGCCGGGCACGGCCGGATCGATCTCGTACGACTCGGTGGGCTCACGGTCGGCCGTGCGACCTTCCAGCCTGGCTGGCGCTGGTCGGAGCACGTCAAGCCGCAAGCGGGGACCGAGTTGTGCGAGGCGGCCCACACCGGCTACGTCGTCTCCGGGCGTCAGATGGTTCGGATGGCCGACGGCAGCGAGTTCGAGCTGAAGCCGGGCGACGCGTTCGTGATCGGCCCGGGCCACGACGCGTGGGTGCTGGGCGAGGAGCCGTGCGTGACGGTCGACTTCAGCGGCAGCGCGACGCTCCTGCAGGCAGCGGCGCGATGAGCCGCTACACGATCATGGCGATCGGCGACATGGCCGCGTTGCATCACGGCGCCGTCAGGCTCGCCGCTGCTGAGCTGGGGGTGGAGTCCTTCGGGCTCCAGGTGCTCGACCTCCCCGCCGGCTTTCGCGACTACCCCGAGCACAACCATGCCGCCGACGGCCAGGAGGAGGTCTACGTTCTCCTGCGCGGCTCGGGCGAGTTCGAGATCGACGGCGATCGGGTGCCGATCGATCCTGGCTCGATGCTCCGCATCGACGCCGCGGCCACGCGCATGTTCTGGCCAGGAGCCGAAGGAGCGAGGGTGTTGGCGATCGGCTGCGCGCCCGCGGGCGCATACGAGCGCCCCGAGCAGTTCTCCGGCGGGGTGCGCCCATGAGCGCACAGACGTCGATCGCAGCGTGCGCCGATACGGCCGAGCCTTGCGTGGTCAGCGGCGGCGAGAACCTGTGGTTCCTGGGCACGCTGGCGCGGATGAAGCTAGACGGGTGGCAAACCGGTGGACGGCTCGGCCTGTGGGAGGGAGTTCTTCCCCACGGCGCCGCGCCGCCGCTCCACTCCCATCCCCAGGACGAGACCTTCTACGTCCTCGAAGGCGAGCTGACTGCCTGGCTCGTTGAGCTGGAGCTCACTGAGGACTCCGCAGATCCTCCCTCCTGGGTGGCCACGCGCGGGCGCCGTTGCGGGCCGGGGGCCGTGGTGTTCGCGCCCGGAGGAACGCCGCACACCTTCCGCGTGGAGTCCGACACGGCGAGGATGCTGGCGCTCTCCACGCCGGCGGGCATCGAGAACATGGTTCGCGGGCTGGCCGAGCCCGCGCAGTGGCCGTGGCTTCAGCCGCCGCCCGACGGCCCTCGCGTGCCCGCGGACCGCGTGGCGGCGGTCGAGCGCGAGACGGGGATGATGCGCCACGGCCCCCCGCCACCACCGATCCAGAGCGGTGATCGAGCGTGACGGCCACGAGTCAGGGATAGACCTGCTCGCCGGTGTCCGGGTCGACGAGCGTGATCGCCTGCACCGGACAGCCCTTGGCCGCCGCAAGCAGGAGCTCGTCGGGCCCGCTTCCCAGGACCACGGCGCGATCCTCGAGCGCGAAGACCGCAGACGCGGTCTCTACGCAGTCGCCCTGGGCGATACACGCCTGCTCATCGATGGTTGGCTGATCGCTCATGCATCCCTCCTATGGTCGAGATGGGGTGATCGCAGCGTGCGTCGAAAGCCCGCCTGCCGACGCGCTCCTCGGCGCCTCCGCGCTCATGCGAGCGCCTCGTCGATCGCGCGCCGCGCCCCTCGGAGCTCACCGATAGGCGCGCGGGCCGAGCGGGCCGGGGCCAGCGCCGGGGCGAGCCCGGGCGCTCTAGATGAGTAGTGCCACGGAATTACGCCGTGTAGCAGACCAACGAACGGCTGGCGCGGCCGAGCTGGTGGTTGAGCGCGACGGCGGCAGCCCGCGCGGCGAAGCGGGCACACAGCCGCACGCGCAGGTTGCGAAGGGTGCGGGCGCCGTGGCGCTCAAGCGTGAGGATGTCCTTGAAGGTCCAGAAGATCGACTCGATCCGCTGGCGGATGGGCGCGAGCTGCGGGCCACGCCCGCTCTCGTCCTTGCGGGGCGGACGCATGATCCTGGCATCGAGCGCGGCCATCTGGGCCTCGAAGCCCTTGCCGCGGAAGCCCTTGTCCCCGATCACGATCAGCAGCTGCCCGGGCCTGCGTTCGCAACGGGCGACGAGCTTCAAGCAAACCTCGCGCTCGTCGACCTTCGGCGGGGTCAGCGCCAAAGCCCTCGGGGTGCCGTCGGCCGCGAACAGGGCGTGCAGGCGAAAGCCGAAGAAGTGGCGGCTGTGGCTTGCGCAGTAGCCGTAGTCGGCGGCGTCCGTCAGCGCGACGGTGAGACTCGAGTCCCCGCCGCGCTTGACGGTCTCGCGGGAGCGGGCACACTCCACCGGAGTGAAGTCGACCAGCAGCAGATCATCGAAGAAGCCGGGGCTCTGGCGGGCGAAATGGGGGTCTCCTGACGGATGTGTGGGTCATGCACCCTCGGCCGGCAGCGGTGGGCACAGACCGCCGAGTGACAGCATGGCCATGGCAATCAGCGCCTGCGGTGAGCGAAAGCCGAAGGCACGCCGCGCGATCAGCCTGATCTGGGTGTTCACTTGCTCCACCCGAGCGTTCGAGAGGCTCCATGCAAGCGCCGCCTCGATGCCCGAGCGCTGCTCTTTGATCGTCCTTGAATCCCCCCGGGAATCTTGGAGGCCCAACCCAGTGAGAGGATGGGCAGATGCCAGATACCAAGAGCAACAGGAGCAAGCGCTACTCGCCTGAGCTCCGCGAGCGCGCGATCCGCATCACCAGAGAGGCCCGCGGGGCCCACAGCTCCGAATGGGCCGCGATCACTTCGTTAGCGGCGAAGCTCGGGATCAAGAACGAGACCCTGCGCCGCTGGATCCGCCAGGCCCAGATCGACGAAGGCTCCCGGCCGGGTATCTCCACCGAGGAGGCAGCTCGCATAAAGGAGCTTGAACGCGAGAACAAGGAGCTCCGCAGGGCCAACGAGATTCTCAAGCTCGCCTCAGCTTTCTTCGCGCGGGAGGCAGGCCCGCAACCGAGGAGATGACCGCGATGATTGACACGCACCGAGAAGAGCACGGAGTCGAGCCGATCTGCAAAACACTCCAGATCGCTTTCTCCACCTACTACGCCGCCAAGGCCCGTGAGCAAGAGCCCTCGGCGCGTTCCATGCGCGACGAGATGCTCACCCGGGAGATCCAGCGGGTCCACGCCAAGAGTCGCAGCCTCTACGGCGCCCGCAAGGTCTGGCTTCAGCTGCGCCGCGAAGGCATCGACATCGCGCGCTGCACGACGGAGCGGCTGATGAAGAAGGCCGGTCTTGAAGGCGTTCGTCGAGGAAAGCGCCGTCGCACGACGATCCCCGAGCAGGCCGCAGCGCGCCCGGAGGACCTCGTCAAGCGAAACTTCAAAGCTCACGAGCCGAACCGAATTTGGGTCTCCGACTTCACGTATGTGCCCACCTGGGCGGGCGTCTGTTATGTGGCCTTCGCGATCGACGCCTACTCAAGGCGGATCGTCGGATGGAAGGCAGATCGACAGATGAAGACCGATCTCGTGCTCGACACGCTGGACATGGCGCTCTTCGCTCGCGATCACGAAGGCATGCCGGTGCTCGAAGGCGAGCTGATCAAACACCACGACGCGGGCAGTCAATACATCTCATTTGCCTTCACCCAACGGCTCCTTGACGCAGGCATCGACGACTCGGTTGGATCGATCGGAGATGCTTACGACAACGCCCTGGCCGAGAAGACAATTGGCCTATACAAAACGGAGCTGATCGAACGCCTTGGTCCGTGGAAGAGCATGGAGCAGGTCGAGCCTGCAACGCTGGAATGGGTCGATTGGTACAACCACCAGAGGCTTCACAGCGCCTGCGGCGACAGGCCGCCGGTGGAGTTTGAGCAGTTGACCCGCAACACAGACAGGCAGTTGGTTTCCCACACGAAATAGCCTCCAATGAAGCCGGGGTGATTCAGAGCGGGAGTACTACGGGTCAGTGTGACCAGTGTCAGGGCACCTCCCTTGGAACGGGCTCGACAGGCTGCATACCTATTCGACTGGCTGCTGCGTCTTTGCCACGCAGTTGCGGAGCGACAACCGCGCTGTCCAGCCGCGGCGCCCTCTGGCCCGCCGGTCGGTCGGGCGGCTATGGCGATCTCGTCGCATCCTGGGGAACCCCATTTGGGAACCCGACCGCGATCATCCCAGTTTGGTTCGCGCCCAGAAGCCCTGCAAACGGGTGTCATGCGCGGCCTGGGACTCGAACCCAGCCCGCCGGATTAAAAGTCCGGTGCTCTACCCGATGAGCTAGCCGCGCGGGTGGAGTCTCGCACAGCCTCGGCTAGCGCGACGCGCCTCAGGCACGCTGCAGCGCCGCGCTGATCTCCTCCTCGGAGCCCGCCTTGGCGGCAACCTCGAGCAGCTCCTCGATGCGGGCGAGCTTGGTGCGCGGGCGCCCCTGCGCTGCGCCACGCGCACGCTCATGGTGATCGATCGCACGCCAGCCGGCGTAGGTGACGAGGTTGGGCTGGCGGGCGCGCAGCAGCGCGAGCGCCTGATCGGGAGAGGGCTGCTCGGGGCCGGGGAGACGATCGGCTCGCAGATCCTCGAGGATCGCGGAGACCGTCTCGTGCGCGTCTTTCTTGTTTGTCCCGATCACCCCGGTCGGCCCGCGCTTGATCCAGCCGACAACGTACTCGCCGCGGCGAGTGCCGCCGCCCGCCGGATCGATCACGCGCCCGCGCTCATTGGGGATCACGTAGCGCTCGGCATCGAATGGCACGTCCGGCAGCGGGCTGCCGCGATAGCCGACCGCGCGCGCGACCAGCCCCGCCTCGATGCGCTCGCGCTGTCCGGTGCCGACCGCCCGCAGCCTGCCCGCCGCGTCGGCCTCCAGCCTGTTGCGCACGAACGTCACCGCCTGCACGCCCCGCTCGCCGCCCTCGATCGCAAGCGGCGAGAGCAGGAAGCGCAGGACGATGCGGCGGGGCGCTGCAGCGCCCTCATCGCCCGCAGCGCGCTTGCGCCTGCGTGCCGCGGTCGCCTGCGCGTACTCGCGCAGGGTCTCGACGTTGCGCTTCGCAGTGGGGTCCGCATGGGGATCCTCGACCGCCAGGGCGTCCTCGAGCTCCTGGCCGTCGACCTCGACCTCGACGCCCTCGATCTCGGCAAGCTCGCGCAGCTCAGGGTTGGTGAAGGCGGCCTGCGCGGGTCCGCGGCGACCCGCGACGAGCACCTCCTCGATGGCGCTCTGCTCCAGCGCGGCAAGCGCATGGTCGGCGATGTCGGTCCGCGCAAGCTCTGAGATCGGCAGCACGAGCATGCGGGCGACGTCGAGAGCGACATTGCCGTTGCCGATCACGATCGCGCGCTTGCAGGAGAGGTCGGGCGCGAGCGCGTGATGGTCGGGGTGGGCGTTGTACCAGGCGACAAGCTCAGTCGCCGGCAGCGAGCCGGGCAGCTCTTCGCCGGGGATGCCCAGGGGCCTGTCGGCAAGCGAGCCCGTCGCATAGACGAGCGCGTGGTAGTGGCGGGCAAGCTCCGCCCGGCTGACATCGACCCCGACCTCGATGTTGCCGAAGAAGCGAAAGCGGTCATGTTCGGCCGTGCGCTCGTAGATGCGCGTGACGGACTTGATCTTGGGGTGGTCGGGGGCGACGCCCGAGCGCACCAGCCCCCAGGGGGTGGGGAGGCGCTCGAGCATGTCCACCTCGATCGTCTGGGGCCCCTCGGCGAGCAGGTGCCCGGCGGCGTAGAAGCCGGCGGGGCCGGAGCCGATGATCGCGACGCGGATCGGGCTGGCGGCGTCTGTCATGTGGTTGGGCTGGTTGCGTCTGTCATGTGCTCTTCTTGAACGGCGCGCGCGGCTGTTGCGATGGGCGCGGCCCGACTCGAACGGGCGACCCCCTCGGTGTAAGCGAGGTGCTCTGGCCAGCTGAGCTACGCGCCCACGCACCTAAAGCGTAGGGCCTCAGGCGCTTGCTGTGGCGTGTGAGGTGCAAAGCTTGAAGGATGGAGCAGCGCATGGAGCCGGAGGGAGGGCTGGAGCAGCCGATTGCGAGGGCGCCCGTCGCCTCGCCCGCTGCACCTTTGGGAAGCACGGGAGCTCCCACGCGGCGGCGGCGCCGGCGTCTGCTCTATGTCGGCGGGGCGCTGCTGTCGCTGCTGATCCTGCTCGCAGCCCTCGGAGAGCTGCTGCTGCCGGGGATGGCGGCGCAGCGCGCGCGCGAAGCGCTGGGCCGCTACGGCCACGTGGAAGCCGTGAGCGTGCAGGCGAGCCCAGCGCTGGAGCTGCTGCTCGGCGAAGCTCAAAGCGTGAGCGTGCGCGCCGGCGCCCTCAGCGCCTCGCCGGCCCAGCTGATCGCGCTCGAGCAGGAAGCGTCAGGCGTCGACAGCGGGCTGATCCGTTCGCCGGCTCTCACGCTGCCGCTTCCAGCGCCCCTCTCCGGGACCGTGACGCTCCGTGAAGTCACCCTCTCCAAGCGCGGCGCTCAGCTGGAAGCGGACGGCCGACTGGGCGCGAGCGATGTGCACGCGACGCTGCCGGCGGGCGCAGCGCTCGAACGCATCGGGGTGCTCGAAGGGGAGCCTGAGATAAGCGGCTCAGCGGGGCTTCCGGGCGTGCGCATCGCCGGCGGCCTGGTGCTGAGCGCCGAAGGCGGGAGGATCGTGGGGACGCCGGTGGGCATCCCGCTTGCATCGCTTGCCAGGATCACCCTGCTCGCTGACCCGAGGGTCTACTTCGAGTCGCTCGGCGCGCGGGAAGCGGAAGGAGCGGTGTCGATCAGCGTGCGCGCACGCGCGCTGCACTAGGCGGCAAGGCGCTCAGCGCCGGCGGGCCCGCCGGCGTCCAGGCGGCCCACCCGCGCGGGCGCTCGCGGCGGGTCGCACACCCTCATCGGCAGCCCGCGCGGGCCGATCGTGGGCGCCTCGCGGATGCGCAGCTCAAAGCCCTCGGGCAGCTCGAGGGCGCAATGGGCTAGGAGCATCGACGCGATCGCCCTGATCTCCACCTGGCCGAAGCGCATGCCGATGCAGGTGCGCGAGCCGCCCCCGAAGGGGACGTAGGCGCCCCGCGGCAGCGCCGCCTTGCGCTCGGCAGTGAAGCGCTCCGGGTCAAAGCGCTCAGGCTCCGGGTAGAGCTCGGGCAGGTGGTGCGTGACCCAGGAGCTGTAGTTGACGTAAGCGTGGGCGGGAACCGTGTGTCCGGCGAACTCAAAGGGCTCGACTGAGCGGCGCGGTCCGATCCACGCCGGCGGGTACTTGCGCAGCGTCTCCTCGAGCACCATCTCCAGCTGGGGCAGCCCGTTGCCGTTGAGATCCGCAGCCGCCGGCAGCCGTCGCGTTGCGCCGCCTCCGAGCACGGCTTCCTGCTCGGCGCGCAGCGGAGCCTGCAGATCGGGGTTGCGGGCAAGCTCGTAGAACATGAAGGAAAGCGTCGCTGTGGTGGTGTCGTGGCCTGCGAAGAGCAGCGTCATGACCTCGTCTCTGACCTGGCGATCGCTGAACGCTGCGCCGTCCTCGTCGCGCGCGTCAAGCAAAAGGCTCAGGACGTCCAGCCCGCGCTCGCCGGAGGCCCGTCTGCGGGCGATCTCGCCGTAGATCAGCCGGTTGAGCTCCGAGCGTGCGCGCTGCATACGCGACCATGGGCTTCCCGGGCCGCGCAGCATGCGCGGCAGCGGCCCGTGCGAGTAAAAGGAGAGCGCCTGTGGAAAGAGCGCTGCGGCGTCGACTGAGCGGGCGAGCTCACCGTCAGGGTCAAGGCCGAAGATCGCCCGCATCGCGACGCGCAGCGCAAGGCGGCGCGTCCAGGCGAAGAAGTCGAAGCGCTCGCCCGGCTGAAGGCGCTCGATCGCCCTGCCTGCCTCTGTGACGATCGTCGCAACCGAGCCCTCGATCTGCTCGCGATGGAAGGCGGGCAGCATGATCCTCCGCGAGCGCCGGTGGAAGTCGCCGTCGATCGTCAGCAGGCCGTCGCCGAGCAGCGCGGTCAGCTCGCGGAAATGGCCCTCTCGCCAGATGAAGCGCTTGGCGTTGGAGAGCAGGATGAAGTGGTTGGCCTCAGCCCCGATCATGAAGACAATGCGGGAGTGGAGGATGCGCAGCGTGAAGATGGGGCCGTGGCGCTCGTAGGCATCGAGCAGCGCCGGCAGCGGGTCCTTGGCGATCTGGGAGGCGCGGCGTAGGCTGAAGGAGAGGTCGCCAGGCGGATAAGGGACGGTCGCCGCTCGCTCCTTGCGCACATCGTCGAGCATCACCGCAAGCGGGTTTGAGCTCAGAGGTGGGGGCCCGATCAGCGACATGCTCCTGCTCCAGGCGCAAGGATAGCGAGCGTTATCCAAGAAGGGTGGCCACGGTGCCTGAGAGCGCTTGTGCGTAAGATGGAGGGTGGCAGGCGTCCGAGAGCGCTTGGACGCCGTCTCGCGGGGGCGTAGCTCAGCTGGTTAGAGCGCTGCCCTGTCACGGCAGAGGTCGCGGGTTCGAGCCCCGTCGCTCCCGCCTGGAGGTGCTCGCGCGCTCAGCGGCTCTTTGCGGCCGCCTCCACCATCGCGCAGGCCAGGGCCGCCGCCTCGCGGTCCGCGAGCGCCTGCTCGCGCGCGAGCGAGCGCCAGGTGTGAAAGGCGAGCGCGTGGCCGATCGCAGCATGCGTGAGCCGCCGCCGTGCCCCGCGCAGCCCGCGGCCCGCCATCAGCGCCGCGCGCGCGGACTCCAGGTAGGCGCGGTAGCCGCCGAGCAGCTCGCCCAGGATAGGCACCACGGGCTCGTCGCGGAGCAGATTTTCCATCATCTGCCCGGTGCGCCGGTAGTGGGCGTAGAGGTCAAGCAGCGCTGCGCGCAGGCGCTCCTGCACGTCAGCGATAGCGGTCCACCTCTCGTGGTCCGGCAGCGGGTTTGCTGCAATCCAGTGCGCCGAGCAGGCTCCGAGCAGCGCAGCCTCATCGGGGAAGTGACGATAGACCGTGGAGCGCCGCACCCCGGCGTGCTCTGCGATCGCGCTGATCGAGGTGCGGGCCGGGCCGAGCGTCCCGTGGAGGGCAACGGCGCTCTCGGTGATGCGCAGCCGGGTGCGCGCCTCCGCCTCGGCTCTGCGGCGCATCCGATAGGGGCGCTTGCCCGCCGCTGAGGAGCGCTCGCTCGCAGCTGCATCGCGCGCGCTCGAGGACCGGCGCTGCGAGCTGCCCTGGGTCCCTGCCGCGCCGCCGGCTGAACCATCTTCATCGATCACTGCTGTCTATCCAATCTTGACAGGTGCCGACTGCCGGCATATAATCCGTGCAACATTGATGTTCGATGAAAAGGAGATGACATGGAGACTGCAAGAGACATGATTACCGGCGCGCGGGCGCTTCGGTCAACGGAGGGCAGCGGCGGCTCCCTTGGCGGCATCGGCGTGCGCTTCATGATCGACGGGTCAGAGAGCGGCGAGCGCTTCTCGCTTGTGGAGCATCCGATGCCGCCGCGCGCTCTGGCGGCCCCGCTTCATCGCCACAGCCGCGAGGATGAGTACAGCTTCGTGATCGAAGGACGGGTCGGTGCGCTGCTGGGGGATGAGGTGCTGAGCGGCGAAGCGGGCGACCTCATCTTCAAGCCGCGCGGCCAATGGCACACATTCTGGAACGACGGCGATGAGCCCGCACGGATCCTTGAGATAATCTCCCCCGCGGGCTTCGAGAGCTTCTTCGCCCAGCTTGTCCAGTTGCGCGGCGCAGCGCAGATGCGGGCAGCAGAGCTGGAGCCCGCGGCCTTTGCGGCGCTCTGCGAGCGCTACGGCCTGGAGATGCGCCCCGAGACCGTGCCCGGCCTCGTGGAGCGCTTCGGGCTGCGCGTCGACGGATGGGAGGCCCCTGCCGGCTGAGCCTGTGCAGAGCGGTGCGCTAACGCGAGCGTGCCGGCAAGAGGCGCTTTGCGCTGACCGGTGTGAGCATGACATCGCCGCACTGAAGGTGCTCAACCGAGCCGCCATAGGGCGTGATCCGCGCCCCTTTGCCCGCAAGCGTGATCGTGCCCTTCAGCTGGGGAGGCGTGAAGCGCAGCCGCGTGGCGGTTGGGCATGTGAGCGTCCCGTAGCCTGTGCGATCCGCGTAGTAGACGCCGAACCACGCCTGCGCTCCCGCGCCCAGAGTGACAACGCCCTCCCGGACGCCGTCGAAGCCGGGCGGAGCGTTTCGGTCGCTGGTCTTGAGCGCGCGCCCTGCGCGGCCAAGCATCGTCAGGCGCGGATATCCAAACAGCCGGCAGGCGCGCGCACCGCGGTTGACAAATGCAAACTCCGAGAGCTCGCTCCCGGCGGCGATGCCAGATCCTTCAGCGTGAACGCGAAGCTGGTGGATCGAGCAGCGAGCGACCGGCATCTCGGCGGCCGAGGCGGATGCGCTCGGGAGGAGGGCGATCGCAGCAGCTGTCAGGATGGCGGGTGCGGGGGCGAGTGTCGGCATGAGAACGATCCAGCCTGCGGGGGGTGCGCGGCGCGGTGCGCTTGGCAGCGGCTAATCTCTAGCAGATCGCGCTATGAGCGAAGCTCGCAGGCACTTCAGCAGCGATGAGGCCAGAGCAGCGGGGGCCGCAATCGGGATCGACTGGTCCGCTGCGCCCTTCGATGTCGAGCAGCTTCGCATGGGCATGGATGTCGAGCTCGAGCACGGTCTGCAGAGCGCCGTGACGAACGTGACCGACGACGACCCGATCTTCACCGCCAAGATTGCGCTCGCCCATCTCAACGAGTTCCCCGACTACTACACACGTCTGGCGCGCATGGAGCAGGAGGCCGAGCGTGAGCGCGGAGGCTCCTCCTAGCGGCGGCAGCGCGCGGCGGCCGCCCGGCCTTCCCCGCTCTCTCCGCAGCCGCCGAGCCGGTCCGGTGCGCCCGGCGGGGCTCCTCGCGGCGCTGCATGCCAGGGAGCCGTCGGAAGGGGCGGCGCGGCACTTCAAGAGATCGCGAGCATGCGCTCCAGCGGCCTGCGCGCTCTGGCGGCGATCTCCGTCGGCACCTGCACCTGCGGGCGCAGGTCGCGCAGGGCGTCGCGCAGCTTGGGCAGCGTGATCAGCTTCATGTGCTGACAGAGGGCGTCCTGCCGCGCTGGAATGAGCTGCTTGCCGGGGCTGTGCTTGCGCAGCGGGTGAAGCATGCCGATCTCGGTTGCCACGATCAGCTGCGGCGCATCCGAGCGCCGGGCGTGCTCGAGCATGCCGCCGGTCGAGAGCACGTGATGGCGGGCCGCCAGCGGGCCGCCCTCGGCCAGCAGCTGCGTGACATCAGGGATGCAGCGGCACTCGGGGTGGATCATCAGCTCCGCCTGCGGATGCGCTTCGCGCAGCTGCGCAAGCTCAGAGAAGCCGATTGCTCCATGCACGTGGCACTCGCCATCCCATAGCTGCAGCCCCCGGCCGGTCCGCCGCCTGACAAACGTCCCCAGCCATCTGTCGGGCCCGAAGAGGACCTCGACGTCCGGGCCGTGCTCCTCAAAGATGTGCTCTACCACGGCTGCCGCGTTCGATGAGGTGCAGCAGTAGTCGGCCTCGGCCTTGACCGCAGCTGTCGTATTAACGTACATCACGACAATTGCTCCGGGATGCGCGGCCTTCCAGGCGCGGAGCTGCTGCGCGGTGATCGTCTCGGCGAGCGAGCATCCGGCATCGATATCGGGAATGAGCACTGTTCTGTCCTGAGCGAGAATCGCAGCGGTCTCGGCCATGAAATGCACGCCGCAGAAGACGATGACCTGATGCTCGCTGGCGGCAGCCTCACGCGAGAGCGCAAAGGAGTCACCGGTGCGATCTGCCACATCCTGGATCTCCGGGCGCTCGTAGTTGTGGGCAAGGATGAGGGCATCGCGCTCGCTCGCCAGCATGCGCACCTCCTGCTGCAGCGTCGCGATCTGCCGGAGGCTGGGCGGAGGCTCGACTGGAATCGCCATCGCGCGCTCGCGCGCGCGCTCGCTCGCCGATGCGCCGGGCATCGGCGCCGGCGCCTCAGACATCGAGCACCACCGTCGCGTGGACGCCCTCGCCGCGTCGCTCGAAGGAAAGGTCGCTGTAGGTGACCCCCTTGACGAGATGGCGCGGCCGGCCGCGGCGCGCGGCAACGGTCGCAGCCAGGTGGCTGTTGTCGAGCGTCAGGTCGCTTACCTGCTCTGGCAGGAGGTCCTCTGTCTCGGCGATGTAGACGAGCTCCTCAAGCCATGCTGCGAGCAGCGCCGCGCGGTCGCTGGCGGCAACCTCCACACGGCGCGAGACGACGCTGCGCTCAGGGAGGTCGGCGGGCCCTGCCGTGAGCGATCGGCGGGTGCTTGGCGTCTCCCCATCGTCTTGGAGGAGCTCGCGCAATGCCAGCATCGCATCCTCGAACGCCTGTGTCTCCCCGGGTGCGTCGATCTCGAGCGCCACCTCGGCCGTGTGCTCTGCCCAGCGGTAGCTCATCGACCGTGCGCTGCCGCCTTTGCTGTGTCTTCGAGCGCGGGGGAGGGGCGGCGCATGCTGTGCGCAAACCAGTCGACTGACAGCCGCGCCACCTCCTCGAGCGCGCCGGGCTCTTCGAAGAGGTGCGTAGCCTGCGGGACGACCGAGAGTCGGTTGGGGCAGCGCAGATATTCCTGGGCCTCGCGGTTGAGCTCAAGGACCTGCCAGTCGTAGCCGCCCACGATCAGCAGCGTCGGTGCGGTGACCTGCTCCAGCGCTGGCAGCACGAGGTCGGGCCGACCACCGCGCGAGACGACCGCGCTGACCCGCGCGCCAAGCTCGGCTGCGGCAAGCAGCGCGGCCGCCGCGCCGGTCCTGGCGCCGAAATAGCCGAGTGGCAGGTCGCGCGTCCGCGCCTGCGCGGCAAGCCAGCCCGTCGCGGCCAACAGCCGCTGCTTCAGCAGCGGGATATCGAAGATGTTGGCTCGATCCAATGCCTCCTCCGGGCTCAGCAGGTCGAAGCGCAGCGTGCCGATGCCGGCCCTGTTGAGCGCCAGCGCGACGGGCCGGTTGCGCGGGCTCAAGCGGTTGGAGCCGGCGCCATGAGCAAACACCACCACCCCGTGCGCGCAGCAGGGGAGCACGAGGTCGCCGCTCAGCCTGACCCCCTCAGCGTCGATCTGCACTCTGTGCGCCGCTGGCTCGGCGGGGGTCGCGCCACCGTCGATCGGACCACGCTCGGCAAGCGCCGTCTCCACCTCCTCCTCGCGGGTCGGGCTGAGGTCTCGGTAGGAGGAGCCGATCGACCGCAGCGCGGCGGGCGGCTTGACCCTCAGGTTGGCGCGCGGATTGACAATCGCTCTGCCCGCACCGCTGTTGATCATCTGTGCCTTGCCCATCCTGATGTCCTTTCCAGGTTGACGGCTCCGCAGTCGGCAGCTCTAGACAATCCTTGCGCCGGCGGCGCTGGGCGGCATCGGCAGAGGTCGCGGATCGCCGATGTATGCAGTGCGGATCTGATGGCGTGAGAACTACTGAGGCCGCGCGCCATCCGCGCGCGCCACGCTAGGGCCACGCTAGGGATGCGCTCGCCGGCGGTGGCTCTCCGGCCAGCCCGCGGCCGCTGGCGGCGCGAAGAGCGGCTCGAGCTGCTCTGGCAGCTCGGCGCGGACCCTCTGCAGCTCGTGGCCCGTGACCGCTTGGCGCAGCGCGTCGATTACCGCACGCGCGTGATCGAGCGCTTCGGAGCTGGATACGCCCTCCAGCTCCGCGATCTCCTCGAGCAGCTCGGTCAGGGAGAGCGCCTCCTGCCGGCCGCTCGGTGGGCCAGACAGGTAGCGCTTGGCACCAAGCGGCAGCTGGTCGGCAAGATCTGCCGCCAGGCGCTCCGGGAGGCAGCGGCCGAGGGTCGTCAGGGTTGCGGCAAGCGCCCTTTCGGCGCCAGCGCGGTGCAGCCCGCCTGCGGCCAGCTGCTCGACTTGGCGGATCAGCTCCTCGTAGCGCATGCGCCCTCACCACCCTCCGCCGCCTGCCAGCGCGAGCGGAGCCCTGAGCTCGCCGTGCGCTGTGCGCGCGCGCCCGACCGAGGCGGAGCGCTCAGGCCAGGCCGGGGCTCCTGCAGTTGGCGGCTGATGCTCGAGAGCTCCGCTGAGAGCTCCCTGATCGTCTGCTCGAGCCCCGGCCGGGCCCGGCCGGGCCTTGCGGAGGCGCCCGTGCGCTCGCGCAGCAGTGCCAGCACGATCCGGACGTGCCTGGCTCGCAGCTGCAGGCGCGAGCGCTCCAGATCGGCGCCGATTGTCGCGCTCCGATGGACGCTGAGAGGGGCCGCGGAGGCCATGGATGATTAATCCCAGCCCATCGCCCGGCCGCCATCGTAGGGAGACCGAGCGCCCGCTGTGGGCAACTACGGATCAGCCGGCGCAGGCGATCTACGCATGAGCGCACCTGCCCGGTCGCCTAACGTGCGCTGGTGAGCAGCGGAGCAGCAGAGCAACCGGATGCGACGCCCGCGATTGCGGTGTTTGCGCCGAGCCCGTTGCTGACGGTCACAGCCGAGCGGGACGGACCGCAGCGCGAGAGCATCCATTTCCACGCCGGTGGACAGGGTGTCTGGGTGGCCCAGATGGCAGCGAGCATGGGTGCCTCTCCACTGCTGTGCGGCTTCATCGGCGGCGAGCCTGGGGCGCTGCTCGAGCCCCTGATCAAGCGTGCCCTCGGCAGCGGACGCGCGAGCCTTGTGCGGACCGCGAGCGCGAGCGGGAGCTACATGGTCGACCGGCGCAGCGGCGAGCGCAAGCTGCTGGCGATGGCGGTGAGCGATGCACCGTCGCGCCATGAGCTTGACGAGCTCTTCTCGCGAACCTGCGCGCAGGCGCTGGCGTGCGGCTGGCTTGTCGTCACTAACCCCTTTCCGGGTGAGCTGCTGCCGCTGGAGATCTATCGGGATCTGGTTGCCGACGCGCGGGCAGGCGGCTGCCGCACGCTGGTGGATCTCTCGCCGCCGCGCTTGGAGAGCGCGCTTGCGGGCGAGCCCGATCTTGTGCGCATCAACGACTGGGAGCTCGCCCAGCTCGTGCGCGGGCCGGTCGCGACGCCCGCGCAGCTGCTGGCTGGCGCGAAGGAGCTTCGCGAACGCGGAGCGAGACGGGTAGTGATCAGCCGTGGTCAGCTCCCGGCGCTGGTGCTGGACGGGGAGAGCGCGGCTGCGCTGCGCTCGCCTGGCTTTGAGCACGGCTACCGCGAGGGCTGCGGCGACTCGATGATGGGAGCGCTTGCGGCCGTCTGGGCGCGCGGCGAGAGCTTTGAGCGTGCGATCGTGCTCGGCGCGGCGGCGGGCGCTGCGAACTTCCTGCGCCGCGGGCTGGGCCATGCCTCGCGTGAGGTCGTCGAGCAGCTGGCCGGCAGCGTTGAGCTTTCCGCGTGGCCCGTCGGGGAGGGGAGCTGAGGATCACCAAGGCGGCGTGAGCAGCTCTCCCCGCAGGATTGCAGCGGGCGCGACCTCGGCCATCCATGCGACCTGCTCAGGCGTGCAGACCGCGCGCAGGCGATCGAAGCCCGCGCGCAGCTTCAGCGGCCGACCGCCATGAGAGGAGTGAGCGTCGCTTGAGAGCAGGTGCACAAGCCCTTCACGCGCCAGCCGCAGCACCAGCGCGCCAGGGTCCTCCGGGTCGGCACGTGCGACAAAATCCGCCGTCCATTGCAGCAGGCAGCCGCGGTCACGAAGCGCACACAGCTGCTGCACGATGTTCGTGCCCGCATGGCGCTCGGGGTGCGCGACGATCACCCCCGTCGTTCGTGCTGCGAGCTCGCCTGCGAGCGCGGGCAGCCGCTCGGCGATCGGCCCCGATGCGGGCTCGAGCAGAATCCAGCCTCCGCCACCGAGCGAGAGCGTGCGCAGGTGCCGGTCACTCAGCGTTTCAGCTGAGAGCTGCGAGATCTCTGCGCCCTGGGCGATCCGCACGGGCACGCCGCGAGCGTCGAGCTGACCCTGCAGCTCCTCGATGCGCTCGGGCAGCTGCTCGATGCGCACGTCATGGTCGGAGCGGATGTGCGGCGTTGCGCACACCACCTCGATGCCGTCCCGCGCGGCTTCACGCGCCATCGCGACGCTGTCGCTCATATCCAGCGCGCCGTCGTCAAGGGCGGGCAGAATGTGGCAGTGCAGGTCGATCAGAGCTGCTCCATCCATCTGGGAGATGCTCTGTGCGCTTCCGGCACGTCCACGATCATGTCGACCGCGCGCGCGGCGCTCATCAGGGCAGGCGCGCTGATCGGCCACGGCGAACTACGGAGCGCGCCGTGATCCGCTGCGTGCGCCGCAGGCGCCTGTGCTCGCTAGGGCGCCACCGCCGCAAGCGGACATGCGCTCAGGGTTAAGCACTGAACGCGAGAGGCGGTCAGCACGGATGTCGGCCGCCGCGGCGGCTGGCAGGTTGGGCTAGCGCAAGTCTGGTCGAGGCAGAGTCCTTCCAGAGCGAGCAAGGAGCTTTGAGATGGCAGTCAGCAAGAGGCACGGCATACATGAGGGCCAGGAGAGCTCCGGCGGCACGGTGGAGGTCAAGGAGCGTTGCGATAGCTGATGATCGCGCGGCGCGCACAGGCGCACACGAACGCGCTTGCCTCCCGTCGGGCGGACGGGCCCGTGAAGGCGACCCCACGGGCGCTGGCGCTGATCGAGCGCCTGCGCGCCGAGCACGGGTCGCTGGTCTTCGTCCAATCTGGCGGACGCTGCGCCAGCAGCGCACTGATCTGCGTGCCCGAAGGCGAGCTGCCGAGCGCTGAAAACGACCTGCGTCTGGGTGAAATTGGCGGTTGCTCGTTCTTCATCGACGCCAACCAGTACGAGCGCTGGGGTCGGCCGGTCTTCCAGATCGATGTTGCGCCCGGCGTCGAGGAGGACCGCTCGCTGGAGTCTCTGCTCGGCGCTCACTTCGTTAGCCGTACCGAGTGACGGTCGACGACCGTAGTTGTCCGCTTGCAATGGGGGCCAAATCACCGATGCAGCGCAGCGGCGCTCGATCCTAGCCTGGGATGTGCCAATGACCGAGAGCGGACAGCCATGAGCATCGCCCAAGGATCGCCGCACGCGAGCGGGGCCGGTGACAGCGCGAGACCGGGCAGCTTTCGCCTGCCGCACCTGGCGCACGCGCGCGTTGAGGATGCAATGCATCCGGGCGTGATCAGCGTGCCGCCCGAGACGCCGCTTCGTGACCTGGCGCGCATGCTCGCGACGCGCCACATCCACTGCATCGTGGTGGCTGGCCCGAAAGCGGGCGCTCTCGATGACTGGGGCCTGATTTCGGCGCTGGACCTCGTTCGCGTTGCGATGAGCGGTGAGGGGATCCCATTCGAGGATCGCACGGCCGGTGAGGTGGCGGTGCGCAATCCACCCACGGTGAGCAGCGCAGAGCAGCTCGAGCTCGCGGCTCAGCTGATGGCCGAGCACGGCGCCGAGCACCTGATAGTGGTGGGCGCCGAGCACGGCCGGCCGGTAGGGCTGCTCTCGACGCTGGACATCTGTGGCGTCATGGCCTGGGGCGAGGCCTAGGGGCAGCGGCGGTGCTACGTAGCTTTCCACGTGCACCCGGCGGTAGATCGCTGATGCGTGCGCACCACGAACGCAATAGCTTGCGTTGCGTAGTGACATCAGCCGGCCTCCGGCCCCGCTGGTGCCGGCCAAGTTGGAGCATCACTCCTCCCGTGCAAGCGCCCTCCGCAGCAGAATGCGCCGCTCCTCCTCCCGGCGCAGTGCGGAGGGCGCTGAGCGCTGCAAGCGTTCGAGCTGCAGGCTGATGGCAAGCACCGCCACACGGCTGCTTGACCGGCTCTCAGCGCTCCCCTCGAGCGACGAGAGCATCCTGAGCGTCTACCTCGACCTCGATCCTGGGCGCTTTCCACACGTGCGCGACCGCCGTGCCGAGCTGGACTCGCTGCTGGAGTCAGCGCAGCGCCAGCAGCTTGAAGCGGGCTGCCGCTCGCGCTCAGAGCGGCTCGCGCTGCTGCGCGACATCGAGCACCTGCGCGAGCGACTTGCCGGCAGGGACGAGCTTGCTCCGCCCTCCGCGCGCGGGCTCGCGATCTTCTGCTCGGAGGCGGCCGGCATCTTTGAGGTCGTCAGGCTTCCGCGTCCGGTTGCGCCGGCGGTGACGGTGGGGCGCCGGCCGTTCATCGAGCCGCTGATCGAGCTCACCGCAGCCGAACGCTGGGCTGCGCTGCTGATTTCTCGTCGCTCAGCCCGAGTCTTTCGCGGCACGCGTGAGCGCTTGACCGAGGTTGAGGGAGCGCTCGATGATGTGCACCGCCGTCATGCTCAGGGCGGCTGGTCGCAGGCGCGCTTCCAACGGGGGATCGAGCGCGAGGTCGAAGAGCACATCACAGCCAGCTGCGAGGCGATCTTCGGCCACTTCCAGCGCGAGCCCTTCGAGCGGCTGCTGATCGGGGGGCCCTCGGAGCTCCATGCGCGCGCGCAGCGGGCGCTGCACTCCGAGCTGCGCAGGCGTCTTGCGGGCCACTTCGAGATCGATGTCGAGCGCAGCTCAGCAGACGAGGTGCTCCATCGCGCGCTGCCAGCAATCGAAGCCTCCGAGCGCGAACATGAGGACAGGGCGCTCGTGCGCCTGCGTGAGGGGATGGCGCCCGGCGACCATGCCTCTGCGGGCGCCGATGAGGTATTGGCGCTGCTCAACGAGCGCCGCGTGCGCGCGCTGCTCATATCGGAGTCCTACAGCGAGCCCGGGCTCGTCTGCCCGCGCTGTGGATGGCTGACAACAAACTGCGATGTGACGTCATGTCCGGTAGATCACAGCATGCTTGAGAGGCGTGAGGATGTCGCGGGCGCGGCGATCGAGGCTGGGCTCGCGCAGGATGCCGAGGTGCTGGTCTTCCATCACCGCCGCGCTGAGCTTGCCGACTTCGGCTCGATTGCCGCGCTGCTGCGCTACTGAGGGCGTCCGACGCAGTCGGCGCACGCATCCGTCGGCGCCTCAATCGGCGTGCGCTTGCCACCGCGCATCGCCACCCTCAGGCGGCCGGTCGAGGACCGGCTAGCGGTGCCAAAGCCGGCTGCCAAGCAGCTCCAGCTGAGATGGGCGGCGCCTGCCGATGCGCCTCAGCCGCTCGGGCACGAGCAGGGCTTGCCTCGGGGCCGAGCGCCGCGTGTGCGCCCGCCGGCGACTTGCGATCAGCGCAAGCGCGCCGCCGCCGGCCAACGCACCGCCCGCGATGAGGCCCGAGCGCAGGCGCCTGTCCGCATGCGCTTCGGAGCGCGACTCTACATCAGGCGTCCACTCACCCCAGGGCTGTGGCTGGCCACCAAGCTGCCCTCCTGCTCCCTCGCTCTGCTGGGACTCGTCCTCGGGAGCGACCGGCTGGGGATCCGGCTGACCCCCGTTGCTGACGTCCTCGGGCTGGATCTCGCTGCTGGGCTGTTGCGCCATTGTGCCTCCTTTGTCGGCTCACTGAGATGTCAGGCGCGGCTGCGGCTTGCGTTACCTGCCGGCGGAGGTCTCATCCACCGCAGTTGCCGGAGCCCGTGATGGTCACCGTCAGGAGGCTATTAGAGAGCGCGGCATGGGCCTTGCGCCGTTTGCCACAGTCCTTCCCTCGGTTAACTACTGGCCGGCCCGGGATCTGCCGGCGCCCCTTGGATGCCGCTGGCGCATGTGGGGTTGAAAGCAAGGCGAAGCCGCAGCGGCTGCCGGCTGCTCCAGCGTCGACCGCGACGAGGGCTGAGCAGACTAATGATAATATCGTGATATATCGAGATACACCGATTGCAGAAAGGAATGATCGAATGCAGGCACATGCGATGAGCCTCGGCGAGCGAGGCTGTGGCAGGCGCGATCGGGATGCGCTGAGGGCGGCTTTGCACGCGATGGGCGCGCGAGGCGGCGGAGCGCGCCATTGGCGCGGCGCGGGCGGCCCAGGCGCCGGAGGGCTCGGCGGCCTTGGGGCTGGCGGTCACCGGCGCGGCCGCAAGGCGCGCCGCGGCGACGTCCGCTCAGCAATCCTGCTGCTGCTGGCTGAGCAGCCGCGCAACGGCTATCAGATCATGCAGGAGCTGGAGGAGCGCAGCGGCGGCCTGTGGAGCCCGAGCCCGGGATCTGTCTACCCCGCACTCCAGCAGCTGGAGGACGAGCAGCTGATCAGCGCCGAAGAGGTCGACGGCAGGAGGCTGTTTGCGCTCACCGACGCGGGGCGCAGGCAGGTTGATGCTCGCGGCCCGGAGCGCCCGGCGCCCTGGGAGGAGCTCCGTCGCGATGCCGGCGACCACGTCCAGGAGCTGGCGCAGAGCATGCGTGCGGCCGCAGCGGCGGCCGTCCAGGTGCTGCGCACGGGCAGCGACGTGCAGCTGGCGCAGGCACAGAGGATTCTGACCCGGGCCAGGCGCGAGCTCTATCGAGTGCTCGCTGGTGACGATGAGGAGGAAACGCCCGCGGGCGCCGATGAGTGAGGCATGCGCCCCTCGGGGCGCTGCCCGCAGCGCTGCGGGCAGCACCTGCGCGCTGCCGCGCAGGAGCGCAGCCGCTGGTAGTAGCCTGCCGGGATGTCGCGGGGCCCGATCAGCACGTGTGCTGCTGTTGCTGCGCTTGATCGGATGCGCCTCGCGCGCCAGCTGGCGCCGGCTGGGATGCTGGCGGTGGGCGCTGTGCTGCTGCCAGGCGCTTCGCGGGCGCTTGCGGCGCCGCCTGCCCCCAAGCTGATCAACTGCAGCGCCTACCACGCCGGCAGGTCGCTGGCAGGCGGCCGCTACTCGCGCGGCGCGATGCTCACGGCGTGCGACATCGCCTGTGGGCGCGCGCTGGCCTTGGTGCGCCCGCACTATGGCTGGGTGATCGCCGGAGAGCGCCGCGCGCGGGCGCGGCGGAAGCTGCGCTTCCATCTGGGTCGTTTTCGCTGCCGCCCGGAGCCTGGCGGCTCGCACGTCCTCGTGCACTGCGCCGCGGGCAAGGCGAGCTTCACCTTCGTATGAGCGCTGATCGCGGCGCCCTAGAGCTTGCGCTCCCCACAGACGAGGCCCTCCTCGGCCCTTCGCGACAGAGTGAAGCCATGCGAGCGCATCACCGCGATCATGCCGAGGTTCTCAGCGCCTGTCTCTGCATAGACGCTCTCGAGCCCCCAGCTGCGGGCGATCTCCAGACATCGCTCGGTGATCAGGTCGCCCAGCCCCTGCCTCTGCCAGGGGTCGGCGATCAGCAGCGCATATTCGGCGCGCTGGCGATCTGGATCGGCTACCAGTCGCCCGACGCCGGCAAGCCTGCCTGCGTCTGGCCCCTCGAGCAGCTCCGCAACGATCGCCAGCTCGCGGTCGTAGTCGATGAAGCAGAAGCGCGACGCGGCCTCGTGCGTGTGCTTGAAGGGCGCGCGGAAGCGTCTGAAGATCGACTCGGCTGAGCAGGCGTCGAGCATCTCATGCCAGCGCGGCTCGTCCTCGGGCATGATCGCCCGCAGGCGCACGTGCAGGCCGCTGCGCGTGAGCGCCTCGCGGGTGTGCTCCTCCGGATAGGGGCGGATCGCCAGATGCGAGAACGGGGCAGGGGGATGGGCGAGACGCTCTGTGTCGACGAGCGCGCGCGCGTCAAGCGCCAGGACATCGTCGCTGCGAACCGCGAGCGGGTTGATCTCGACCTCGAGCAGCTCGGGGTGATCGGCGACCAGATAGGAGAAGCGGATCATCACCTCCACGAGGCGCTCGACCGCCGCTTGGGCTCGGCCGCGATAGCCGCGCAGCAGGGGCCAGACCCGCAGCGATTCGAGCGCCGCACGCGCTAGCCGCTCGTTGAGCGGCGGCAGCTCGAGCACGCGGTCACTCAGCAGCTCGGCTGCCGTCCCGCCAGCACCGAGGAGCACGACTGCGCCGAAGGTCGCGTCCTGGCGGGCGCCGAGCAGCAGCTCCACCAGCACGTCCCTGACCATCGGCTCGAGCGTGACGCCGCGCACGGTCGCCTGTGGGCGCAGCTCGCGCACGCGGGCCACCATCTCCTCATAGGCGGTTGCCACCTGCTCGGCGGTGCTGAGTCCCCTGATCACGCCACCGATGTCGCTCTTGTGCGTGATCTGCGGCGAGTCGATCTTCATCACGAGCGGAAAGCCGATCCGGTGTGCAGCGGCGGCTGCGCTTCGCGCATCGCTCGCGCGAACGCTCTCTGTGACCTCGATTCCGTAGGCGTCAAGCAGCCGCTTGGTCACGTGCGCGCTGAGGGCGCCATCGCCCCGCTCCTCGCCGAGCCCTTCCTGCGCGAGCACGCTTGTCGCCCGACTCCGGTTCAGATGCAGCGCCGCCGGCACCGCGCGCGGCGTTTCGTGCAGGATCGCGAGGTTGCGGGCGTAGGCGACAAGGTCCATGAAGGCGTCGATCGCCTGCTCCGGGTAGGCATAGCTTGCGACTCCGCCCTGCGCAAGCAACGTCGCTGCCCTTTTCACGCTGTCGCCACCCATCCACGCCGCAAGCACAGGCTTGCGGGCGATCTCGGTGCGGCCGACGGCCTCCAGCAGCGCTGAGGCCGATCCGATCGGGTCGCTCATCGCCTGTGGCGTCAGGATTGCGAGCACGCCGTCGACGCCCGGGTCTGCAAGGGCTGCGCTGACAGCGGTTGCGTAGCGCTCGCGCCTCGCATCGCCGAGCACGTCGATCGGATTGCCGTGAGACCAGGGCGCGGGGAGCGCCGCGTCGAGCTTGGCGAGCGTCTCCTCAGAGAGCGATGCGAGCGTCCCGCCGCGTGCCAGCAGCGCGTCCGTCGCCATCACCGCGGGGCCGCCCGCGTTGGTCACGATCGCGAGGCGGCCGCTGCGAGCAGGCTGCTCACGCGCGAGCAGCCCGGCGGTCGAGAAGACTTCCTCGATGCGGCTGACCCGCACCAGCCCGGCGCGCCGGAATGCGGCTTCATAGACGTCATCAGCGCCCGCCAGCGAGCCGGTGTGCGAGAAGGCGGCCTGCGCAGAGGCGGCGAAGCGCCCGGCCTTGTAGACGATGATCGGGCGGTTGCGCGCAAAGGCACGGGCTGCGGACATGAAGCGCCGCGCGTTGGTCACTGACTCGACATAAAGGATCAGCCCGCGCGTTGCCTGATCCTCGCCCAGATAATCGATCACGTCGGCGACATCGACGTCGAGCATGTTGCCGAGGGTGACGACGTAAGAGAAGCCGATGCCCTCGCTGTGCGCCCAGTCGATGATCGCGGTCGCAAGCGCGCCGGACTGGGAGATGAAGGCAAGCTGGCCGGCTGCGGGCATGACTGCGCCGAAGCTCGCATTGAGCGCGCGCCGTGGCACGATCAGCCCGAGGCAGTTGGGCCCGAGCAGCCGCATTGCCGGAAAGCGCATGAGCTCGGAGCGAAGCTCGGCTTCGAGCCCCTTGCCCTGGGCACCGGCCTCGCGGAAGCCGGCAGAGAGGACGACGAGCGCCCGGACGCCCTGCTCACCGCATTCGCGCACGACCGCCGGCACGGCCGCCGCTGGCGTGCAGATCACCGCAAGGTCCACCGCTGTCGGCAGCTCTGCGACGGAAGCATGCGCGCGAACGCCGGATATCGCACCCCGATGCGGGTTGACCGGGTAGACGACGCCCGCAAAGTCGCCGTCGACGAGGTTGCGCAGAACGATGTGCCCGACCTGCTCCTGCTGGGCACCGGCGCCGATCACGGCGATCGCCCGCGGCTCAAAGAGGGCTTCCAGTCCCTTGACGCTCATGGCAGCAAGCTACGCGGTCGGCTGTCCTGAGCAATCCGCTCGATCCCGCAGAGTCGCAGCTTCGCTCTGGACTGAGCGCAGGTCGCGCCGGCGAGGTTGCCATGCAAGCGCCGCGGGCGCGACCGCCCGGCCGGCAAGACGCTAGGTTACGCCCCGTGAGGAGAGAGCATCAAGGCGATGCTGGGCGGCTGCGGGTCCCGCCGAGGCCCCCGGCGGGAGAGGCCGCCGGTCGTGATCTGCCCGGTCGGGCGCGAGCTCGGCTTGCCGCGCTTGGCGAGCAGATGGCGCCGCTGCGGCGCCTGCTCGCGGACCCGATGGCTCCGATCGTTGCTCTCTGCGTGATCCTCGTGCTCTCGTTCGCGGCGCGGATGATCGATTACAACGAGCCGTGCTCCTCGCCATGCAAGACGCCTGCCTCGCACACGCTGATCTTCGATGAGGCCTACTACGTCAACGCGGCGAAGGTGATCGATCACATCAACCCGGGGTCGGGCGAAAACTACCACAATGCGCCCCTCGGAAAAGACCCCAATGCTGAGCATCCGCAGCTTGCAAAGCTGATCATCGCGGGCGCGATCGAGCTGTTCGGCGACGGCCCCTTCGCCTGGCGGATTGGCTCGATGCTGTTCTCGCTGATTGCGCTCTGCGCCCTCTATGCGCTCGTGCGGGGGCTGGGCGGATCGGGGTGGCTCGCGGTCGGGACCGTCGGCGTCGCCTCGCTTGACAATCTCTTTCTGGTGTCAAGCCGCGTCGGCACGCTTGACATCTATGCGCTGACGCTGATGCTGATCGCGATGGCGCTGTACGTCCGCAGGCGACCGCTGCTCGCAGGGATCGCGCTGGGCGTCGGGATGTGCATGAAGGAAGTTGCTGTCTACCTGCTGGCGGTGATTGTGGTCTACGAGCTGCTGGCGCTGATCAGGCGCTGGTGGCAGACGGGGTCGCTGCAGGGCTTCCTGCGCGAGTACGTGCGCCCGGTGGCGATCGCGATCGGCGGGACCGCTGTCACCTTCCTGCTGCTGCTGTTGCTGCTTGACGTGCTCGTGCCGGCATATGACACGGGAACGCACATCGAATACGCGGGCAACCCGTTTGCGCATTTCTTCCACATGATCCATTACGCGACGCTGCTGAAGGCCGAACCGAGCAAGCCGGGAATCTCATCGAGCCCCTGGGAGTGGCTGCTCAATGAGAAGGTGATCCCGTATGCGAAGACGGTGGTGACCACTAAGGCAAACGGGCATGTCGTCGGGCTGCATCCGATCTATCTGTTCCTGGGCGAGATCAACCCGTTCATCATCTTCCTTGCGATCCCGGCGCTCTTCTGCTGCCTGGCGTGCTGGTGGCGAAGCGGCGACAGGGTCTGCCTGCTTGGCGTGGCATGGTTCCTGGGGACGTTCCTGCCGTCGGTGCTCGAGAGCGAAGTCTATGACCGGGTCAACTACATCTACTACATGCTGATCGTCGTTCCGGCCATCTACGTCATGCTCGCGCGGGTCTTCGGCGATCGCCGCGTTCCGCGGGCTGCGCTCGTGGGCTGGGTGATCATGCTTGCGTTCGGCTTCGGCGACCTGTATCCGATCAGAACGCTGCTGTAGCGCGCTGCGTCGCGGGCAGCGCCGAGCACGGGCGGGAAGCTGCAAGGCATATGTGATGACCGCCACGATCACCTCGGCGCAGCTCCCGAGCGGACACGCAGATCGACGCCACGCGGCTCCCCGCTTGCCTGTCTGGCGACGCAGCCGCCGATCGGCAAGCCGGCCGAGAGGAAAGCGCCGGGCGTCGGTAGGATGTTGCTGCTGCGCCCGTAGCTCAGCTGGATAGAGCGTCGGTCTACGGAACCGAAGGTCGGGAGTTCGAATCTCTCCGGGCGCGTGAGGAATAGCCTGCTAAATGAGCGTAACGCTTTAGCGGTAGACATCACAAAGACTGGGACGTGTCCCGAATATGTCCCGACCGCGTTGGACGCCTGGCATACTTGACGCCCAGCACGGCGAGCTCAAGCGGCCCCCCGCGGCGCACAGGCAGCCAGCGTTGCGTCGCGCCGATCGGCCACCTCTTCGGTGTGGCGCTCTAGCGCGGTCCGGTCTGGTATGCCAAGTCTCGCCTTCCTGACGGCCGGCAGGTCCAGCGCAAGCTCGGGGCAGCCTGGGGCGGGCGGGGATGTCCTCCGGCATGGTGCTCCACCAAGCGACTGGCCGAGGATGCGCTGAAGCGCACGTGGTCGCCCAAGCGATGGTGCGGGATCTTGCCCGCGTGCGCCTGGGCGAGCAGCCAGGTCGGGGGAAGGCCCGGCATGTGGCCGGCGGCCCTGGCGTCGATCAGGGCGGAGCCGCGGCCGATCGCCTGCTCGCCGGTGATGCCGGGCGCCTTTGCGATCAGGCGCTCGTGCGCTGGGGCGAGAGCGTGGCCGACGGACTGCTCGCGCTCTCTCAGACCAAGCTGATCCTGAGAGGCATCGCCGACTGGAAGACCTTGGGGGCGGTTTCGCTGGTGGCCGCGGAATACAACCGCCAGATGGCAAGCGTCACACAGCGGCGTACCGAGGGCCACGACTTCTTCGCGCCGGGCACCTTACAGCGAATCGGTGACCCACAGCACCCAGCGCTGCCGCATCCCGTTGCCCGGTGGGATAGCGCGACCGCCACACGGACGCGAGTGTGCTGGCACTCGAAGTCAGCAGCGCCGAGTGTCCATGCCACAGATCGATTCCCCATCGCAATCAGTGCCGAAACTCGTGCGAGGAGTTTCCGTCTTCCGGTTACCGCGTGGAACGCTTTGTTGGCTCCCACCGCTCTCGACGGCTCACTCACCCTGGCAGGCAGGCCATCTCGGTCGACGCTCGCCAGTCACCGGCGTGGCGGCTGGGTGCAGGTGGGTCCCTCGTAAGGATGCCGTGGCTCGTCCACCCTCGACAATCCAAGAGCCCGTTGCGGTTCTGATTCTGCACTCCTCAAGCGTTGGGATTCCGCTCGCTCTCTGGCTTCACACTCGCGCCTCGCCGGCATGCCGCGAATCAGCGACCTCTCATCCGGGCGCTCGTACGGCCTGAGCATGTTGCCAATGATTTCGTCGAGCTCTCCGGTTTCGCCTGGGCTGTTCTCAACCAGCACCCTGCTGCTTGTGTGGCCTTGCAAAGGCCTGGTCGACCTCGCCGCTCGCCTCCCGGCTGATTTCTTCGGTCATCCGGCCCGGCGGAGCGCCCGCGAGCACATTCTGGCATTCCGCTCTCACGTGGGCCACAAAAAGGCGTGAACCGCCCCCTGTGGCACCGCGCTTTATTCCTGGTGTCCATCCCCCGCACATCTATGCGCGGGGTGTCGACCGATCCCGCCTCCCGCGCCGGAGAGCCGACGCTCCATACATAAGATCTAAGCTGGCGATCCAGCTGCGACTTCGACCGAGACCACCCGGTTGGGGGCGGCGAGCGCCGACCGCGCGGCAGCCTCCAGGGCTTCGCGGTCAAGTTCGTAGCGCTTGGCCACGGCAGCGAGTGGCTCGGAGATTCCCATGTCAGGATACAGGAGCTGGACCTCGACGGGCTTGCCCGCCGCGAGAGCCACGACGGCCCGTGGATGCACCTCGTCGCCGCGTTCGGCGCTCGGCGCATCGGTGATCGCGATCGAGATGGCGTTCGCGCTGGTGTCATAGTCCGCTCGCATGTCAGCTCCGAGGAAAGACGGTGATCACAAAGCCAGGATCGTCTCTGGCCACCACGACAAGGATAGAACGGCCATCGCCCGACTGGCCGCTCAGGCGGGCATTTCCGCGTTCATCGGCCTGCCGGCTGACGGGATCGGCCACCGTAGCCTCCACATCCTCGGCGCTGATCCCGTAGAGCCGCATCTCGTTCTTGGCGTGCCGACTGAGCTTCATCGCAGCCATGAATCCTGGCGCCCGCAGCGGCGGATATGCGAGCGCCTGCGAACTCCGTAGCGATCGAAGCAGGAGCGGGCTGTGTCGTCTGCGGGGCGACTGGTGGCGTTCCGGAGGCGCTCTTTCGATTCATCCTCGCGCTGCCGATCCTCGTCGTTCGCTACATAATGGGCCTGCTGCTCGAGGTCGGCGCGTTCGCGGCCTGGTTCGTGATCGTGATCACCGGCAAGATGCCGCGCGGGCTATTCGATGTGCTTGTGCTCGCAAACTCATACACAGCCCGCTCAGACGCGTATCTGCTGCTGCTGACCGAGACCTATCCGCCGTTTCAGGACGAGCAGACGTGCGCGGCGGGAACGCCTTACCCGCCGCAGGAACCGCCGATCACCTGATCGTGGTCGCTCGGGATCGTCGGTATGGGCGAAAGCTCGCTCACGGCGCCTGCTGCTCGGGTCGCCTCCGTGCCGCACCGCGCGTAACCTTGATCGTACACTACGTCGTCCGATGTGAAAACCGAAAAGCGAACCTGCACGGCCCTGCAAGGCAGCGACTTTGAGCGCCGGCAGCGACAGCCGCGCTACCGCCGCCGGGTCCTGACGCGCCAAGTGGCGGCGGCGTTGGTCATAGTCGCCGCTCTGCGCGCGGCCGCGCATCACGCCCGCGCCGGGCGCTCATTCCTCGGGTGCCTGCTCCTGGATGGACGGTCCGGCCTCGGCGTGGCGCTCCGCATCGGCTCCGGCGCCGGCGCCGGCCTCGGCAGAGAACGAAGACTCGCCATGGGCGACGTGCACGTCTGCATGCGACGCCGAGCGCGCCTTTGAGCGTGCTTCGGCTGCGCGACTCCTGAGCGCCTCGGCGACCCCTTTTGCATTCTTGATCAGATCCATTGCAGCTTCCTTTCACCTCGTCATGTTGCCTTGACGCAGTTGACCTTAGCGCCAAGGTGGGGCGGCGCGACCGTCGGAAGACCCGCAATCTCAAGCGGCAAAGTACGGAGCGGCCGCGGCTGTGCGGGTTGAGATGCGCTGCATCAGCTCGGCCAGCGCTTTGACGAGCCGCGCTGGCGCGCCAGTGGTGCGCTCAGCCGCGCACGATCCAGAACTTCGCCGTGGCGCGGGCGTTCCTCCTGCTGCCAGGCACGCTCGTTTCGGCGATCAGGAGATAGGCTCCGGGGGCAAGCGGACGCCCGCCGAGCAGGCCGGTGAACGGCATGCTGTTGCTCCCGGCGCGATCCCTGTGGACGAAGCTCGAGACCACTCGGCGCAGGATGCAGCGCGCGCCTTGGGCTCCCCGGCGTGCGAGCACACAGCGCTTTCCGTGGCGGATGCCGCGGACTGTCTGCTGGACGCTGACGGGCACCCTGACCACGCAGGGGCGACCGCGCCGGCCCCCGCGCGCGCCCGGGCGCCGCAGCGTGCCCTTGACCGCGATGCAACTACGACCATGCTTGACGCCGGCGACCAGGCGCTCGATGTGGAAGAGCGTGCTTGCGGCATGCGCGTCGCTCCAGGCGATCCGTGCGCCGACGTGCAGGGCGCGGCGGTGCGCGCTGCGCTCGGCGGCGGGCGTCTGAGCCGCGAAGTGCGTGGGCGTGATCGTCAGATGCGCAAGCGGGGAGCGGCCGCTTGCGGTGGCGCCTTCGCCTTCTGTGCCGCTACCGGGGGCGCAGCCGGCGACGGCGATCGCAACCTGCCTCGCCAGCTGCGCTCCGCTCTGTGCGCTCAGCGTTGCGGGCATCTGCAGGGCACCGCTGCAGAGGCTGCCGTTGGCTGCAAGCAGCGAGGTCGGCCCGGCGGGGAGCACGAGGTCAAAGCGCTTGATCGGGACGTCAGGCAGGCCGCTGAAGCTCGCGCTGGTGGTGCCTGCGTGAATCGCTGTAGCGCCATGCAGGATGATCCGCACGCCATCCGCTGAGAGCACGAGGTCGAGCGCCGGGAACGCGGCGCCGTCAGAGACCAGATAGGCAGGCCCGGCGAGGGTTCCCGGCAGCACCGGCGTGAGAACCGAGGCGGAGCCCACACGCGCAGCAGCGGGGCAGGATTCGGGATTTGCCTCGAAGGTGGCTTCCGGGCAGGCGTCGCCGAGCGTGCTCGTGCGCGCGACAAGCTGGGCGGGAAGGCTGACGCCTACGGACGCCAGGTTCGCCTCGCCTTCGGAGGGGTAGGTGATGACCGTCTCCAGGCCGGCCCCTTCGGTGCGGCTGCTCGGGCTCTGCGTCGATGCGCTGATCGTCGGCGCAAAGGCGAGCGACTGGCAGCCGCTTGCCTGGAAGGGGCTGCTGGCGGCGGACTGCGCGCCGGCGGCGGAGGTGACGAGCGCGCTCAGCGTGAGCGCTGCGCAGCTGGTCGGGTTGACGATGAAGGAGGGTCGCTGGAGGCTGATCCGCACGCCCTTCAGGCGCAGGGGGATGCCACCGAGGATGGTCGGGAAGGAGCTGCTCTTGATCGTCAGCTGCGCGCTTTGGGGGTTCACCGAGATCGCCGCTCTCACCACCACCGTTCCCAGGTTGTAGGGGCCGGCGGCTGCTGGGATGGCGATCGAGAGGCCGAAGGGCGCGCCCCCATAGGGGCCGGTCAGGTAGACCGGGCCGCTCAGCTGTAGCGGTTCGCTGCCGATGCCCACGATCGCGCTCGCCGTGCCGACCTCGCTTGCGCCGGGGCAGGTGCCCTGGCCGGCTTCAGGTTCGCCGCAGAGCGCGACATTTGCAATCTCGCCGAGCAGCCCTGGCGGCAGCGTCGTTTCAAGCGCGCCCAGCTTCTGCTGACGATCGCTGCCTTCGACGCTGAGCGCGAGAGCGTCAGGGGCACCGGCCGCGGCCGAGCTCGGCGTGAGGCTGAGAGCCGGCGCGAAGGGCAGGCTTGCCGGGCAGCCTTCGCCTTCGCCGTTGGCCGAGATCGCGATCGCTGCGCCGGGCGCGGCGCTTGCGCCGCTGGTGGCGATGAGCGAGCTTGCAAGCTGTGCGGAGCCGCAGGTCGAGGGGGATGCAAGCGGCGCATGGGCGCCACCGTTGAAGGAGAGCCTCATTTCAGTGAAGGGGATCGGCGGCGTTTCAGCAAATGTCGCTGTCAGGCGACCGCTGCTCGTGTTGGCCGCAAGCCTGCCGATCAAGCGCAGCGGGATCCCGTAGTTGGGGCTTTCTGCGGCGACGAACAGCCGATACTCTTCTCCCGATTCCGGGCTGCTGCTGAGCGGAGCGCCGATGTAGATCGCGCCGGTCAGCGCTTCAGGCAGAAGCGGCGAGGTGATCTTCACCGATCCGATCTGCGATGCCGGTGGGCAGGCGACCGGCACGTCTTCGCCGAGGTGCAGCTGCTGATCGCTGCAGCCTTCAAGTCCGGAGGCGACGGAGGGGTTGATCGAGACGCCTTCGGGCAGGGCGACGGTCGCCTGGTGAAGCGTGGAGTCTCCGCTTGGCAGGGCAAGCGCGATTTCGAGGGGCAGCGCCGATTCGATCGCGGCCTGACTCGGAGTCACCGTGAAGGACGGGTCGAAGGCAAGCGTCTTGCAGCCTTCCAGCTGGAGCGCGTCGGTGAACGATGAGCCCTGGCCGCCGCTAGAGGCGAGCGTGCCGGCGAGCGAGAGCGGCGCGCTGCAGGTGCTCGGGTTGACCATGAAGCCGCTGCGGCTTATTTCAACCTTGAGATTGCGCAGGCGCAGCGGCAGGCCGTCGACGACCTGTGGCAACGGGTCGGTCTTGATCGTGATCTGGCCGTCCACGGTGTCCACGATCACCGCTGCTCTGACGACGACCGTGCCGGCGTTGTAGGGGCCGACGCTTGCGGGGATGGCGATCGCAAGGCCGAGCGGGCCGCCGCCGTAGGCCTTGGTCAGGTAGACGCTGCCTGCGAGCGAGAGCGGTTCGGAGCCCGCCCCGGCGCTGACGCTCGCGCTGCCGACCTTGCTTTCGGCCGGGCAGCTGCCTTCCGCAGCCTGCGCTTCTTCGCAGAGCTTGACCCCGTTCAGGTTCGCAAGCAGCCCTTCGGGAAGCTTGAGCGTGATCCCGGAGA